>Ga0335085_10008950_pt1 | contig 15175 bp, 13 predicted proteins | sample Lox_Sample_45_FD_206712 | JGI IMG/M metagenome (GOLD analysis project Ga0335085, IMG submission 206712) | Soil microbial communities from Loxahatchee National Wildlife Refuge, Florida, United States - Lox_Sample_4.5 | ecosystem: Environmental > Terrestrial > Soil > Wetlands | place: USA... | reverse complement strand
TATTTTAATAAATTAAGTTTGGAGATGAAGGCATTCTTCTTCCCTGTCGTGGCCGCGCTCGTCGTCCAGGCGACGGGCTCGCTCGGCGGCGCCTTCTATTGCCACGCGCTCGAGGCCCGGCTCGCCGCCTGCTGCTGTCCGGCGGACGAGGAGACGCCGGCCGGGCCCCAGCTGGTCGGCGCCGGCTGCTGCGACGTGCTCCAGGCGACGGCCGGAGCGAGCGACGCCCAGAAGGACGCCGGCAGCCTGACCCGTGCCCCCGAGCGGACCGCCCTCGCCGTGGACGTCGCTCCTCCCTCCGCCCTGGCGCAGGGGCTGGATCCGGTCCGGGTCGAGCTTCTCCGGAACGGCTCGGGGCCCCCGCCGGGACGCTCGCCGGTCTTCCTCGTTCAGCGGGCGCTCCTCATCTGAGAGGGACGCCGGGGCCGGGAGCCGTCTCCCGCCCCGGGCAGTGACGCCCCGAGCGCTCTCGCCACGAGGGCGCTCGCCGGGGTGCTCGTCCCCTCTCACCGGAGCAATCCCATGCTGTCCCTACTCGCCGCGGCGATGCTCGCCGCCTCTCCTCCCGCCCCGGGCGCCCCGTTGCGCCTCTCCGACCTGCTCGCCGAGGCGCGGGCGCGGAACCCGGACCTCCGCGCCGCCGCCTTCCGTGCCGACGGCGCGAGCTCGGCCGCCAGCGGCGCCGGCGCGCTCGACGATCCGCGCTTCATGGTCCAGCTGTGGAACACGCCGATCGACTTCTCCACCGTCCCGGTGATGTTCCAGCTCACCCAGGGCTTCCCCCTCAGCGGAAAGCTCGGGTTCCGCCGCGAGCTGGCCGACGCCGAGGCCAGCGCCGCGCGCGCCGAGGCGACGGCCGCCCGGCGCGACGTCGAGGCCGAGGTGGCGCGCGCCTATTTCGACCTCTACCGCGCCCAGCGGACGGCGGAGATCGACGCCGCGCTCCGCCCGATGCTCCAGGCCCTTCGCCAGGCGGCCGCGGCGCGCCTGGCCACGGGCAAGGGCGAGCAGGCCGAGGTGCTCAAGGCCGAGGCGGGGCAGCTCGAGCTGGAGGAGGACGTGGCGGTGGCCGGCCAGGAGGAGGGCATGGCCCGCGCCCGGCTCGGTGCGCTGCTCGACCGGGCGCCGGACTTCCCGGGCACCACCGTCCCCCCGCGCATCCTCCCCGAGCTGCCGCCCCTGGAGGCGCTGCGCACGCGGGCGCTCGAGCACCGGAGCGAGGTGAAGGTCGCCCAGGCGATGGCCCAGGGCGCCGCGGCCCAGCTCAAGCTGGCCGAGGCCGAGCGGGTGCCGGACCTGGGCACCCTGTTCGGGTACATGTACGCCTTCAACCAGCCCGGCGAGCGCAACTTCATCTTCGCCGGGCTGGAGATCAACCTCCCCTGGCTGTGGGGCCGCACCGAGGCGCGCGTCTCGTCGGCGCGGGCGCTCGGAGAGGCCGCCTCCGCGGCACGCACCGGGGCGGCGGCGCGCATCGGCGGCGAGGTGGCCGATGCGCTGGCGCGGGTGCGCGCCCAGGAGCGCGTGGCCGAGCTCCACCACCGGCTCATCCCCATCCTCCAGGCCGCGCTGGACAGCAGCCGGGCCGCCTACGCCTCGGGCCGCGGCGACTTCCTCCTCGTCCTGGACACGGTGCGCGAGCTGCGCCGCCACCAGCTCGAGCTGACCATGGCCCTGGCCGCCTACGGCCGCGCGCTGGCCGATCTCCAGCGAGCGGTGGGCGAGGACCTCGGGCTCTTGGCCGCGGCGGAAGGAGGGGTGGACGATGCGCACCACTGACCTCTTCGTCGTCCTCGGTGCCGGGCTGGTCCTCGCCGGATGCCGCGGCGCCGCGCCCGCGCAGGGGCGTGCGGGGGACTTCCGGGTGGAGGCGGTGGTGAGCCCGGATCCGCCCACCACCGGCGACAACCGGCTCGTCCTCACCCTCCGGGACCAGGGGGGGCGTCCGGTGGACGGGGCGACCCTCGACTTCCTGGTCACCATGTCCGCCATGGGGGCCATGCCCGAGATGCGGCAGGGCGGCGAGGTCCGTGCCCAGGGGAACGGCGTCTACCGGGTGACCTATCCGCTGGCCATGCTCGGCGACTGGCTCATCTCCATCCGCATCAGCGCGCCCGGCCACGCCCCTGCCGAGCTGCGCCTGCGCGTGGCTCCGCCGCGCCGCGGGGTGAGCTTCCTCGGGACCGGGGACACGGCCGCGCAGGGAGGGCACGACGCGGGCACGCCCGTGTCCGGCGCCGGGCGGCCGCTGGACATCTCTCCCGCCCGGCAGCAGCTCATCGGGGTGACCTGGGGCAAGGCGGAGCGGCGGCCGCTCGCCCTCACCCTCCGGCTCCCGGCCCGGGTGGAGGTGGACGAGACCCGGCTCCAGGACATCACCCTCAAGTACCCGGCCTTCGTCGAGCGGCTGAGCGTCGACCAGACCGGCCAGGTGGTCCAGAAGGGACAGCCGCTCCTCACCCTCTACAGCCCGGAGCTGCTCGCCGCGGAGCAGGACTACCTCGTCGCCCGTCAGACGGCCGACCCGTCCCTGGTCGCCGCCGCCGAGGAGCGCCTGCGGCTGTGGGACCTCTCGGCCGAGCAGCTCCGCGCCCTCTCCGCGCGGGGCCTCGCCGAGCCGCGCGTCACCCTCCACTCGCCGGTGAGCGGGGTGGTGCTGATGAAGAACGTGGTGGAGGGCACCCGGGTCGAGGCCGGGGCGGCGCTCTACCGCATCGGGAACCTGGGCCGGGTCTGGGTGCAGGCCGATGCCTTCGAGATGGACGCCCCGCTCCTCACCGTCGACCGCCCGGCGACGATGACCCTCCCCGCCTTCCCCGGCGCGGTGTGGCACGGGCGGGTGCGCTTCATCGCTCCCACCGTGGACGAGAAGACGCGCACCGTCCGCGCGCGCCTGGAGTTCGAGAACAGCCAGGCCATGCTCCGCCCCGGGATGCTCGCCGACGTGACCGTGGAGGTCCCGCTCGGTGAGCGGCTCTCCGTTCCGGACGGCGCGTTGCTCCGGAGCGGCGAGCACGTCTACGTCTTCGTCCGCCGCGGTCCAGGGAGCATCCAGCCGGTGACAGTGGAGGCCGGGCTCCGCGCCGGTCCCTTCACCGAGGTCCTCTTTGGCCTCCAGCCCGGCGAGGAGGTGGCCCTGGGGGCCAACTTCCTCCTCTCCAGCGAGGCCCAGCTCCGCGACGCGCTTCCCCGGTGGGGTGGGCGGTGATCCGCCGGCTCATCGCCTGGTGCGCCGGGAACCGCTTCATGACCCTGGTGCTGGTCGGCCTGGGCGTCGTGGCCGGGGCCATCTCCCTGCGCGAGACGGCGCTCGACGCCCTCCCCGACCTGTCCGACGTCCAGGTGGTCGTCTTCACCGAATGGCCCGGCCGCTCGCCGGACCTGGTCGAGGACAACGTCACCTACCCCATCGTCCGCTCCATGCTCGGCGCCCCCCGCGTCGCCGCGGTGCGCGGCCTGACCATGTTCGGGATGTCCTTCGTCACCGTCGTCTTCCAGGAGGGCACCGACCTCTACTGGGCGCGGAGCCGGGTCCTGGAGAAGCTGGCCACCGTCAGCGGTCAGCTCCCTTCCGGCGTGACGCCCACGCTGGGGCCCGATGCCACCGGCGTGGGCTGGGTCTTCGAGTACGCGCTCGTCGACCGGAGCGGGAGGAACGACCTCTCGGCGCTGCAGTCGCTCCAGGACTGGAACCTCCGCTACGCGCTCCAGGGCGTGCCCGGCGTGGCCGAGGTGGCCTCGGTGGGCGGCTTCGTCAAGGAGTACCAGGTCCAGCTCGATCCCGACCGGCTGGCCGGCTTCCAGGTCTCGCTCGACCAGGTGGCCGAGGCGGTGCGCGCCTCGAACGGCGACGTCGGCGCCCGGGTGCTGGAGGTGGCCGGCGCCGAGCACTACGTCCGCGGCCGCGGGTACGTGCGCAGCGCCGCCCAGCTGGAGGAGGTGGTCCTCGCCGCTTCCAACGGGACGCCGGTCACCGTCCGCGACGTGGGCCGGGTCCGCCTCGGCCCGGCGATGCGCCGGGGAGTGGCCGACCTGGACGGGGAAGGGGAGACGGTGGGAGCGGCGGTCATCGTCCGGCCCGGGGTGAACACGCTCGAGGTCATCGACGCGGTGAAGGAGCGGCTGGCCGAGCTCGGGCGCACCCTGCCCCAGGGCGTGGAGGTGGTGGTCACCTACGACCGCTCGGAGCTCATCCGCCGCAGCATCGCCACCCTCCGGAAAACCCTGATCGAGGAGCTGGTGGTGGTCTCCGTCGTCATCCTCCTCTTCCTCCTCCACGTGAGGAGCACGCTGGTGCCGGTGCTCCTGCTCCCGGCGGCCATCCTGCTCTCCTTCGTGCCCATGCGGCTGCTCGGGATCAGCGCCAACATCATGTCGCTGGGAGGCATCGCCATCGCCGTGGGGGCGATGGTGGACGCGGCGATCATCGTCGTGGAGAACGTGCACAAGCGCCTCGAGCGGTGGGAGGCGGAGGGCGAGCCCGGGTCTCGCACCGCGGTGGTGGTGGAGGGGCTCCAGGAGGTCGGGCGCCCCATCTTCTTCTCCCTGCTGGTGATCACCGTGGGGTTCCTCCCCGTCTTCAGCCTGGCGGGCGCCGAGGGACGCCTCTTCTCGCCGCTCGCCTACACCAAGACCTTCGCCATGGCCGCCGCGGCGCTCCTCTCGGTCACCCTGGTGCCGGCCATCGCCACCACCTTCATCCGCGGCCGTATCCGGAGCGAGGCGGAGAACCCGGTCTCCCGGCTCCTCGACCGGGCCTACGCGCCCCTCTGCCGGCTCTCCCTGCGCCACCCGTTCCTGGTCTTCGCCCTGGCCACCCTCCTCGTCGGCCTCACCATTCCGGTGGCGCTCCGGCTGGGCAGCGAGTTCATGCCCCCGCTCAACGAGGGGACGCTGCTCTACATGCCCACCCTCGTCCCCGGGGCGAGCGACGCCACGGTGAGCGACGTGCTCCAGCGCCAGGACCGCATCCTCCGCTCTTTTCCGCAAGTCCAGCGCGTCTTCGGCAAGGCGGGACGCTTCGACACCCCCACCGACCCGGCGCCGCTCTCCATGTTCGAGACGGTGATCACCCTCACGCCGCCCGAGACCTGGCCCGGCGGCGAAACCTGGGACGACGTGGTGAGGAAGCTGGACGAGGCGATGACCTTCCCCGGGATGCCCAACGTGTGGTGGATGCCCATCCAGACCCGGACGGAGATGATCGCCACCGGCGTCCGGAGTCCCCTCGGGGTGCTGGTGCTCGGACCCGACGCGGAGACCATCGATCGGGCCGGACGGGCCATCGAGCTCGCCCTGCAAGCGGTGCCGGGCACGCGGAGCGCCTTCGCCGAGCGGGTGAGCGGCGGCTACTTCCTCGACTTCGACGTCGACCGGGTGCGGGCCGCCCGCTATGGCCTGAACGTGATGGACGTGCAGTCGGCGCTGGAGACCGCGGTGGGCGGGCGGACGGTGACCACCACCGTGGAGGGCCGCGAGCGCTACCCGGTGACCCTCCGCTACGCGCGCGACTTCCGCTCCGATCCCGAGTCGCTCAAGCGGGTGCGCATCACCACCCCGGGAGGAGCGCAGGTGGCGCTGGGCGAGGTGGCCGATCTCCGCTGGCGCACCGGCCCCTCGATGGTGCGCGACGAGGGGGGCTCGTTGGCCTCCTACGTCTTCGTCGACACCGCCCGGCCCATCGCCGACTACGTGCGCGACGCACGCGATGCAGTCTCGCGCCTCTCCCTCCCCGACGGGGTGCGCCTGGAGTGGGCCGGCCAGTACCGTTACTACGAGTCCGCCCGCGCGCGGCTGATGCTCGTCGTCCCGCTCACCCTGGTCCTCATCTTCCTCCTCCTCACCCTCAACTCGGGCAACGCGACGGAGGCGGTGCTGGTGATGTTCGCCGTTCCCTTCAGCCTCGTCGGCGCCTTCTGGCTGCTCTTCCTGCTCGGCTACAGCCTCTCGGTGGCGGTGTGGGTGGGCCTCATCGCGCTGGCCGGCCTCGACGCGGAGACGGGCATCGTCATGCTCCTCTACCTCGACCTCGCCTGGCGCGAGCTGAAGCCCACCACCGCGGAACAGGCGCGCGAGGCGGTCTTCCACGGAGCGGTGAAGCGCATCCGTCCGAAGATGATGACCGTGGTCACCATCCTCGCCGGGCTCCTCCCCATCCTCTGGTCCACCGGCACCGGCGCGGACGTGATGAAGCGCATCGCGGCGCCCATGGTGGGAGGCGTGGTCACATCGGCGCTGCTCGAGCTCGCCGTCTATCCGGCCCTCTATCTGCTCTGGAAGGGCAGGGGCCTCGGAGTTTACCGCCCGGGGCGCATCTGATTCGCGCGGGGTGGGCGTGTATTCCTGCCCCACTCAGGCCGCAGAGTTGCGCCTGTGGACAAGGTGGAGAACATGTGGAGCGTGACGGAGGGGCGACTCTTCTTACAATAGTCGGCAATGCGCACTCCCCTCCGTAGCTCGCTGCTCGCCCTCGCCCTCGCCGCCCTGGCGGTCTCCGTGGGCTGCATGGGCGAGTCCACCGGCCTGGCCGGGGACACGAGCGGCACGCCCGGCGGCGGAACGAGCAACCCGGGCGTGACGTCCGACATGCCCTGCGAGGCGGCCAACGTCCTCATCGCCTACTGCACCGGCTGCCACGGTACGCCCCCGAGCGGCGGCGCTCCCCAGGCGCTCAACTCGCTCACCTCGCTCCAGGCGGCGTCGCCGGGCTACCCGTCGCAGACCAACGGGGCCCGGGCGGTGATCCGCATGGCCAGCACCGCCGCCCCGATGCCCCCCAGCCCCAACCCGGCGGTGCCCTCCGCCGAGCAGACGGCCTTCGCCGCCTGGGTGACCGCCGGGATGCCGGGCGGGACCTGCGCCAACCTGGTGGATGCCGGGACGGTGGTCCAGGATCCGGTGTTCGGCGCAGCCCCCACCTGCACCAGCGGCCAGTACTGGACCTCGGGCGACCAGGGAAGCTCGCGGATGCACCCCGGTCTGGCCTGCATCGCCTGCCATTCCCGCGGCGAGGGTCCAAGCTTCTCCGTGGCCGGAACGGTCTACCCGAGTGGCCACGAGTACAACGACTGTTACGGGTCGTCGGCGGCAGGCGCGGTGGTGACGGTGACCGATGGCGTCGGAGCCAGCAAGTCGTTCACCGTGAACTCGGCCGGCAACTTCTCCGGCAACGTGACGGCCGGCTGGCCGGTCTTCCCCATCATCGCGACGGTGACTTTCCAGGGCAAGACGCGGGCCATGACCACGCCTGTCCCCTCGGGGGATTGCAACTCCTGCCATACGCAGTCCGGTACGAGCAACGCCCCCGGGCGCATCGTTCTGCCTTAGCGGTGTCCTTAGACTGGAGGTAAGTCCAATGTGGTTGCGTCGTCTTTCGTGGGGTCTCCTGGCGCTGGGGTTCGCGCTCCCGGGCGTGGTGCTGGCCGCCATCTCTGCCAACCAGGCCAAGGTGACCTTCTCGTGCAGTGGCCCGGGCGGGCTGCGCATCGAGGGTACGGGGAACGAGCTCCAGGCCGCGGACAAGGGTGACGCGCTGGCGATCACCGTTCCCATGGCGAAGATCACCACCGGCATCGGCATCCGCGACACGCACATGCACGGCAAGTACCTCGAGTCGCAGAAGTACCCCACCGCCGAGCTGGTCGTGCCGCGATCAGGCCTGAAGTTCCCCGCCGACGGATCGAGTGTCGACGCCAGCGCCCCGGGAACGATGACCATCCACGGGAAGAGCAAGCCGGTGACCTTCCACTACAAGGCCACCCGCAAGGGGAAGGCCTACGAGGTCCATGGGGATGTGAAGGTCGACATGCGGGACTACGGCATCGAGACGCCGACTTACCTGGGCATCACCGTCAAGCCCCCCGTCGACATTGCCGTGTCCTTCCAGCTGATCGAGTCGTAATGTCACAACGGTGAGCACCCGGCGAGGGGGTACCTCCGAAGCCCGAGCAGTGTGGGCGTGGCTCCTCGCCGGCGCAGTGGCAATGTGCCTCCTCCCGTCACCGGCGGAGGCCTATCCGTGGATGATCCGGCATGACTACACCGGGTGCGGCGTCTGTCACGCCGACCCGTCGGGCGCCGGCCTGCTCACCGACTACGGCCGGGCGCAGTCCGTCCTTCTCATGCAGATGCACTACGGGGAGCCCCCCAAGGGGGACGAGGCGCCGAAGTACGCCGACTTCGCCTTCGGCGTGGTGCCGCTGCCCGAGTGGCTCCTCGCCCAGGTCACCTACCGGGGCGCCGAGTTCATCCTCAACTACCCCCGGCCCCCGCCCAACGGCGGCGCGGCGGTCCAGACCACCGACGTCAGCTACCTCCAGATGCTGCTCGACGCGCGGGCCGAGCTGAAGCTGGGCGTCTTCCGCGCCGCCGGTGCCCTGGGCTGGTCGAACACGCCCTACACCGCGCAGGCGGTGGTGGTGAGCAACACCGACTACACCAACCAGCTCGTGGCGCGGGAGTACTGGCTCGGCGTGCAGCTCGCCGACGACACGCTCCTCCTCCGCCTCGGCCGGATCAACCTTCCCTTCGGGCTGCGCAACGTCGAGCACACCGCCTGGGTGAGACAGCAGACGGCCACCACGATCAACGTCGACCAGCAGTCCGGCTTCAGCGTGTCCTTCGACAACTCCAAGGTCCGCACCGAGATCATGGCCATGTTCGGCAACCTCAACGTCAGCCCGGACAGCTACCGCGAGCGCGGGCTCTCCGGGCTGGTGGAGGTCCCGGTGGCGGAGCGGACGGTGGTCGGTCTGAGCGCGCTCATCTCCCGGGCCGGGCAGAACGCATCAAGCAACGGCTCGCCGGTGCTGCGCCAGGTCTACGGCGCCCACACCCGCTGGTCGCCGGTCGAGCCGGTGGTGCTCCTGGCCGAGGCCGACGTGTACCTCAACGACGTGCTCGGGAGCGGCAACACCCAGGCCAACGGCGTGGGCTGGCTCCAGGCGGACTACGAGCCCATCCAGGGCCTTCACTTCCAGCCCGCGCTGGAGGCCCTCCAGCAATACGGGGTGAGCGGGATGGCCGTCGGCACCTGGCTCACCGTGGACTGGTTCTGCCTCCCGCACACCGAGTTCCGCGTCGACGGGCTGTGGCGCAACAGCCCGAGCCCGGGTGGACGGGTGAACGTCTTCTCCCTTCTCCTTCAGCTGCACGTGTACCTGTGAGGTTGCGGATGCGGGGCAAGCCAGCGACTCTGTTCGGCCTCGGCCTCTGGCTGGTGGCCGCGCCCGCCATCGCCCAGTCCGACGGCGGGACGTCCAGCGACCCGCTCGACGCTCCCCCCACCTGCACCAGCGGCCAGTACTGGACCAAGGGGACCCGGCCCAGCCCGGACATGGAGCCGGGGCATGCCTGCATCGCCTGTCACCAGATCAACAACGGTCCGCTCTTCACCGTGGCCGGCACCGTCTACCCGACCGGGCACGAGCCCGACGACTGCTACGGCACCGCGGCCGCCGGCGCGACGGTGACGGTGCGGGATGCTACCGGGAAGGAATACTCGTTCACGGCCAACAGTCCGGCGGGCAACTTCTTCGGGAGCCCCCCCATCGTCTTCCCCATCACCGCCCGGGTGACGGTCAACGGGCTCACCCGGGTGATGACCGGCGGGGCGCCGTCGGGCGATTGCAACAGCTGCCACACGCAGCAGGGCCTCAACGCGGCGCCGGGCCGGGTCACCCTCCCGGCGGCGACGAGCACGGCCGGCCTGTCGACGGCGCCCACCTACGGCTGCTTCAACGTCACCGGCCAGGGCCCAGGCGGGCTTTCCGGCCTCGCCTTGCTCGCCAGTCTGGGCGGGGTGTTGCTCCTCCGCCGGAAGCTCGCCCGCCGGAAGTAGCGCCCGCTCCGCTCCTGGCCGCGCGAACCTTCCCCCGAGCGGGTTGGTGGGCGCGCTTCTTGGTGCACCTCCGGAGTCGAGGTATCCCTCGCGCACGTGGTCCCGCTTGGGCAGGATGGGTCGACCATGACACGTGCTGCGGGGCTGGGGGTCTTGGCGCTCACGCTCCTGCCCTCCGTGGCCATGGGAGCGACGACGAGCCAGCCCAAGCCGGCACATGTCGCCCTGACCTTCCAGCGCCGCGCGAGCGCGAAGGCCTGTCCCGCCGAGAAGGAGCTGCGGCGGGAGGTGACGGCCATCCTGGGGTACGTCCCGTTCGATAAGCGCTCCCGGAAGGTGATGAGCTGCGTGCTCTGGGCGGAGGGGGCCACGCTGCACGCCCGCCTGCAGCTCCGCGACTCCAAGACGCGCAAGAGCCTCGGCCTCCGGGAGCTGTCGGCGAGCGGCCCCGGGTGTCAGGAGCTGGCATCGGCGGTGGCGCTGGCCATCGCGCTGGCCGTGGACCCGCTGGCGAAGCCGCCGCCCCCCCGTGCCGTGGACCAGCGGGCGACGGCGCCGCCCCCCCCGCCGCCACCCGCCCGGAGGACCTCGCCCTCCGCGTCCGTCGGTGCAGGCTCGACCGGCGCGGCACCGGTCCGGGTCGACCAGGCGGGGCCCGTTCCGCCGCCTCCGGTTGCAGCGCAGGCGGCGGCCCCCTCCCCCGAGCCGGTCGCCCCGGCGTCGGACGCCGGCGCCGAGCCGCTCGCCTCCGCGGAGCCGCTGGACGCCGGGCCTCCGCCCGGACCCGACGCGGGGATTGTTGCGCCCGTCGTCGTCGTGCCCCCGGCCGCGGCGGCCGACGCCGGAGCCGAGCTCGCCGCGCCGCTGCCGGAAGCGAAGCCGGATGCCGGTCCTCCTCCGGTTCCGCCGGTCGTGGAAACGCGACCCGAGCCGGCCCCTCCCCAGGCGGCTGCACCGCCAGGGGAGGAGACGCGGCCCTTCCACGGGCTGGCCGGGGCCGGTGCCGACTGGACCATCGGGCTGGTTCCGCGCCGGGCGTTCGGTGTGGTGGCGCACGGCGGCGTGGCCTGGAGCTTTGCCTCGGCCGAGCTGGAGCTGCGCTGGCTCCCCTCCACCTCGTTCAACTTCAATGGCGGGAGCATCAGCAGCACGCTGGTCACCGGCTCCCTGGTCGGTTGCGCCCTCTTCGGAGACTGGGGAGCGTGCGGGCTCGTCCAGGCCGGCCCGCTCAGCTCTCGAGGGTCGGGCTATCCAGAGTCACTGAACGCGACGACCTGGGTGTTCGCGGTCGGCGCGCGCGGCCAGTGGGACTGGGTCTTTGCACACCCGGTCGGATTGAGGGTTCATGTGGATGGGTTGGTGAATCTGGTCCGACCCAGGCTGCTGGTGAATACCACCGTCGCCTGGGAGGCGCCGGTGGTGGCGCTGGCAGTGGGGGCAGGCCTGTACCTGGTGTTCTAGGGGTGACGGAAGTGCGTCGGAGCGGACAATGACAGAAGGAGTGCCGCCTGCCGCTCTCGCGCTGGCCCGGAAGGCTGATGTGCCCACCGCTCCCGATTTTGCGGCGGCCTACGATGCCGAATTCGAGGCGGTCTGGTTGTACGTGCGGCGCCTGGGGGTGCCGGAGGCAGATGTGGAGGACGCAGTTCACGACGTGTTCGTGGTCGCTCATCGCCGCTACGCGACGTACGACCCGTCCCGCCCCTTGCGTCCCTGGCTCCTGGGCATCGCCTTCCGCATCGCAGCGCAGTGGCGGCGGCAGCGCCGGCACGAGGTGGCGCTGGCCGAGCCGGCGATGGACGTGCCGGACGGCGGGCAGGGACCGGACGACGTGGTCGCCTCGGAGCAGGCGAAGAGTCAGCTCCACGCGGCCCTGGCGCAGATCGACCTCCACCAGCGGGCGGTGGTGGTCATGCATGACCTCAACGGCATCTCCGTCCCGGAGATTGCCACTGCTCTGGACGTCCCCTTGAACACCGTTTACTCCCGGCTCAGGCTGGGGCGCGCCAAGGTGGCGGCCGTGCTGCGGGGGCAGTGATGACCGGCGAACGCGAAGACGGGCTGCCCGAGGACTGGGAGGTCCTCAGCCGCGCCGATGCGCGGGCGCTGGCCCCTCCGCCCGGGGCGAAGGAGCGGGTCCGCCTTCAGGTTGCCGTCACGCTCGGGCTGGGCGCCACGCTCGGCGCCGGGGCCGCCTCCACCGCCGCCGTCGGCGGCGCGGCCGGAGCGGGCGGGGCCGCCGGCCAGGCTCCGGCGGCGGAAGGGGCGATTGCTGCGGCGACCAAGGCTCTCCTGGTGAAGAAGGTGGTGGTGGCCACGGTGGCCGCGGCCACGGCGGTCACCGGCGGCACCGCGGCCTACGTCGAGGTCCGTGCCCGGCACGAAGAATCGGCTCGCCGCGCGGCGGCGGTGCTGCACGTGGCGACGGCACCGGCGCCCCCGGCGGCTCCGGCCCTCCCTCTGCAGCCGGCCGAGGAGCCCACGCCGGCTCCGGTCGAGACGCCGGCCCCGAGCATCCTGGACACGCTGGGCGACGAGCGGACGCTGCTCGACCAGGCGCGCGTGGCCATCTCCCGCGGGCGGTTCTCCGAGGCGGAGGTGCTCCTCGGGCGGCACGCCCAGGCCTTCCCCGAGGGTCGTCTGGTGGAGGAGCGCGAGGCGCTGCACATCCGGCTCCTCGTTCGCGAGGGGCACCTCGGCGAGGCGCACCGGCGGGCGGCGCTATTCCGGCAGCAGCACCCGCGCAGCATCCAGCTTCCGGTCATCGACGAGGCCCTCCGGGGACGGCGTTGAGCTGGCGGGCGCTCGCCGTCGCCGCCGGGCTCCTGACCGCGGCGTTCCTCGGATGCACCGTCGACCAGCTGGTCGGGCTGAGCCAGGACCTGGATGCTGGACCGGACATCTGCGGGGACACGTGCAGCTGCCCCGCCGGCCAGAGCTGCGACTACGTGTGCGGGGCGCAGACCTGCACCTCCGGCTGCCAGAACACGAGCGACTGCTCCCGGTTCAGCGACGGAGGCACTTACGGCTTCCGCTGCGAGGCCCACCCGCCCTGCACGCCGGCCTGCACCGCCGGCCCCTGCGCCATCACCTGCGACTACGCCAACGAGAACGTCACCTGCCAGGTGACCTGCAACCCGCCCGACAACTGCGCAGTGTCCTGCCGCGGGGGAGACTGCACGGTGGTGTGCGGCTCGCTCCGCGCGGCCACCCCCTGTGCCGACGGCGGCGTGTACACCTGCACCACCTGCCCCTGAGCGGCGCTCAGGCCAGCCGCGCCGCTTCCGGGCGGAAGCCCCGGAGTGCCCGGACGGCGCAGTAGACGAACACGGCGAGCACCAGGAGCTGGGCGACCTTGAACGGCGTCTCCTCCTGCGTCGGGGCGAGGGCCCTGAGGGAGGGAATCTTCAAGAAGGCCTGCACCACGAGCACGAAGCAGTTGAGGTAGAGCGCCACCACCGCGGTGATGACGTAGACGCGGCGCCAGGGACCGGCCAGCTGCTTGCCGTAGCGTCCGACCAGCGCCAGGGCGAGGAGCACGAGGGAGATGATCCCCACCATGTGAGAGGGAAGGAGCTTCTGGAACGGAAAGAAGAACCCGGTGATGCTGGTGAGGATGGTGGTGGTCAGGAAGAATGCGGTCCACCGGTCGAGCCGCATCCCGGCGAACATCCCGAGGAGCACGACCAGCCCCGACCCGATGGCCAGGAGGCTGATGACGGTGTGAACCGCGGTGAGGATCGCCAGTCCGATGCTCATCCTGCCCCTCCTTTGGGCTCCGGGCCCTTGGTCCGGGCGGGCGTCATAACGCCTGGGTTCGCGGCGCGCCCGAGGAGGAATCCCGGAGCGGCGTCCCATGGTCAGGACGAACGGGCGCTGGTCGGATGGTCACCACCCTGGGCGATTCACCCTTGCTGGAAATCGTAGACCGGCCCGAGGCGGAGGATGCCGGTCAGCTCGTCGAGCGCACGCATGCCCTCCCGAGCGAGCGCCGGGTCCCGCAGGTCCTCCGGAGCAAGCCGGTCCCGGTAGTGCCGTCGGACCCACGCCGAGAGCTCCTCGTGCAGAGCGTCGTCGTAGAAGACGCGGGCCCGCACCGCCGCCCGCTCGGCGTCGGTGAGCCGGATGCGCTGGCGCAGGCAGGCCGGTCCGCCGCCGTTGTTCATCGACTGGCGGACGTCCAGGTAATGCACCGCCTCGACCGGGTTGTCCTCGGCCACCACCCGCTCGAGGAAGGCGCGCGCCCGGGGGCGCTCCCGGGACTCGACCGGGGCGACGATGGCCATCCTTCCCGAGGGCAGGGTGAGGAGCTGGCTGTTGAACGGGTAGGCGGCCACGGCATCGGCGACGGGAAGCTCGGCCTCGGTGGCCAGGGCATGCACGAACCCCCGGCCGAGCTTTTCCCGGAGACTGGCGAGGACGCTCTCCGCATCGGCGAAGGCTAGGGCATGGAGCATGAGAAAGCCGTCGTTCCCCACGGCCAGCACGTCGGTGTGGAACGCGCCGGCATCGATGCCCTCCGGGGCCTGTCGCGGGAAGAGGCACCGCTCGGGCTCGAGGCGGTGCAGCCGGGCGAGCGCCTCGGAGGCCTCCAGCGTCTGGCGGGCGGGGAAGCGCGCCGGCGCCGGCCCCGACCGGTAGGTGCTCCTTCCCCAGGCGAAGAGGTGCACCGCCGGGCGTCCCGGAACGTGAAGCCGGGTGTGGTTGGCGGCTCCCTCGTCGGCGAACTGCCCGCCGCCGGGCAGGGGCGGGTGGACCTGGAAGTGGCCCGGGTCGGCGAAGATGCTCGCCAGGACGGCGTGGGTGGTGTCCGCCTCGATGGCCCGGTGGAACATGGCCTGGAGGTTGGCCGGAGTGACGTGGAGCCGGCCGTCCCCGGCGTCCTCGGAGGGAGCGCAGGTGGCGGCGTTGGCCGTCCACATCGCCGCGGCGCTGGAGCAGAGGCGCAGGAGCTGCTCCGCCTCGCGCGCCGCCCGGGTGACGACCTCCTCGTCGGAGCCGGTGAAGCCCAGCGCCCGCAGCGTCCGCAGGGAGGGGCGGGGCTGCGGCGGCAGGACGGCCTGGCCGACCCCGAGGGCGGCCACGGCCCGCATCTTCTCCAGCCCCTGGAGCGCGGCGTTGCGCGGGCTGCTGACCTGTCCCTCGTGCGCCGCCGAGGCCAGGTTTCCGCGGGACAGCCCGGCGTAGTTGTGCGTCGGACCGACCAACCCATCGAAGTTGTACTCGCGCTGTGCCATAGACGGTAAGGGACGCTCCTCCTCCTTCCCACGTGACGCCCCCTCTGGCCAAGCGCATCAAGCGGGCCCTTCGCACCGCGGTCCTGCGCGCGGTGGTGGC
>Ga0335085_10008949_pt1 | contig 15176 bp, 17 predicted proteins | sample Lox_Sample_45_FD_206712 | JGI IMG/M metagenome (GOLD analysis project Ga0335085, IMG submission 206712) | Soil microbial communities from Loxahatchee National Wildlife Refuge, Florida, United States - Lox_Sample_4.5 | ecosystem: Environmental > Terrestrial > Soil > Wetlands | place: USA... | reverse complement strand
TTGCCAAGCTTCGGGCTTTGCAATAAAGTGCATTTGCGTCATGGTTGTCGTATTTTAATGCCTTGTCAAAATATTCAAGTGCCTTTTGGTACCTGCCTAGAATGTGATATGAAATTCCCTTGTTTATGATGACATCTGTATTCTTTGGGTCTTTTTTTAGAACTCTGTCAAAAAAAGATATGGCAGCATTTGGATTGTTTGTCTCATTAAGAGCGACTCCCAATCGCATGGCCGCATCTAAATCTGCAGGATTGATTTTGAGAGCTTTTTTAAAGCAATCGCTTGCTTCTTCATATTTTTCTAGTTCTAATAGGGAATTTCCTTTATTACAAAGTGTATCGACGTCATCCTGTTTCATCTTCAATGCCTTGTCAAAACAGCGTATGGCTTTTTTATGATTTTTTAGTCCAGCGTATACAATCCCTTTGTTATTTAGAATCTCTAGATCGTATGGAAAAATTTTCAAGGCTTCATCATAGGTGCTTATTGATTTGCCATGTTTTCCAAGCGCTGTTAGCGCATTAGCTTTATTGCATAGAGCTTCTTTGCTTTTGGGTTTTACTCTTAATGCCTTGTTAAAGTATAAGATGGCATCAAAGTAAATTCCCGCATCATACAAAGTCGTTGCTTTGTTGTACAGGACATCAAAGTCGTAAGAGTTTATTTTTTCTGCCATGCTGTAATATTTTATGGCATCTTGAAATTTTCCTAATTCTGAAAGCAAAGTTGCTTTGTTAACAAGAGATTCAAAATCATTTGGGTCTATTTTTAGAATTTTATTATATAGTTGAATGGCTTTTTTATGATTCCCAATGTTCGTAAAATGTATAGCTTTTTTATATAAGAATATAATGTATGTTTTTTGATTTTTATTTATTTTTTCAAGTGAAGTTTTCTTATTCATAACATTCTGACTCGTGTTGAATATTGCAATAGAAAATTATTCCTTGATGATTGAAATTACCTCTGAATGCTCTTCAAACAATCCTGAATTGATCTCGTGCACCAATCCCCATGTTACAGCTTCATCTGGAGTAAATGTAGTCCTTTGCTGCATGATACTTAGAACTTCAAGAACAGTCTTCCCGGTGTTGGTTGCTATGACTTTTGCTACATTTTGTTTGTATACTGTCAACCGTTTTAGTATCTCATCAATTTCTCCTTCCTCTAGACTTGATTGCTGAAATGCCCAATGTGGATCATGAATCAAAAATTTTGCATGAGGTACTGAAATACGTCTGTTGCCAATGCAATAAAGCACTGTTGCTATAGATGATACAGTTCCAATGTTATAGGTAGTTATTTTCACAGGTAATCCTTTCAGATAATTATATCCAGTCAAACCTGCAGCTGTATCTCCCCCATGTGAAGAAAGAAGAAGTACAAAATCCTTTATGCCTTCTTTCATCTTGTCGTCAATGGTACTCATTAATGAATTGATTGTAGAATTATTGATTGGACCATGTAGTCTGATTGCAACAGATCTTGATTTTAGCTCTTGTGTCATGTTTATCTTGAATTTATTTTCTCCTCAAGTTGAAGTATCTTTTGTATTTCTGTTGAAGATGTATCCAAGACTCTGGAAATGAAAATCCATCCATGTGTATCTTCAATGTCATCTTTTGCAGGATGCCATTCTGAGGTTCCTGGATTAAATTTAATTACCTTGCTTACATCTGTTGCATCTTTTAGATTTTTACTCTTTACATAATAGATATTGATGTCAGTTAGATCTCCATCTGAGAAATACAATGGCTTGTAAAAAATATCTGTAAATCCAATCTGAAAAACTGTAGTGGTATTAGAACCGCGGTAATCTAAAATACATGTAAAAAGATCATCTTCACTTTCAAGCTTGTACGCATGATATTTTGCCTTTGATGTTATCTTGTGAATTATGCTCATATTCTTCCATAAAATAAAAAAAGATTTAGTGACAAGAAATATTCCTTGCCTCAAATGCCTCATTCATTGTCAGGTATTCTTCTATCTTCATCTTAACATCTTCTGGGCTGGTATCATCCATTCCTGAGAATCCCATCTTGAACGAGATCATATTTCCTGATACGCTAAGGTTTGCAAGTTCAACATCTGCGTATACATTGGATATCTCATTTGCCCAATCTTTTGGATCTGATACTCCATACCCATTTGTCTCAATGTTTACAGAAATCATTTTGGTCATCTTATTATTATATGATAATTATTTAATATATAACTCTTATTATTAATATATAATATTAACCATAATAATTAATAGAAATTTATTAAGAATTAATATAGTGATTTATATACGATTAATAGTCATAATTTTGTATGGGGATAATCAGCATATCACTTAACGACAACATCTTAAAAGAAATGGATGAACTTCAGAAAGAATTTGGTTTTACAGGTAGATCTGAATTGATAAGAGCTGGGATAAGGATGCTTTTGTCAGACAAGCTGGAAAAAGAGAAACAAACAGGCGATATTGGATGCGTCTTGACAGTCACACATGAAGAAGATGATGAAGAATCTGTGACCAAGATAAAACATAGATATGAGAATATTATACAGACACATCTTCATTGTAAGATAAAGAATAACAAATGTCTTGAATTGTTCATACTCAATGGCAAAGCAACAAAGGTTAATGAGATGTCACGAGAGTTCCAAGCAAGTGATGAAATGGAGCATGTAAAATTGATTACTACTTGATTTTAATTTAGAAATTTAATTAATTTGACACTCATTAATTTTGACATTATATATAGTAGAAAATAAAAATACATGAGCTTGAATGCCTAGAGAGATTTTCTAGATTCCCTTTTCATTTAGAATTAGTGCAAGAAGAGCAGCACGTGTTTCCTTTCCATATTGAGCTTGCTTAAAATATTTGGCTTGTTTCATGGAATCAATTTCAGTAGATATTTCGTCAAGACGCGGAAGTGGATGCATGATGATAACATCCTCTTTCATCTTTCCTAGTAATTCCGGACCTATTCTGTAACTTCCTTTTACTTTGAGATATTCTTCAATATCAGCAAATCTTTCCTTTTGAATTCTTGTCACATACACTACATCAAGATCGTCGATATTTTCTTCCAAATCGCTGGCTTCTGTATACTGGAGCTTTTTTCTTATTTCATAAGTGGAATCAGATCTGATTTTGAGTGCAGCTGGAGATATTAGTTTGACGTCAACCTTGTAATTGCTTAGTGCGTATAACAGTGAGTAGACGGTTCTTCCATACTTAAGGTCTCCAACAATTCCAATTTTTAGTCCATCAATTCGTTTTTTTTCTTTTCTCATAGTATAAAGATCAAGTATCGCCTGTGTTGGATGTTCCTCCGTACCACTTCCTGCGTTAATTAGAGGCTTTTCTGACAACTCTGCAGCAAACCTACTGGAACCATCAAGCTGATGCCTTAGTACTAGTACGTCAGAATAAAGCGACATTATTTTTACGGTATCTGCAAGGCTTTCCCCCTTTTTTGCTGATGAAGAAGATGCATCAGCAATTCCTATCGAGGTTCCACCTATTGAGGCCATGGCAGCCTCAAAACTTAATCTGGTTCTTGTGCTAGGTTCAAAAAAGAGGTATCCAAGAGTCTTTCCACGCCCAATTTCTCTTCGATCATTTTGATTCATCTCAATTATTTTGTCTGTTGCTTCGAAAACAGTCTCAAACTTTTGTTTATCAAAATCTCTCACTGAAACAATATCTTTTTGGAAAAAAGAATTGCTCATTTGTAATTCAATGTTATATATGAGTAGTATACAAACTATTCCAATGTCAGAGTCTGATCTTATTGTAAGAAAGATCAAAAATGGAACTGTCATTGATCATATTGAAGCCGGAAAAGGTTTGAAGGTATTGAATGCATTGGGTATAGATGGCAAAGATGGAAATGTGATTACAATAGCACTTAATGTACCAAGCTCAAAAGTTGCTAAAAAAGACATCATAAAAGTTGAAAACAAAATCTTGCAAGATACCGATACAAACAAGCTTGCACTCATTGCACCAAAAGCCACAGTAAACATAATTCGAGATTACAAGCTTGTAGAGAAGAGACGTGTAGCATTGCCAAATGAGATTGAGCGAATTTTTCGATGTTCAAATCCTGATTGTATTACAAATAGCGATGAGGATATCCAGCCAATAATGGATGTTGTTGATAAGACTGGACTTGTATTGCGATGTAGGTATTGTACAAGAACCTTGGATGTTAACGAGCTAAAATATTACTAGAATTTTTATTTCTTTGCTGCCTTGATCTCATACTGATCATACGTATACTTTCTTGAGGTCCCAAATGGTCTGAAAGCTTTTCCGTTACCGTGATAAAATTTGGAGAAGAACTCCACATAGACCAACCTAGCTCCCTGGATACCCGGCTCAAATACACCGATTATGATGTTGAATATGTGACCTATGAAGAGAATTACTGTACCAAGTATTATGAAAGGAATTGAATGGTGCAATGTCTTGATAAAGATAAAGTCAATTACATCAGCCAAGATGACAGATGCAAGCAAAATACCAACGATTCTGGTATATGACAGTATGTGACTTACAATGGATGGCAGCTCCATGATCGCCCTTGGCCCTTCACCTACAAACATTAGGCCTATTCCTCCAAGCAACGTTCCTACATAGAATATTCCCTCTGTATGGTGTATAGGATTGATGTGTTGATGATGCATTAGTGCTAGACCTGTGAGTACAACACCCCAGCCAAATACCAACCATCCTGCCTTTCCAATTGCATGTTTTTTCTCCCCTTCTCTGAGAGTGTTAATTATGCCTAGAATTAGTCCAAATGTTACCATTCCAAGGCCGATATAACCGCTAATTAGCAAAAGCTTTCTCAGACCATGAATTGGACTGAATATGTTCCCATCTGCAGGAAGGTGTAGTCCAAATGTGCTATTGAGAAAATTAAATAGGTAACCGTTAAGGTGGAATCCAAAGTACAGATTAAACACAAATCCTAATGCTATTGCAATGATAGCACCAGGAGTCATTGCTCGAGCAAGTTTTGCCATCTGTCGTTTTTTTAGTATCGTTAATGCAAACTTTCGCAACATGCCAGGCATAATATTCATATTTTTCTTTCCGCCATCTACACGTCTAATTACCCACCTGCAAACAAGCAGTATGACAAGTCCGTATCCTGCGTCTCCTACCATCATTCCATAAAATACTGGAAAGATTAAGCCAAAAATTAAGGTGGGATCAAATTCTTTGCCTTCAGGAAGAGAATAAAATCGTATAAATGCCTCAAAAAGTTTGAATCGTTTTGGATTATCAAGCTGTGTTGGCGGATTTTCGTCCGTCTCAAGTTCAAATAACATTGTTCCCTTTGTATGTTTTTCAAAGGTTTCTCTTAGTTGACCTATTCTTGATTTTGGCACCCATCCCTCAATAGCAAACGAGTCTGAGGTTACACCCAAGTTATCAATAACTTCGAGTTTCTTGTTTTCTATCTCAAGTTGCTCTTCTATGCAGACAATATTGACGTAATGAGCTTTTGCAATATCTCCTAACTGTTTTTCAATTTCTTGTAGCTTTTGGGAGATCTCAGAGTGTTTTGCTTTGAGTATTTGGCTTAGTTTATCTGCCCTTCCTTCTAGCTTGGGTACTGCTTCCATTTTCACATCATATTCTTGGACTACTGTTGCAAGTGCATGTGGTGGAAAGTTTGGAAATGTAACAAGTACAATATGTGTAGTATCTTTTCCTTCTTTTGGATAGACAAATACATCCTGGCTGTTAACGTCTAATGCTTTTTTAAATGAGCCATAATTCTTTGAATCTACTCTTCCAAAGTAAGAATGGGCTGATTTTAGTTGTAAAACACTAAAATCTTCTGGGAAAAAAGAAAATTCCTCTACCAGCTTAAGGTTGTTTTCAGTCTCTTTAAGTTGAGTCAGAAGGTTTTCCTTTTTCCTCTCCAAGGTAGCTACTTGTGCATCTACATCAATGGACTTTGCGGCCCTTATCAGTTGGTCAACGGTAGTAAATCGTTGACACTGTGTAACTTCTACATAAGGCAGTGCTGTCCTTAATGCCTTCATTCTTAGAAGCTGGTCTGAGACTTGTCTGAAAAGTTCATTATCGCGTTCATTTCTAAGAAAGGAGGCAACATCTGTTGACAATGACTCTATCTGTAGAGCATTAAGATCGTGTAAAATAGAGATAACAGTTTGTCTTTCCTTTCGCAGACCAAGTACTGCAATTCTTCCCATTGGTACTGGCTTTAGAACCAAATCTATACCTCTTTTAGAAGGATATCGATTATCTCTTTGACTGTTTTAGAATCAATTCTTGAAGAAATTGTCTTTGATTTTTCTTTAGCTTCCTCTACTATCTTTTCCATTTCAGAACTTGCTTTCTTTCTTGCCTGCTCTATTGATGCTTCAACTAGTTTTTCCCCTTCTATCTTTGCCGTTGCCACTGATTTGGATACATGAATTTCCAGATTTCGCAAATCTTCCACTGCTTTTTTCTTTTGTTCGTCGATTTCAATTTGGGTTCGGTCTTCGGCTTCTTTTATTTGCTTGAGTGAATGAATATATTTTTCTGCTGTTGACATTTTAAACTCCTAGAAAGTGCCTGCTTGCATATAGTGCTAAAGCAATCGTAGCAAGAATATTTCCCAGTTTAAATGCCCTCATAATCATATAGAACTTTTTTTGTTGAGGATTTACAAATCTAGGCAAGAATTTCTTTCTCCTTTTCCAGTTGAGCTTGCTCTCTTTCTCCCATCTTTCGTTTGACAGTCTTTAACATAATGAAAGTGTCTCGCTCCATTTCGTCCAGTCTGAATGTAATGAACTTTACTGCAGCTTGTAATCTTGGAATAAAGACATTTTCTATGGCGTTTGATTTGCGCTTTGTCTTTTCAATTTCAAGCAGTAGCTTGCGCAGAGTTGTTTCTTTTTCTGCAACATCTAATACCATTTTGTGTACATTATGAAATGCTTTGATTGCCTCATTAATGGAAGGTGGTAGCTCTAAGAGATGTTCGGTCAGGGCTTGATTGCTCTGACCTCCTTCTATTTTTGGAATACGAACACCCATAACATTCTTGGGAGTAATTTGTAATTTATTTAATTGTGGAATCTTCATAGATTCGTTTTCTAATCTCATGGCACCAGCAAGCATCTCTGCCATTCGAATTGATTGATATCCCTTTACCAATTCTGCCTGAAGGCCAGTTCTAAGTGAGGCCGCACTCTTACTTGTATTAAAGAATTCTAATATGAGTGCCTGTCTTTTTAGCTTCAGCAATTTCAGGCCTTTTTTTGCGATGTTTATCCTTCTTTTTGTTCGAATGTATTCAAGGCGAGTTGGTCTGATGTTGATTGCTGATGGCAATTCTATGCACCTGCACCAGTCTTCTTTCTGTACTTTTCTATGAATTCTGGCTTGATTCGGTTAAGTTCAGAATCTGATAATTCGCCGAGTAATTCCCATCCAATATCCAAAGTTTGTTCAATTGAACGGTTCTCATCCATTCCTTGGTTAACAAACTTTCTTTCAAAATTATTAGCAACTCTTAGGAATTTTCTATCTAGATCACTTAGAGCTTCCTCACCCACTATGGCAGCCAATGATCTTGCATCCTTGCCTTGTGCATAAGTAGAATAGAGCTGATCTGCAAGACTTCGGTGATCTTCTCTTGTTCTTCCCTTTCCAATACCTTGATTCATCAAACGTGAGAGACTTGTCAAAACGTCTACTGGTGGGTGTATATCTCCTCTGTGCAAATCTCTGCTCATGACAATCTGTCCTTCTGTGATATATCCAGTAAGGTCAGGAATTGGATGAGTGATATCGTCTGCTGGCATGGTAAGAATTGGGATCTGTGTGACAGAACCATGTCTGCCTTTAATTTTTCCTGCTCTCTCATATAGCGATGACAAGTCAGTGTACATGTAACCAGGGTATCCTCTTCGTCCTGGCACCTCTTCTCTTGCTGCAGAGATTTCTCTTAATGCTTCACAATAATTAGTCATATCTGTCATAATTACAAGGACGTGCATCTCTTTTTCATATGCAAGATATTCTGCAGTGGTTAATGCTAGTCTTGGAGTGAGTAGACGCTCCATTGATGGATCAGATGAAAGATTCAGAAACAGAGCGGTTCTTCCAAGTGCTCCACTTTCTTCGAATTGTTTTACAAAAAAGTTTGCCTCCTCACTTGTAATTCCCATTGCAGCAAATACTACGGAGAAGCTCTCTGATGCGCTGAGAACTTTTGCCTGTCTTGCAATCTGTGATGCAAGCAAGTTATGTGGAAGACCAGCACCTGAGAAGATTGGAAGTTTTTGACCTCTGACAAGAGTGTTCATACCATCAACATTAGACATGCCAGTCTGGATGAATTCAGATGGCTCCTCTCTTGCATATGGATTTATACCGGAACCGACCAAGTCAACCTTGTGTTTTGATACAATTTTTGGACCATTGTCTCTTGGATTTCCAAGTCCATCAAAGACACGTCCTAGCATCTCATCAGATACTGCAAGTTGAGCAGTTTCTCCTAAGAACTTTGTTGATGTTCCACTTAGGTTAAGTCCCATTGTTGCCCCGAAAACTTGGACAACTGCAAGTCCTTGTCTTGTGTCAAGAACTTGACCTTGCCTTCTCTCGCCATTTGGTAATTTTATTTCGACCATTTCACCATAAGCAGCATTTTCCACACCCTCAACGAACATTAGCGGACCTGCAATCTTTGAGATTGTTTTGTATGATATATTAGACATCTAATGAGCTACCTCCTTTAACAAGGCTGAGAATTCTTGTTGCATTGTGTTTCTTGTGTCTTTTACTAGTTGTTCAACTTGATCCTCTCTAGTCCATTTAATTTTTGATATCATTTTTCTTGATTCTAATTGGCCTATTTTTGCCGATGTTATTCCTTTCTTTATTGCATCTGCTTCCATCTTACCAAATTCTATAATTACAGATAGCATCAAGAATTGTTTTCTAATAGAAGTGTACGTATCCACATCATCATATGCACTTTGCTGTAGATAATCTTCTCTGATAGACCTTGCAGTATCAAGTACTCCTTTTTCTGGTTCTGGAAGTGCATCATATCCAACTAGCTGTACAATTTCTTGTAATTCAGATTCTCTCTGTAAGATTTCAAGTGATTCCTTTCTAAGCCCGATCCATTCTGCTGAGACACTCTTTTTGTACCAGTCACCCATCCCGTCTGCATAAAGTGAGTAGCTAGTAAGCCAGTTGATTGATGGAAAATGTCTTCTAGATGCAAGGCTAGCATCTAGTGCCCAAAAGACTCTGGTTACTCTAAGTGTATTCTGAGAAACTGGCTCCGAAAAATCACCGCCTGGTGGCGATACTGCACCTACAAGTGTGAGAGATCCAACGCGCTCTTCAGGAGAGATAACAACTGCTTTGCCGCCTCTTTCGTAAAATTCTGCCAATCTTCTACCTAGATATGCTGGATAACCTTCCTCACCTGGCATCTCTTCAAGTCTACCTGAGATCTCTCTTAGCGCTTCTGCCCATCGAGAGGTACTGTCTGCCATTAATGCAACACCGTATCCCATATCACGATAATATTCTCCCATTGTAATACCAGTGTAAATGCTTGCTTCTCGTGCTGCTACCGGCATATTGGAAGTGTTTGCAACAAGAATTGTGCGCTCCATCAAAGGTCGTTTTGATTTTGGATCTTCAAGCTTTGGAAATGTTGAAAGAACTTCAGTCATTTCGTTTCCTCTCTCACCACATCCTACGTAAACAATTACGTTACTATCAGCCCATTTTGCAAGCTGTTGCTGTGTTACTGTTTTTCCGCTTCCAAATGGCCCTGGGATAGCAGCTGTGCCCCCTTTCGCGACTGGAAAGAACGTATCTAAAACCCTTTGTCCTGTAAGTAATGGCTCCTCTGGCGGCAATTTGCGAAGTACTGGTCGTGGAGTTCTTACAGTCCACCAACTTGAAAGTCCAATGTCTGTTTTTACGCCATTTTGAACAGTTGCAACGATATCATTTACCGTATACTTGCCTTCAGAGATATCAGTTAGAGTACCCTCAACATTGTATGGAATCATTATTTTATGCATGATAAGAGGAGTTTCTTGGACTTCACCAATTATTTCTCCGGGAGAAACACGATCACCTTTCTTTTTTATTGGAACAAAATCCCACTTTTTTGTTTGATCAAGAGCAGGAATAACTTTCCCTCTGCTGATAAAATCACCGCTTTGTTCTCTTAGAACATCTAATGGCCTTTGTATACCGTCATAAATTGATGTCAACAAACCAGGACCTAGCTGCATTGAGAGAGGTCGTTTTGTGTTTATGACTTTCTCACCTGGTCGTAGACCAGTAGTATCCTCATAAACCTGAACAGTTGCCTTGTTTCCTTCTAGACGAATTATCTCTCCTACCAACCCCATGTCACCTATACGAACTACATCAAACATTTGAGCTCCTTCAAGTCCACTTGCAATTACTACCGGACCTGAAACTCTTGAAATTATTCCATCAGTCATTTATCATCATCAACCTGTAGGGATACTTATTCCTAACACTCGCTTTGCAAGAGCAGCTATTGATTCTTCTTGAATATTACCTTCTAGGGCAGGCATGAAAATAACTAGGGGCTCTATTGAGGCTTCGATCTTCTTTCTAAAGATGGCTGGTAAGGTACTTCTAACGACATCACTTGCAATAATAAGGCTAAATTTGCCAGATGCAAACAGATCCTGAACAGTTTTACTGGCTTGTTCTCCACTTGCGATGAAAGTGTCCTCTATTCCAAGAAGACTGTAACCTATGACAAGTTCTCTCTCGCCTACTACTGCTATACGCCCAGTTGTATCAGATTTTTGTTTTGACATTTTCTTACTCCATTAACAATAACGAATTGATATAATCGGAAGACAGGTTATAGCGCTTTCCATATGCAATTCTCTTTATGTTTTCACGCTCATGTTCTGTGTTAATAATAAAGTAGAATATTGTACCAATGGAGAGGGCAATATTTTTCAATTTTTTAATGTATTCTGAATTTATGAATTTATCCAAAGCAACTTCAAAATCAATTAGACTTTTTGATTTCTTATACTGGGCTAGTGCATTAACTAGCATGAATCTGTTTTCTATCCTGCCTACAATTTCTGCGACATCTTTTGCATTATAGATTTCCAATAATTCATTTTTGGTGATTTTGCCGCCATCAACTATATGCTTGCTTAATAATTCTCTATCTAGATTGGATTCTTTTGCCTTTAGAAGACTCAAGATGTTTTTCTTGTCTATCTCTGCTCGGAAAAAGTCTCTAATTAATCCTTCATCTCCTTGGAAGAATTTTAGCGACTCTAGCAGATTATGATAATAGAAAGTTTGAAGAGCAGACATCATAGGTCCAAGATCTCCAGTTTTCTGGTAAGTCTCCACATGTTGCATTAGAATGGTTCCATAATTGTATTTTACAAGTTGATTTACTACACCGTCAACTCCTGTTTGGGATAGAATCATCTTCATCTCGTCATGGGGAATATTTCCAGCAGATATTCCTGCAGGAACATTTCTGCTTGAGACAAGAAATGATTCTGTTTCTGAGATTGGTCTTCCCATGCTCTTAGCAGAAAGTATAAGCTCAATGTTATAGATGTCCCATTTTGAAAGATATGCCCTAACGGCAGACTTGCCGTTAAAAGGAGTTGCCTCCAAAGCCATTTTGTTGATGTAGACTAGATGTCTGTTAAGTGCAACTTCTAGCAATTCAGATTGCTTGAATACTGATGCTGCCTTTTCAATTTCTGGTTTGTACCACGTAGATTCGAGTGTTTTTATCATTTCCGTTTCATCTTTTGCTTTCATCAGACTTTGCATAGTCTCCTTTGAGAGAAGGTTAAGCGAGATAGCTTGCAATCTTCCAAAGGATGAAGCATATTGTGATGTTGGCATTACATCTTCTCCGAGAGGAAGCTCTTTACTTGGTCTTCATGCGTTCTGAGAAGCTCTTCAAAAGTTAGGTCCAATTCCTTTGTACCTTCCTTGTTTTCCGCAACGATTCCACCAAGAGTCTTAATCGACTTGCCAGTTGGTATTCCCAGTTCATTGAGAATTGATTTGTCTTCTTCTCGGCATTGAACTATAATGTTTTGACCAAGTTTCTTTTTTGAAGCATTAACCATTGTTTCAACGGCTTTTTTGTACTGAGGACTTTTTGTGTAATTTTCCATTTCTTGCCTAATTATAGCGAAAGCAGACTGCATGTTTGCATTAATAGCATCAAATAAGACCTTCTTTGCTTGTAGTTTTGCAGCTTCAATTATTCTTGAATGTTCTCTATCAGACTTTACTTTTGCCTCTCGAGCAAAGCGCTCTTGTATTTCCTTGATTTCATAATTCATCTCAGTCTGGAGCTTTGATTTCTTTTCTGCTAGATCTTTTCCAAGACTTTCTATCTCTGCTTTTTTTCTATTCTCTATCTCATGGAGGAAAGTCTCAATGCTCATTTACTGAAACCACTAGAGTATACCAAGTAGTAAGATGATTCCCAATACGAATCCAATAATCCAAAGGGTTTCTGGAATTACGAAGAAGAATAATACTTGACCAAACTTCTCTGGCTTCTCAGCAATAATACCCATACCGGCAGCACCAATACCTTGTTGTGCATTACCAGTACCTATAAGACCACCAGCTATTGCAATTGCAGCCGCAATTGCTAAAAGTGGTTTTGTTAATCCATTACTAGCAGCTGGAGCTCCTTGAGCAAAAGCAGGACTAGTTGACACAAAAGTAGACAGTGCAATGGTCAACCCCGCAGCTATAACCAAAAGCGATAACTTGGAACGCTTGTTAAGCCCCATCGTCAAGACTCATTTAAAGAGGTTATATTAATCTAATTCTTGCACATCAATTTCGAACTTTTACAATCACCAAATATTATCATGCGATCTTCGCAAATAGTTCCCTTAGAGATAGACATCTATACTTTCGTAGATTGTTCTACTGGCAAGTCAAGTCTATTACCCCATTCTCCCCAAGAACCGAGGTAGACTTTGACATTATTGAAACCAAGTCTTTTGAGTACAAGAAAAGAATTTGCTGCGCGGTACCCCCCCTGACAATAAGTTATGATCTCTTCATCTTTTGAAAAATTATATAGTTTTGCAAGATCCTCGTTGGACTTAAACGTCCCGTCTTCATTTACATTGATTGTCCAGTCCACATTGATAGCGGTTGGGATATGTCCTTTTCTTGCAGCACGGATGACTAGCCCATCATACTCATCCTTGCTTCTTACATCGATTAACTTGGCTTGACCTATCTTTTTGTTGATATATTCAAATCCTACAATGATATCTTTGTTAATCTTGCCTGAAAATTTTGTTGGTTTGAATCCATTAGTCTTTGTTTCAATTGGAAATCCAAGATTCTTCCATTTCTTGAATCCTCCATCTAGCATTAATACATGTGAATGTGAAAAATACATTAAGAGCCATACTCCTCTAGCCGCACTCATACCAGATATATCATCATAGAAAATGACAATCTTGTCCTTTGTTACACCCAAGAAAGAAAGAAGGTTTTCCATTTGTTCTTCGAATGATTTGATTCCTTTCTTTGATGTATCAGACCAGTGATAATAGAATAAATCAAGATTCATTGCACCTGGAATATGTCCTTCGGAGTATTCTTTGTATGATCTTGAATCGACGAGAATCAGATTGGACTTGTCAAGCTTGCCAAGTAGCTCCTCAGCTGAAATTAGCATGTGGTAGTTTTAAATGCGGTTACGTAAATTCATTTCAATTTGATTCCTTGTACATTTGACTGGGTTTGAAAGCATTAGGAAATTTTATGAATTTTATCTACAAGTATGTGTGAGACATATTTGAAGTAGACAAAGATTGTTATGATTTTTACAAAGTGTAAATTCTTATATTGTGGGAAAATATGATAATATCACAAAATGTGGATTTTAGGTTATCAGAATGTAATTTACTCATCTCTAATCTTTGAGAATTATCTCAAAATATAGTGAATCAAAATGACCAAAACAATACGTCAAATTCCAAAGCTGTCAGTATTTCAAACCTTCAAGACAAAGAACAATGAGTTTACAGGCGAGGCTATGCGCCAGAGAGGAATAATTGTGCATCTTGCGCTAGAATCAATGCCAACTCGAAAGACAAGAACCGCTATTGCTCACAAGATTGCAGAAAAAAATGGAACAACCTGGCAGAATATTTATTCTGGAATTTTCCGAGATTTGGATGAAGTCCTTCTCCCACTTGGCATTGTTGAAGAGGCAGGCAGACTCCCGATTAAGCGAGGTCCCAAGGCATTACAAAATCAAGGTGTTCCACATTATCAATTAACTGATAGTGGATTGCTTGTTGCAGCCTCAGTTTTAGAGATGGGTGAGGCAAGAATTAGGATCATGAAGGAATTCTTTGAGAGGAATTCTGGCACAAAAGAGAGGGATCTAAAGAAATCAATTATCACGTTATTTGAAATTGCACCAAATTTTGTTTCATTGTTGCTAAGAAGGTACGTCGAAGCATACAGTGAAGGAATAATTGATAATCTTGTCCCCTTTGATACTGAACACATTAAGAGGGCTTTTGATGATACACTTCAGCTTCAAAGGGAACTACTAGAAGGATTCTCATCTCTATCTAATCTCGATAAGGAACCAATCATAACCTTTCTCAAGAAGATGGGCTAGCCTGACATATTAAAATCCCTTTCCAAAAGAGCTTGATAATATTGATAATGGAATCTAAAACTGCTTCAAGTAATTCATGTCATATTGAATCTAGGAGATTAAGATGGCAGACGAACTAATTGATAATGTAATTTATTTGATAGACTCAAAAAAGGGAGATCTAGGAAGACTCAACTATATTCTAGGAGCTTTGCAGGAAGGTAAGGCGCTCTACAATTCTGACAAGAAATATCTTGATTCTTTGATATCTACTTACATAGGTTCATCAAGGAAAAAAGTTGCAGATTATAGGTCTGCTGATGAGCTAAAAATAGAGCTTACTAGAGTAAAAGATAGATTAGAAAAATTTGAAAGACGCGGATACAAAAAACATGTAGGCAGAAAGGCAGTATTTTTCTTTGTCACATTTTTCTTTTCGTGGCATGCTGTTACAACACTAATAGGTAAAAAGTTTCT
>Ga0335085_10008947_pt1 | contig 15176 bp, 13 predicted proteins | sample Lox_Sample_45_FD_206712 | JGI IMG/M metagenome (GOLD analysis project Ga0335085, IMG submission 206712) | Soil microbial communities from Loxahatchee National Wildlife Refuge, Florida, United States - Lox_Sample_4.5 | ecosystem: Environmental > Terrestrial > Soil > Wetlands | place: USA... | reverse complement strand
CTTCTTCCGCGGTCACCCGGTGCACCACCTCGGCGCGTGTCTTCACCGGGGGGCCGCCGTCGGGCAGGTGCACCGAAAGCTCCACCACTTCGCGCAGCTCGGGCGGGTTGTCGGTAGCGATGAAGATGCCGCCCCGGCTGATGTTCTTCGAGTAGGCGGAGAGGAAGTCCTTGGACCAGGTCCAGCCCACCCGCAGGCGGGCGGAGACGCGGCGCCAGGCGCGGCCGTCCTCGGCCCGGGCGCCGGGCTTGCCGATGGGCCGGGTAGGGGCCGGGCGTTGCCGGTGGAGCCCCTCCACCCCCCGGCTGCGGAGGATCACGTCGAGGAAGGCGCTCGCCTCGTCGGAAAGCTCGTCGAAGCCGACCCAGAAACCGGCGTCCTTCGCCGCCTCCGCCGGCCGCGGGCCCACGGTCCCCTTGACTCGAAGGGGCAGCGCGGACCCGGGCAAGGAGAGGGCCAGCTCCATCTGCGACCCTTCCTTGGGCGAGAGCAGCGAGCGGACGAACAGGCCCCGGGAACCGATCCGGCTGGTCGTGGTCTGCATGGAAAGGCCGCCTCCGGAGAGGCGCACCGGGGCGACGAGCGGGATCGTGTGGGGCATGGAACGGCGTTCAAAGTATCACGGGAATCTCGCAATCCAATTCCATTCCGAGAGGGTGGGCGGAGCACCGGATCGCACCGAGGCGCACCCCGGCTGCGGCGGCCCGCCCCAGCCCGCGGGCGAAGGCGGGATCGATGTGCGCATCCGCCCTCACCGCCCGCACGTCGCCCCGCTGGGCACAGAGGACCAGGGCGCAGCGCCGCCCCTTGCGGGCGAGGCGGGAGAGGAGCGCCAGGTGGCGCAGGCCGCGCAGGGTGGGGGCGTCGGGGAAGAGCGCCACCCCGTCGCGGGCCGCGCCCACCGATTTGACCTCGCAGAGCACGTCGCCGGGCTGGAGCAGCAGATCGATGCGGCTCGAACCCAGCACCACCTCCCGCCGGGCCGCCTTCAGCCCCCAGCCGAGCGCCCCGCTCTCCAGCGCGGCGGCCACCAGCCGGGGCGCTCCCGCGGGATCGAGCGAGACCCAGGTCCCGGACCCCGAGCGCGCGAGCAGGGCGGTGTACTTCGTCCTCCGCAGCGGCCCCCGGGCCGCCACCAGGGCCAGCTCCCGGCCAGGGACCAGCAGGTCCAGGCACCTGCCCCGGTCGGGGACGTGCGCCTCCACCGTCCTTCGCCCCATCCGGCAGAGGGCGAGGAAGCGGTTGGGCCGGGCGACCAGCACCGCCTCGCGGGCCGGCCCGGGCCAGCGGTGGGGGATGAGCACGGGCGTTGAATATCCGTTCGCCGCCCTCCAGCCAACGCCCGATCCGTGGACAGCGCGGCACCGCTTTGGTAGCGAGAGCGGCCGTTGGAACTGATCCGCCTCGAACGCGCGGTGATCGGCTACCGCACTCCGCTCCTGCCGCCGATTGACCTCGCGCTGCGGGCCGGCACCACGCTCGCGGTCCTCGGACCGAACGGCGCGGGCAAGACCGCCCTGCTCAAGTCGCTGCTCGGCCTCCTTCCCCTGCAGGGAGGGCGGCGCACGCTTCCCCAGGGCCGCTCGCCGCGCGTCGGGTACGTGCCGCAGCGCGACCGACTGGACATGAGCTGGCCGCTCACCGTCCTGCAGGTGGTCCTCATGGGGCGGGTGCGCCTGGTGGGCCCCATGAAGCGCTACGGGGCCCGCGATCGGGCGGCGGCGCGCGCGGCGCTGCAGGAAATCGGCGTCGGCGACCTGGCCGACCGGCCGCTCTTCGCGCTCTCCGGCGGGCAGCACCAGAAAGTGCTGATCGCCCGCGCCATCGCCGCCGAGCCGGAGCTCCTGGTGCTCGACGAGCCCACCAGCGCGATGGATCCGGCCGCCGAGCGCATCTTCCTCGACCTGGTGGCCCGCCTGAAGTCGGCGCACAACCTGAGCGTGGTGCTGGTCACGCACCAGCTCACCGCCATCCCCGGCTTCGCCACCGACGTGGCCCTGGTGGACCGGGAACGCGCCGTGTTCGAGGTGGGCCCGGCGGAGCAGATGATCGATCCGCAGAAGCTGGGCCAGCTCTACGGGCGCGAGGTCCGCGTGGCCAAGGTGGGGGACAAGACGGCGATCGTGATCGGGAACGGGGCGCCGCAGTGAGCGGATTCGCGGATTTCTGGGCGGGCCGCGATCTGTGGCGCGAGCCGATGATCGCCGGGGTGCTGGCCGGCGCCATCCTCGGCTACATCGGCGTCTTCGTGGTGCTCAAGCGCATGGTCTTCGTCTCCGCCGCGCTGAGCGAGATCTCCGGCGTAGGGGTGGCCTTCGCCTTCTGGCTGGGGGCGGTGATGGGCATCGACCCGCACGCGCACGGGGCCACCCCGCTCTTGCTCGAGCCCACCTGGTTCTCCCTTCTCTTCGCCTGCGCCGCCGCCGCCCTCTTCTCCCTGCAACCCGGCCACCGCAAGCTGGCCACCGAGACCATCGTCGGGCTGGGGTACATCATCTCCAGCGCGCTGGTGCTCACCATCCTGAACAGCCCGCGCATCGCCCAGGAGGCGCACGCCATCGGCGACATCCTCTTCGGCAACGCCGTCACCGTTCCCCGCCAGCAGATCCGCGCGCTGTTCGGGGCGGGGGTGGTGGCCGTGATCGGGCACGCGCTCTTCTTCAAGGAATTGCTCTTCGTCAGCTACGACCGGGAGACCGCGGTGGTCCAGGGCGTGGGCGTGTTCCGCTACGAGCTGTTGCTCAACCTGATCACCGCCCTGGTGATCTCGGTGGCCACCCGGGCGGTGGGCGCGCTGCCCGTCTTCGCCTTCAGCGTCATCCCCGCCGCCGCCGCCCTGATGATCGCCGAGCGCATGCGGCTGGCCATCTTCCTCTCCGTCCTCTTCGGCGTGGTCTCCGCGGCGGTGGGGTATTACGTGAGCTGGGTGGAGCAGTTGCCCACCGGTGCGACCATGGTCGTGGTGGCCTCCGTCTTTCTCGTCCCCGGGCTGCTGAAGATCCTCCGCCGGAGCTCCGTCTGACGTGCGCATGAGAGCTGCCCTGCTGCTCGTCGCGCTTGCCCTCCCCGCCGCGGCCCAGCAGGCCGACGGCGGCGTCCCCGAAGATCTGGAAAAAGAGCTGCAGAAGGCCATCCAGGCCGACCAGGGCGCCGCCCAGGGGCAGAAGCCGTCCGCGCCGCCCGAGGCGGTGGCGCCGGCCAGCCCCAGCCCCCCGCCCAACCCGCGCGGCTCGCAGTCCCTCAACCCCGACATCAGCGCCATCCTCGACGCCGACTTCGGGTACCAGCGCCGCGCGCCGCAATTCCTCAACGGGGACGATCCCGACCTGCACGCCCAGGGCACGAGCCATGCCCTGGGCTTCACCGTCCAGGAGGTGGAGCTGGCCTTCTCGGCCATCGTCGACCCGTACTTCAAGGGCGAGGTCTACCTCACCATCCCCAACCTGGACGGCCTGGAGGTGGAGGAGGCGTTCGCCACCACCACCAGCCTCCCCTGGAACCTGCAGGTGAAGGCGGGCAGCTTCCGCAGCGCTTTCGGCCGGCAGAACGGGCAGCACCTGCACGTGCAGGACTTCACCCGCCGACCGCTGATCAACGCCGCCTTCCTCGGCGCCGACGGGATGCGGGGGCCCGGCGTGCAGGTGAGCTGGCTGGCGCCGCTGCCCTTCTTCCTCACCATCTACGGGGAGGCGTTCTCGCTCTCCTCCGATCCCGCCGACCAGACCCAGGCGCTCCCGCAGCCGGTGCCCAGCTTCGGCGCCGATACCGGCGCGCATCCCACGCTGGCGGCGGAAGCGAAGGCCTTCTTCCCCCTGGGGGACAGCTGGTCCTTCTTCACGGGCCTGAGCTTCGCCTCCGGCAAGTCGCCCGGCCTGACGCTGGGAGACTTCGGCATGTTCGGCGCCGGACGCGATTCCCAGCTCTACGGGGCGGACCTGTATCTGAAGTGGAAGCCGCCGAACGTCGCCCAGGGCTACAGCTCGCTGGCCCTGCAGGCGGAAGCCATCTTCCGCCACCTGGGCGCCGGGGGCTCGTTGCAGGACGAGTGGGACGGCGGCGCCTACCTGCAGGCCGTGCTCCAGCTCGCGCGCCGCTGGTTCTTCGGCCTGCGCGGCGACGTCCTGGGCATTCCCGCCAGCTCCGTGCTGGGCCACACCGGGCGGGTGGGCGCCTCGCTCACCTTCCAGGCGAGCGAATTCGCCCGGGTGCGCGGGTATGTGGAGGCGGAGCACGCCGGGGCCGCTCCCTCCGCGCTCCTTCCCGCCGCCACGCCGGAGTGGACGCCGGCGGCTTTCTTGCAATTGGAGATCTCCATCGGCGCGCACGGAGCGCACCCGTTCTGAATTCCCGGCCCGCGCGGAGGTCGAAGTCGGCATGATCGCACTGCTCGCCGCGCTCCACGTCGTCTCCAGCATCCCCACGCTCGGCTCGCTGGCCAAGGAGGTGGGTGGCAGCCGGGTGGAGGTGGAGTCGCTGGGGAAGGGCTACCAGGACCCGCACTTCATCGAGCCCAAGCCGAATCTGATGCTGGTGCTCAACCGCGCCGACCTGCTCCTGCACGTGGGCCTGGAGCTGGAGATCGGCTGGCTTCCGCCCTTGGTGCTGGGCTCGCGCAACCCGAAGATCCAGACCGGCGAGCCGGGAAACCTCGATTGCTCGCGGGCCATCCCCGTGCTGGACGTCCCCACCACCAAGGTCGACCGCTCGATGGGCGACATCCATCCCCAGGGCAACCCGCACTACTGGCTGCCGCCCGGCAACGCGAAGATCATCGCCCGCGAGATCGCCCAGCGGCTTTCGCAGATCGACCCGGACGGGCGCGCCGGCTACGAGAAGAACCTGGCCGCCTTCAACGCCCGGGTGGACGCGAAGGAGAAGGAGTGGGAGCCGCTGCGGGCGAAGCTGAAGGGCGTGAAGGTGGCCACCTACCACAAGAGCTGGAGCTACGTGTCGCAGTGGCTGGGACTGGAAGAAATGGGCTACGTGGAGCCCAAGCCTGGCATCCCGCCCGATCCGCAGCACCTGGCCCGGCTGATCGGGGTGATGAAGCAGGACGGCGTCAAGCTGCTCCTGGTGGAGGACTTCTACAACAAGAGCGTCGCCACCCTGGTGGCCGACAAGGCGGGCGCGAAGCTGCTCACCCTGCCCACCGACGTGGGCGCCACCCCGCAGATCAAGGACTGGTTCACCCTGGTGGACACGGTCCTCAAGTCGCTCTCCTCCGCCGCCTGAAGACATGGGCTAGACTCGGCGCGTGCTGCTCAAGCTGGCGCTCTGGCAGGACGTGCACGAGTACCTCGAGCGGAGGAATGACATCGTCATCCCGGTGGGCGGGACCGAGCAGCACGGGCCTTCTGGGCCCGCGGGCACCGACCTGATCGTGGCGGAGGAGCTGGCGAACGACCTGGGCCAGGAGCGGCATGCGCTGGTCGTGCCGGCCGTTCCCTTCGGCGTCTCGCAGGTCCACTCGGCCTTCCCCGGCACCATCTCCCTCAAGCCCGCCACGGTGCTGGCGCTGCTGGGCGACGCCATCGAGGGCCTGGCCGCGCAGGGCTTCCGCCGCTTCCTCCTGGTCAACGCGCATCACGGCAGCAAGGCCGTGCTGCAGGCCCTCTGCGCGCAGGTGCACGGGGCCATCCCCGATTCCCGCTGCCTTTCGGTACAGTGGTGGGAGCTGCCCGAGGTGCGCAACACGATCCTGGAGATGTTCGGCGCCCGCGAGGGCCACCACGCCACTCCGGGGGAGCTCTCGCTGGTCCGCCGCTTCTATCCCCGTGCGGTGCTCGACCTTCCCCCCATGGACCGGTTCGAGGCGGTGCCCGAGCCCTCCACCTGGGGCGCCGACGATTTCCGCCGCCGCTATCCCGACGGCCGGGTGGGAAGCGATCCCGGGCTCTCCAGCGCGGCCGCCGGCGACCGGATCTTCGCCGCTGCCACCCGCGGCCTGGTGGAAGCGCACCGCCGGCTGGTCGAGGACCCGTGAGGAATCAGTGCGTCTGGCGCTCGCGCCGCGTCCGCGCGAGGTCGATCGCGGCCAGCACCGCCAGGCCCACGGCGTCGGCGATCAGGACCACGGCGATCAGCTCGAGCGGGTGACCGGGCAGGCCGAACGGGAGCGTGTCGAAGGGCGCGAACATGTCGTCCTCCCTCTGCCAGGGAAGAAAGCAATCGCCGCACCGGAACTGCCTCGACGTAGAGCGGGTGGCGCAGGGCGCCGATCGTGCAAGCCGTGCACCTGGACGCAGCCGTTGCGCCTAGCGGAGCACCTTCATCAGGACGCCGATCAGCAGGCCCAGCACCACCAGGCCGATCAGGATCGATCCGTACCCGATCAGGGCTTGGGAGAAGCTGGGAGGAGGCGGCTCGTCCTCCGGCGGCGGATAGTGCTCCACCACCTTCTTCTCCGGCGGGTCGCTCAGGCGTTGCTCCGCAAAAGGCCGGAGGGGTCGGCGGTGTCGGCGGGCTCTCCCGACTGCCGCTCGGCCAGCCAGCCCGGCAGGTGGTGCTGCGCGAGCAAGGTGAAGAGGAGGTTCTCCCGGGCCACCATCTCGAAGACCCCCAGGCCTCCCTGCTTCTCCAGCCCGCGGAAGAGCGCGCGCCCGACGAAGACGAAGAGGTGCAGGAGCGTCTGCGCCTCGGGCGAAACGGCCATCACCAGGCGCAGCGAGGGGGAGGGGAAGACGAATCTCTCCCGCAGCGCCGGCGCCAGGTCCGCCACCCGGATCTCCTGGCGAAGGAAGTCGACCTCCTTGCCCTTGGCCTCGATGAACGCCTTGAGCGCGTCCTCGGAGATGGCGGCGCCGCCGTTGTAGATGTCGCCCCGGTCCTCGATCGCCTCCTCGGTGCGGAGCCGGCCCACGAACTCCCGCACCACCCCGTTGAGCACCGTCTCCGCGGCCTCCGGGTTGCCATCGGCCAGCGAGCGGCGCACTGCCAGCGACACGTCGGCGGGCACGGGGATGGAGAGCGGCTGCGAGACCGAGACGGTCAGCGGACAGACCAGGCCGGGCTTCTTCAGCCGGCCCCGCTCCAGGGCGAGCAGAGCGTCCATGCGCGCGCGCACCCCGGGGTTGCGGGCCGTCCCCCGGGCGCTCTCGTTGATCTTCTCCGCGATGGAGACCTTGATCTGCCCGAAGATGTGGTCCTCGAAGGTGGCCACCTCGGGCGCGGCCCCGTAGGAGACGAAGATGCCGGCGTCCAGCTTCTCGCCCCTGGCCAGGGCGATGTCGTCCTGCCTCTGCTCGTCCATCCGCCGGATCTCGGCGGCCAGGGCGCGCAGCCGGGCCCCCGGCTCCTGCCCCGACTGGGGATCGAGGATGCCCCGGCTGCGGGCGTTCTCCGCGGACTTCACCGCCGCGTCCAGCTTCTGCCTGCGGGCCTGGAACTGCGCCTCGATGGCGGCGGTGGCCTTGCCCACCGCCTCGCGCGAGGCACCGGTGTCCAGGCGGCGGGCGTAGCTGCCCAGCGCCGCCCGGATCTCCTCGGCGAGCTGGAGCAGGGCGACGATGTCGCCGGAAAAGGAGACGGCGTCGCCCAAGAGGTTGTTGAGGTAGATCCCTCCCTTGTCCGCCAGGTGAGCGGCCCCCTGGGCGTGGCGGGCGGCGGCGGTGAGGATGGGCCCGTAGAACTCCCGGGAGAGGAAATCGGCGATCACCGTCTCCTTGAGGAAGGCGGTGCGCCGGGTGAAGTCCTTCATGTCGCAGAAGAGGTGGCCCATCTGCGGCGCGCGGGTGCGCGTCTTGAGGATGGGCTTCTCCTCCAGGGAGACGAGGTAGAGCTTGCCGCCCTCGTGCTGCGTCTCGATCCCGCCCTCGCTCTCCGTCCCCTGGCGGTGCACCAGCTGGGCCTCCGCCTGGTTCACCGCCGCGTCCAGGGCGGCGTCGGCGGCCAGCGAGGCCACCGTCCGCGCCCAGGTGGTGATCACCTGCTCGTGGGGGACGGAGGCGGAAGGGTTCTCTTCCTTCCAGGCCTTGGCCGCCGCGCCCACCGCCTCGATGGCCGCGCGCGCCGCCTCGTTGGTGGCGGCCTTGGCCACCGCCTTCGTCTTCTCCTGCAGCTCCTTGCGCGCGGGCGGCGCGGCCAGCACCCGCTCCAGCGCCCCGGGCGCCTCGTAGAGCTGGGCGAGCGAGAACCCTTCCACGGTGAACGGGGGGACCCGGCCCAGCTCCGACATCCGCACCACCGCCAGCAGGTCCGCCCGCAGCCGCGCCAGGGCCACCTGCCGGGCGGCCTTGCGCATGAGCTCCTTGTCCCCCACCAGGTCCGCGGCGATGTCGCCTGCCACCACCTCCACCGTGCCGCCCTGGGCGATCTTCGCCACGTGCTGATCGAGGCGGGCCGGCCGCTCGGCGAAGGCCGCCCCGTGGCAGGTGAGGCCGCTGCCCCAGAGCGGCTTGAGCCCGCCCAGCCAGGAGAGCACGCCGGCCGCCGCGTCGCACTGGGCCCCGAAGCCCGTGCCCGGCACCCCCGCCTCGCGGATGGCGAGGCGCAGCGCCAGCACCAGCCCGGCGGCCACCGCTCCCTGCAGCGTTCGCGCCACCGCCCCGCTCACGGGGAAGTCCTTGAGCACCTCCAGCGCGCGGTGGGAGAAGGAGCGAATCGCCAGGAGCGCGAGATAGGCGGTGGGTTCCGGAGGCTCCCGCCGGGGCGCCTCGGCATGAGCCCTGCGGAGGATGGCGTTGAGCGTCCCGGCCAGCACCCGCCCGGGGCGGCCCGTGCCCAGCCAGCTCGCCAGCACCCCCGCGTCCAGCGCCGGGTGCATCTCCGGCGCCTCGAGGAAGGCCTTGCGCACGTTCTCCGACTTCACCGTGGAGGGCGCGTTGAAGGAGCTGGGCCGCGCCGCCCGGGGGTCGAACCCGTCGAGGAGGATGAGCCGGTCGTACTCGGCCTGGCGCAGCATGCCCCGGTGGCGGAGGGCGAGGAGGAAGAAGAGGTCGCGCACCGCGGCGCCCACCACCGCCCGCACCGCGGCCTCCACGTGCACCGGCACGCGCAAATCCGCCAGCGAGGTGCCGACGTGGAAGCGCAGCCCCCGGGCGTCCAGCCGCAGCGCATCGGCGAGGGAGCCGCCCGGGGCGGCCGCCCGCAGCCGGGCGATCAGCTCGAGCCGCTCTTCGGCGTAGCCCACCCCGGCAGTCTACCAGTCGATCCCCGAAAGGCCCCCTTTTTCAGCCCTTTCTTTTGAGCGTGTTCGCGCCTTCGCGCGAACACGCAGCAACTGCACGTCCTCAAACCCGAGCCTACGGCGCGGGAGTCTTCGTCCGATTCGCCTTCACATCCACCCTGCTCGCAAGTATCGTGCGCTCTTCCCAGGGAGCCTGAGGCGATGAAGAAGATCGAGGCCATCATCAAGCCCTTCAAGCTCGACGAAGTGAAGGAGGCGCTCGCCGACGTGGGCGTCCTCGGGCTCACCGTCACCGAGGTGAAAGGGTTCGGACGGCAGAAAGGCCACACCGAGCTCTACCGGGGGGCGGAATACGTGGTCGACTTCCTCCCCAAGGTGAAGATCGAGATCGTCCTCACCGACGAGCTGGTGGCCAAGGCCCTGGAGGCGATCGAGCGCGCGGCCAAGACCGGGCGCATCGGGGACGGGAAGATCTTCGTCTCCACGGTGGACGAGGTGGTTCGCATCCGCACCGGCGAGCGTGGCGAGCCGGCGCTGTAACTCAACGCAGTTTCACCGCAAGGGGCAGGACATATGCCGAAGGGCAAGGACGTCATCGGGTTCGCGAAGGACAAGCAGGCAGTGATGGTCGACCTGAAGTTCATGGATTTCCTCGGCCTCTGGCAGCACTTCACCATCCCCATCAACGAACTGAGCGAGGCGGTGTTCGACGAGGGCCTGGGATTCGACGGCTCCTCCATCCGCGGCTGGATGCCCATCCACGCCAGCGACATGCTGGTGATGCCCGACGCGGAGACGGGGCTGATCGACCCCTTCATGAAGGACACCACCCTCTCCCTCATCTGCAACATCGTCGACCCCATCACCAAGGAGCCCTACGCCCGCGACCCGCGCTTCATCGCCCAGAAGGCCGAGCGCTACCTGAAGCAGACGGGCGTCGGCGACGTGGCCTACTTCGGCCCGGAGATCGAGTTCTTCATCTTCGACGGCGTCACCTACGACACGGGAGTGAACCACGCCCACTACTCCATCGAGTCCCGCGAGGGACAGTGGGAGACGGGCCGCCCGCGCGAGACGCACTGGGACGGCAAGAACGTCGTCGAGCGTCCCAACCTGGGCTACAAGCCGCGCTACAAGGAAGGCTACTTCCCCGTCGCCCCCATCGACTCCCTGCAGGACATCCGCACCGAGATGTGCCGGGTGATGGAGCAGTGCGGGATCCAGATCGAGCGGCAGCACCACGAGGTGGCCACCGCCGGCCAGGCGGAGATCGACATCCGCTTCGACTCGATGGTGAAAACCGCCGACAAGCTGATGTGGTACAAGTACGTGATCAAGAACGTCGCGCTGCGCAACGGCAAGACCGTGACGTGCATGCCCAAGCCGCTCTACGGCGACAACGGCTCCGGCATGCACACCCACCAGTCGATCTGGAACAAGGGCAAGCCGCTCTTCGCCGGCGAGGGCTACGCGGGCATCTCGGACCTGGCCCTGCACTACATCGGCGGGGTGCTCAAGCACGCCCGGGCGCTGGCGGCGTTCTGCAACCCCACCACCAACTCCTACAAGCGGCTGGTGCCCGGATTCGAGGCGCCGGTGAACCTGGCCTACAGCTCGCGCAACCGCAGCGCCGCCATCCGCATCCCCATGTACTCGCCCAGCCCCAAGGCCAAGCGCATCGAGTTCCGCTCGCCCGATCCCTCCTGCAACCCCTACCTGGCCTTCGCCGCCATGCTGATGGCGGGGCTGGACGGGGTGGAGAACCGCATCGACCCCGGCGACCCGCTGGACAAGGACATCTACGGCCTCTCCCCCGAGGAGCTGAAGGACGTCCCCAAGATGCCGGGCTCTTTGGAGGAGGCGCTGGACTGCCTGAAGAAGGACCACGAGTTCCTCCTCAAGGGCGACGTCTTCACCCCCGACGTGATCGAGGCCTGGATCGACACCAAGGTGGAGAAGGAGCTGAACCCGGTCCGGCTGCGGCCCACGCCGATGGAGTTCGCGCTGTATTTCGATATTTGACACAACACCGCCCCGAGCGGCGCTCGGGGCGGAATGTACAGAGACCGGGTCGCTCGTCCCGAGGTCGCAACCGCGTGGGCTTCCGCAACAGGCCCGTCTTTGCCCTTGTCCTTTGCGCCGCCTGCGCCAGCTTCCCGGCGCACAGCCCGCCCGACCCGCAAGCGCTGCACGGCGTCCACCTGGGCCTGCCTGTGCCGGCCGACGCGCGACCTACGCCGGGGATCGGCTGCGGCCAGCTCTCCCAGGACCTGCCCCTGCGTGCGCACAAGGCGCTGGTGAACGCTTTCAGCGCGGCCGGCGCCGAGGTGTCGAACTCCGACCACCAGCCCTGGGTGCTGACGGTGGCGCTGCGCGAGGCCACCCTGGGCGAGGACAACCTCCGGCCTCGCCGGACGGACCGGCCGCCCGCCAGCCCGGTGCAGCCGGTCGGCCCCGACGCCCCACCGCTCGACCAGCCCCAGCAGAGCGTGGTGAACAGCGGGAACGGCACCGCGGTGGTGGTGCTCGACGCCCAGCTGGTGCGCGACGGATCGTTGGCCTGGACCGGCACCATCACCGGCCACGCCCGCTCGGCTCCCTGCGTGCAGGCGATCGACATGGTGCGCCTGGCGCTCTCCGACGCGGTCGACGAGCTGCGCGACCGCGTCCTCCCCCTCTTGCGGGGTCACTGAGGATGCTCGCCGGGATCCTGCTCGGCGCGGTCGCCGGTGCGGCGATCGCGGCGCTGCCCGGCTCGTCGGGCATCGTCTGGGCGGCGCTGGGGGCGATCCTGGGCGGCGCGATCGGGGCCCGCCGGGCCGGCCGGCGCATGGGCTTCTCGATCTGGACGCTGGCGCTGGGAGCGTTCTTCGTTCCCCTCTTCACCATGGCCGTGGCGCCGGGCGCCGACATGGCGATGCACGTCGCCCTCGCTCGCGGCCTCCTCCGGGGAGAGCTCTCGCCCGCCTGGCCCGGCGTGACCGCCGGGGCGTACCCGCGCGGGTTTTCCGCCCTGGTCGCCCTTCTCTCCCCCCTCGGCCTGGCCCGCTCCGGGCTGTTCGCCGCCGCGGCCTCGTACCTGGTCTTCTGGGCGGGACTGAGCGCTTTCTTGCAGAACCCGCTGCGCGCGCCGGCGGCGCGGACGACGGCGGCGGTGGCAGTCCTGCTCTGCCGCAGCCCACAGATCTTCTTCGACTGGGGAGGGAATCCCACCGCTCTCGCCCTCGGCCTGGCTTTCTTCGGCGCGGCCCAGGACGATCCCGGGGCCTGCGCGCTCTTCCTCGCCGGAGCCGCCGCCACGCACCCGATGGGCGCCTGCGCCGGCGCCCTGCTGCTGCTCCTGCGCTGGCGCAAGGCTTCGGTCGCACTGGCCGGCGCGGGAGCGCTCTGCGCTGTGCTGGGAGCGCTGGCCTTCTTCGGACCGCCGCTCTCCGCCCGGGAGCTGACCTGGATCCGCGACTACGCCCTGCACCAGGAGCGGGCTTCTCTGGCCGCCCTGGGCGATCCGGCCAATGTGCTCACGGCGCTGTCGGCCGCCTTCCTCCTCTGGAAAAGGCAGTTCCGCCCCGTGCTGGCGGCGGGAGCGGCGATGCTCGCGCTGGCCGGGCTGTTCGCCCTGCTCCCCCGTCTCGACCTCTACCCCGTGCGCTTCGCGCCCCTGCTGCTGGTCGCCGTCACTCCCCTCTGGGCGCGCGCCGGCGCTTCCCGCGTCCCCCTCTTCGCTCCGCTGGCGCTGCTCGCCGCCCTGCCCGGGCACCTCCGCTGGTACCAGCAGGCCGCGCCCATCGCCACCTCCGGCGACCTCGCCGCCATCGCCTGCGTCGCGCGGGTCGCGCAGCCCGGGACGGTGATCGACGGCGCCTACGGCGACGCCAGCCAGTGGATCCCCGCCCTGGCAGGGCGGGCGGTGACCCGGCCGCACCAGCACGTCAGCCTCTTCGACGAGACGGACGCGGCGCTGGCGCGGCTTCCGCGGCCCTCCTTCCGCTTCGCCGGCGAGCGCCTGCGCTACGGCGATGCGCTCGCTCCCGCGCAGGGAACGCCGGAGTGCGGGGGAAAGCTGCTCGAGCTTCAGTAGCGCGGCCGGGCGAACTCCGGCTCCGCCCCGGGAGCCAGCACCTTCCCCCGCTTCCAGAGGATCTCCTCGCAGCGCGCGATCAGCTCGGGAAATCCTTCCCGGGTGAGCGAGGAGACCGCCACGCCCTCCTCGCGCAATGCCAGCGTGCGCGCGGCCTCGGGCGCCCGGTCCGCCTTGTTGTAGACCAGCAGCCGGGGAGTGCCCTCCACGCCCAGGGTCCCGAGAACGCGCTCCACCGCCTCGGCCTGCTCGTCGTGGCGCCCGTCCGAGGCGTCCACCACGTGCAGGAGGAGGTCCGCGTCCTGCAGCTCTTCCAGGGTGGCCCGGAAGGCCGCCACCAGGTCGCGGGGCAGGTCGCGGATGAACCCCACCGTGTCGGTGATGATCACTTCCCGGTCGCGGGGAAAGCGCAGCCTGCGGGAGGTGGGATCGAGGGTGGCGAAGAGCTTGTCCTCCGCCAGCACCGAGGCGTTGGTGAGGGCGTTGAGCAGCGTGCTCTTGCCCGCGTTGGTGTAGCCGACGATGGAGATCACCGGCACCCCCGCCCGGTTCCGCTGCCGCCGCCGGGTGGCGCGATCGGAGGAGAGCCGATCGATCCGCTCCTCCAGCGCGGCGATGCGCTCGCGCACCCTGCGGCGATCGATCTCCAGCTTGGTCTCCCCCGGCCCGCGCCCGCCGATGCCGCCCGCCAGCCGGGAGAGCGAGTCGTCCCGCCCCACCAGCCGGGGCAGCAGGTACTTGAGCTGGGCCAGCTCCACCTGCAGCTTTCCGTCCGCGCTCTGCGCGCGCTGGGCGAAGATGTCGAGGATGAGCTGGGTGCGGTCGAGGATGCGCAGCGCGGTGGCCTCCCCGATGTGCCGCGCCTGCGAAGGGGTGAGGTTGCGGTCGAAGACCAGGAGGTCGGCCCCCAGCGCCATGGAGCGGACCAGGATCTCCTGCAGCTTGCCCTCCCCGACCAGGGTGCGGGGATCGATCTCCCGCCGCCCCTGCAGGATCGCGTCCAGCACCTGCACGTCGGCGGTCCGGGCCAGCTCCCGCAATTCCAAGAGCGATGCCTCCGCCGCCGCCCGGTCCCCGGTGTGCACCCCCACCAGCAGGGCCCGTCCGGCCACGCCCACCGCCCGGACCGGCGCCACCCGCGCCATCTCCTGCTCCAGGGCCCCGATCTGGGCCTGGGCGTCGAACTGCAGCTCGTAGAGGCTGGGCGCTTCCTGCAGCCGGTAGAGGTCGCCCGAGATGTTCCAGGGGAGGAGCGTCGCCAGGTAGACCTTGCCGGGCAGGCCGTCCTCGCGCGCCACCACCGCCGCCACCGCGTCCAGCCGCAGGAGCACCAGGTCGGTGAGATCGTCGCGGGTGAGCGGCTCGTCCTTGAGGTGCGTGTGCACCAGGCGCAGGCCGCGGAGGCGGGCCTGGCCGGCGCGGGCGCGGCCGATGTCGGGCAAGACGAGCTGCCGCGCGTCGCCCACGATCACCTGCGTGACCTCACCCCGCCGGTTGATCAAGACCCCCAGCTGGCGGCCGATTTCCCGCGACAATTCCGTAAGATGCCGGGCCAGCTCCGGCGAGACCAGCTCCCTTTGCAGGACGCGCCGCCGCCCCGTGGCGAGCAAGCGCCTGCTGTGGCTGGCCTTCAGCCCCGCCGTATTTCCCGAAAGCTGCTCCCTCACCGCCCGCTTGTGTAACACGCGCCGCCCTTTGCTACATTTGAGGCTGGAAACGGATGACCGATACCCTTCGCTCCTCTCTCGCGCGCTGCCGCCGGCCGGTGATCAAGATCGGCTCCGCGGTGCTCGCCGGGGCGGGCGGGAGGGCGGGCCCTCCATCGCTGGACCGGGAGAAGTTCGCCGCCCTCTGCGACGACCTCGCCGCCATCGCCGCCGGCCGCACGCCGGTGGTGGTGAGCAGCGGGGCGGTGGCCCTGGGCGTGGAGCGGCTGCGCCTTGCGCAGCGCCCCAAGGAGATGGCCCTGAAGCA
>Ga0335085_10008946_pt1 | contig 15176 bp, 10 predicted proteins | sample Lox_Sample_45_FD_206712 | JGI IMG/M metagenome (GOLD analysis project Ga0335085, IMG submission 206712) | Soil microbial communities from Loxahatchee National Wildlife Refuge, Florida, United States - Lox_Sample_4.5 | ecosystem: Environmental > Terrestrial > Soil > Wetlands | place: USA... | reverse complement strand
ATGACGCCCTCGAGCTCATGGACACGGTCGGCGACCTCCTTGACGAGCCGCTCGGCGACGCATCGTTTCTACCCAGGTACGCACTGGCGCGGACGGTCCGCGCCACCGCCACCGTCGTGCTGAGCGGTGATGGTGGCGACGAGCTGTTTTGTGGCTACCCGACCTTCCAGGCCGACCGGCCGGCCCGATGGCTGCGTCGGCTCCTTCCCCCGCTGCTCCAGCGCGCCACCCGCATGGTCGTGGAGCAGCTTCCGCACTCGCCGCGCTATGGGAGCGTCGACTTCCTGCTCAAGCAATTCGTCCGCGGCCTGCCCTATGAGCCCGAAGTCCGGACCCAGCTCCTGCTCGGTGGCCTCACCCCGCCCGAGCAGGCTCGCCTCCTCTCGCGAGCGGTCCAGCGCTCACTGGACGCCTTTGATCCCTTCGCCGAGCTGACGAGGACGATCGAGGACACGTCGCTACGCGACCCCATGGAGCGCATGATCTATCAGCACTGCCGTTTCTACCTCGCGGCCCAGACTCTGGTCGCCACGGACCGCGCGACCATGGCCGCCGCCCTCGAGGTGCGGGCACCGCTCCTCGACCCCGCGCTCATCGAGCTGGCCTGCCGGATCCCGACTCGGTTCAAGCTCCGCGCGGGGACAACGAAGTACCTCTTCAAGCAAACCGTCGCGGACCTCCTTCCTGCGACCATTGTCAACCGACGGAAACAGGGCCTCGGGGTCCCGATCGCGACGTGGTTGCGCGGGCCGCTCCGTCACGTCCTCCAAGAACGGCTCGCCCCCGCTCGCGTCGCGCGTCGCGGCTTGTTCGACCCTGCCGCGGTCACCCAGTTCGTCGACGAGCACCTTGCCGGCCATGCGAATCATCGAAGGATCCTCTGGGCTCTCTTGATGTTCGACGCCTGGTGCGACCGCTACCTGCCAAATGAGCGCTGGACCTGATCGCGGGCGGGCGCTCGGGGGCCTGGGTGACCATCGAGCCAGCATCATGGCTCTGGTGGCTCTCAGCGCGGCGCTGCTCTTCTTCGACTTCGGGGCGCATGTCTTGGCGACCAACGACGAGGCTCGATTCCCGATGATGGCGCGCGACATTCTCGCGCGAGGGCACTGGCTGCTGCCCGAGATCAACGGCGCGCCCATGCTCAACAAGCCCCCGCTCCACGCGTGGTTGATCGCCCTCGCCGCGTGGCCGACCGGCGCGGTGACGCAGCGAACGGCGGTCCTGCCGTCGCTCCTCGGGGGGCTGGCCCTGGTCGCCGGAACGTACTGGGTCGGCCGGCGCGCATTTGACGTCGAAGCCGGACTCATCGCCGGGCTGATCGCGGTGACGACGGCGGGCGTCTTTTCCTTGGCCCGCTCGCCCGTCCCCGACATGACCTTGTCGCTGGCCATGGTCGCGGCCATGGGGGCGTTCGTGGCCGCCGAGTTCGAGGGGCGACGGGGCGCACTCATCGCGTTCTATCTACTTGTCGGCATCGCCTTCTGGAGTAAGGGCCCGGTCGGGCTCCTGCCGCTCGCCATCGCGGGCACGTACGAGATCGCGACGTACGGATGGACCGGACCGTTGCGTCTGGCCTCGCCGGCTGGGCTGGCGCTCCTGGGGCTTACCGTGGTGGCCTGGTCGGGACTTGCCCTTGGGGTGGGCCGGGGGACAATGGTCACCGAGGTCGTGAAGAACGATTACGGCTTGTACTTCATGACAGGCCCGGCAGTACGTCGAGGGATCCTCGAGCCGCTCGAGCACATGCTAACGATCTTGCTGCCCTGGTCTCCCCTGCTGCCGATCGCGCTGGTATGGGCGCTGCGTGGGGTCGAGCCAGTGAACCGACCCGGGACACGGTTGGCGGTGGTGTGGGCGACCGTGGTGTTCGTTGCCGTCGCGCTCTCCCACCGCCAACGATGGCGCTACTACCTCCCGCTGTGCGTCCCGGTGGCGTTGCTCCTCGCCGCCTGGGTCCGTGACCTGCGATGGCGCTGGCGTACGCGGGCCTTTGCCGTGACGTGGATCGTTGTCGCGGTCGGGTTGGCCGTCGGCCAAACCGCGCTCACGGCACGCCAGAACCGGGCGACCGACTGGCGAGCCATTGCCGAGGAAGCCGGCAGGGTCCCAGGGCCCGTGTTCGCACTCGAGGCGCCTGAGCTCGTCTTCGAGTTCTATCTGGGGCTCCCGGTCCTGGTGACGCCCGACTACCAGACGTTCGCGCTGCGCCCGGAGGCCCGGTATCTGCTCGCGCCGGATCGGAGCGTGTCGCGCTTTCCCGCGTCGGCCCGGATGCGGGCGATTGCCGACGGGCCCATAGCCGGCCGCCACTTCGTTCTCCTCGTCAAGGAATGACCCGTGGACATCCAGAACAGCCGCGCGCCCGGCGCCCCGCTGAGTGCAGGCTCGAGTCCAAGAAGGCGGCTGCTCCGGTGGGGGGGCTACTTCACGCTCGTCAATGCGGCCCTCCTGGCGGTGGTCGGTCTCCGCTATCTCTGGCCCTACTCGCCCCTCGAGCCCGCGATCGGCTGGCCCTACGCCGTCCTCGCCTACGTGGGGCACCTGTCCGCTCTCGCCTCGATTCCCGTTCTCCTGCTGGTTCCCCTGATGCTCGGGATGCCGCGGCCGCGGGTGGTGCTGCCGCTCACCGTCGTCCTGGCCGGTGCGTGCCTCGCGTTCGTGCTGCTCGACAGCCTGGTCTTCGCCGAGAACCGCTACCACCTCAGCGCTCTCTCGTTCAGCTTGCTGGCGCCACAGACCTGGGCCTTCCTCGCGCTCTACTTCCTGCTGGGCCTGGCCGTCGAGGCGATGCTGGCGGGCTGGCTCTGGAAGCGCACCGCGCGCCGCCCGAGAGGCCGGATCGGACCGTACGTCGCGGTAGGCCTTGCCAGCTGCTTCGTGGCCAGCCATCTCATCCATGCGTGGGCCGAGGCCCACTACTACGTGCCGGTGACCGCGTTCACCCGATATCTGCCGCTCTACTCCCCGCTCAGGAACAAAGGACTTCTGGCGAAGCTCGGCCTCGTGGATCGGAACCAGGCGCGCGAGCAAGGTCTCGCCGCCGCCGCACTCACCCGGCGTACCGACGGCGTGCTGACATACCCGCTGACCCCTCTGCGGTGCGAGCCTCCCTCGCCGCGGCTCAACGTCCTGCTTGTCGTGATCGATGCCATGCGCGCAGACGCCCTGGCGCCTGGCGTCGCTCCGCGGCTCGCCGAGTTCGCGCGCGGCGCGATTCGATTCGACGAGCACTACAGCGGTGGCAACTCGTCGCGGGCCGGCATGTTCTCCCTGTTCTACGGTCTCCCCGCGACCTACTGGGACGCCTTCGCCGCCTTCGCACGGCCGCCGGTGCTCATGGACCTGTTCCGGCAGTACGACTACGAGCTCGGGATATTCACGAGCTCGCCCGCGTACCTCTCGGTCGTCGGGCTCGATCGGACGGCCCTGGCCCGCATACCCCATCTGCGTCTCGAGACGAGCTCGCGCTATCCCGGGTCCAGCGGGCGGGACCGGACATTGACCGATGACTGGTTCCACTGGCTCGATCGGCGAGACCCGCCGCGGCCCTTCTTCGGGTTCCTCTACTACGATGCGGTGGTGGCGATCGACCCGCCCGCCGACGAGCCCCCGGTGATGCCGGTCCCGCTGAACGCATCGACCCAGGTGCGCCTGCACGCCCGCTACCTCACCGCGGTGCACTACGTCGACTCCTTGATCGGGCGGGTGCTCGACGATCTGGAGCGCCGGAAGCTGCTCGAGCGCACCCTCGTCATCATCACGTCCGATCACGGCATGGAGTTCGACGAGAACGGTCTGGGTTTCACGGGCCACGGGACGTCCTTCAGCGACTATCAGGTGCATACGCCGCTGGTGGTGCGCTGGCCCGGACGGTCGCCTGGGCGCGTCGCTCGGAGAACTTCCCACAACGACGTGGCGCCGACCCTGCTCACCCACCTGTTCGGCTGCACCAATCCCCCTGCCGACTACGCGAGCGGCCACGACCTCTTCTCCGACACGCAGTGGGACTGGCTCATCGCGGCCAGCCACAACGACTACGCCCTGGTCGAGCCCGAACAGCTGACCATCGTCTACCCGGCCGGCTACGAGATCCGGGACCGGACATATCACCTCGTCCGCCACCCCACGCTCCCCCGCGATACCCTGCGGGCTGCGCTGCTGGAAATGAGCCGGTTCTACCGGTGACGGCGGGCGCGCACACCACGCATGGGGGCGGACACCTTGACAAGTCGCGACGAGTGGTATCCACTCTAGTAGGATGATCGGCCGACTTCCGACGTTCGCACTCTTGCTCGCGCTGCTGACGGTTCTGCTTGCGCTGACACCGCTCGCCTATGCCACTCCCCCGGACCCGACCTGGGTGAGTGGCTTCTTCGATGACGACGACAACGACGATAGCGTATTCCTCATCACGTCTAGCCTGGCTACCGTCGACACCTTCCCCCTGCGCTCCTGGGCGCCGTTTCCCGTGCTCGGCGCCACTATTGCCTTCGAAGATCCGGGTCCCGCTTCCACGCAGTACTCCTCCACCACCGACGCTCGAGCTCCGCCGCTCTCCTAAGCATTTCCAATCGTAGTAACGGCGACTGATCCGCGCCGCAATTCGTACTGCGAAGCGACTTCTCTCGAGGTGGGCGGGATGCCCATTTCGGCAGACGTCAGCTCACGCCCATGACCAGGTCTTCCCGCTACTGAGGTGCGATGCACCGTCGGGGGGCTGAAGCAAGGCATTGGATATCCCATAAGGAGCGGCACCGATGATCGGGTCCCAAGATCTACTAGTCGGGCTGGCTATTGTCCTCTTCCTCTTTGGAGCCAAGAAGCTCCCCGAGCTGGCGGCCTCGCTCGGAAAGTCGATGAAGGAGTTCAAGAAGGGAGTGTCCGAGGCCGATGACGAAACACCGCCCCGGCCATTGGCTCCTCCTACGGTGGTGGCAACGGCCCCGAAACTCTGCCCAGCCTGCCGGACGTCGTTGGAAGCGGACTGGACCCATTGCCCTCGGTGTGGAACGGCGGCCCCAAACAGCTCTGCCCCGGGGGATGTGGCCACATGACGAAGTCGATCACCTGCTGAGCTGCATCGGATGATGCGGATCATCGACCGATACGTGATCAAGGAGCTGGGCCCGCCCTTCGCCATCGGGGTCGGCGTGTTCACCTTCTTCCTCGTAATCGACCGCATCTACCAGCTCACCGACCTGGTCATCACCAAGAGCGTCCCCTTCGCGCTGGTGCTCCCACTCCTGATCTACACGCTCCCGTCCTTCCTCGGGCTCACCCTCCCGATGGCCCTCCTGGTGTCGGTGCTACTTGTCGGCGGGCGGCTGGCGGGCGACCTCGAGGTGGCCGCCCTCAAGGCGTCAGGCGTCAGCCCGCTACGTCTCTTCCGCCCCTTCGTGGGGGCGGCGGTAGTGGTCACGGTTCTTGTCGCCTGGCTCACGCTCGTGATCGGCCCGTGGTCCAGCGGTGCCTTCCAGCGCCAGCTCTTCAGAATCCTTCAATCCCGCGCCACCACGGGCATCAAGGAGCGCACATTCAGCGCTGTCTTCAGTCCATACGTGATCTACGTGGAGGAGGTCAGCGCCTCGCAGGTACGTCTCCGCGGCCTCCTGGTCTCGGACGAGCGCAATCCGGAGCAATCCCGTCTCATCGTCGCACGCGAGGGCCGGTTGCTCACCGATGAGGTCAACCGCCGCATCACCCTGCGCTTCCTCGACGGCTCCATCAATGAGTCCGACGTCGACGACCCGCGCCGATTCCGCCTGACCTACTTCAGCCTCTACGATATGAACCTCACGCTCGAGTCGCCGACCTCCATCGTGTCGAAGGAGGAGAAACCCGAGAAGCGGCTACCGCTGATCGCGCTCGCGTCGGAGGCGGCTCGCCTCGAGCGGGAGGGACAGATCGCAACGCCGTACTATGTGGAGCTACACAAGCGCTTCGCCCTGCCGGTGGCGGCCCTGGTCTTCACCCTCGTGGGTTTCCCGCTCGGTATCCGATCCCACCGCGGGGGCCGAGCCGTCGCCCTCGCGACCAGCTTCGGCATCGTCGTGTCCTATTACGTTCTCTACACCTCCATGGAGGGAATCGCGCTGCGCCAGCGCCTGCCCGCGGGGGTGGCGGTATGGCTGCCCAACTTCCTCTTCTCGCTGATCGGCCTGCTCCTGCTACGGGCCAGCACGGCCGGTCTGCCGACTGCCTGGCTCGATCTCTTCTGGCGCCTCTGGACCAGGATCGTGGGCCTCCGCTCGGAGCGAGCCGTCAAGCCCTCAGGGGCGCGGCGCCTCCGCCGCCTCGTACGCGTCCGCGGTCCCCGCGAGTCCACCTTCATCATCGACCGGTACCTGATCCGTCAGTATCTGCTCTTCCTCGGCATCGGCGCACTGGTGGGCGCCGTGCTCATCGCGGTGGTGGACCTGATCCAGACCCTGGACCGCTTCCTGCGGTTGAGACCGCCCTTTCTCTTCATTCTGGAGCACTTCGTCTACCGGGTGCCCGGTGAGCTCTACAAAGGCTTACCCATCATCGTGCTGATCGCCACCGTGTTCCTCTTCCTGTCGCTCACGCGCCAGCGTGAGCTCGATGCCCTCAAGGCGGCCGGTGTCAGCCTGTATCGCGCGAGCCTCCCGGTTCTGCTTGTAGCTGGGGGCATCACCGTCTTGGCCGTTGTCTTCCAGGAGACCGCGCTCCCTGCGATCAACGCCCGCGCCGACGAGATCGACCGCGTGAAGATCCGCGGCGAGCTGCCGCGCCATCTGCAGCGCCAGAGCCAGATCTGGTACCGCTCGGCCGATACGCGCTTCTTCCACATTGCGCTGCTGGATCCCGTGGGCAAGTCCATGGAGGGGCTTTCCGTGGTCGAGCTCGGACCCGACTTCCGGCTGGTGGAACGGCTCGACGCGCACAGCGCCCAGTGGACTCCGGAGGGCTGGCAGCTGACCGACGGCGTTATCCGGCAGGTCAAACCGCAGAGACTGGCCACGTCGGATGTCTTCGACTCGCGCCTGGTCGTACTGCCCGAGCACATCGACGACTTCATCCGCGTCCAAGATGCTCCCGACACGATGAGCTTCCTGCAGCTACGCGAGTACGTGGCGAAGCTGCGGGAGGGTGGACATCAGGTGGGCAAGTACGTCGTCCAGCTCTACTCCAAGCTCTCCTTCCCACTGGTGCACGTCATCATGGCTCTCGTCGCCATCCCGTTCGCGCTGGTGTCACCTCGCAGCGGTGGCCATGCCATGGGGATCGGGGTGGCCATCGTGATCGCGGTCGGCTACTGGCTCGTGCACTCGGCTGCGCTGGCCGCCGCGCAGGCCGGCCTCTTGCCGCCGGCCCTGGCGGCCTGGACCGCCAATATCATCTTCGCCGGCCTCGGCACCGCGCTGTTCCTCAGTGCGCCAACGTAGACTCGCCGTCATGACCCGTCGACTCGCGATTCTCCCGCTGTGGATGGCGCTACTGACCGTCCTCGTAGTGCTGACACCGCTGGCCTATGCCACCCCGCCGGACCCGACCTGGGTGAGCGGCTTCTTCGACGACGACGACAACGACGACGGGGTGTTCCTGATCACGTCGAGTCTGGCCGCGCTCGATCCGTTTCCCATGTGCTGCTGGACACCCTTTCCCGCGTTCGGGCCTGCCGTCGCGCCGGAAGACCAGGGTCCAGCCCCATCACAACACGCTTCCTCCGCCTTCGCTCGAGCCCCTCCCCTCTCGTAAGGGTTGGCCGATCAGCGGCGGCCGCTCGGCCGCCATCGCCGGAAAGCAATTCCACTTTGGGTGGATTCGACTGCCCACTTCGGGACACGGCGCGACCGTACAGGGCCCATCGGGGGCCGGGGAGACTCTCTGATGACCGGACCATGCCTGCTTGTGCGCTTCCTTGGCGAGCGCCCGCGTGGATGCGTGCTCGACGCGGGCCGAGACTAATCATGTGCGGCATCGGCGGCATCCTCATGAAGCACGGCCGTGCCGACCAGAGTCTACTGGAGCGGATGGCCGGCGCGCTCACTCACCGAGGCCCGGACGACCTCGGCATGCATGTGGCCGGGCCACTCGGCCTGCTCCAGACACGACTGTCCGTCATCGATCTCGAGCACGGCCACCAGCCGATGGTCGACGGTCATCTGGCCCTCACCGCCAACGGAGAGATCTACAACTTCGTCGAGCTGCGTCGCCGCTTCGAAGCACGGGGCCGACACTTCGCGACGGGCTCGGACAGCGAGACGATCCTCCACGCCTACGCGCTCGATGGATTCGATGGGCTTCGCTCCCTGAACGGCATGTTCGCCTTCGGTCTGTACGACTCCCACCGCCGGGAGCTCCTCCTGGCACGTGACCGTCTCGGCGTCAAACCCCTCTACTACGCCCGCCTCGATGACCGGCTACTCTTCGCGTCCGAGCTGAAGGCGCTGCTGGCGGTCTGGCCGCTCGAGCGTGAACTCGATCCCGGGGCCCTCGTTCAGTACCTGCAGAATCGCTTCAACACCGGTGAGGCGAGCCTCGTGCGGGGCATCCGCCGTCTGCCGCCCGGCACCGCGCTCGTCGTCGATTCGGCGCTGAAGATCCGTGAGCATCGCTACTGGTCATCCCTCGATGTGCGCCCGCGCCGACTCGCCTTCGACCAGGCTGCCGAAGAGTTCGAGCCGCTCTTCCGACGGGTGATGCTGGAGCACCTGCGTGCCGACGTGCCGTACGGGCTGTTCCTCTCCAGTGGCGTCGACTCTGGCGTCCTGCTGGCGATGATCACCGAGCTGACCGGCCGCCCGGTGCACACGTTCTCGGTCGGGTACAGCGACGCGGCGATCGGAGACGAATTGCCCGAGGCGGCCACGATCGCCCGCCGCTTCGGGGCCAACCATACCGAGATCAGGCTCGACCGCGACGCGATCTTCCGCCGCCTCCCGCATACCGTCTGGTCCACCGACGACCTGCTGCACGACTACGCCTGCTTGCCCACGTCGTACCTGGCCGAACAGGCGGCCCGGACTCTCAAGGTGGTTCTGACCGGCGAGGGCGGCGACGAGGTCTTCGCCGGCTACGGCCGCTACCGGCGGACCCTACCCCAGCGCTGGATCAAGAATCTGGTCGCGCCCGGCTCGGGCGGTTACCGGACGCGGGGCCAGTGGCGTGCCCCCTGGGTCCGGCATTTGCTGGGCCCCGAGCTGAGGGCGGCCGGCCCGGCACGCCGAGCACCGCTGATCGCCGCGTGGCGGACAACGCCGGCGGACTGGAGCGACGTCACGCGCTGCCAGCACGCCGACCTCGTCACGTGGCTCCCCGACGAGCTCCTGGTCAAGACCGATCGGGTCCTCATGAGCTTCGGGCTCGAAGGCCGGGTTCCGTTCCTCGACCACCGGGTGGTCGAGTTCGGCCTGAGTCTACCGGACCCGCTGAAGGTTGGCGGGCGGCAGGGCAAGCTGTTCCTCAAGCAATGGGCGGAGCGCCGCCTCCCGCGTGCCCACCTGTGGCGACGCAAGCGTGGCTTCTACGTGCCGATGCGCGGCTGGCTTCACGGTGAATTCCTCGATCGCCTGGCGGTTCACCTCCCCGGCCACCCGGCGATCCGACGCTGGTTCCGCCCCGCTGCGGTCGAGCAGCTCCTGCGCGAGCAGCAGGCGGGCGCCGACGCGAGCCGAGCGATCTGGGGGCTCACGCAGCTCGCGATCTGGCACCGCATCTTCATCGAAGGGCATGTGCCCGGTCGGGATGAGGATCCGGTGGAATGGATCGCGTGAAACGCCCGGAGTCTGGAGTCCTGAGGTGAGCGATCGCTACCGGGCGCTTCTGCGCCTCCTCGCGTATATGAAGCCGCACTGGATGACGGTGACCGTCGGCGCGCTCCTGGCCTGTGCGGTAGCGGCAACCGGGGGCCTGATCGCCTGGCTGGTCAAGCCGGTCATGGACGAGATCTTCCTGAAGCGGGATCTGCACATGCTCGCGGTGGTTCCGCTCGCGCTGCTCGGCGCCTACATACTGAAGGGGTTGGGGACCTACGGCGAGTCTTACCTGATGGCTTCCGTCGGCGAGCGGGTCATCGCCCGCCTCCGTGCCGAGCTGTACGCGCACATTCAGGGGATGCCGCTCTCCTTCTTCTCTTCGTTCCACTCGGGCGAGCTCAGGGCACGGGTCGTGGTCGACGTGAGCCGGGTTGCCGGCCTGGCCTCCGGCGTGCTCGTGAACACCGTCCGTCGGTTCGCCACGAGTATCGCCCTGCTGGTGGTGATGTTCATCCGCGATCGCTCGCTGGCTCTGATCGCCGCCTCCGTGCTTCCGCTAGTGGGTGTCGTGAACTGGGTGCTGGGAAGGAAACTCTACCGGATCAACCGACGCGCCCAGGAGTTGGTGGCGGACGTGACCGTCTTCCTCCAGGAGTCCTTTACCGGTATCAAGATCGTGAAGGCCTTCGGGCGGGAGTCCCTCCAGCAGGCACGGTTCGATTCCCTCAACGATCGGCGGGTGAGATTGGCCCTGAGGGACGTCCGAGTTGATGAGCTATCCGGACCGTTGATGGAGATCCTGGCGGCCGTCGGCATAGTCGGCACCCTGTGGTACGGCGGCTCGCGCGTCATCGCGGGTGCCCTCACGCCCGGGGAGTTTTTTTCGTTCACCGCGGCGGTGGTCCTGCTCTATCGCCCCATCCGTGAGCTGTTTCGAACCTTCAACACCGTTCAGCAGTCCATCGCCTCGGTGGAACGCGTCTTCGAGATCCTCGACGTTCCCCGCGCCATCGTGGACGCACCCGGCGCGCGGACCCTGAGCACCTTCTCGGACCGCATCGCGTTCGAAGCGGCCGGATTCCGGTATCCAGGAGCCGAGGACTGGGCACTGCGCGACATTTCCCTGACGGTGCGCAAGGGTGAGGTGGTCGCATTCGTGGGCATGTCCGGTGCCGGGAAGACGACGCTGATGGAGCTCCTGCTGCGCTTCCACGACGTGTCCGCGGGTCGCATCACCATCGACGGGTACGACCTGCGGGAAGTGAGCGGCGACTCGCTCCGTGCTCTCATCGGAGTCGTGAGCCAGGACACCTTCCTGTTCCAGAACTCGATCGGCTTCAACATCGCGTACGGGAAGCCCGGGGCGACTCACGAGGAGATCGAGCAGGCCGCGCGGCTGGCCCAGGCGATGGAGTTCATCACCGTGCTCCCCGGCGGCCTGGCCACGCAGGTGGGTGAGCGAGGAGTCCGGCTCTCGGGCGGCCAGGCCCAGCGGCTCACCATCGCCCGCGCCTTCCTCAGAAACCCGCCCATCCTGATCCTGGATGAGGCCACCTCGGATCTCGACGCGGAGAGCGAGTTTCTCGTCCAGCAGGCGCTGGCCGGGCTCATGAGGGGCCGGACCGTGCTGCTCATTGCCCATCGGCTCGCCACCGTCAAGCGCGCGGATCGCGTTGTCGTCGTCGATGGTGGTCGTATCGTGGAGATCGGCCGCCACGCCGAGCTGATGGCGCGTACGGACGGGATCTACCGTGGACTTGCTCGGCGTCAGATGCTCGAGTGACCATCGATCCGGTCGCCTTTCGTATCTCAGAGGCGTAAGCTGAGGTCCGGAGTCGCCTCACCGTGAGTGTGCTGGTCACCGGCGCCACCGGCTTCGTGGGGGCCAACATCGCGCGACTGCTCGTCGCCGAGGGCTATCGCGTGAGGGTCCTCGCCCGTCCGGCCAGTAGCCTCAAAGCGCTCGAAGGCTGTGCGGTCGAGGTGGTACGCGGCGACATCGTCGAGCCCGGCTCCGTGACCCGCGCGATCCAGGGCTGCGCGCAGGTCTTCCACGTCGCGGCGGACTACCGGCTCTGGGCGAAGGATCCCGGCGAGATCTACCGTAACAACGTGGATGGCACGCGCACCATGCTCGAGGCGTGCGCGCAAGCGGGCGTCGAGCGCGTGATCTACACCTCGAGCGTCGGCACGGTAGGTCTGCCCCCAGACGGGGGCCTCGGCACCGAGACCACTCCCGTCAGCTTCCGCGACATGGTCGGCCTCTACAAGCGCTCGAAGTTCCTCGCCGAGCGTGTCGCCGACGAGTACGCGGCTCGTGGCCTGCCCGTCGTGATCGTCAACCCGAGCAATCCCATCGGTCCGTGGGAGGTCAGGCCCACCCCCACCGGCCAGATGATCCTCGACTACCTCCTGGGGCGCATGTTCGCCACGCTCGACACGGGCCTCAACCTGATCCACGTCGCCGATGTCGCGCGCGGACACCTCCTGGCTGCCCAGCGCGGGCGCGTCGGGGAGCGATACATTCTGGGATGCCACAACCGCTCGCTCACCGAGATCTTCCGCGCGCTCGAGCGCATTACCGGCATCCCCGCTCCCCGCGTCCGCGTGCCCCACGCCCTCATCTATCTCGTGGCACTGGTGAACGAAGGCGCGGCGCGGGCCACGGGCCGCCCGCCCCGCGTGCCGCTGTCCGGCGTCCGTATGGCGCGCAAGCACATGTACTTCAGCGCCGAGAAAGCGGTGCGAGAGCTCGGGCTCCCCCAGACTCCGGTGGAGCAGGCCCTGCGCGAGGCCGTCGACTGGTTCGTCGCCCACGGCTACGCGCCAGCACCACCGGCCTATCGAGCTCGCGTGGCCTGAGCGGATGTCCCTCGCCCCGTTGCGACGCGCCGCGCCAGGACCCACCGGCTATCCGCTGGTGGGCATGTTCCCGCGAGCGCGACGCGATCCCCTCGGCTTCTTCATGGAATGCGCACGACGCCATGGCGACGTCACCTCCATGCGGCTCGGCCGGCATCACGTCTTTCTGCTGAGCCATCCCGATCACGTCCAGAACGTGCTACAGGACAATCCGCACGCGTTTGCGAAAGGTCCGACCGCCACGCGCGTGCGCGGCCTCTTCGGCGACAGCCTGACCGTACTTGATGGCGACCGCTGGCGCGAGCGGCGGCGGCAGGTCCAGCCCGCCTTTCGGCCCGGTCAACACGTGCAGTTCGCATCCGTCGTCACGCGGGCCACGGGAGAGATGCTCGAGCGGTGGCGGCCATTGGCCGAGCGGAGTGAGCCGGTCGACGCGGTGGCCGAGATGCGGCGCCTCACCCAGACGATCATCATCCGAGCTTGCTTCGGCGATCTTGGCGCCGCGGAGATCGGGACGCTCAGTCACGCGCTGGATGTGGCGGTGAGCCACGTGGACGGTCGCCTCTGGAGTGCGATCGGCTGGCTCGAGGTTCCCACACCTGCGAGCGCTCGCTATCAGCGCGCCCTCGGCGCGATCGATACCTTTGCCTCCCAGAAGGTCAGCGAGGCTCGCCGATCAGCTCCATCGCCGGGCAGCCTGCTCGCCGCGCTTCTGGCGCCCCCGGCCATCGGCGAGCCTCTCACGGACGCCGGCCTCCGCGACGAGCTGAAGGCCATCCTGGTCGCCGGGCACACGACGACCGCGAGCGCGCTCGCCTGGACGTGGTACGTGCTCTTTGAACACCCCGATGTGCGGGAACGGCTCGAGGAGGAGTGCCGCACCGCTCTCGGCGGCCGTCCACCAGGCGTCGAGACGCTTCCGGACCTCGGCTACACACGGCGGGTGATCCAGGAGGTCTTGCGCCTGTATCCGCCGACCTGGCTCACCGCGCGCATGCCCGTCGAGGACGTGGCCCTCGGCGGCTACGCCATCTCGGCCGGCGCGTTCGTGCTGCTGTGCCCCTACATCACTCATCGTCATCCGATGGTCTGGGAGGCGCCCGAGGTGTTCGACCCCGACCGCTTCGCGCCCGCCCGAGCGGCCGCGCGGCCGGCCTTCGCCTACTTCCCCTTCGGCGGCGGTCCGCGTCACTGCATCGGCAGCGCCTTCGCCACCACCGAGATGCAGCTCATCGTCGCCGCCGTGGCCCAGCGCTACCGGCTCACGCGGGTGCCCGGTGTGCGCGTCATCCCCGCCGCCGGCCTCACCCTGCGACCGAGCCCGGCCGTACCGGCTCGACTCCATCGATTGGGCACCGACTGAGCTCGCTCTCAGAGTCGGCGCAGCAGGAGATGGGGGCCGGCGTGGCCGGCGATGTTGTAGCGATACTCCCGACCGTCGGCGAGGACGATCCTGGCCGTGTCCCCGGCACGCTCCAGCGTCACGCCGGGCAGATCCCGCCAGGGATATGAACGCTCGTTGACGAGCACGTAGTCGGCCCGGTCGAGCGCCACCGGGAAGACGGTGACGGCACCGCGAGCGCTGAGATGGGCGACGTAGCGCTCCTGGGCCGAGACCGCCGCCGCCGCCGGGATGCGCGCCAGCACCTCGTAGGCCGCCCGCTGGTCGGCGTCGGGCCACCAGCGGGCCACCGCCAAATCATTCGCGGCGGGGGACGCAAGCGCCAGGCTGAGCGCGAAGGCCGTCGCCAGAGCGACGGTGGGCCACCGCCCCGGGCTCCGTGCCGCGAGCCGCGAGTACCCCGTCACGGCCGCCAGCACCAGGAAGGGTAAAACAAAGGACTGGTACTGAGTCCGGTAGCCGTAGAGGACGGGATCGCTGCTGAGCAGGTTCTCGACGAGGGCCGGCAACACGCCCACCAGATCCCACCCTCCGAGGAGCGGCAGAAAGCCGAGCGGGGCCAGCATCACGATGAGATACAGCGAGCGTCCGCCCCCCAGCAGCGCGGCAAGCGTCTGAAACGGGTGCAGGATCATGGTGGCAGCGATCTCGCCGAGGGAGTGGCCGAAGCGCGCGTAGCGCCCGAGATGGGTGTACGGCTCGTGACGAAAGTGCGGCACGATCCAGTGGAGATCGGTGACGAGCAGGGCGAGTGCTCCACCCGCGGTGGCCCCGCCGGCGAGCCAGCGACGGCGGCCCAGGGCGAGCCAGATCCCGAGGCCCATCACCGGGAGGGCGGCGTCTTCCCGGCACGTGAGCGTCAGCAGGGTGGCGCCCAGCAAGAGCCACGGGCGTCCGGCTTCCGCGAAGTAGAACGCAGCGAGCAGCAGCGGGATGGCCAACGCCGCCGCGTGGAAGTCCCGCACGTTGATGCCGTGAAGCGAGGGGTTCACCAGGTACAGGACCGCGAGGGCCGCGGCGGGCCGCTCGTCGCGCAGGTGCCGCCGTGCGATCGCGAACACCGCCACCGCACCCGTCGCCAACGCTACCGACTGCCCTACGAGCAACGCCACCGGGCCCGCCGCCAACCAGAAGACCGGCACGAACACGTACATGATGGGCGAGAGATGATCTCCCCAAGCATTCATCTC
>Ga0335085_10008945_pt1 | contig 15178 bp, 12 predicted proteins | sample Lox_Sample_45_FD_206712 | JGI IMG/M metagenome (GOLD analysis project Ga0335085, IMG submission 206712) | Soil microbial communities from Loxahatchee National Wildlife Refuge, Florida, United States - Lox_Sample_4.5 | ecosystem: Environmental > Terrestrial > Soil > Wetlands | place: USA... | reverse complement strand
TTGGACTTGACCGGCAGTTCGCGAGCGAAACTGAAATCGAACAAAACCTCAATGACCTGTTCTCTCAAGGCTGGGTCGTCGACCAGGAACCGTTGCTCATCTCAAAGAAAGGAAAGGAATATCTCAAGAAACAAAACACACATCGCCTGAGGCGCTTAGTAATAAATGACTGAAGCAGCCTTTTGCATAAGACGCGAAAGGAGCGATTATGAAAACCAGGAGGATTATGCCAACGACCTATTTACTGATTGCCATCATCATGATGGTCGCAATCCATTTCCTGTTCCCGGCAACGATGATTATTCCACTCCTCACTCCAGCCCCGGCGCTGCAGGTCATGCGGGATGCCAGCCATTCCTCCTGCGTCGAGCTGCCGGTGGTCAAGCCGTAAATTGAATAAGCCAAAGGAAGGAAGAAATGAAAAAGAAAGTTTGGAAGAAAGTCCTACCAATCATTGCAGCAATCCTGTTGCTGGTCACCCTGGGGGTGGCTTGCCAGGGAAAAGCTCAACAGGAGAAAATCTCTGAATTCGGCAAATACCAGGGCTACTCCGAAGCCATCTATGACGGCTCGCAGCGTACTTCGGATTACCTGACGCTGTCCGACGGAACCCGCCTCGCTTATGACTTGTTCCTGCCAACGAAAGATAATGTCCCTGCGGACAAGCCGTTGCCTGTCCTGTTCAAATATACTCCTTATGATCGGGCGTGGACTGTAATTGATGAGAACGGCAACTTCAACCTGGCCGTGTTCAATATGCCCTGGTATTACGAGCCGATGGTACGCCTTCGAGCTTTGGTAATGCCGCATGGAAGAGGCAAGATTTGGGATGCGCCTTTCCGAACAAAATGGCTCGGGGATATGCTGAAATCCGGTTATGCCGTGATTGTCGTGGATCGCCCTGGGACCGGTGCCTCCTTTGGGAAGCTCAATGGAGATCCTGTTGTCGTTGCGAACGAGGCGGACCAGATTCTCAACTGGATTGCAGATCAGGCCTGGTGCGATGGCAATATCGGCATGTTCGGTGATTCGATCCAGGCGCAGATCCAGTTTCGCGCTGCCAGCACGGGCAACCCTCATCTGAAAGCCATCCTGCCTGCGACAACCTGGATGGATAACTATAGTGCGGTCATGTTTCCCGGCGGGGTTCTGGACAAAGCCTTTGCCAACTTCTATGGTCCAGCGAATGAGCTGTTTGACAAAATGGCAACACCTGTGGATCAGGATAAAGATGGGACATTATTGGCTCAAGCACGTGCCGAGCGCGCGAACACGTCGGCGCTTTCTGCAGGGATGACCCTCCTTGAGAGCATTCCCTTTCGCGACTCCCTCAACGCAGATGGAAAGAAGGCGTGGATCGATTACGAGACGCTTTATCCGTGGTTGGATAAAATCAACCGCTCGGGCACCCCGGTTTATCTGATCAACGGCTGGTACGACATCTACGCCCGCGACAATTTCCTAATCTACAACAACCTCACTGTCCCCAAACGACTACTCATCCGCCCGACGGATCATTCCGAAATCGAGGCTCCTGGTTCAGATGTTGACTACGGAGCCGAGGCGCACCGCTGGTTCGATTACTGGCTCAAGGGTATCGACAATGGCATCATGGATGAACCCCCGATCCATTATTACTTGCAAGGCGTTGACAAAACACAGGCATACCAAAGCTCGGATATCTGGCCATTGAGTGATCAAGAAATATCCCGCTATTACTTTGGTGTCGGCAAGGATGGCAAGAATATTTCTGCCAACAATGGCGCGCTGACCCTTGCTACGCCTGTTGATCCTAATTCATTCGACGAATACACAATCGATTACACCACGACAACCGGAAAAACGCCGCTATGGTCAGGCCTTGCCGTACCGCACGCGTATCCCAACATGCGCTCGAACGATGCCAAAGCCCTCACCTACACCACACCTTCCCTTGAAACAGCAGTTACTGTTGTCGGGCATCCGATCGCCCACATTTGGCTGAAGGCTGATGCTCCTGATCTGGATGTGTTCGTTTATTTGGAGGAAGTGGATGCCAACGGGGATTCGACCTATATCACTGAAGGCAATCTGCGGGCCTCGCACCGGGCCTTGGGCCTGCCTCCGTTCGAGAATATTGGCCTACCCTGGAGGAATCATTTTGGAAGCGAGTTGCAGCCCATCCCGAAAGGTGAACCGGTCGAGCTTGTGTTCGATCTGCGCCCCACAGCCTGGCAATTCTCACCGGGCAAGCAAATCCGAATCACGGTGGCCTTCGCTGACGCCGGCAACTTCGGTACGCCAGTTCTCGATCCGGCACCTACGGTCCAGTTATTGCGTGATGCCGGGCACCCATCATTTGTTCAACTTCCTGTTGTATCAAGGCCATAAACAAGACGCCATAGGAGATAAGCATGATAGGGTAGTGAAAGGAAGGTAGAAATGAAAAAGAAAGTTTGGATGATCGCCATCCCAGTACTTGCAGTAATTTTGCTGCTCTTCGTTCTGATCTACGTCTACCAGAGAAAGGCGGGAAACACCATGATTTCAGAATTTGGCAAATACCAGGGTTATTCAGAAGCCACCTATGATGGCACGCAACGAACTTCGGATTACCTGACATTGTCTGATGGAACGCGGCTTGCCTACGACCTGATCATCCCCACCCAAAAAGGCGTGCCCGCCAACAAATCCCTGCCGGTGTTGTTCAAGTACACCCCTTATGGGCGTACCTGGACCATCTTCGATAAAGACGGCAAATTCCTCATTGGCAGGTTCGTGGACATGCCCACGACTGTCATGCTTCGCATCCGTTACTGGTTGACCGGGGACCAGGGCCGCCTCCTCGATCCCCTCTTCCGTGACCGCTGGTTGGGGGACGTGGTCAACCATGGGTACATCGTTGTGTCGGTCGACCGGCCTGGCACAGGCGCCTCATTTGCCCTGCGCACCTCTGGAAGCATGGAGACGGCTGCCAAGTTCGAAAACGAGATCATGGATTGGATTGCGGCCCAACCCTGGTCTGATGGCAACATCGCCATGTATGGGGATTCCCAGCAGGCGATGGTGCAGTTCGCCGCTGCGGCAGCAGGCAACCCGCACCTGAAGGCCATCCTGCCTGCAGCGAGTGATATCGAGATCTACCAGGCGGTGGATTATCCGGGCGGGGTATTCAACAAGGCGTTCCAGGCGCTGGTTCAGAGCACCATCCCGCTCCTCGATCAGCTCGCCACGCCGGTTGATAGCGATCCGGACGGGGTGCTCCTGGCTCAGGCGCGCGAGTCACGCAAGAACACCTTAACCGCGAACAATGTGATCGCGCAGGCTGCCAGCTTTACCTATCATGACAGTGTCACGACGGATGGATTCAGCACCTGGGAGACCATGGACCTTTACCCCTTCATCGACCGTATCAACCAATCCAATACGGCAATCTACATGACCGTGGGTTGGTATGACATCTTTACCGCGGACATGTTCTACTGGTACGACAACCTCACTGTGCCCAAGCACCTGACTGTCCGCCCCACGGACCACAGCACGGTCAGCGCCAACATGTCGGACCTGAACTACGGGACAGAAGCCCTGCGCTGGCTGGACTACTGGCTGAAGGGCATTGACAACGGCATCATGGCTGAGCCGCCCATTCACTATTACCTCCAGGATGGGCCGAAAAAGGGGATGTGGCAGACATCGACCCAGTGGCCATTGGTGGCACAAAAACTGACATCCTATTATTTCGGTTCGGGCAAGAGCGGCAGCTCCGTCTCGGTCAATGATGGTTCCCTGGTCACGGTTGCCCCAGCAGACCCCTCCGCCACGGACGCCTACATTGTTGATTACTCAACCACCACCGGGACGAAATCCCGCTGGGGGGCGGTCGAGGAGGCGCATGAATATCCCGACCTGCGCACGCATGACGCCAAAGCCCTGACCTATACCACTCCGCCACTGGAGAGCGACGTGGTGATCACCGGTCATCCAGTCGTGCTTCTGTGGCTCACTACCTCCGCACCAGATTTGGATGCCTTCGTCTACTTGGAGGAAGTCGGCAAAGACGGCACATCCACTTATGTCACTGAGGGAGACCTGCGTGCCTCCCACCGCAAGTTGTGCCAGGCGCCGTACAACAACTTCGGGCTCCCATACCAGACTCATAATCAGGCTGATATGGAGGCTGTCCCGGCTGGCGAGCCGTTCGAGCTCGACTTTTCATTGCTGCCCACATCCTACCGCTTTCACGCCGGTAGCCGCATCCGCATTACGGTAGCCTTTGCCGACGCCGGCAACTTTGATACGCCAGTGATCACTCCAACACCGACGCTGAAGGTCCTGCGGGATGCCAGCCATTTTTCGTTCGTCGAGCTACCCATTGTGCAGCAGCCATAGGAGATTGGAATGTCGAAGCTAAAAGTTTCCTGGGCTGTCGGGATGTGTTTGCTGGATGGTCCGCTGACGCTGGAACAACTCAGGGTAAGCATCGAACCCAGTCCCTTTTTCACCACACTGCAGCACGGCCACGCCAGGAGGCTGCCACGGCAGCAGCGCCGTGCCGAACGGCTGGAAGACGACTTGAACGAACTCATGCAGGCCGGCTGGGTGGTCCGAACTGACAACCGATTTGCCCTGACGCCGCTGGGACGAAACGAGATCGGACGGGTGACTCAGAATGCCCGTTCCAAGATAGAGACGACCGGCCGTACACTGCGTGCCCTTGCACAGCCGGCCGCGGCATCGAAAGTGACCCTGGCTGTGCAGGCCGTGCTGGCCTTAATCAAGCTCCCAGCCGGCCTGCTCTCGGGCAGCGTTGGGCTGCTGAACGACTCGGTCGATACGCTCCTCGACCTGTTCTCCAGCCTGCTGGTTTGCCTCGGTGTACGTTACGACCGGGAACGCCTGGTTTCCATCCTGCTGGTGGGCTCCATGCTCATCACAGGTGTCTTTACCCTGTACGAAGCAGTCCATCGTTTCTTTGTCCCGTATATACCAAAAGTGGACTGGTTCCCGTTTGCAGCAGCAATGCTCTCGGCCCTGACCGGATTGGCGCTGTGGACCTATCAACGCTATGTTGGCCTGAAAAGCGGATTGATGACCTTCATCGCCGAATCGGTGGATGCCCCCAATCATGTCATCGTTTCCCTCGGCGTGACCGCCGGACTGGTGGCCTCGCTGCTTCGCTTCGGCCTACTGGACATGCTCGTTGGGTTGGCGGTGGCGGTCCTGATCTTGTGGAGCGCGGTTGGGTTGACGCTCGACCTGCTGCGTGCTTCTCCTGAAAAGCCTGTTGACCTGTCGCGTTACGGATTCTGGCTGCAGGGCGTTTATGAGCAGCGTCGGGAAGCCTATCTGCGCGGCTGGATGCTCTCGCTGATCGAGCGCGGTGATGCTCGGACGAGGGGCGAACTGGCAGCTTGCATCCGGCAGGCTGTCGACCTCCGGGAAAATCCCTGGCTGAAATCGGTCGGCCTTAACCGGAAGTTGTTGGACGATACGAGCATTGAACAGGGCCTGGATGAGCTTTTCTCGGGCGGTTGGGTCTTCGACCAGAAGTCCTTGCTCCTTTCTTCGAAAGGGAAGGAGTTTCTCAATCAGCGAATTCACCCTCACGGGCGGAGGTTTGCCCCTACTTTTTGATGAAGGAGATGGACATGAAACTACAAATACAACCTGTGGCAGCGCTTTGTGATGAAAGGGTCAGCATCCGTGTTTCAGAACTGCCACCACTCGGCAAAGTCCGAATCAACGCGTCCATGTGCTTTCCATGGGCGGAAGATGTGCCATTTGAATCCTTTGCCTGGTTTACCGCCGATTCGACTGGCGTTGTCGATCTTTCAAAGCAAAAACCCGATTCGGGAACCTACGACTTTATCGATAGCATGGGATTGATTGTATCGATGAAAAGTCAGGACCCCAAAGCGATAGAAAAGATTGTCCAAAATATTTCCGTGAGTCAGAGTATGTTCATTGACATCGTCGCCGAATGTGGACAAGACCGGGTGAACGTAAAAATTGAACGGTTTTTCATGACCAGGGATATCAAGCGCCAAAGAATTTCGGATGAATTTGTTGGAGATTTTTTCTATTCTGAAAACGCCAACCCTCAAACCATTGTGTGGTGTGGAGGCTCAGGAAGCAACCTTGATGTGAATTCGCCGATTGCAGCCGTATTGGCTTCGCGTGGTTTCAATGTTCTAGCCGTGGCCTATTTTGGAGAGAAAGGGATCCCCGCCGAGCTTTCGGAGATTCCCCTCGAATATTTTGAAAGAGTATTTGCCTGGCTGTCGGAAAATCCAATCACCAGCGGAAAAGAGGTCTGGATTCTGGGCATGTCGAAAGGCGCTGAGCTGGCGCTGATTCTGGCATCCAGGTATCCCTTCATTACCAAAATGGCTCTGTTTGCTCCACATGCCTATTGCTTCCAAGGAATCGCCTTCAAGAATGTCTCATCCTGGACATACGAAGGAAAGTCCCTGCCTTTTATTCAATTGAAGAATCGCTGGATATTTGCCAGTATGATCAGCGGCTTCATCAAGAACAGGCCCTTCCAGTTCACCGACACCTATCTAAAAGGGCTGCGTGTTGCTCAAAACAAAGAAGCCGCACGAATCAAGATAGAAAATGCACAGGCTGATCTGCTGTTGTTTACCAGCAAGCAATGCGGCATGTGGAATACCTTCGATGGCAGTGTCGACATCATGAATACCTTGCGAGAACACAATTACCCCCATCGCTACGATTTGGTCGTTTATGAAGATGCGGGCGAACCGTATAACGTTCCCTATGTGTTCCCGGTGGGTGTGACGACAATGAAGATGGCTCCCAGGCTTGTGTTGTCGATGGGTGGCACGTTGCAAGGCAATGCGCATGCGCGGACAGATTCCTGGGAGAGGGCCATCCAATTTTTCAAGAATTAGAGTTAGCGATGAGTAGCATGAACAGCCGGATCCCCGCATTCAGTCGGCCAACTTTGATGCGCTCGCCTTGTTCTCTGCATGGCAAAGAACCTCTTTTGAAAGGAGCCTGAAATGACGAACACCAGTGACCAAACCAACTCATCCAATCCCTTGCAAAATACCCAACCCGACCGTTTCACCTGGTTATGGCTGCTGATCGGCTTTCTATTTTTGCCGTTCACGATGGTCCAGACCGTCATCCCGCTGGCGGCATGGCTTGCGCCCGTTTTCCTGCTGCGCTTCGCGCGCACCGCGCGGCGGACCTGGGCCGCATTGGCGCTGATCTTCGTTGCCTATGCGGTCGGCATCTTCATCGCCCTGCGCGGTTCAGATTCCAGCAGCGTGAGTTTGTTTCTCTTTGGCATTGTGGTCTTTCCGCTGATCCGTGGGCTGATGTATACCCTGCCCTACGCCGCCGACCGCCTGCTCCGTCCGCGCTTGGGCTCATGGGGGCGCGTATTCATCTTCCCGCTGGCGTTCGTATCAGTGGACTGGTTGATGTCATTGAGCCGGATCATCAATTCCACAGGGTCGCCTGCCTACTCCCAGTACGATAATCTCGCGTTGATCCAGATCCTGTCCATCACCGGCATGTGGGGAGTGACCTTCCTGATCATGTGGTTTGCATCGACGGCCAATGCCCTGTGGGAACATGCCTTCGACTGGCGGCCGGTGCGGGGAATTGCAACGGCCTTCGTGGTTGCGCTGTTGGCAGTCCTGTTATTTGGCAGCCTCAGGCTGAATTTCTTCCCGCCCTCCTCGGCCAGCGTTCGAGCAGCGACCGTAACACTTGATGATGCCGTGTCCCAGCATGCGGGTGGCGGCATTGACTGGTTGAAATTTAACCAATCCACCGACGCGCAGCGCGCCGCAGCCCGGCCGCAATTTGAGGCCACGGTGGATCAATTGCTGGCGCGTACCGAAACTGCCTTGCGCGGCGGTGCGAAGATCGTTGCCTGGCAGGAAGGTTCGGGAACGGTCCTCGAAGAGGACAAACAGAACACCCTGGCCCGGGTCGCAGCACTGGCCAAAGCATACGATGCCTACCTGGAGGTTTCATTGGGCGTATCCACGCGCACTCCGGCCCAGCATTTCATTCTCAACGAATCCATCCTGGTGGACGACACCGGCACCGTCCGCTGGACCTATGACAAGGCCTATCCGGTCATCCCGGTCGAGAGCTATGTGGTCGCCGCAGGTCCCGGAATACTGCCGGTTGCTGATACGGCGTACGGCCGGCTGAGCACCGCTATCTGCAACGATCTGCATTTCCTGCCTCTTCTCCGACAGGCGGGAAAGAACAATGTTGATGTCCTGATCGCGCCGTACAACGATTTTCGCCCCTGGGAGTCGGAGGACACGGTCACGGCGACCTACCGCGCGATCGAGAACGGTTTCTCGCTGGTGCGCCCGGCGGGTCATGGTTTCTCAACGATCACCGATTACGAAGGGCGGATCCTGGCCAGCCAGAATTACTACACCGACGGCAGCGGCATCCTGCTGAACACTGTTCCAACACACGGCGTCATCACGATCTACAGCCGGATCGGCGATCTGTTCGCTTATGCCTGTGTGGCGGGGCTGTTCTTCCTCACGGGGTGGGCATTTATTCACAGACAAATCGAGAAGCCTTAGCACATAAAAGGAAAGGAATGATTGTCGCAATGTCTTCCACTAATAAAAACGATGTCAGGACTATCCGCATCGCCGCTGTGCAAATGGGTTCTCAGGAGGGCGCAATTGCAGCCAACCTGGAGCATGCCACCGTGCTGGTGGAACAGGCTGCACGCGCCGGGGCACAACTCGTCCTCCTGCCTGAACTCATGCCCAGCGGCTATCTGTGGGATAAGCGCATCTGGCAGGCAGCCGAACCTGAGGACGGGTTGACGGTCAAGTGGCTCCGTCAAACATCCGCCAGGCTGGGGATCTGGCTGGGGACCAGCTTCCTTGAGACAGACGGCGAGGATTTCTTAAATACATTTGTATTGACCACCCCGGAAGGCCAAGAAGCCGGACGGGTTCGAAAGCAATTCCCGTCCCTCGGTGAGGCGTTTTTCTTTAAAGGTGAGCCCAGCTCGCATGTGATCAGGACAGCGCTCGGGAAGATTGGAGTTGGAATCTGTTTTGACGCTCACACGGTTCAAATTGCCCGGTTGATGAGCGAGCAGTCCATCGACCTGATGCTGATTCCCCATTCATACAGCCTCCCCGCCGCGCCGACGAAAGATGTCAGCGAAAAAGATATCGAGAGGATGAAAAACAATCTGCGCGAAATGGCCCCGTATTATTCCCGCCTGCTCGGTATCCCGGCAGCCTCCGTCAACAAATGTGGCCCCGCTTGCGCGCCCAAGCCTGAAGGCTATCTTTTCCCCGGCCTTGCGACGATCGTCGATTCGGACGGAACGATCCAGGCCCGGATGGAAGGGCAGGAGGGCATGATCACTGCAGAGGTCACGCTTGACCCGGCCAGGAAGATTCGCGGGAAGCCGCGTGCCTATGGCCGGTATGTTTATCCGGGGCCTGCCGGAAGGAACTTGTTTGTAGTTGTGGAGCGGGTTGGCCAACTCTGGTACGCCTTCAGTCGTGACCGCCGGGCATGTGCCCAGGCAGCACGGATGAGGATGATCAGCTAAAAGAAGTAATCATGAGCAGGCAATTGCACCTCAATAAACATCTGATTCTTTTCGAAATAAACAACCGGGGCGCTTCTCATCGTTTCTGTCCACCTGGACAGGGAGAAAATCAGCCATCAGGTCAGGCCGGGTCCTTACCTCTGAATGTTCACATCCCGGGGCCGGAATCTTATACTGGAAAAGTGGGTAATTCCGAAGTGACCCTTCGTGGCATCAACCAATACTCAACAGATTGGTTGCGATAAATCATAGAGGCTTAAATGGCTGAGGCACTTGCACAATCAACTTCCAACCCGATGAAACGAGTAGTCGGCAATCGAGATTTTTCCCTGTTGTGGACCGGACAAGCCACCTCGATGCTCGGTGACCAGTTCTATGCGATTGCCGGAGCCTGGCTGGTGCTGAATCTGACCGGTGATCCGCTGGCACTTGGCATGGTGATGGCTTTGGGAGGCATCCCCCGGGTGGTTTTCACCGTGCTCGGTGGAGCGATCACCGACCGGGTGTCGCCACGCATGGTGATGCTCCTCTCCGACACTCTGCGTCTGGGCCTCGCCGGGCTCCTGACGCTGCAGGTGTTTACAGGCACACTTCAGGTTTGGATGGTTTACATTTACAGCCTGGTATTCGGCGCACTGGGAGGTGTCTTCCAGCCAGCGGCCATGTCGATGCCGCCTCACCTTGTCCCGGCTGAGGACCTGCAGGCCGGCAACTCGATCATGCAGGGGAGCACCCAGTTGATCGGTTTCCTGGGACCGGCCCTGGCTGGCGGTTTGATTGCCGCCTTCCCGAGCCAGAACACCGGCGTGGGGCTGGCAATTGCCTTCGATGCCTTCACGTTTGTCGTGTCCGTGGTCACGCTCTGGATGATGCGCGGCGGAAGCGCGAAAGCCTTCCCTCCCGCAGCCGGGAAAACCTCCATGTTCCAAACCATCTGGGAGGGGATCCGCTTCATGTACAAGGACCCCGTGCTGCGTCTGTCGTTTGTCCTGCTGGCTGTGGCTAACTTCGCCTTCGCGGGACCGTTCATCGTCGGGATCCCCTACCTTGCCAATATACGCTTCGCGGAAGGTGCCGCGGCCTTCGGGTTGGTCACCGCTGGATACGCCGGCGGGAACCTGCTGGGGATCATCCTTTCCGGTACGCTGCCGAGGCCCGGGCGAAGTGCGATCAAGATCTTGATGGTGGTTATGTTCGCGGCCTTTGCGATCGGCACTGCTGCCTTGGGCTGGATTGACCAGACCTGGCTGGCAATGGCCGACCTGTTCGTCCTGGGGGCACTCAACGGTTACCTGGCGATATTCCTGATCACCGGCGTGCAGCGCAATACTCCCAGGGAGATGATGGGCCGTCTGATGAGCCTGATGTTGCTCATGGGCTTGATTTTTATGCCCATCTCCCAGGCGATTGCCGGCGTCGTGCTGCGTTGGAATGTCGCCGCCTTGTTCCTGGGAGCCGGTGGGCTGTTGGCAGCTTGCACGATTTTTCTGCTCCGCCCGGAGGTTGGCAACCTGTTCACTGCGAAGTTCGCTGCAGACGAAGGGACAGGCGTGCAGATTGGAGAGAAGATCGTCGGTTGAGAAGAGCGGAATATGATTGAGCTTCGATCCAAAGAACTGTATGCAGACTTTTATGAAAATGCCCGTCAGCCCGTGGTCGCTTTGATTGGCGGCAGCCTGAAAGGAATTGCAGTTGTTTCGCCACAGCTATTGAATTACTTGCAGGAACATTATAGCGTTCTTGTCTTTGCTTATTTTGGGGTTGGCGAATTACCTCCCTACCTGGAAAAGATCCCTTTGGAATACTTTATCAATGGGATCAACCAGGTTAAAACACAATATGACTTGCAAGATCAAACCGTTTCCATCATTGGAAATTCAAAGGGTGGAGAAGCGGCTTTATTGTTAACGAGATTCATTAATCCGGCGGTCACCATTGCCTGTGTGCCGAGTTGTTATGTCTGGCAGGGAATCCCTCATGGCATGGCCAGCGCCTTGTTCCCGCGCTCGAGTTGGACCATTAATCAAAAGGAAATCCCATTTATCAAGTTTAAATATGATCGACAAATATTCCGGGACATAAAAAACAAGCAATACTATTCCATTTATAAAAAAGCGATATCAGGAAAAATCGATAGGAAAGCAGGGATTGATTTACGTCAATGCAAAGGGAAAATCTTATTGCTTTCAGCCGAGATTGATAATTTTTGGCCAAGTAAAGAAATGTGCAGGGTTATTGAAAGGAAGCCCCAAATCGATGTAACCCATAAAATATTGGATCTCAAGGGTCATCACTTTTTGGAATATGACGAATCGATCAAGGAAATCATTGGTTTTCTTGATGAGACAAGATAACGATAAGGACACATCCCATGCCTGAAAAAGTTACTTTATTCAAATCACCCAAAGGCGAATCGCAATATTTTGCTGCCTATGACACGGCCATGGGACTGTGGCCAATCCCCAACGAATCGTTCGATGTGACCACCCGCTATGGGCGGACGCACATCCACGCCTGCGGCCCGAAAAATGCCTTTCCTTTGGTGCTCTTGCATGCAGGCCAGGCCAGTTCAACCATGTGGTTCCCGAATGTGGCGGATCTGAGCAGGGAATTCCATGTGCTGGCGCTGGATACCCTCGGAGAGCCCGGTAAGAGCTTTCCGGTACAACCCAATGCCACGAAACGCGATGGTGCCGCCTGGCTGGAGGGTGTTTTGGATGCGCTGGATATTTCACGCGCCCATATGATGGGTTTGTCGCGCGGCGGATGGCTGGCTTTGAATCTTGCCATGCAGGCGCCCAACCGCGTGGAACGAATCGTGCTGCTCAGTCCGGCGGCAGCCTTCATCGCGCTGAATTCGTCCTTTTCGGCGGTGGCCCAGGCTGTCATGCGCATGCCGTCGCACTTTGTCTCGAGAATCGCCCTCAACTCATGGGTGGCGCGCGGCTTCGCCGTCAATGATGTGTTTGCCGAGCAATTCATAACAGGCCTGATAAATTGGAATTGGACCGTCAATACCAGCGGTTATTCAGGGGTGATGCCCTGCACCTTTAGTGACGAAGAGTTGCGCCAAATCCATCAACCTGTTTTATTGCTCATCGGGGATCAGGACCAATTGAACCCGCCGAAAGCCATCGAGCGGGCAAGGCAGGTAATTCCGCATGTTGAGGCTCACATCGTACCGAAGGCGGGGCACCTGCTCTCGATGGAGCAACCGGAGTTGGTGGATAGTTACGTACTGACTTTCTTGAAAGAAGCCGGTCGTTAACCTTATCAGAAACCCTTTGAGGAGGTGCAAAATGAACCAGCAAACTAAGACTGAAATATCCGGCTTTGTGAAGCCGGGGTTTGAAGCGGTGCGGGAGGCGTTCATCGAGAACTTCGCCAAGCGGGATGAACTCGGGGCCGCCTGCTGCATGTACTTCCAGGGTGAGAAAGTGGTCGACCTGTGGGGTGGCATCCGAAACCAGGCCACCGGCGAACCCTGGGAGGAGGACACGATGGTATTCGTCGCCTCGACCACCAAGGGACTGGCTGGCATGGTCATGGCGCTGGCAAATTCGCGCGGCCTGCTGGATTATGATGAGCGTGTCTGCACTTACTGGCCGGAGTTTGCCCAAAACGGCAAGGGGAAGGTGACCGTCCGCCAGTTGCTCGCACACCAGGCAGGACTGTTTGCCCTGGATGCGCCAGTCGACCGGAGCGTGGTGGCCGATCTGGACCGGCTGGCAATTGCCCTGGCTGCGCAGAAACCGGCATGGGAGCCGGGGACGCGCCAGGCTTACCACGCCATCACGCTTGGTTTCTATGAAGGGGAACTGCTGCGACGGGTTGATCCCCAACACCGCAGCCTGGGGCAATTCTTCCAGGATGAGATTGCCACGCCACTTGGGCTGGACTTCTACATTCGCCTGCCTGAGGATATCCCGAATTCCCGCCTGGCCGTAGTCACAAGGCCAAACCTGGCAGCGGCTGTCTTCCATCCAAATCCATTTGTAATTGCCAATTTCAATCCACGTTCGCCCACCCACCGGGCCTTCTGGAAAAACCCGGGCGTGGGGATTCCCTTTGAAAAGGACCTGTTTCCTGCCCGCGACCTCGAAGTGCCCTCCCAGGGAGGGGTCGGGACTGCGCGTGCCATTGCCCACGCCTACAGTGTCTTCGCCACCGGCGGGCATGAGCTCGGGCTGCGCCCGGAAACATTGCAGGCACTGATGGCACCTGCGATTCCACCCTTGCATGGTTTCTATGACGAAGTCATGAAGAGGGAATGGCAGCTCTCGCTCGGTTTCGCCAAGCCTGACCCCGGCTTCGCCTTCGGCAGCCCCTCTGCGTTTGGCACACCGGGTTCGGGTGGCTCCATTGGATTTGCCGACCCGCAGATCGGCGTCGGGTATGCGTATGTTCTGAATCGGCTGGGTGGCCAGCAGGGCCATGATCCGCGGGAAATGGCAGTGCGGATAGCCTTTCAAAAGGCGATTGGACAACCTTTGGCCGTCCCTAGGCAGGCCAGGAGCTAGTAAGGTGTTCGTGAGGTAAAGCGCCATGCCTGACAAAATTTCTGTCTTCAAATCGCCTGAAATTGAAGCCGAGTACAACGCGGCCTATGAGGCTGCGTTGAAACTGTGGCCGGTTCCATACGATGAGTTCTACATCCCAACTCGTTTCGGGGATACCCACGTCATTGCCAGCGGGCCAAAGGATGCGGCCCCGATGATGTTATTCCAACCCACAGGTGCCGGCGCCACGATCTGGTGTCGCAACGCGGGACCGCTCAGCCAGCATTATCGAATTTATGCCATCGATACGATCAGCGAGGTGAACAGGAGCGTCCTCGCCCGCCCGATAAAGGAAAACCACGATTTCATGGATTGGGCTGTCGATTTGTTCGGCGGGTTGCAGATCGAGCGAACGGATGTCGTTGGCAATTCCTTCGGTGGTTTCCTGACAGTTAACCTTGCCCTTTGTTTGCCTGAGTGGGTCGACAAAGCCGTGCTCGTCAGTCCGGCGGCTACCTTTGTGCAGATGTGGCCATCATTTTTTAACCTTTTCATCCCGGCGCATGTTATTGCACCGATCATCGGCTCGGAGAAAATGGTTCTGAAAGCCTATGACTGGATGTGGCAGGGATATCCGATTGATGCTCCCATTATGCAACTGCGGAAAATTACCGCCCTCAATGGGCTGCCACGCCACGGTCCCCCAACGGTTTTTAGGGACGAGGAGCTGCGAAAGATCAAGATCCCCATGCTCCTGCTGATCGGCGACCACGAAGTGGTCTACCGGCCCGACGACGTCATCCGTAGGGCTGCTCACCTGATCCCGGGCTTGAAGGCTGAGATTGTCCCCAACGCCAATCATAACGCTCAGTACACCGCTCCTGATTTTGTCAATGAAAAGATCCTGGGATTCCTAGCCAACGATATAGAAGGGAGAATAAAGCCATGAACAACTCAAAACTCCATTTCGTCCTGTGTATTCTTATCCCGCCCACTTTTCTTTCAGCTTGCAATGGATGTGCTCTAGAACCGGGCGGTAAATAAGTTAGGAGAATTAACATGGAAAATAGATCGATCATTATTATCGGCGCAGGCTTCGCCGGGCTTTCAGCGG
>Ga0335085_10008944_pt1 | contig 15178 bp, 10 predicted proteins | sample Lox_Sample_45_FD_206712 | JGI IMG/M metagenome (GOLD analysis project Ga0335085, IMG submission 206712) | Soil microbial communities from Loxahatchee National Wildlife Refuge, Florida, United States - Lox_Sample_4.5 | ecosystem: Environmental > Terrestrial > Soil > Wetlands | place: USA... | reverse complement strand
ACCAATCCATGGATCTTTCTTACCAACATTTCTTGAATGAATCCCCTTCGCTTGGGAACGCGAGGTCCGCGTTGCGATGACCGCGACGGCCACAACACGGCCCGACGAGAAACCGTCGCAGAAGGCCTCGAAGCTGTCGGCGGGGAAAAACCTGCGCGGGCTGCTGCCGTATCTGGGACGGTATAAGGGCGCGATTGCCGTTGGCTTGCTGACGTTGGCGATCATGGGGTTAATCGGCAGCGTGGTTCCATTGACGACCGGAATCATCACGGACACTTTGGCGGGCAGCCAACGGCCATTCGAGCGCGCAATGCACGGCGCCAAGGACGTTGCGCCCTTAAACTGGCTTTCGAACCTGGTGCCGTATTACGAGCCGAACAGCGGCAAGACGCTGGGGCTCTATTGCCTGATCTTAATCGCGTGTATCACGTTGAAGGGCCTCATGTCTTTCGCCACAAGGTGGATTTTGATTGGGATTTCGCGCGATATTGAATTCGATATCCGCAACGATTTGCTGGACCGGTTGCTGGTGATGGAACCCGAATTCTATGTGCGAAACCGCACTGGCGAATTGATGTCGCGCGCGACGAACGATTTGAATGCGGTGCGCATGGTCCTAGGCCCTGGAATTATGTACAGCGGCACCACGCTGGTGGCTATGGTGTCGTCCATTTCCGTGATGCTGATCCTGTCGAAGTCTTTAACGTTGTGGGTGTTATTGCCCGCTCCCATTGTTGCGGTGGTGGTCTGGTACTTCGGAAAAGTTATTCACGAATTGTACGAAGTGATTCAGGCCGCCCTGGCCACGCTGTCCGCGAAGGTGCAGGAAAATCTATCTGGGGTGCGTGTAATCCGCGCGTACACGCAGGAACAGGCGGAAATCAAAGGGTTTGATGAGCCGAACAAGGATTACGTGGCCAAGAACGTGCGTTTGATTCGGACCTGGAGCATGTTCATGCCCTCGCTACAGGCCATGATTGGAACCACGTTCGTGATTGTTCTGTGGCAAGGCGGCTATCAATTTCTGAATGGGCAAATGTCCTTAGGCTCGCTGATTACGTTCAACACCTATCTGGGTTTTCTCGTTTGGCCCATGATCGCTCTCGGGTGGGTGACAAACATTTTCCAGCGTGGCGCCGCTTCGATGGGACGGCTGAATTACATTTTGACGGCGAAGCCGCAGATTGATGACCGCTTCGCAAAGATCCCGGAGAGCACACCCATTGCGGGGGAGATCGAATTCCGCAACCTGACATTCACTTATCCCACGTCGATTTCAGGAAATGGAAACAACGCCAGTGTGAATGGCAACCGATCCGAAGCTCATCCGGTGCTGAAAAACATCAATCTGAAAATTCCGGCCGGAACCACTCTTGCGATTGTAGGACCTACGGGAAGTGGCAAGACCACATTGGCGGCCCTAATAGCGCGCCTTTGGGAAGCTCCGGAAGGTGAGATTCTGATCGATGGGCGGCCAATACGCGAATGGCCACTGGAAACTTTGCGGCGTGCGATCGGCTATGTTCCGCAAGATACGTATCTGTTCAGCGAGACCGTGGGCGAAAACATCGCGTTTGGTCTGAACACGCATGGCGAACCGGAGATTCAAGAAGCCGCTGAAATCGCCAATCTCCATACGGATGTCGATGCGTTCGCTAACCGCTACGCAACGATGGTTGGCGAACGCGGCGTGACACTGTCGGGTGGCCAAAAACAACGCTCGGCGATCGCGCGTGCGGTGATCCGCAACCCCCGGATTCTTATTCTGGACGATTCTCTTTCCGCCGTGGATACGCAAACCGAAGAGAAAATTCTCGATCGTTTGCGGGGGGTTATGCGCGGCCGAACGACCGTTCTCATTGCGCACCGGACATCCACCGTGCGCGACGCGGACCAGATCGTGGTCGTGAAAGACGGGGCGATCATCGAGCGCGGAACTCACGAGGAATTATTGGCGCACGGCGGTTACTACGCCGATCTTTATCAGAAGCAATTGTTGGAAGAAGAACTCGAGCGGGCATGAGCAACATTCACGAAGAAGAGGCCCTCGGCAAGGCGTACGATTCGCGCCTGATGAAGCGGCTTCTGCAATACATGGCGCCGTACAAATGGCGAGTTGCGTTCGCGTTAGCCCTGGTATCGATTGTGACGCCATTAGAACTTGCGCCGCCGGCTCTCTTTGGCCGGGCCATTGATAAGTACCTGGTGCCCGGCGCGGCCCATGCGCTAACCATCCCCCAGGCAAAGCACGGCTTGCTTTTAATCACGGCAATTTGGTTCCTGGTTTTGGGTCTGGATTTTCTGGCGCAATACATTCAAATCCGTATCATGCAGCGCGTCGGCCAGCAAACGATGTACGACATGCGCACGGAAATCTTCGGCCATCTGCAGCAGTTGGCGATGAGCTACTACGACAGAAATCCGGTGGGCCGGCTGATGACCCGTGTGACCACGGACGTGGATGCATTGAACGATCTGTTCGCGGCCGGCGTGGTGACCATGATCAATGACTTTTTCCTGCTGGCGGTCATGGCCATTCTTTTGTTCACTATCGATGCACGGCTGGCGGTCGATGCCCTTGCGGTATTGCCTTTCATCTTCGTAGTCACACTGGTGTTTCGCAAGTACGTACGCGACGCCAACAGGAAGATTCGTACGGCCATCGCGCGTATCAATGCGTTTCTGCAGGAATATATATCGGGAATGAGCGTGGTGCAGTTATTCAACCGCGAACGCAAAGCGCGCGAGGAATTCGCGCGGCGCAACAAAGACAACATGCTGGCGTGGCGGGACGCGATTCTGGCCTACGCGCTGTTCTATCCGGCCGTGGAATTCTTGAGCTTCGCTACCATTGCGCTGATCTATTGGGCGGGCGGCAGCCGCATCCTGCATGGCGGATTGACGTTGGGCATCTTGACGGCCTTTACGATGTACGCGCAGCGTTTTTTCCGGCCGATTCAGGACTTGAGTGAGAAATTTAATATTTTGCAGTCGGCCATGGCGGCATCCGAACGCATTTTCAAGTTACTGGACGAACCGATCACCATCGATTCCAATCCTGATGCGCAGACACTGGTGTCGCCGCGGGGCGAAATCGAATTTCGCAACGTATGGTTCAGCTACAAAGATGTGGCAGAGCCTGCCGATGAAGACTGGGTGCTCCGCGACGTTTCCTTCCGCATTTCCGCGGGGCAGACTTTCGCCATCGTGGGACATACGGGCGCCGGGAAGACCACCCTCATTTCCCTGCTGTTACGCTTTTACGATATTCAACGCGGGCAGATCCTGCTGGACGGGATCAACATCCGGCTGCTGGATTTGCAGGAATTGCGGAGACAATTTGGAATTGTGTTGCAGGATCCGTTTTTGTTTTCCGGAACCATCGAGACCAATGTCCGCTTGGGTACGCCCGGAATCACACGATACGACGTCGAGCGAGCCTTGGATGAAGTCGGCCTTGGGGACTACGTCCGGTCATTGCCTGAGGGCGTGGCGACGGAAGTGAACGAGCGCGGTTCCACCCTGTCGGTGGGGCAGAGACAATTGATCAGTTTCGCGCGCGCGTTGGCGCACAATCCACGATTCCTGATTCTCGACGAAGCCACGTCGAGCGTAGATACAAAAACGGAACTGCAGATTCGCGAAGCGTTGGGGCGACTGCTCTCGGGCCGCACCGCGATGGTAATCGCGCACAGACTCAGCACCATTCAACACGCCGACCGCATTCTGGTGTTTCACAAGGGCCGCCTGCGGGAACAAGGGGCGCATCAGGAATTGCTGACGCAACGGGGCATTTATTTCCGGTTGTACCAACTGCAATACAAAGAGCAGGAACTGCATAACGGCAATGGCACTCTTCCGGCGGCGGGCTCACCCGGGTTGCCGGCTCCGTTGCCAGCAACCGATTAACCGATCGAATCTTCGATGCCACCGATTCCTCTACTCCTCTCCGCCGGTGAAGCGTCCGGAGACATGTACGCCGCGCAACTTGCGACCGCGCTTCACGCGAGGCTGGACGTGCAGTTGTTCGGCATGGGCGGATCGCACATGCAGGCCGCGGGCGTAGAAATCATCACCAACTATGAAGAGGTAGCGGTTGTTGGGATCACGGAGATTTTGAAGCACCTGCCGTCGCTGCTGAAGGCCATGGATCGCATTGTCGCGGAAGCGGTGAAACGCAAGCCGGGACTGGCGATCCTCACCGACTTCCCGGGATTTCACCTGCGCCTGGCAAGAAAGCTCCAGCCCCAAGGGATTCGCAACGTGTATTACATCTGCCCGCAATTTTGGGCTTGGCGACCATGGCGGGTAAATCTGATCCGGCGGCGGTTTGAAAAGGCGTTGTGCATTTTTCCGTTCGAGCAGGACTTCTTCGGGAATGCGGGGGTTCCGACGGAGTTCATCGGTCATCCACTGGTGGGAGCCGTTCAAGCGACGAAAGACCGCAAACAGTTTTGCGACGCGCACGACCTTGCTCCTGGGCGCCACCTAGTTACCATGCTACCGGGTAGCCGCAGCGGGGAGTTGGCGCATCATTTGCCAGTATTGCAAGAGGCTTGCGCGCGTATAAACGCCAAAATGCCGACGCAATTTGTGGTGGCTGCGGCACATCCGCGTGATGTGGGCATGTTGAAAGCAGGGTGGCCGTCATCGGTGAAGGTGTGCGTGGTCGAGGGGGAAACCTACGACGCATTGGCGGCCGCGGACGCGGCGATCGTCTCGAGCGGAACAGCCACGGTGGAGGCGGCGCTGATCGACGCACCCATGGTGGTGGTTTATCGCGTATCTCCCTTAACGGCCGCGTTGGCCAAGCCGTTGGTGCGTACGCCGCACTTCGCGATGGTGAATCTGATCGCAGAGAAGAAAATAGTGCCGGAACTGGTTCAAGACGACTTCACGCCGGAGCGGGTGGCCGCCGCTACTCTACAGCTTTTGCAGGATCCCAATTCTCGCACAACGATGAGAGCGGGATTGGCGGAGGTCCGAAGACGACTGGGGCCCCCGGGGGCGGCGGAGCGAGCCGCCGATTCCATAGCCGCATTATTGGGGAGAGGCGCTGGCAACGCTTCTTAGCCCCTTGTTATCCTATATAAGGCTTGCCTGTGATCAAACTTGAAAGGACAGCGATGATCCTTCGCCAGTGGACTGGGGCCTTCCGCGCATTGGCCATGGTGTTTTTGTGTGCAAGCGGCGTGGTAGCGGCCCAGACGCCGGGGCAACAGACGCAGGTGGCAGCGGCACCGACGCACGTGGTGCCGAGCTTTCTGGCTGATAAATATGAAGTTTCCGCGTATGTGGACACCGTGGCGCAAGGCATCAATGCCGTAGCCAAGGTAGAATTTCGCGCGCAGGAAGCCTCGCAAAACGTGATGGTGGAGCTGCACGAAAATTTGGAAGTGCGAGACGTGAAGGGCGCGGACGGCAAGACTCTGCCGTTCGAACGCGAGCCGCAAAATCCGCTGTATTTGTTGGTCACCCTGCCCGCTCCGGTGCCGGTAGGGCAAGCGGTTACGCTAACGTTCACGTATGGAGGGCTGCTGGCGAATGAAGAGAACAGCCCGGTGCCCAATACGCGGGTGGCCTCCGTCAATAAGGATTGGTCCTATCTGCTGCTACCCGCGCGTTGGTTTCCCTTGACGGACTTCCCCGCGAACCGGTACAGCGCCACGTTCCGGCTGAATGTTCCGGAAAGCGTGGTCGCGGTAGGCACCGGAAAAGCGGAATCGCCGCAGCCCATGCCGATGCGTTCGCCGGCGGAGGGCAAGCGGCTGATGTACGTGTTTCGAGGCGAGAAGCCGGAACCTTACGGCTCGTTCGTATTCGGGCCGTTGCAGTTGAATCCCAAGCAGGCCGAAGGGATTAATGTGGAGGTATACGCTCCGCCGGCTCAGTCTGGAAAAGCGCAGGAGTTTGCCAACGAGGTTGCGCACCAGGAAGTAATTTTCTCCGACATGTTCGGGGAGTTGCCGGAGCCGGATCTGACGGTGGTGCAGTTGCCCGATGGAACGTTGCGGGATTTTGCCGCGCCGGGCGTGGTGATGCTATCGCACCGCGTTTGGGATCCAAAGACGAGCGACCGGACGCTGAGCCAGTTGGTGGCGGCGCAATGGTGGGGAATCCAGGTGTTGCCAGCCAGCACGGCGGACATGTGGATCAGCGATGGGCTGGCACGTTATTCGGAAGAGTTGTACGCCGAACAAGCCATTGGGAAAGAAGCAGGATTGCGGGCCATTGATGAGTTCGCGGTGGGCGCTTTGATGTATGACAATTCGGCGCCGGTGGCGCAGTCCGCGCGGCTACCGCTGTATTCCGCGGAATATCGCTCGGTGGTGATGAACAAGGGGGCGATGTTATTTCACATGCTGCGAGCGCAGATGGGAGACACGGCGTTCAAATCTTTGCTGCACAAGTTCTATGCGAAATACCAAGGCAAGACCGCGAGCATTGCTGATTTCGAGAACATGGCGGTGGCGGAGGCGAACGCGAGCGTAAAGGCGGGAAGCGATCCGCCGAATTTACAAGGCTTTTTTGCGCAGTGGTTAAACTCCACGGGAATTCCTGAATTTACTTTGGAATATGTGGTCTACCGTACCCGCAAGGGATTCCGCATTCTGGGCAAGGTGAAGCAACCGATCGATACATTCAGTTCGCCGATGCAGATTCGCATCGACACCGAAGGAAATCCAGAGACCAAGACGCTGCAAGTCGTCGGCACGGATTCGGATTTCGTGGTGGAAACGTTTGGCCGGCCGAAACCAGGCGGAATCCACATCGATCCGAACAACCTGGTTTTGAAGAGCACGCCGAACCTGCGCGCGCGTGCGGCTATTGCCCGGGGCGAAGAGTTGGCGGAGGTCGGGAAATACTATGACGCGGTTCAACAATACCAGAAGGCGCTGAGCATCCAGCCCAATCGCTCTTTAGCGAATTTCCGGATGGGCGAAGCGTTTTTCTACCAAAAGAATTATCAGGCTTCCGCAAACGCGTTCCGGGAGGCGCTGGCAACCGTGCCGGAACCATCGGAGAAGTGGACGGAGGTTTGGAGCCACATTTACCTGGGCAAGATTTTCGATTTGCTGGGCCAGCGGGAGCGCGCACTGCACGAATACGATAAGGCGCGGCAGACGAACGACAATACCGGAAGCGCCCAGCAATATGTGGAAGCGTTGATCAAGAAGCCCTACAGCGAAGGGGCCACGGTGGCGATCAGCAGCCCCGCCACGGGGGGCAATCCCGATGCGGCGAAACCCGGCGGCAAACCTGCCGACATTCCGCCGCCGAGCACGGGAGACCGGCCGGTACTGAAGAAACCGAGCCCGTAACTCCTCTCGGCTGTCCAGAGGCACCCTGCTGGCATTCGTTTACTAACTTCTCGGAACAAATCTTGCGATGGTCGCGTAATAGTCTAAGAACGTGCCTTGGTGTGGGTGTGCCTTAGTAACTTAAGCATCCGTTGTTCGTCCTATACAGGTGACCATGAACCCATGGGGAACGCGATTTTTCTCGACGATGGCGCTGGCCGCGGTTTTGGCGACGGGCGGCACGCAGGCCGATACTCCAGCCAGTAGTGGAACTGCCCCTCTTCGTAGACCCGATCAAGCGACGATTGCCGCGATAGAACAACGGGTGCCCGAACTGTTGAAAGCAGGCACGGTGCCGGGACTGTCGATCGCTGTGATACGAGGCGGCAAAACATACTGGTTGCACGGGTTTGGCGTACGGGATGGCCAGACGGGACAGCCCGTAGTCGACGAAACCATTTTCGAAGCGGCATCGTTGAGCAAGCCGGTCTTCGCTTACGGTGTGCTCAAACTGGTAGACGCGGGCAAGCTGGACCTGGACGCGCCACTTTCCAAGTATCTGCCCAAGCCCTATATCGAAGGGGACCCGCGTCTCGACAAAATCACAGCACGCGTAGTGCTCAGTCACCGGGCGGGTTTTCCGAACTGGCGCGGCGATGGCAATGCTTTGACGATTCACTTTACGCCCGGAGAGCGCTTCAGCTATTCGGGGGAAGGATTCGTTTATCTGCAAAAAGTGGTCGAGCAGATCACCGGAGAACCGCTGAACAAGTACATGACCGAAGCGGTGTTCCAACCATTGGGGATGGCCAGCAGCAGTTACGTCTGGCGGCCGGATTTTGACCCGCGCACCGCAACGCCGCACGATGCTGCCGGACTGCCGGGAGATAAGTTCAAACCGAAGGAAGCGAACGCGGCCTCGAGTCTGCATACGACGGCAGGCGATTACGCGCGGTTCGTGGAGGCGCTGCTCAACGGAACGGGACTAAAGCGGGAGACACTTGGCGAAATGGAGAAGCCGCAAATTGCGGTTAATCCAGAGTGCACCAACTGCACGGAGCGCACTCCCAAAGAACTTTCCAAAAATGTGTTTTGGGGCCTGGGCATGGGGATCCAAGAGACAGCGCAGGGTGAATCGCTGTGGCACTGGGGGGACAATGGGCAGTTCAAATGCTATGTGGTGGCGTACCCGAAACAGAAAATTGGCGTCGTGGTGTTTTTGGATGGAGAAAACGGATTATCGATCGTACCGGATTTAGTGAGGGTCGCCCTCGGCGGCGATCAACCAGCGTTGCAGTGGATCAAATATGACCGCTACGATTCTCCGTCCATGCAATTCGCCAAAGCCACCCGGGAGAAGGGAGCAGCGGCGGCCATCAGCGAATTTCGGCCGGCCTTGATGCGTGGAGACATTTCCGAGAATTCGATCAACTCCACGGGCTATCAACTGTTCTGGTCAAAGAAATTACCGGACGCCATCCGGATCTTCCAGCTTAACGTGGAACTGCATCCGCAATCCTCGAACGCTTACGACAGCCTTGGCGAGGCTTACATGAGAAATGGCGATAAGGATCTGGCCGTGCAAAATTACAAGAAATCGCTGGAACTGGATGCGAAAAATAGCAACGCCGTGGCGATGCTGAAAAAACTGCAGGAAAATTGACAAGCGCAACCAAAATAGCAGGTGGGCGCTAGGGAAGTTGCTTCCCTTCTGGATCGCGAATCTCCATTTTGCCCAAATTTAATTCCTTCAGGCCTGGCTCGATTTTTGCCCGGTCGCCCACGGCGAGAACGGTGATTTTGTCTAGCTGGATATACTTCTGAGCCGCTGTCTGGGCCTGTTCCGCCGTGACGGCGTACAACCGCTCGGGAAGTTGCGAGAAATAATCCAAAGGCAGGCCGTAGACATAAAGTTCCGCAAAGGTGCCCACGGTTTCCGCAGCATGTTCGAAGCGCGCCGGCAATGCTTGCGCGATGGAATCTTTCGCGGACTTGAGTTCCTCGGGGGTCATGGCGGTGTCGCGCATGCGGCGCAACTCCTTGAACACCTCGGTGGTGGCCGGAGCAGTGACGTCGGTGCGCACATCGGAGTAGACCATGAACGGCCCTGGAGCAACGTGGTAGGCGAAGAAAGAGCCAGCACCGTATGTGTAGCCGTGCTCTTCGCGCAAATTCATGTTGATGCGGCTCGAGAAGAGTCCACCTAGGTCAGCGTTCATGACCTCCAGTTGCGGATAATCCGGCGTGGAACGCGCGGGTCCAAGCGAGAAAAACAAAAGCGTGGTCTGTGGTGCGCCCGGGCGATCGACCAGAATCACCTTGGCCGCCGATGGGTCGAGGGTCCCCATATTCAGTGCGGGAGCATTTACGCCTTTCCATGCGCCGAATTCTTTCTCCAATAGCGGTTTGAGCTCGGCCAGTTTCATGTTGCCGGTAACGATGAGAGCCGCGTCGCTGGGCAAATAGTTTAACTGCCAAAATTCTAAAAGCGCGTCACGGTTGATAGCCTTCAGCGAATCCGCGGTTCCAATGTCAGGGAAACCGTAAGTGTACTTCGGCCCGTACAGCGCCGCGGAAGCCACTCGTGAAGCCACCGAGAACGGCTCGTCTCTCTCTTGGACCAGAGCCGCCAGACGCTCGGACCGCACGCGATCGATCTCTTTCTGCGGAAACTGCGGGTGGAGGACAATGTTCGCAAGCAATTCCAGGATTGCAGGAAAATTCGGGGTTAAGGCTTCCGTACCGATTCGCGAAGAGTCCAGCGAGGCGCGGGACTCAATGGTCGTGCCTAAATCCGCAGCGCGATCGGCAATCTGTAGAGCGGAACGCGTGGTGCTGCCTTGTTGCAGCATGCGTGCCGTGAAACTGGCCAAACCCGGCTGATCAATTGGATTCGCGCCGCTGCCACGGCGAAACACCAGGCTGGCGGCCATCAGCGGCAGGCCGGGGCGATCGTTGTAGAGAACCGTCAGGCCATTGGATAGTTTGAATTGTTCGGGCACCGGAAGGTGAAGGGCAACCGACGGTCCAGCGGCCGGAGGTTGCTCGCGCCAGGCGGCATCCGCGTTAACGGATTCACCACCGGATTGCACGCCGCCTTTCGCCTCAGCTTTGGGGGTAGGAACATCCGGGCCGAGATCCTGTTTACCAGGGACCGCGTAGACCACGACGCTTTGTCTTGAATTCAGCTGACTCTTCGCGAAGAGCTGCACGGATTCCGGGGTGGCCTGTTCATAGCGTGCAATATCGGCCGCGAGAAAATCCGGCGTACCCAGATAGTGATTGTAGCTATTCAAGAGATCAGCGACACCGTTCAGAATTTCCAGGCCGGAAATTGTGCGGGTTTCGATTCCGTTTCTTGCGCGCTGCATTTCCTCGGGCGTGGGACCCGCGGCACGGAACGCCTCCAATTCCTCGTCGATGGCTTTTTCCAAATCCTCCGGCTTCACGCCCGGCCGCGCGGTCGCTTGAATCTGAAAAACAGAATTTAGCGTCAGCGATTGTTGACTGGCGTCCACATCCAAAGCCAACTGTTTTTCGTACACGAGTTTCTTGTAAAGACGGCTGGATTTCCCTCCGCCTAACGCGGTGGCAGCGATGTCCGCTTCCGCGTCGCCGGGTTTGAAAATCGGCGAAGTAAGCCAAGCAAGATAAACCCGGGGAAGTTGCACGTTATCTTGAACCACAGTGCGACGCTCAGCGGTAATCGGCGGCGTGACCACTTGCACGCGTGGCACTTCCGGACCAGACTTCAGCGGTCCGAAATATTTTTCGACCAACTGTCTGGTCTTGGCAGGATCGATATCCCCAACGATCACCAGGCTGGCGTTATTGGGGGCGTAGTACAGTTTGAAAAAATTCCGCACATCTTCCAGTTTCGCGGCCTGAATATCCGCGTGCGAGCCGATGACCATCGGATAGTACGGATGGTTTGGGGGAAAAAGCTCGTGGAATACCGCCTCTTGCGCGATGCCGTACGGCGCATTTTCGTAGCTCTGGCGGCGCTCGTTACGAACTACGTCCTGCTGATTCGACAGATTCGCCTGATCCAGCTTGTCCGGTAGATATCCCATGCGGTCCGATTCCAGCCAAAGCGCCAATTCGAGCTGATTCGACGGCAGCGTTTCGTAATAGTTGGTGCGGTCAAAGCTGGTGGTGCCATTGAAATCGGAGGCACCCGCGGATTCCAGATAATGAGCGTGCGAACTACCCGGCACATGCTTGGAGCCTTCGAACATCATGTGTTCGAAAAGGTGCGCAAAACCGGTGCGGCCGGTGGTCTCGTTCGCAGCACCCACGTGATACCAAATATCGACAGCGACTAAGGGAAGTCGGTGATCTTCCGAAAGAATGACGTCCAAACCGTTGTCGAGCTTGAACCGTTGAAACTGCAGTTCAGGAACTTGCAACAGCCTGGGCTTGGCAGCGGGTGGGGCTTGCGTCTGAGGCCGCGCGGAAAGCGGGGCGACGGCGGGCAGAATGGTCAGAACGAAGGAAGCGAAGAAACGGAGAGCTGTTTTCATGGGGGAAATTATCTCAGAAAGCGCCACGCTAGTGTAATTGGCAGAGCGATGGCTGGAGCGCAAAGAAGAGAGCTAGAACGCGGCGAGGCCGGTTAACTTGGCCGGTTCCGTTCCCTTTTGCTGGATCATGATCTGAAAACGTTCGCCCATACCCTCGGGATAGATCAGCGTTTTAAGTTGGAGGCGTGCGCGCACACGCTCCGCTTCGCTCATGCCGTCGTCGTAGAGATCCGCAAATTCGTTTCCTTGGCCAAGTGCCAGCAGAAACGCCGTTTGCGAGACCAGACCGAGCGTGGAGAGCCCCGCGCGCTGGCCCCACAAACGCAGCGCCGTGAAATTCACGTGGGCCGTCAAATCCTGTTGACCCGGGGCCGCGTACAGATCTTTATTCACGCGATGATTGGCGTAGGCCAGGACGGTGCCCGCCATGTGGTGCGCATCGAAGAGGTGCGTGGCCTCGTGGCCGTAGTCGATGGTGAGCACAAATCCGCGGCCCAGTCGCCGGCCGACCTCGGTGATCCAATCGCAAGCCTCCAGTCCGGCTTCGGCCTGCTGGTCATCCGCGAGATGAACGCCCTGCGCTGCAAAATACTCGGAAATGGCGCAGGTCGAGAGAGGCGCTTCGGTTTCTGAAAATGTTTCACCCGCATGGGTCACACAAATTTCCCGGAGCGAATCGCCCCGTTGCAGCACGCGATGAACGGGCAACGCGTCCAGAAGCTCATTCGAGAAGACGCAGCCGACAGGAATGCTAGCGGGCATTTCGATCGAGGCATGGCAGCGCTGGCGTTCGATGTGGCGGGCAAGGTGAGTGGCCAGTTGATGGCAACGAGCGGGGGATCGTTCGACAGCAACATAACGCAGTGCCTGGTAAAACTCGGGCAGCTTGTTTTCTGCAAAATCCAGAACATGACCGGCGAGCCGGCCAGTGCCCCCCGCAGCTTCCACAAGATGAAACTGCGAGGGACAGCCGAGTTGTTGCCACATTTCCGCGAACTGCCGGGCCAGCAAACGGCCGAAAATCGGATGGACGTCGACGCTGGTGTAGTAGTCGGCGAAACGCCGCGATTCTGGTTGGCTGTAGTAGCCGTGTAAAGGATGATAAAGACATTCGCGCATGTATTCCGCGAAAGTGATGGGACCGAACCGGCGGATGCGGCTAGCCAGAAGGGTGGCCAGCGGGGTCACGCGCCAGCGGCTCCGGCCGCCAGATCTTTTTGCAATTGATTCCAAACGCGCTGGAAGGTATCTCGTGCACGTTCGTCGAACAGCACGAAATAAATGGTTTCGAGAGTAGTGCTGCTCTTCAGGTGCTGCGCAGCTTCGGCGAGCATGATTTGCGCACATTCGTCCATCGGAAAGCCGGAAACGCCGGTTCCAACCGCAGGAAAGGCGATGGTCTTCAATTTATTTTCGGCAGCTAATCGGAGCGAATGCGCTGTGGAAGTGCGCAGGGATTTGGCGGTCGTTCGAACATCACCCAATCCCATGCTGGCCGCATGAATCACGAAACGCGCTCGCAGTTTTCCTCCGCCGGTGATGACGGCATAACCCACGGGGATGCTGCCGATGTCGTAGCATTCCTTCTGAATGGACTCTCCGCCCTTGCGGGCGATCGCGCCAGCGACCCCGGCACCAAGAATCAAGTCGTTGTTCGCGGCGTTGACAATCGCGTCGACATCCATGTCGGTGATGTCGCCCTGCTGGATGCGTATCTGTTCAGTGAGTAGTGCCATCGTTCGCTTTCCGGCCAGCCCGTTAGGAGTTTCCGTGGCGCGGCTCGTGATGAGTGTAATCATACACGCCGCGTCCACTTTTGCGGCCCAGGCGGCCTTCCTGAACGTATTGGCGCAGCAGCGGATTCGGACGGTATTTTTCTCCGAGCGACTGATGCAAGTATTCCAAGATGTTCAGCCGGACATCGAGCCCGACGAGATCGACCATCTCGAACGGGCCCATGGGATGATTCAGCCCCAACTTGACGGCTTTGTCGATATCCGCGGCCGAAGCGATTCCGGCTTCGAGCATGGCGAAGGCTTCATTGCCAATCAGCGCGTTGATGCGCGAAGTGATGAAGCCGGGCGCTTCATTCACGATGACGGTTTCCTTGTGCATGCGATGCGCGACGGCCACGCAAGCGGCCACGGTATCGTCGGAGGTATACGGCGTTCGAATAATTTCAACCAAGCGCATCTTTGGAACCGGATTGAAGAAGTGCATACCGATGCAGCGGTCGCGGGCTCGCACACCGCCAGCGAACTCGCTGATGGAAAGCGAAGAGGTATTGCTGGCGAAAATGGCGTGTGGCTTGGCGAGTTTGTCGAATTTGTGGAAAAGTTCGAGCTTCATTTTCAATTCTTCGGGAACCGCTTCAATGATGAGTTCGGCATCGCGGATGGCGTGCTCGACGGAGGGCGCGGTAGAAATGCGAGCAATTGCCTCGTCGTGGTCCGTGGCAGCGAGTTTTCCGCGCTTCACGCCTTCGTCGAAGGCGCCACGAATCCAGGCGATGGCGCTCGCTAGAATGGAATCGTTCACATCTTCGAGAACGGTGTGACAGCCGCCCAGCGCCGCCGCATAGGCGATGCCGCGGCCCATGGTACCCGCCCCAATTACGGCGATGATCTTAACTTCCACGCCATTCCCCCCGGGTCGTGCGTTGGTTATTTGGCCAGTTGGCGATAAGCGGCTTGGTCGAAGCCAATGATGATTTGCGATCCAGAAATAAGAAGAGGCCGGCGGATCAAGTTTGGGGTTTGGGACATGAGCTTTAGAGCTTCCGCGCGGGTAGGCGGATGTTCCGCCATGTTGCGTGAGCGGTACAGCTCGTTACGCGAACTGAGAAAATCCTTGTAGTCACGAGTGCCAATGAGTTTGTCCAATTCGGATTCGGTGAGGCGCTCCTTGTCGAGATCGCGCGAGGTGAACTCGATCTTGAGCTCCTGCAACAGCGCTTTTGCTTTGCGGCAGGTGGTGCAGGACGGTTTCTGATAGAACGCAATTTTCGCAGCACGCATTTTATCTCTCGATTCGAGGAAGTTAGTAACGTGGGACGTTAGCATCGATCTCAACGGACCAGCGATCGATACCGCCCGCCATGGACTTCGCTCCCTTGATGCCTTGGGCACGCAGCCAATTGGCCACGTCCATACTTCGCATTCCGTGGTGACAGAAGCAGATCACATCGTCGTCGGTATCCAACGTCTGCAGATTCGCGGGAATCGTGCCCATGGGAATCAGTACGGCCCCGGCAATGCGGCAGATGGCAAATTCATGCGGCTCACGTACATCCACGAGCAACAATTTGTCGCCTCGGTCCAGCCGCTCCTTCACGTCGCGTGGCAAAATTTCCAG
>Ga0335085_10008943_pt1 | contig 15179 bp, 11 predicted proteins | sample Lox_Sample_45_FD_206712 | JGI IMG/M metagenome (GOLD analysis project Ga0335085, IMG submission 206712) | Soil microbial communities from Loxahatchee National Wildlife Refuge, Florida, United States - Lox_Sample_4.5 | ecosystem: Environmental > Terrestrial > Soil > Wetlands | place: USA... | reverse complement strand
AGCCGCGGGCGATCCATACGTGTTCGTGGTCTGGAGAAAAGAGTCCTGCACGCTTATACCCGTGTATGGCGAAAAGCGATAATCGTATTCTGCACTGGCTTCCTGGTTGATCGAGTTCAGTTCGCTAGTGGGCTGATAAAAGGTGAACCCTGGACTGTAAGAGAATGATTGCTTCTGTTGCGGCGTGGTGCGGTCGTAGGTAACAGTCGGCAGCACTGTCAAAATCGTGTCCGTTAACGGGCTGGTAAAAATACCTGCATAGACATTGTCGTTGTAGGCCGCTTGAAATGTCAGCGCTCCGGAGATGAAGTTGGTGCGCGTCTCTTCACCAACCACATTCGGATATCTGGAACTGCTTACAGGTGGCGGCAACATCATCTTCGTCCCGTCAAGCGTTTGATCCGGCGCTCCCGTTGCATCCGGTTCAACCTGCGACCAAGCCGGAACTCCCACAATTAAGACCAAAGCAAACAAGAATAGCGAACGCATACTTCACCTTCTTCAGGGCACGACGACCATGTCATGGGGCTGGAGTTTAATGTTTTGTACGCTGCCTTTGCCCTTTAGAAAGTCGTTGTAATTAAAAGCGATCCGATTCTGACCGCCGTTGGCTTCATGTCGCAGAATATAAATCGACTTCTTTTTGGCGAAATCCTTGAGACCGCCGGCGGCCGCAATGGCGTCCACCACCGTCGAAGCACTCGAAAGCGCGTAGGACCCGGGCTTGGCTACCTGCCCCAGCACATCAACCTTCTGGCTGTTGATCTGCTGCACCATGACGCTGACCTCCGGGTCCGTCATGTAGCTCTTGAGCTTCTCGGTAATCTCCTGTTCGAGTTGGAGGGGGGTCCGGCCCGCCGCCTGCAACTCCCCAACCAACGGAAGCGAGATCTTTCCATCCGTGCGCACCGGAATCGTTCGCGTCAGATCCGTCTCTTTCCAGACATTGATCGCCAGCACATCATCCACGCCGATAACGAAGGCAGAATCGTGCGCTTTGCCCGCGGGCGCAGGAGAGTCAGCATCCTGTTGCGCGGCATCACTTGGCGGTTTCGCGGCATCCTGGGGAGCCGCAGTAGCGAGTACACCGGGAACTGTCAGGAGAGCGAACGCAAAAATGAGGAGACTGGTAGACCCAATCGAACTGTTTTTCATGAAAACTCCGGCTATTTCTGTTCGACTTCTACTCTTTTCGATTGCCCTTCGCGGCCGATGCTCAGTACGCCCCACTTAGCCCGGGAACCGCAATCATCGGCCCGCTGTGGGTAACAACCGGTTCCACATCCGACGCGTTGATCTCTACAGAGACTGACTGCGCCAGCATTTGTACGGAAAGCACCAACCGAAAGAGATTTTTTTTTCGAGTCAGAATGCCTTCCACGCCGGCAAGACTTCCTCGAGTGACTCTAACCCGTTCACCGCACTTTAAAAACGGATGCGGCTCCACTCGTGACGAGGCGCCGATAGCCACCCGGATTGCGTCCATCTCATCGTCCGGGATGACCGCCACATGTTCTCCGTGGCGTAAAACCATGTGAACGCCCGGAGTGGTAACCACCATTGATCGGCGGCTAAGGCCTCCACGGATGAATACGTAGCAGGGAAACAGCGGCAGCGAAAGAGTCTTGCTGCGGTCTTTCCAGCGTCGTACAGATTCGTATAAAGGAAGAAATACCTCAAAGCCCTTGGACGCTATGTTCTGGGCAACGGCCTTTTCGTGCTGATGGCGTGTGTACAAAGCCCACCAGGAACGGTCATCGTCAAATCGAGTGTCTGTTGGATTCAAGGTATTCATTTGACGTCGGTTAATTCTATACCCGTATTGCGAAAATCCTGCAGAAGAATATAGCTCCGCCCTGTGAGTCCCATTCGACCCATAGACTTCTGCCTTGGTAAAGCCTTCCCCCCGCCCCTAAATATCCTTAACGAAGCCGCGAGGTAGTTCCCTTCAAAACTCGGCAGACTGGCATCGCCAGCCGCACTTCTTGTCTTCTGCTCTTCGACCTACCAGCCGCAGAATGAGCTTCGGACCTCTGATTCTTTCCGGGATCCGCCGTTCACATCATTCGGGCGATTTTTGCCTTGTATCCATGTGACCTGCTAAGTCCAATTCGGTCAATTCCACGTTGGTAATGATCACTCCATTACTGACTGCGTATGGTCTCGTATCGACGGGCAACGCGCTGGCGCAGACCCGCCGCTCAAGCAATGAGAAACTCGCGACCTCGGCCGTTTCGAGCGCAGGCGGCTGGGCAAAATCCCGCGAGCGCAACCTCTTCGGCTTTGACTCGCCGACCTGCCGAAAGGCAGGGCATGCCATGCCTCATAACGTCCCGCCAGGCGCCAAGGAACTCGAAGCGTTCTGTCGAAAATCGATCGACCTGAAAACGAAAATTCTGCGACACGCAAGCCGCCTGGACCGCGCACGGCCGCGACAGATTGTTTCGAGAGATCGAGCGAAAGAGAGTCCACCAGGCACCTTCAAAAGATCTTCAGTCCGTACAACGTTTCAGAAAACCGTACTTGACCACGGGGCACGAAAGTCTAAATGCGTCATGCCGAGGTCGAATTCTGGACAAATGTCGCCTGAGAATATTTCAAAGGGACTAAACCGCCCGTCCAAACTCTGTTGCAACTTCTGCCGGGCCCTGTGGACGGTCTGTCTTGCTGCACTCCGTAGCGAAAGATCGGAACGAGGATGGAGCCAGCTGCCTTCAAAGCGTGTAAAGCCAACTACAACCCACCCAGATCGTGAGCGGAATACTCCGGACACCTGCCAACATGATCTGCAGTTGCGGGAGCAATTGACGCCACTCTAGGGCAGGTACGCTGGCGAGTCAATAACACGAAGGTACGCGAAAGGTAATCATGCGGTGCGCGCAGCCTCTCGATTCTTCGGACGATTTGCTCGCCGCTGGACTGTGGGAGCAGAGCGCCCGCAGTCTTCACGACGCCGCAGTTCGCAGATTCACAGGGTCACAGATTCACAGTGTCACAGCGCGGGTTGCCGGCGGCGCGGGAAATTCAGAGGCGCAAGGGGCGCGGTGCGGCAGCAGCAAGAACGAAGCGAGGTGAAGGAGCGCAGGGCAGCTTCGGAGACACGGGACGCGAAGTACAGAGGCTGACGATTACCTTCGGCAGGGGCAGGGGGGGCGCCACTCGTATCTCTCTAAGTTTCTGATTCCTTTCTCGTTCGGCACAGAAAAGAGCAGTCTATTGCGCGTCTATGGCGCGCTAAGTGCACTTTTGCGTAGAGAACCGGCAGGCGGGGCGATCCGATATCTCCTTTTCAATTACCTATCTCCATTGTGAACTTTTCAACGAGATAATACGCAAATCCTGGCAAATAATTTTTGGGAATGAAATCAATCATTTACAGCAATTTGTTCAAGTGAAGGATTTGACAAGAAATTTCCACAGGAGCGCTCGCAGCGGGAGACTTCAACGGATCGAGCGAAAGCATGTAACGCGATCGACCGCTGGACGGCTCATCGGCCTGAGCCACTTTGCACCCGCGAGCTCAAGCGTGCAGGGGCCGAATGTGCAAACTCTGATTGGGCGGCTCAAGCTTTCGCGACGGAGCCGCTGCAACACGTTTTTCAGGATTGCGCCCATGAACGGCGTGTAAAGGAAGAAGACCGACCCAGCCGACAGGTCAGCAATACGCGCATCGCTCTGGACGAAGCTGACACGACGCAGCCGCAGAGACCGGACGCAGGCTCGAGCTGCGCTCACGTACCCTGGTTCGATCTCGATGCCGATGGAGCGGGCGCCAGTGAGGACCGATGCGAGCAGCGGCACGTGGCCTAACCCCGAGCCCAGATCGACAAGCACATCATCGGCCGCCAACCGGCTGCCCCGGATCATGCGCAGGATGTGCCGAACTGGTGTTGGCTGATAAAAGACCATCCCCGGCCGGGGCGGAAGCGCCGTGACCGCCGGCTCCTGAATCGCCAGAACGCCACTAACGAGATCGTCGCAGTGATCGTAGCCCAAGCCGGAGACGACGGTTCCCTTTTTTGTGCCGCAGCGCTGCAGCCATTGGAGCAACCCTTCCGGCGAGCCGTTCCGCCGAATCTGGCTGCGGATCGAGCGGTAGATGGCGTCGTTGGCTTTTTCAAGCCGGTGGCGCAGTTCTCTCGTGCGACGAGATATCGCTGCGCAGCCCGCATCGGGCTGCAAGGAAGGGGCAATCGGTTCGGCCGAATCCGGAAAAAGCGCATCGAGGCGGTCGAGGGTGTCGAGCCGCCGGCACAAGTTCATCGGCGCCAAAAGCGATTCGTCCGCTTCGAGCCGGCTGATGAAATGCTGCAGATCTTCCGGGGCCATTTCTCAAACTCGAAGAGATGGTAACGGATTCGAACACGTTGCGCTGCGATAGTTACTGGATATGACAAACCTTCGTATGATTGATATCACCTATGATTGAATAGAATCTGAGAAGGGGCTCGAAGGCAGAAATGAACCTGCAGGATCTGAAGTATCTGGCCGCTGTCGCAGAGCACCGGCACTTTGGCAGGGCCGCCGAGACTTGCGAAGTGAGCCAGCCAACGCTTAGCAGCCAGATTCGCAAGTTGGAAGAAGAACTCGGCGTGCGGCTGCTGGAGCGAACCAACAAGCGGGTCCACCTGACGCCAGTTGGCGGCCAGATCCTCTCGCACGCACAGCGAGCCCTCGCCGAGGCGCGGCAGATCGAGATGGTGGCGCTCGCAGCACGCGACCCGCTGAAGGGGCCGCTGAAGTTGGGGATCATTCCTACGCTGGCCCCCTACCTGATGCCGCTGATCATGGAGCCGCTGAAGCAGAAGTACCCCCGGCTGACGATCGAACTCTGGGAAGACCAGACCAAAAGCCTGATTGACGGACTGCGCAATCATCGACTCGATGCCGCGCTGCTGGCCACGGAAAGCGATGCGCCGGAAGTGACGGAAATCGCCCTATTCGACGAACCCTTGCTCGCTGCCCTGCCGCCACAGCACAAGCTCTGCGCGGTGAAGAAGGTCAACGAAGACGCGATGCGCGACGAACTGCTGGTGCTGGCCGAGGGACACTGCCTGGCCAACCAGGCCCTCTCTGCCTGCGGGACGAAGCACGGGCCGCGGAGCGGTTTGCAAGGGTCAATGCAGGCCGCAACGCTCGACACCCTGGTGAACCTGGTGGCAGCGGGCTACGGCGTCACGCTGATTCCGGCGCTGGCGGCCGAATCGCTGAGAAGCCGGGGGATTGTGCTGCGGCCGCTGGAGCGCGGGACCACCCGGACGATCCGGCTGGCAAGCCGGCCGGGCTTTCCACGGGCCCAGGCACTCAGGGCTTTGGAGAAGGTCGTGCGCGAGGCAGTGGCCCCGCTGAATGACAGGGTCAAAGGACCTAAGTAATGCACATTCCTTCTCGCATTCCGGTCTGTGGAAATCGTGGGTAAAACTCCGCGAAATGCCGACATTGCAGGGCAATTTCCTGAGATTTCGGAAGAAGTCGAATTGCGGCCCCTATTATCCACAAAAACACCTCCCCCCGCCGTTGACCCTGCCTTCCCTGCTCCGTAGAGTCTGTATCGAAGGACAATGAGGTATGCAGACGACGGCGCGCGCCCGCGGCCGTGCTGTGGTTTTGCCTACCCGCTGATCCCCGCACGTCCAGGAGTAAAGATGCTGAAACTGAAGAAGATCCACATCCTTGGCTTCAAGAGCTTTTGCGACCGCACGGAACTGACGGTGCCAGGCACCGGCATCGCGGTGGTCGTGGGTCCAAATGGATGCGGTAAGTCGAACATTCTGGACGGAGTGAGCTGGGTGTTGGGCGAGCAAAGCGCCAAGACTCTGCGCGGCAGCCAAATGCAGGATGTGATCTTTGCCGGGACCCGCGAGCGCAAGCCGCTGGGCATGGCAGAGGTGACGATCACCATGGTCGATCCCGAGGCCTATGAGGGCCCCGTGCCGGTCGAGCCCGAGGTCGTGGTCGACCATGAAGGGCCGGAGGACTGGGACGAAGAGGCCCTGCGCAAGCAAAAGGCCGCGGAGGCCGAGGAAATTGTCTCAGCCGAGCAGCCGGGACAGGTAATGGAAGACGACGATGCTTCAGGAGAGCCGGCACAGGCCGAGGCTCCCGCAGACGCAGTGGGCGAAGGCCCGCAGCCCGTTGTGCTGAAAATCCGGCGCAGAAAATTCCAAAGAACCCCTGCGCAGAAGGGGGAGATTGTCGTTACGCGGCGGCTCTTCAGAACCGGTGAGAGCGAATATCTGCTGAATGGGAAGCTGTGCCGTCTGCGCGATATCCAGGACATCTTCATGGGCACGGGCCTGGGTCCGGAAAGCTACGCCATTATCGGCCAGGAACGGATTGGGCAGTTGCTAAGCTCGAAGCCGCACGACCGCCGCGCCATTATCGAAGAAGCCGCCGGCATCACGCGGTTCAAGACGAAGAAGCGACTGGCTGAGTTAAGGCTGGAGAGCTCGAAACAAAACCTGGCGCGCGTCGACGACATTTTTGAAGAAGTCACGCGGCAGATGAACAGTCTGAAGCGGCAGGCGGCGAAGGCAGAGCGCTTTGCCGCGGTGCGCGATGAACTGCGGGGCCGGCTCCGTGTGGTGCTGGCCAGCCGCATGGCCCTGATGGATGCCGAGCAGGCAAAGCTGCAGCAGCAGATCGCGGCGCTGTCAGATACGATTCACGCCTCGGCAGCCGAGATTGAGACCATGGAGGCAAGCCAGCACGCTCTGACGGAGCGGGGCTATGCTCTGGACCACGAAGGCCAGGAGGCGCAGAACCGGGCCAACAGCGCAGCGGTGGAACTGGAACGCGCCGCAGCGCGGGAGCGGGCCAACAGTGAGCGAGTCAGCGAACTGGAGTCGCGCATTGCCGCCGCCGCAGGCGAGCTGGAACAGACGCGGACGCAGCTCAACACCATCGCCGATGAACGCGCGCAGCAGCATGCCTTTCTGGAGACGGCGGCCACCGAGGCACACGCCTTTCATCAGCAGACCGAGCTGAAGCAACAGGAGGCACGCGCGGCCGCGGAGGAAGTCTTTACCGCGGAGCGGGAGCTCGAAGCGCAGCGCCGTCACGCCATGCACCTGCTGACCCTGGCCGGCAATGCGCGCAACAGCACCGCACAGGCCGAGGAGAGCCTGGCCGCATTGGAACGCGAGGCGGAGCGGCTGGAAGCCGAGATGACGCAGGCCCGGCATGAGCTGGAAAACCTCGGCGTGCAGAGCGGTCAGGTGAAGCTGAGGTTTGAAACCGCGGCGGAGACGCTGCAGAGGCTGGAGGGTGAGATTAACGCCCTGCGTGAGGGCCTGCAGGCGCGCCGTGCAGAGGAAACTGCCGTCCGAGCCAAGGCCAACCAACTTCGCAGTGTCCAAGCGGCAACTGCGGGCAGGCGCGACTCTCTGACCTCGCTGATCCGAAACCACAGCTACTCGACCGACACGGTGCGCCACCTGCTGAGGCCCGGCGCGGTTGCGGATGGCATGGCTCCGAAGGGTACGCTGGCAGATTTCCTCGAAGTGAGTGGCGAACACGAGGGCGTGGTCGACGAGTTTCTGCGTGAGGAACTGAATTACCTCGTGGTGGAAAGCTGGGGCGCAGCAGAAGAAGGCGTGCGGCTTTTGAAGTCGGGCGTGGATGGACGCGCGACGTTTCTGATTCACGACTCGGCGCAGCGCAGCCTCTTTGAGCAGGTTGACGATACGATCCGCGAAGAGGGCCTCGTCCCGCTGAAAGATGCAATTCGCGTGCTGAATGGTTTTGGACGGTCGCTCGAGCTGATCCTGCCAAAGTTAAAGCACGGGTACATCGCGCAGGATCCGGACCAGGCGCGGCGGCTGGCTAACGCGCACAACCATGCCTACTTCCTGACGCATGGTGGGGAGTGTTTCCACAACGGGACAGTCACCGGAGGCAAGCCGGCGAGCGAAGGTCCGCTGGCACTGAAACGCGAATTGCGGGAGTCAGAGAACCGCCTTGCTGTGCTGGAGCTGGAACTGGGCCAGGCGGAATCCGAAGCGGCCGTGTTGACGCGAACGATCGAGGACCTGACTGCCCAGTTGGAAGCGCGAAGCGAGGAGCGGCGGCAGGCAGAACGCGAAGCCGCCGACCAGGGCGCCGCGCTGAAGCAGATGGAAGCCGAGACCCAACGAATTGAGCGACGGCTGCAGGACTGGATGCTGCATGCGGGGCGCAATAAGGACGCACGCGAAGCAAAGCACACGCTGATTGCTCAGAAGCGCGATGAGGCAGTACGGCTGGAGGCCGAGCACGTGACGGCAGAGACGGCGCTTGAGGAGCGGCAGGCCCTGTTGCATGCCCTTCGGCAGAAGCGCGAGGCCTTGCAACAGGAAGCTGCGCAAGTGACTGCGGAGCTGGCCAAGCTCGAAGAGCGGCGCCGCGGAGCAGAAGCAGCATTTCAACGTATCGACCGGCTGCATGCGGACCTCGAACGACGCGTCCTGGCGATTGAGCAGCAAAGGGCCGCAGCCGAAGCGGAACGCGAACAACGCATCAAGGAGAGCGCAGAACTGGTAGTCCGCGAGAAGGAACTGACCGCGCAACGTGACGAGGCGCTGGCTCAGGCCCAGACCATTGCGGCTGAAGCCCAAACTCTACGCCAGCAGCTGGCGACGATGGAAACCGATCTCAAAACCGGCCGCGCCGCTCTCGACAAACTTCGCGAGGATCGCGGGGCGCTATCGAGCGAGGTAGCCAAACTGCAGTCGGACCTGGAGCACCTGGAAGGCAGTTGCATAACGGAAGTGAACCAGGGGGCCGCCGAACTGCGCGCGGACGAGCAGATTGTGCGCATCGGCGACGAGGCATTGCTGGCCGAGGAAGAAGTCTGCCGCGGACTGCGCCAGCGCATCGAGCAAATGGGCCCGGTGAACATGATGGCGCTGGAAGAGTACAAGGAGACTGCGGCGCGGCATGAGTTCCTTGAGACCCAGCGCAAAGATCTGATCGAATCGATCGAGAACACGCAGGCGACGATCAAGGAGATCGACCAGATTTCGCGGACGAAGTTCGACGAGGCGTTCGCCAGAATCAACGAGAACTTCGGTCAGGTATTCGCGCGGCTCTTCCACGGCGGGCAGGCGTTCCTTCGCCTCACAGACGAAGAGAATCAGGCGGAAAGCGGCCTGGATATCGTAGCGTCGCCTCCGGGCAAGAAGCTGCAGAATGTTCTGCTGCTCTCAGGCGGCGAGAAGGCGCTGACGGCACTGGCACTGCTGATGGGTATCTTCCAGTTCCAGCCGAGCCCCTTCTGCGTGCTCGACGAAGTGGACGCCGCGCTGGACGAGACGAACGTGGGGCGGCTGGCAGACCTGCTTTACTCGCTGAGCAAAGACACGCAGTTCCTTCTGGTGACCCACTCCAAACGTATGATGCACTCGGCCGACATCATCTACGGTGTGACGATGCAGGAGCCAGGCGTGTCGAAGGTGGTCAGCGTGAAGCTCGGCGGACACGAGCAGCGTGAGCCCCAGCGCGCGACGGCGTAGAGGGAACTCGAAGCCGGCAACTGTCGAACTGAGCCGACGGGCGCTGGATGGGCGGCTCAAGCTATTTCCGTGCGCAACGGAGGGGTTGGGGCATAGACCCTCCTGGCGATTGCTCTGCAGAACGGATGCTCCAATAAAATTCGCCTCCGAAGGAAACCGTCGCTTCGGAGGCGCTTGCGTTTCACAAGAGAATAACGGGGACCAGTAGCCGGCGCTGGAGGTCGGTAGCACGCGGCTACTGGTGATCCCTTAGAACGAGACGAGCCGCGGCTTCCCCTTTCCACTGCTGCCTCGTGTCGCCCGGCTCAAAGAGAGCTTTGACTTGCATGCTCTCCGAACCATGTTGACAAGGTGAGTGTCGCCCAGGTGAGGAGTTGGCACCGTGACGGCCGTCACACAGGTTTATGATTTGGAAACTCTGTGAGTTGTGCACGATTATCTGATCCTGTTTCTCGGCAGAATTTGGCCACCCGCTTGTGGCACAAAGCGCACATTGACAAAGTGAGGGGCGCCCATGAGAATCGAAATTTCAGTTTCAGCAAGACAGCGGCCCACCAATGACGGCTCTCCTCAAAACAGACCTCGGATCGACAACTCTGCTTGGACGCGGCAAGGTGCGCGATCTATATGCCGTGGGCGATGCTCTGCTACTTGTGGCGACCGACCGCATCTCCGCCTTCGATCATGTGCTGGCCACTGGAATTCCGGGAAAAGGAAAGATCCTCACCCAGATCTCTCTCTTCTGGTTCAAACTGATGGCCGATCTCGTGCCGAATCACCTGATCACCGCCAGCGTGGAGGAGTTCCCTGTCTCGCTGAGGCCCTATGCCGAGCAGTTGCGCGGCCGGTCAATGCTTGTGAAACGCGCGCAGATGTTTCCGGTAGAGTGCGTGGCGCGCGGTTATTTGGCGGGCTCGGGCTGGAAGGAATACGTTGCCGGCCGAACCGTTTGCGGAATTCCGCTGCCGGAGGGCCTGAAGGATGGTTCGCGGTTGCCCGAGGTCTTGTTTACGCCGGCGACGAAGAGCCAGGATGGCGCGCACGACGAGAATATTGCCTTGGATGCAGTGGTGAAGTTGCTGGGTGCGGAGACCGCCGGCGAGTTGCGGAGGCTGACCCTGGCGATCTATGCGAAGGCCGCAGCTCACGCCGAGAGCCGCGGGCTGATCCTGGCAGATACGAAGTTTGAATTTGGAACGATTGCGGGCGAAATCACGCTGGCAGACGAAGTGCTGACGCCCGACTCCTCGCGCTTCTGGGAGGCCGCACTTTGGAAGCCGGGGGGTGCGCAGCCTTCGTTTGATAAGCAGTTCGTGCGCGACTATCTTGAGAGCATTCGCTGGAACAAACAAGCGCCCGCCCCTGGCCTCCCCGATGACGTGGTCGAACGGACCCTGGCGAAATATCTCGAGGCATTCCGCAGGCTGACGGGCCGGGAACTCGAAGCGTGAAAGAGGCCCAATGACTCTTGTCGACTGGATCATCGTCGGAGTTCTTGCCGCAGCCGTGATCACAGGCATCGCGCAGGGGTTTCTGCGTTCAGCGTTTTCGCTGGGCGGATTGGTGCTGGGTCTTGTACTGGCGGCGTGGAACTACGAGAAGGTCGCCGCGATCGTCAAGAAGGCCATCACGAACAACGAGGTCGCCAATGCGATCGGCTTTCTGTTGATCGCCATCGTGGTGATGGCTGTGGCGGCAATCACAGGCAACATCCTCTCAAAGCTGTTTCATAAGCTGGGGCTCGGATGCCTCGACCGGATGGCCGGTGCAGTCTTTGGATTCTTTCAAGGTGCGGTGTTCGTGACCGTCTGTATCCTGGTGACCGTGGCCTTTTTTCCGCAGACTGAATGGTTGACTCAATCGAAGCTGCCGCGGTACTTCTTTGGGGCATGCCATTTGAGCGCGAGTATCAGCCCGGAAGGCCTTGCGAACCTGGTGCGTGAGGACCTGCACCGCCTGGAGACCGAGTCGCCGGAGTGGATGCATCCGGGAAACAAGAAATGATGACTTTTTTGCGCAGCCGTAACGCAGGCTGATGTGGCAAGCTAATAAGGCAAGGGGAAAACGTGAGACGAGAACTGGACAGCCTGGTGGCACAGATGCATTCAAGCGGTGTCCGATATGACGACGCCGTTCGCGAGTTCAAGAGGCAGTACCTACGCGAAGTGCTTATGGCAAACCGGGGTAACCAGTGCAAGGCGGCGGAGGAGTTGGGTATCCACCGCAACACACTGAGCCGCACGATGGCAGAGCTGGGCCTGAGCCTTGCAGAAGTACGCGCCGGCCTCAAGCGTCCGCCGCGCAGCGAACGTCTTATGTTTGGAGCGGTGCGGTCCGGCTATCGCCAGGGCTGACGCATCCCCAAACGAATGCAGACAACCCAATCGCAAAACGAAAAGCGAATCATCATTGAGCCGGGGTTCGCCTGGGACCATCAGGCGGCGTATCTGTTCGACATCGACGGCACGTTGCTGCGCAGCCGTGACCGCGTGCACTTCGACAGCGTAGCCACCAGCGTGCGCCGGGTGACTGGTATTGAGGTCTCGCTGAGCGGAGTCGCGATCCACGGAAATACTGACACGGGCATCCTCCGCGAGGCGTGCCGCCAGGCGGGGATCCCAGCAGAAACCCTGGAGCCGCAAGTCGGCGCGATCCTCGACGCGATGTGCCTGAATGTGGCCGAGCGTCGGCATGAGCTGGACCTGGTCCTGATGCCGGGCGTAGAGAAGACTTTGAGCCGCCTGGCGCGCCGAGGCGCCCTGCTCGGCGTCGCAACGGGCAACCTCGAAACCATTGGCTGGATCAAAATCGAGACAGCGGGTCTGCGGGAGTGGTTTCGGTTTGGAGGCTTCAGCGACCACTATCCAGTACGATCAGAGCTGATTGGACAGGCAGCTGCAAAAGCACGCGAGCTGGCGGGGCCGGAAGCGAGTGTCTGTGTCGTGGGTGACACCCCGAGGGATATTGAAGCCGCGCGCGCTAACGGCCTTCCCGTAATCGCCGTTGCTACAGGACATTACACGTTTGACGATCTTGCCGCATACAAGCCTGAGGTCTGCGCAACTTCGCTGGAGCACCTTGTAGGGGCCACGGAGGGCGTGTGAACAGCCTGCGCAGGACCGGTCAGGCCTGCATGGCCATTGCTGTGCTGGGGACGCTGCCATGGGCAGCCCTTGCGCAGCAGGCCAGTCCGCCGCCACAGCAAAATCCGCCCCCATCTGCAGAGACGAATGCCGCAGCCGGGCCTGCGAACAGCCTGGCCGCCGTTGGTGCGAGGTCTGTCAAGACTCGCGACCGGCGGCGGGCAGCGAAGCTTTTTCTCTCGGCAAGCAGGCAATTTGAGAACGGACAGTTTGAGCAGGCCATGACAGGCTATGCCGAGGCTGCAGAACTGGACCCTTCGAACAGGGACTACGCTCTTGCATCGCAGGTGGCTCGCAGCCACGCGGTCACGGCACTCATCCAGGCAGCGGCCAAGGCGAACCTGCAGGGTGACAGCGCTTCAGCACAGCAGGATCTGCAGCGCGCACGCGCTCTCGACCCAAAGAATCCTGAAGTCACGCAGCATCTCTACGAGATGGCCGACCAGGCGATCCCGGCAAGCTCAGGCTCGTTCTATGGCGATCCTGCGGAACAGGCCAGCAGTTCGCCAATACTTGAGCCGAATGCAGGAGTTCAAAGTTTTCATGAACGCCTGGACCGGCGGCAGCTGATTGAAAAGATCTTCAAAGCCTACGGCATTACGGCAAGCGTGGATCAAAGTGTTCCCGGCCAGCTCGAGCACTTTGATGTGGATAGTGTCACCTTTAAGCAGGCTATTGATGCCCTGGACCTGGTGACGGACACGTTCTGGGTGGCCCTGGATGCGCACCGTGTCTTGGTGGCCCGCGACACGCGTGAGAACCGGCTGCAGTATGTGCGGCAGGAAATGGAGACAGTCTCGCTGCCGGGCTACTCAGCGGCCGACATGACCGAGATCAGCAACATTGCCAAGAACGTCTTTCAGATTCCGCAGATCTCGATCGAGCAGGGAGCAGACAAGCTGATTGTGCGCGCTTCACCGCAGACGCTCGACGCCTTCAACGCGACGCTGCAAGGGCTGGTGAGCGCCCACCCCCAGGTGATGCTGGACGTGCGGATTCTGCAACTCGCGCACATCAACCAGAAAACGACCGGCGTACAGCTGCCACAGCAGGTGACAGCCTTCAACGTGTATGCCGAGGAGCAGTCCATTCTGAATGCCAACCAGGCATTAGTGCAGCAGATCATCTCATCAGGACTGGCGGCGCCAGGTGATACGCTGGCGATCCTCGGTATTCTGATTGCTTCGGGACAGGTAACCAGTTCCCTTTTCTCAAACGGGATCGCATTGTTTGGCGGAGGCCTGACACTGAGCGGCCTGTCGCCGGGTGCAACCACAATCCAACTGAACCTGAACTCCTCAGACTCGCGGGAGCTGGACAATATCAGGTTGCGATTGGCCGATGGTGAAGACGAGACACTGCGCAGTGGAACGCGCTACCCGATTATGACGGCGTCGTATTCAGGGCTCGGAACGAGCGGTGTGAACATCCCCGGGCTGACCACCGCCGGCACATCGAGCGGCCTTTCTTCCCTGCTGTCGTCGATAGCAGGATCGACGGCCCAGATTCCGCAGGTGCAGTATCAGGATCTTGGACTGACGCTGAAGACGAATCCAAAAGTGATGCGCGACGGCAATGTGGCGCTGACCCTGGACTTGAAGATTACGGCACTGGCCGGTACAGCTCTGAACGGCATTCCGATCCTCAACAACCGGTCATACTCCGGCGTCATCACTCTTAAGGAGGGCACGGGCGCCGTCCTGATGAGCGAACTGAACAAGCAGGAGAGCCTGGCGCTCACCGGAACGCCGGGACTCACGCAGATTCCCGGGTTAAACAATGTGACCGCCAAGGATGTACAGACGAACTACGCAACGCTCCTGATCGTCCTTACACCGCACCTGATCAAAGGGCCAGAACACACGGGCCGTACGCCCATGCTGCTGGTGCAGCGCGACAACAGCCTGCGGTAGCCGCGGAGCGCAATCCCGCAAAAGTCGATGGCCCCGATCCTCCCGCGCAATGGGCGGATCGGGGCCAAGTCTGGCGCGAGCAGTCAGAGACTATTGCGAGATGCCGTCGAGCTTTGCCTGGTACTCGATGATTTGCTTGAGCGTGTCGTAGGGCAGGCCGCCGATGGGCACCTGGCGGCCATTGACCATCAGGGTGGGCGTCTGGTTAACGTTCAGCTCTTCGGCCAGCTTCACGGAGTTGACTACCTCGGCGCCGACCTCAGGCGTCGAGGCGCAGGCGGCCACCTTTGCGGGGTCCAGACCGGCTTTGGTCACGGCGCTGTTAAGCGTGAGAGTTGCACCATCGGGAGTGGCAAGGCCCTCCTGGCCCTCAAAGACGGACGAAGCGAACTGGAAGAACGCCGTGCTGCCGCCCAGCTTTGTCACGCATACGCCGTAAGATGCGGCCTTGACCGCGGCTGGATGAATGCGGGCCAGAGGATAGTTCTGAAAGACGATGCGCGCCTTAGGGAAGTCCACAGCAAGGCGATCCATGTTCGCCTGCGCCTCTTTGCAGTGCGGGCATTCAAAGTCGGCGAACTCGACGAGTTCTAGGTCCTTCGCCGCAGCGCCCCGATACGGGCCGTCGGCCT
>Ga0335085_10008942_pt1 | contig 15179 bp, 10 predicted proteins | sample Lox_Sample_45_FD_206712 | JGI IMG/M metagenome (GOLD analysis project Ga0335085, IMG submission 206712) | Soil microbial communities from Loxahatchee National Wildlife Refuge, Florida, United States - Lox_Sample_4.5 | ecosystem: Environmental > Terrestrial > Soil > Wetlands | place: USA... | reverse complement strand
CGACCGCGCCTGAGCGAAGAGGCGATTGGCGTTCTCCGACTTGTCCGGTCGATGACCGAGACGTAGGTTGGGGCGCCCCGCCTCCCCAAGCCATGGTCCCTCCCTGCTGGTTCGGTCTGGCCCGGTGGCCAGTGGTACTGTCCCTGGGCCTGGGTGCGTGCACCGCCGCGACCGTCGCCGGAGCGGCGGGCGCTACTGCGATGGCCCTCGCCGACGAAGAGACCGGCATCTCGCCGAAACAGTACCTCTCTAACAACTGCAAGGCCGACAGTGTGGGGCGGCCACCGGGCCCACTTCCCGAGCTGGGAAGTGGGGTAACCCTGGTCCGCCTGGCGAAGATCTCAGACCAGCGCCCTCACGGCGACACCGTCGTGATGGTCGAGTCCACCGGCGAGCAGATGTCGAATCTGATGCTGGGGCTCACCGGCGACGATGCTGCCTTTGAAGATCTCAGCCATCCCGGCAAGTACCCCAAGGTCCTGAGCCCGCCGCTGGCCGAAACCGCCATCTCCGACCTGAGCCTGCTCCTGGCGCTGCGAGGTCTGTCGCTTGCCTTCGATAGCGAGGGTACGGCCTCTGAAACCCCTGCAGCGGCGGAATTGGACGTGATTCTGGTCCGGTCCCTGGTCTCGGTCAAGGAAGGGGGCGTCTTCAGCAAGGATGAAGTAGCGGGAGTGGCGGAGGTCTACCTGTCCCTCTGGGCTCCGGGCGACCGCTCCATCTGGCACCAGTCCGTCTCCGGCACGGCCAAGCGCCGGGTCTACGGCGCCGAGACCAAGGACTACGCCATGGCGTTCAGCGAGGGGTGGTGCAACCTCATCCAAAAAGTTGCCGCTGCCTGGGACTCGGCAGGAGTACCGGCGGCGGTGGTTGGCGAGACGGTCGAGCGCTGACCCGCGGCAATCCACCACTGATTCCTTGCCGTGGATCGTCGCCCATCATTCGCCGGGTCCTGATCCAGGCGGGCGACGACGATGGATTCGGTGAGTTTTCGGAGCAGACGAGGGCAACACCTGCAATCAGTGCCTCAAGATTTCCTTACTATCCGGTAACATTCATGAATCTTTTCGCGGCGAGCAGTTGACTGCTTCGCGCCCGAATCCCGGACTAGCGGCGGGCCGCGTTGCGCTATATATCCGTCGGAGAGACCACGGCGACGCGCGCTGATCGACCGATTCGGTCGAGTGCAACACATAGGAACAGTGGTCGGGTGTAGCGTCTGGAGTCGGTAGGGCATTCCCCGCTGTTGGCTCACCGCGACACCAGCAACCTCCGAAGACGCGTGAGGTCGAGAGAGGAATGACTTGGCAGCCACCTCGGTTGATGCGCGAAACTTCGCGCCGTCATCGGAGGGCATGTGGCTTGCCGCCTTCCCTGGAGCGTAGCACAACCGCTCGGATTCCGATGCCGATCCTGCCTGCGGAAGACGATCGTGCCGAACAGCATCCGCGGCCCCTGGTTGACCTGACCGGGCAGGGTCCGTCACTGCGCCGCCCCCTCCGTTTCACGAAACCCCTGAAAGCGAGCCTCCTCCTTCGGGTCGGAGTCCTGCTGCTGGCGCTGGGACTGGTCGCCCCCCTGCTTTCCGCGCAGACCGCCGCGCCTGGCCTCCAACCAGGGGATGTGGTGCGGCTCAAGATATGGCGGGAGCCGGACCTGTCGGGCGACTACCAGGTGAATGAGTGGGGCGAGGTGGTGCTCCCCAAGATCGGGTCGCTCCCGGTGCGGGCGCTGTCCGCCGACTCGCTCCGGCACCTGCTGGTTTCCACCTACTCCACCTACCTCCGAGACGCGGCCATTGATGTCACACTACTGCGGCGGGTAAAGGTCACCGGCTCGGTACATACCCCGGGCGTCTATCAGGTGGACCAGACCCAGACCGTGGCCGACGTCCTGGCGCTGGCGGGCGGGGCCACCGGCGACGGCAAGCCCGACCAGGTCCAGTTGCAGCGGGGCGGGAAGCGGGTGGACCTCCGGCTCAACCAGGACACCCGGCTGTTCGATGCTCCCATGCAGTCGGGCGACCTGCTCTACATCCCCCAGCGAAGCTGGGCCTCCCGCAACTCGGGGGTCCTGGTCGGGGCGGGTATCACGGCCATGGCCATTATCGCCGCGGCGGTCATTCAGTACTGAGGACGCCGATGCCAGACTTGATTCCCCGTCAAACGCCTCCTCCCCGGCTACCAGTGAGCGCCGAGGCCGCATCTCCCTCTCCTCCGGAGCCGGGGCTGCCGGAGTTGGTGGCGATGCTCCAGCGCCAGCGGCTGACAATGGTGCTGTGCGTGCTCTTCGCCGTGTCGCTGGCCGGCATCTACATTCTGCTGGCCCGGCCGGTCTACGAGGCGACCAGCGTGCTCCGTTTCGAGCAGGAGCAGCTCAACCTGCCCCAGCTCGTCCAGCAGTTCACGACTGAGAACCGGATCAGCACCGAACTCGAACTCCTCCAGGGACGGGGCGCGGCCGAGGCGGTCATCGATTCTCTCGGCCTCCGGGCCCGGCTGGTCGCTCCCCGGAAGGGAGCGGTAACCCGACTCTTTCCCACGCTCCGGGTCACGGCGGCGGCGGACACCGGCATCTTGCTGCTGCGGCTCAACGGCGACAGCGCCTACGTGGTTCACCGTGCCGGAACGCCCTCCTGGTCCGACCGGGCGCGCCTGAATGAGCCGGTGGACATCGCCGGCGTCACCCTCGTCCTGGCGCGTCCGAAGGTGGACCCTGGGGAGATCCGGCTTCGGGTCGTCTCCCTGGACGATGCGGTCCGCGACTTCGACCAGGCGCTCAAGGCGTCCCGCCCGGCCCGCGACGCCGATCTCATCGCGGTGCGATTCCGGGCCTCCGATCCCGATCTGGCCGCCCGCGCGGCCAACCTGCTGGCCGGTGGCCTCATCGCCCGGCGCCAGTCGGAGCTCCGGCGGCGCACCGGGATCGCCGTGGACTATCTCCGCGAGCAGCTCGACACGCTCGGGAAGCAACTGCGGGTTGCGGAGGATACGCTCCGAGCGTATCGGGAAGCCGTCGGCGCCGTGGATCCTGCCGAACAAGCCCGCACGCAGGTGGGCCGCCTGTCGCAGCTCGAAGCCGACCGCGCCGGGTTGAATGCCGAACGACAGGCGTTGGCGGCCCTGCTGGAGAAGATTCGCCAGCAGCCGCCAGGGACCCCGGAAGCGCCCTCGCCCTACCGGCGTCTGATCGCCTTTCCCGCGCTGCTCCGGAACCAGGCCGCCGCCGAGCTGCTCAACTCGCTGGCTGTGGTGGAAAACGAACGCTCCGCGCTGCTCCGCCGCCGGACCTGGCAGGACGCCGACGTGCAGATGCTCACCACCCGGATCAACGAGTTGGACCGGCAGCTCCAGACCATCGCGGAGACCTACCTCGAGGGCCTCACCAACCAGGTCGCCGCGCTGGACCAGGCGGGACGCCAGTTCGGGCGCCAGCTCGATTCGCTGCCGAACAAGGAGCTGAACACGGCCCGGCTGGAGCGGCAGGCCCGGGTGCAGCAGGAGATGTACTCGCTGGTGCAGACCCGGCTCAAGGAGGCGGAGATCACCCAGGCGATGCAGGATCCCACCGTCCGAATCGCGGATCCGGCGGTTCCGGCCGATCGTCCGGTCAGTCCTCGCCCGTTGCTCGACTTCGCGCTCTCAATCGTGCTCGGTGGCTTGCTCGGCCTCACGGTGTCGCTCGGTCGGGAGTTGGGCGACCGATCGGTCCGCTCCCGGGCCGACGCCCTGCAAGCGGCCGGCCTTCCCGTGGTTGGTGCGATTCCCCGATTGGACACCGGTCTTCCGCGGTCCTTGCGCCGGTTGGCCAAGCGGCGGAAGCAGCGCCGAAGTGCGCTGCCAGGGAGTTCCAACGCCCAAGGGTGGGCGACCCGGGCCGGGTTCGGGCTGCCCTCGAGCCCGGAGGCGGCTGCGGTCGCCACTCGGTTGGTGACCCAGCCCGACACGCCGGGGGGCTATGCCGAGGCCTTTAATCAACTCCACGTGAATCTCGGGTTGGCCTTCCCGGAGCGGCCGATCAAGGTGCTGGTCTTCAGCAGCCCACTCCCGGGGGAAGGGAAGACCCTCGCGGCGATCAACTTCGCGCTCACTACCGCCGCGCGGGGCCTCAAGGTCCTGCTGATCGACGGCGACCTCCGCTGTGGCATCGTGAACCAGGTCTTTGGTTGCGCCCGCCAGCCGGGATTCAGTGAGCTCCTGGCGGGTGCCACCCGGCTGGAAGACGCACAGCGTGGGATTCTGGTGACCCCGACTGGAAGCCTGGCGATGCTCCCCTCAGGGGCGCTCCTCCGGGGCCCCTCGCAGGCGCTGGCGGTGGATCGGTTGCGGCGGGCGCTCGAGTCGCTGGGCACCCGGTTCGACCTGGTGGTGCTCGACAGCCCACCGGTCAACATCCTGGCCGACGCGGCGTTGCTGGGTGCGGCGGCCGACGGTGTGGTCCTGGTGGTCCGGGCGGGTCGGACCCACCAGGATGCGCTCAGCTTCGCGATGGAGCAGCTCAGCGCCGCGCGGGCTCCGGTGATTGGGACGCTGCTCAACGACATTGATCTGAGGCACAGCGGATACGACGACGGGGCTTACCGCTACCTGGCAGAGGTCGAGAAATACCATGCCACGCACAGCTAGCCGGCGCGGAATCCCTCCTGCCCAGTCGACCCGTGGGCGGGTATCGCGCGATGTGCTGGCGCAGAAGGGCGAGGCCAGTGATCGACTGACCGCCGTGCGTGCCGAGCCGCCCGCCACTCGCTGGCGGGTAGCGGACGCGTTTCTGGGTGTCGCGATCCTGCTCAGCGTCCTGGTGGTGGGAAATGCCGACCGGATGCCGCAGGGGCTGGAGGAGTTCCTCGCCGTTCGGCTCACCGTCAAGAACATTCTGCTGCTGACCGGGTTCGGCCTCGCGTGGCCCGGGGTACTTTGGGCCTGCGGGCTCTACAATCCCAAGCGCCTGTGCGATGGTGAAGGGGAATTGCCGCGGATCCTACTCGCCAGCGCAATCGCCGGCCTGGTCGCCATGACCTTTCCGCTCACGAGCCAGAGCGGCGCGGCACGCCCGGTCCACGCCCTCCTGTTTGCCGTGATCGTGGCGCCATCGGTCGCCGCGCTCCGTGCGGGCGCGCGAGCCACCCGCGCGAGCCGCCGGCGGGCGCGGGCTCGGCGCACGCTCATCGTCGGGAGCGGGCCGATCGCTGCCTGGCTGCATCGGGGCTTCGGCACCGATCGGGAGATCCGCCGCGAGGTCGTGGGTTTCGTGGATTCCGACCCGCAGCCATCACTCATCGCCATTGGGCTTCCACACCTCGGAGGGCTGGGCCAGCTCGAAAGGCTGCTCATGCATGTGGTGGTGGACGAAGTCTTTGTGGCCCTCCCGGTCAAGTCCCGCTACGAGGAGATCCAGCGGACCATTGCCGCTTGCGAACGAGTCGGTGTGCCTGCCAAGTACCCCACCGACCTCTTCCGAACGACGCTGGCTCCACCGCGGCTCGAACAGAGGGTTGATACATCCTTCATCGCCGTCACCGTGGCGCCTGACGACTCCCGACTCGTCATGAAGCGCCTCATGGATGTCGTCGGGGCGTCTTTGCTCCTGGCAGGGTCCGCGCCGGTCATGGTGGTCATCGCGGTCGCCATCAAGCTCACGAGCCGGGGCCCGGTCCTCTTTGCCCAGGAGCGTTACGGGTACATGAAGCGCAGGTTCCGGATGTACAAGTTCAGAACGATGGTCGCGGGAGCCGAAGAGCGACAAGCGGAGTTGGAAGAGCGCAACGACGCTTCGGGCCCCGTGTTTAAGATCCACGATGATCCAAGGGTGACTCGGGTCGGCCGATGGCTCCGGAGATGGTCGCTGGATGAGCTCCCCCAAGTCTGGCATGTCTTGACCGGCGAAATGTCCCTGGTCGGACCTCGGCCGCTCCCGGTCCGGGACGTCGGGCGCTTCAGCGAGCCCTGGCTCATGAGGCGTTTCAGCGTCCTTCCAGGTCTGACGTGCCTCTGGCAGATCAGCGGGAGGAGCGAGCTGGGCTTCGACCAGTGGATCGCGCTTGACCTCGAATACATCGACCGCTGGTCGCTCTGGCTCGACGTCGGGATCTTGTTCCGGACCGTTCCCGCCGTGCTGGCCGGCCGCGGCGCCAGTTAATGCAGAAAGTGACCGTTCCGAGAGGGGGGTGAAGGCGTGGCACGTGATCTGACCTTGGTGACCGGAGCTGGAGGGTTCATCGGCGGACATCTGGTCGCCGCCCTCCGCAAGCGGGGTGAAGAAGTACGAGCGGTCGACATCAAGCCCTTCAGGGAGTGGCATCAAGTGCATGGGGGCGTCGAGAATGTGGTCGCCGATCTCTCCTTGCGCGCGAGCTGCGAACGGGTCTGCCGCGATGCGCGCATGGTATACCAGCTGGCTGCCGACATGGGAGGAATGGGATTCATCGAGAACAACAAGGCGCTTTGCATGCTGTCGGTGCTGATCAACACGCACATGCTGCAGGCCGCCAGAGCCTGTCGGGTGGAGCGGTTTTTCTACTCCTCGTCCGCGTGTGTATACAACGCCGACAAACAGCGCTCTCCCGAGGTGATGCCGCTCCGCGAAGAGGATGCCTACCCCGCCATGCCTGAGGATGGCTATGGGTGGGAGAAGCTGTTCTCCGAGCGGATGTGCCGCCACTTCCGCGAGGATTTCGGCCTCGAGACGCGTGTGGCGAGGTACCACAACGTCTATGGGCCATGGGGGACCTGGGATGGTGGGCGCGAGAAAGCGCCGGCAGCGATCATCCGCAAGGTGGTTGAAGCGGTGCTGAGCGGAAACCACACCATCCGCATCTGGGGAGATGGCCTGCAGACGCGGTCATTCATGTTCATCAGCGATTGCATCCATGGTACTTTGGCGCTCACCAAGAGCGATGTGGATGAGCCCCTTAACATCGGTTCGAGCGAGATCGTGACCATCAATCAACTGGTGGATATCGTCGAGGAGATCGCTGGAGTGCGGTTGCACCGCGAGTATGACCTGGGAGCTCCCAAGGGAGTCAACGGGCGTAACTCGGATAACGCCCGAATCCGTCGACTGCTGGGTTGGGAGCCAGGGGTACGTCTCAAGGATGGCCTGCGGGAGACCTACCACTGGATTCGTGATCAATACGTCAAGCAGCATGGAAGGCAGGCTTCGCTCGCTGCGACGTGACATGGATGACGCGCGAGCGGGGCAGGTCATGAGGACCGATATCCTGGGGGTCCTGGTCAGCGCCATCGACATGTCGATGGCGCTTGAGGCGATTGAGGGGTGGATCCGATCCGACGAGAGACAATATGTATGCGTGACGGGTGTCCATGGTGTCATGGAGAGTCAGCGTGATCCGGCTCTTCGCGACGTCCACAACAGGGCCGGCCTGGTGACTCCCGATGGCATGCCCCTCGTGTGGATCAATCGGCTGCGAGGTCTGAGATGGGTGCGCCGCGTCTACGGCCCGGACTTGATGCTGGCGGTCTGCGAGCGATCCATCGCGCGTGGCTGGAGACACTTCTTCTATGGAGGGGCCCCGGGCGTTGCTGAGCTCCTCGTCCAGCGACTGCGGGAACGGTTGCCAGGATTGGAGGTGGCTGGGGTGTTCTCCCCGCCGTTCAGCCCAGGCGACGAGAAAGAGGATGCGGCGATGGTCGAGCGCATCAACGCGACCACCCCGCAGGTGGTATGGGTCGGACTGAGCACGCCAAAGCAGGAACGCTGGATGGCGGCGCACGTCAATCGGCTCCACGCTAATGTGCTGGTCGGCGTAGGAGCCGCTTTCGACTTCCTGGCCGGCCTCAAGCCGCAAGCGCCGCTCTGGATGCAGCGGAATGGACTGGAGTGGAGTTTCCGGCTTGCCAGCGAGCCCAGACGCCTGTGGCGCAGATACCTGTTCAACAACCCGGCCTTTGTTGGGAAATTCGTGCTCAATGCCCTCCGCAACGGCCCCCGTGTCAGCTGAGAGAGATGGGCATGAGGCGTTGGGAATTATCAGCGATGGTGGGACCGCGGTCGTGGAGCCTGGCGGCGGCTGAGGAATGAGCGCCAAGGTCCGGCCGCTTCTCTACAACCTCACTCTGACCCTGTTGGCCGTCGGCATCACCCTGGCCATGCTCGAGATGGTGTTGCGGTACACGCATCTGTTCGGAGCGCGTGTCGCTTGGACGGTTCCGGACCCGGTCGTCGGCTACGCATTCCAGCCTGGCGCGTCGTACTGGTCACGATTGGAAGCGGATCATCCGATCACCGGCCACATCAATCAGTACGGGTGGCGGGATCGGGAATGGTCGCTCGCGAAGCCAGCCGGGGAGACGCGAGTGGCCGTGCTTGGTGACAGCTTCGTCGAGGCGATGCAGGTCGAGCAGGACTCGACCTTCCTGACTCTGGCAGGGGCGGAATTGAGCCAGGCGCTGGGCCATCGGGTGGAACTGATGAACTTCGGACGCTCTGGATATACCCAGTCCGAGGAGTACCTGGTCGCAGAACGGGACGTTCTCCAGTTCAACCCAGACGTCGTTGCCCTGTTCTTTTTCCCCGGAAATGACATCGCCGATATCAACCGGCAAACCGCCGCGCATGGCCAGCGACCGTTCTTCAGCATGTCCCGGGAAGGGCGGCTCGCGCTGGACACCAGTTTCGCCTCGACGAGGACCTACAGGATCCGAGCCGGACTGGCCGGGTTGAAGCGGCATTCTGTTCTGGTGTCGTTTTTGACCGAACTCTACGTGGGAGCAGCGCTGAAGCTTGACCAGCCGGTATCGACGGGGCTGGACGGGTACCTCACCCTTTGCACTGCCCACCCGGATTCCATCTACGCCCGGAACTATGCCTTGAATCGCCGCATGATGGAGGAGATGCACCGCCTCCTCGCCCCACGAGGCACCGCCCTGATAATCGTGGTGCTTCCACTGCCCGCATACATGCCGATCGAGAATCGCCGGTATATGGAGCTGGACTCCACGTTTGATCACCTGTGGTACGACAAGGACCTCTCGAAGTTCGCCATCGCGAATGGAATGGCTTTTCTCGGGCTGGAACGTCCTTTCGCCGAGGCCTACACGCGTTCCGGTGCCCCCTTGAACTGGAGTGACAGGGGACATTGGACCTATGCCGCGCATCACGTCGTGGCCCGTGCGCTCTCGGAGAGCCTGCTGCCCCTGATTCAGCAGGCTGAACGAGGTCCCGGAGCCCATCCATGACGCACACCAGGTCAGCGCGTGAGCTAGTCTCGCCGGACGGCGACCGAGCATTGGCAAGGCTCAAAGTCCGGCCTCGATGGTTTCTCCCGACGCTGGCGTTCTTCGTCGGTTGCGCCCTGGCGCTTGTGATGGGCGAGATAGCCGTCCGAATCGCCGAGCCGCGTGCCGATACCCCTGGTTTGCCGCTTCCGGGATCGGCGCGCCTCTACGGGTTTGCTCCCAACTCGACAGGGTATGCCGGCGGGGTCGCCTTTTGGACCAATTCCTCCGGCTTCCGAGGAGAGGACTTTACCTCGATAGACCCGGAACAGGATGTCGTCGTGATGGTCCTGGGAGACTCGTACTCGTTTGGGTACGGTGTCCAGGCGAATGAGGCGTATCCCGCGGTCCTCGAAGCCGATCTGCGAGAACGCTACCCGGCGCGTCGTCTACGGGTGGTGAATCTGGCGATTCCGGGCTATGACACATCGCAAGAGCTGGCGACCCTGCAGGAATGGGGGCCAAGGCTCCATCCCCGGTTCGTGCTCTTGCAGTATCACTTGAACGATATCAGTCGGCACGACGAGGGCAGTGGGCCGCAACCCCATGATCTCCGCGGCGTGCTCACTGCGCTTGGCGCGCATATCCATGTCTTGCGGTTCATGTTGCCGCGCATCGCCGCCATTGCCCGATCGCTCCACTGGCATGGTCGAACGACCGCGACTGCCGAGCTGGCTGAATACGTGGGGAACGGCCCGGCGTGGCAGAGGAACCAGCAAGCACTGGGGGAGCTGATCACCTATGCCCGCAGCCTGGGCGCCGCGACAGGGGTGCTGGTCGTTCCCTACGTCGTGCAATTGAACGCTGAGCACGGACCGGCTCCCGCCTACGAGGTGGTCATGCGGTTCGTGGATGCCATGGGGGTCCCGGCTGAGAATGCGTTTGAGGACTTCAAAGGGCAGAACGCCCGGGACTTGTGGATCAACGCATTCGATGGTCACCCGAATGCCCGAGGGCAAATGCTCATGGAGCATGCCGCCGGAAGACTCATGGAACGCATGCTGGAGAAGCCATGAACGGCGCCCTTGGGGCGAGCGCGAGGGGTGTGCACCGCTCGGCGCGGGTTGCCAGCGCTGCACCGGATCCGCTCGCTGCTGCGAAAGCTCCCCTTGACGGTCGCGTAGTCCTTCCTCTGGTCGCCACCTGGGTGGCGCTGTCGTGTTTCCCGGGGTTGGCGCTACCTGATATCGAGGGAATGCCCTATCTCAGCGCCGATCGCATTGCGATGGTGCTTCTGGTGGGCTATGCCGCGGCATGGATGGCGCTGCGCAGGGCTCGCCTGGGCCGATTTTCCATTACGGAATGTGGGCTGTGGTGCCTCGTCCTGATCGCGACTGTCTCAGGCATCGTCTTCGGGGCATTTGGAAGCGGGTATCAGGGCGCGAGGGTCAGCATCCTGCTCAACTTTCTGTTGTACCCCGCGGTGCTCTATTCCGTTCTGTGGCGAACCCGCTATGACGCACGCGACCTGGCGAGTGCCGCGGGCATTCTCACGCTGCTCGCGGCCTACCTGGGGGTGACCGCCGTGCTCGAGCGGACGTCGTTCACGTGGCTGCTTGTCCCACCTTCAATCGGGGATCCTACCATCACGCAGCACTGGGGCCGCTCGCGTGGCCCGTTCCTTCAGGCCGAGTTCAATGGTGCGGTCATGGTGCAGTTGTTGCCCATTGTCATCTACCAGTTGAAGTCCGCAAGATGGGGTGCCCGCCTGCTGGCACTCTTCACCATTCCCGTGCTTGGTGTAGGGGTCTACCTGACGGAGACGCGCGCCGCGATCCTGAGCCTGGCCGTGCTCGTCCTGGCCGGCGCCATGATCCAGCACGCGGCGCGGAGGATCTACCTGTGGCTGGGCGTCGCCTTGGCACTCGGGAGCGCGGTCCTGTTCGGCAGCGGGGTGCCGTTGGTGCCGAGAATGGAGGAGGTCAACCCGCTGCTGGATCGCATCAACCTGCTGCTCGTTACTCTCGGGATGTTCGTTATGCACCCGATAGTCGGGATCGGCTTCGGGAACTTCGATCTGTATCAGATCGAGTTCTTTCGACGTCCCACCGTCCTGGGAGAATACGCCGCCGCCGTCCCAGGCGGGTTTTGGGCCGGCGGAACGCACAACACGCTGGTTACGCCACTGGCAGAGATGGGCCTCTTGGCCGGCGGGCTGTTCATCGCGCTCGCCGTGGGAGGCACCATTGCCGCTCTGGTCAACGGGTATCGAGCTGGCCGTGGGGAGAAGCCCGGCGCTCCAGTCGGCGTATCGGTGTGTGCAGGCCTGGCAGGACTGGCATTCCTGGTGAATGCTGTTTTCGTCGAGTTGCGTTTCACGGCGACCCCGAACGCCATCTTTTGGGTCCTTCTCGCATTGGCCCAATCCTCCAGCCCTCGTAAGGCGAGCTGGTTCTCCAGGCCAGGGCGAGAGAGGGTGTTGGTGTCTTGAAGCGGCCTATACCCTGACCCTGCCGCCCGCATCACCGATGATGAGGTCTCCGTGAGCTCCCCTCCAGGAGTCGAGAACCCCGGGCTCTCCGTCGCGATTGTGGGAGCATATCCTCCGGATCCGTCAGTCATCGGAAACGGGGTGGAGGCCGTGGTGCTGAACCTGATCGAGGGGCTCCGCGTTGCTCCAGGCATCCGCGTGGAGGTAGTCAGCAGCGCGACGTCGATCCGAGACGAGAAGGTCGTCTACCGGGATGGAGTGCCGGTGCATTTCATCCCGTCGACTCGCCGACTGCGCAATCTCACCTTCGATGCCATGAACAAGGGGCGCGTCAGGCGAAAGGTAGCGGCACTAAAGCCGGACATTCTCCACGTCCACAACCACGCCCTCTTCCCCTACATAGGGCTGCACGCCCCTCTCCAGCCCACCGTGACCACCGTGCACGGGATCGTCTTTGAAGAAGTAAAGTATCAGAGGGAGGCCCGCGATTGGCTGCGGAAACCGCTCCGGCGGCAGCTGGAGCGGATGACCCTCGGCCGCTGCCGGGAGGTCATCGCCGTTTCGGATTACGTCGCGTCCGCGATTCGTCCGCTCACCCCCGGCCGGATCACGGTCATCGAGAATCCGGTGGCAGAGCGGTATTTCAGCATCGGCGCCGCCAGGTCGAGCGAAGACCGAGTGGCGGGCGCTGGGCCGACCGTTCTGTTCGCCGGCGGACTCATGAGGCTGAAGAACGTGCTGGATCTGATCCGGGCGGTCGAATTGGTGCGGACTTCAATCCCCGGGATCGAGTTGCGGGTGGCAGGCGCTGTCCGGGACCCGGAGTACTTCAAGGCCGCGCAGCAATACGTAGCGACCAGGGGCCTCGGTGACTGCGTCCATTTCCTTGGCCAGCTGTCCGAGCCGGAGCTTGGCCGTGAATATGAGCGATGCGGCGTGGTTGCCTCCGCCTCGCACGAGGAGACCGCCGGGATGGTATTCCAACAAGCGATGGCCGCTGGGATCCCTGTCGTGGCCACGAAAGTTGGTGGGATACCGTTCATCGTCAAGGACGGCGAGACTGGCCTGCTGGTGACTCCTGGTGACGTTCAGCAGCTGGCCGCAGCGCTAGGGGACGTACTGAACGGGCCGGGGCGCCGAGCAAGCCTGGGCGCAGCGGGACGGCACGAGGCTCTGAGACGCTTCACGCCAGCGGGGGTCGCGGCCCGAACCATCGAGCTCTATCGAGAAATGGCGCAACGCCATGGGGCGGCCCACTGAGGGGTGATTGCCATGAGTCGTGCGGGTCCCAATGGGATGGTCAGCCAGATTCTGCGGCTTGGCATCGGTCGAGGCGGTGCCAAGATCCTGAGCTTCCTGTCGTTCCTGTTGGTTGCCCGGGCCTTGGGACCCTCCGGGTTCGGGGCCCTGACCTTTGCCTTGTCCCTTGGGGCACTGCTCGCGTTCATCCCCAATATGGGCGTGGATCCCTTGTTCAGCAGGGAGGTCTCGTCCGGGCGCGCAGAGGGCCGAGAGCTGTTGGGACTCGCGCTGACCCTCAAGGGCATCGGCGGCGGCATTTTCGGAATCGTGTTTCTCACAGTGCTCCTCACGACCGCCCCGGAGGCGATTGGCGGGATCGGGGCCGGCGCCATCTCCGCCGCGATGATCCTGTTGGCCATCACCGAGACGTGGAAGGTCGCCCTCATCACTGGCGGACGAGCCGGGCTGTCGGCGCTGGTGGAGCTCCTGGCGCCCTGTGTCTTCCTTTCCCTGACGCTGGTAGTGGGCCGGGCCGGAGCAACTGTGTCAACGGCCGCCCTGAGCTTCCTGGCCGGCCAGGCCGTAGGTGCCACCAGCGGGTTCCTGGTGGTCGCCCGTACCCTGGGGATGCCTCGGCGACCGACGGAGGCGACAGCGTACCTGCGGATCTTCCGCATGACGCTGCCGCTGATGTTGATCTGGTTCCTCAGTGATCTGTACCTGCGGATCGATATGACGATCCTGTATTACCTGCGTGGCAGCGGTGAGACCGGGTTTTACGGGGCGTCTTACAGACTGGTGGATGGGGTGTACTCGGCGGCCATGGTGGTGTCTGCGGTCGCGCTTCCCCGGATGTCGGCAGCATGGGCTCGCGGCGTGACCGAGTGGCGTCGGGAATGGCGGGGAGCGTGTCGGGCCGTTCTGCTGATCGTCGTGCCATTCGGTGCCGTGCTCCTGGGCGCGGCGGGAGGACTGATCAGGCTGCTCTATGGGGCCGAGTTCGCAGGAGCGATACCGTCGCTCCGTCTTCTCGGGCCCGCCACCGTCGTGCTCTGCCTGGGGTATGTCTATGCCGCGGCCCTGACCAGCATCGGACTGGTGTGGACTCAGTTCTGGATCACCGTTGCTTCTCTGTTGGGCAATGTGGTCCTGAACCTGGTCTTGATTCCGAGATTCGGCGCCGCCGGGGCGGCCGTCGCCACTCTGGTATCCGGCGCTGGGTACGTCGGCCTGGCGCACTGGAGCCTGCGGCGACCGGTGGGAGGGCCCGTCATCAAGGGAACGGTCGGGCCGCTGCCGATGGCGGGGTCAGCTGAATGACAAGCCCGATGACGGAAGCTTCATTCCCGCGAGCTTTTGCAATTCTCGTCGCATCGGAAGCAATCGGGGGCGCCGAACGGTATCTCGTTGAGTTGGCCGTGGCCATGAGCCGATCCGGAACCCGACCCATCGTGCTCAACCTCAAGCGGGGAATGGCCTATGAAGGAGAACTGGACCGGCACCACGTGAAAACACGGAGGGGGATTGCCCAGAACCGCTTCGACCCGGGCGGCTTCCTCAGGCTGGTGCAGGTCCTGCGAGAAGAAAAGCCTGACGTGTTGTTGATCAATTCCAATCGCCAGGCCCTCCTCCTGGGGGCGCTTGCCAGTCGACTGTGCCACATACCGGTGACGTTGATTCACACTCATGACCACATTGGCCCTGCCCTGGGCCCTATGCGTATCCTCGCTGGTGCCGTGGACGGGGTCGTCGCTGCGGCACCAAGCCATCGTGCCTATCTCTGCAAGGCGCTTCGGTTGCCGCCAGACCGCGTGGCCTTCGTGTATCCTGGCATCAATGTGGATCGCATGGTGGAGAGTGGCTCGGTGGGCCAGAGTCGCACCGGTCGCGCCGCCGCTACAGTCGGCATCATCGCGGCGCTGAGACCGGAGAAGGATCATGAGACCTTCTTGAAGGCCGCGGCGCTGATTGCCGATGCGCTTCCCCAAGCCCGGTTCCTGATAGCTGGAGACGGGCCGAGGCGCCACCTGTTGGAAACCATGGCATCGAGCCTTGGGCTGGCTGATCGCATTCAGTTTCTCGGGTGGCAGCGGGTCGATGAAGGGCTCTTGGGCCGAATGGACGCCCTGGCGCTCTCCTCGATGCACGAAACGTTTCCCGCCGTGATTCTCGAGGCCTTCGCTTGCGGGGTGCCCGTAACCGTAACTGATGTCGGCTCCGTGAGAGACCTCCTGGGCTCCCCACCGTGCGGCCTTCTGGTCCCTCCGGGAGAT
>Ga0335085_10008941_pt1 | contig 15179 bp, 13 predicted proteins | sample Lox_Sample_45_FD_206712 | JGI IMG/M metagenome (GOLD analysis project Ga0335085, IMG submission 206712) | Soil microbial communities from Loxahatchee National Wildlife Refuge, Florida, United States - Lox_Sample_4.5 | ecosystem: Environmental > Terrestrial > Soil > Wetlands | place: USA... | reverse complement strand
ACGCGCTTCGTCCAACGTCAGGCCCTGCAACGCCCCGGCCGCCTGATCAAGCGTCGCATCGTCGTCCGTGCCGCCGGTTCGCAATTCTTCTTCACGCAGCAGTTGGGCCAGTTCGGTACGGTCCGGCGGACGCAATTCCAGAAACAGCATGCTGCGTTCGATCTCCTCCGGCACAAACCGCACCGGCGAGGTGATCACCACAAACTTTCGCCGGTCCGCACTGCCTTCGTAGACATCGCGCAGACGTCGCCGGACGTCGGCCGACTGTCGCAGCGGCTCGTGGAAATCTTTCAGGTGGAAGATGGCTGGTCCGGGATGCTCGGCGATGAAGTCCAGCGCCTGTCGCGCATCGAACGTACCGGCCTCGGCGTCTGAGTCGGCGCGGCGCAGGCCCTCGGTCAGGCTCCAGGTCCACACCGGCACGGCCGATCCGAAGCGCCGCGCCGCCGCTTCGCGCAGTAAGTGCGCCACGCGCCGCTCTTCGGCCGACCGAATGTACGTCAGCGGCCGTCCCGACTCGAAGACGTCGCCGATGGCTCGTGCCGCGCGGCTCTCCGGCGCGCTGGTGTTGGTTTGAGTTTCCAAGATTGCGACCTGTCTTCCATTATCCGCGAGCATCATCGTCCCTAACGGCCAGACGCGCCGGCGCGCGGAAAAGTCCGAAGCGCCGGCCGAATTCTGCGAGACTGGAGAAGATGCAGAACTACATGGATCTAACCGGCCGCGTGGCGCTGGTGACGGGAGCGTCCTCGGGAATCGGCGCCGCTACGGCCGTGGTGCTGGCCGACCTGGGCGCCGCGGTGGCGATCGGCTACCATGCCAATGCGGACGGCGCCGCGCGAGTGTGCGGCGAAATTCAAGCCGCCGGTGGCAAGGTAGTGACCCTGCGCGCCGATGTCCGCCACTCTGACGAAGCCCGCGCTCTGGTGGCCCAGGCTCGCGAAGTGCTCGGCCCCATCGACATCCTGGTGAATAACGCCGGGTCGCTGGTGCGGCGCACCCCGCTCGCCCAAATCACCGACGAGGGCTGGAGCGAAGTCATCGACCTGAACCTCACCAGCGCGATGGTCTGCTCGCAGGCGGCCGCACCGGATATGATCGAGCGGCGCCGCGGCGCGATCGTCAACATCGTTTCGATTGCCGGACGCAACGGCGGCGGTCCCGGCGCGGGCGCCTACGCCTCCGCCAAGGGCGGCTTGATCGCCTACACGAAAGCGCTGGCCAAGGAACTGGCGCCGCACGGGGTGCGCGTGAATGCGGTCTCGCCCGGCGTCATCGACACGCCCTTCCACGAAGTTTTCTCGACGCCCGAGATGATCGCCAACATGATCAAAGGCATTCCGATGGGCCGCACCGGCGCCTCGCGCGAGTGCGCCATGGCCATCGCGTTCCTGGCCTCCGATGCCGCCAGCTACATCGCCGGCGAGACCCTCGAGGTCAATGGCGGACAGTTGATGCTGTAGCGTTCAATCCGCCATCGCGGCCGTTTCGATGGGCCGCGCGGCGTACTCGTAGTCTTCGAGTTTGCCGCCCAGGTAGCTTTCATACGAGCTCAGATCGAAGTGGCCGTGGCCGCTGAGGCAGAACAGAATCACTCGGGGCCGCCCCTCCTCGCGAGCGGCAAGTGCTTCCTCCACTGCTGCGCAGATCGCGTGCGACGATTCGGGCGCCGGCAGAATCGCCTCGTGACGGGCGAACTGCACGGCCGACTCGAAGCAGCGCAGTTGCGGAAACGCCCGCGCTTCGATGTGACCCAGCCGCAGCAGATGGCTCAGCAGCGGCGAGGAGCCATGGTAGCGCAATCCGCCGGCATGAATGCCAGGCGGCACGAAGTCGTGGCCCAGCGTGTACATCTTGATCAGTGGCGTCAGCTTGGCGGTGTCGCCGTAATCGTAAGCCAGCGTGCCCTTCGTCAGGCTCGGGCAGGCGGATGGCTCAGCCGCCAGCAATCGCGGACCGCGCCCGGCCAGGCGGTCCAGCACGAATGGCAGCGCGATGCCGCCGAAATTCGAACCGCCGCCGAAGCACCCGATCACCACGTCCGGCTCTTCGCCCGCCAGTTGCATCTGCAGCTTGGCTTCCTGTCCGATCACCGTTTGGTGCAGCAGTACGTGGTTCAGCACGCTTCCCAGCGCGTAGTTGGTGTCGTCGTGCGTGGCCGCATCCTCCACTGCCTCGCTGATCGCAATGCCCAGGCTGCCGGGCGAATCCGGGGATACCGCCAGCACGCCGCGTCCGGAGTTGGTGCGGTCGCTCGGGCTGGGATACACTTCCGCGCCCCACGCGTGCATCATCATGCGGCGATACGGTTTCTGGTCGTAACTGATGCGCACCATATACACCGTGCATTCGAGCCCAAAAAGCTGGCATGCCAGCGACAGGGCGCTGCCCCATTGCCCCGCGCCCGTCTCGGTGGCCAGCCGGCGGATGCCCGCGCGCTTGTTGTAATAGGCCTGCGCCACCGCGGTGTTGGGCTTATGGCTGCCCGCGGGGCTGGGGCCTTCGTACTTGTAATAGATGTGCGCAGGCGTATCGAGCGCCTTTTCCAGGCGGCGTGCCCGGTACAGCGGTGTGGCGCGCCACATCCGGTACACGTCCATCACCTCGCCGGGAATGTCCACCAGCGGTTGCGGGCTGAATTCCTGCTGGATGAGCTCCAGGGGAAAGAGTGGTTGCAGGTCTTGCGCCGTGAGAGGTGCGCGCGTGTGCGGATGGAGCGGCGGTTCGAGCGGCTCTGGCAGCGACGGCAGCACGTTCACCCATGCGGTGGGGATCTGGCTGTCGGCAAGCAGGAATTTGCACGGTTCCGGCATAGGAAGGTTATTGTAATACGCGGCAGGGCGCCTGGATCGAAGGTTCTCAAGGCAGCGTCGATACGTATCCTGTCGCTGGTATAATACGTATGGCATGTCGAAGCTGACCCTCAGTGTCGATGAGAACGTGATTGCGCGGGCCAAGCGATACGCCAGGCAACACGGGACCTCGGTCTCCGGGATGGTGGAAGCGTACCTCTCAACCGTGACATCGCCGCCCGATCGGGCGGCGCGCCGCACTCCGGTTCTGGATGCGTTGCGCGGATCGCTCAAGAAGGCGGACATCCGCGACTACCGGCGCCACCTTTCCGTAAAGTACCGATGAAGGTGCTGGTCGACACCACCGTCGTGCTGGACGTCCTCCTGGACCGGCCACCGCACGCACGCGCCAGCGCGGCTGTTTGGGAAGCCTTGGAAGCGGGGACTTCGAAGGGATTTCTGGCCGCGCAGGCGATTACTACCATTCACTACTTGGTCGGCAAAGACGTGGGCGGGGCGCGCGCGACCGCCGTAATTAGAGATCTGCTGAGCGTGTTCACGGTCGCGGCGGTGGATCAAAAGGTCTTCCACGAGGCGCTGCGATTGTCGCTGCCCGAATTCGAGGATGCCGTCACGGCCGCCGCCGCTCAGTTCGCGGGCTGCCAGTTTATCGTGACACGCGATCCGAAGGGCTTTCGAGGCTCGCCTGTGCGGGCGCTGTCGCCGGAAGCACTCCTGCCGCTTTTGGCGGGAGACCGGTAGGACATTGCTACTCGCAGCGCAGCGCCGCCACCGGATCGACGCGCAGTGCTTTGCGCGCCGGGATCCAGATGGCTAGTGCCGCGCAAGCTGCCAGCAGCAGCGGTATGCCGCCCAGAATCGCCGGATCGGGCCGGCGCACGCCCCAAACCGCGAAGGCCAGCGCGCGGGCCATGCCAAGCGCGGGAATCATCCCGATGCCCAGTCCGATCGCGGTGCTCCACAGAGCTTGGCGGAATAATGTCCCGAGCACGCTTCGCGGCGAGGCACCCAGCGCGGTGCGAATGCCGATCTCACGAGTCTGCCCGGCCACCGCATAGGCCGTCACGCCGTAAATGCCTGACGCGGCCAGCACCAGTGCCATCGTGCCCAGTACGCCCATCAGCGCGGCCATGTACGCGAATACGAATGCTTCCTGGCGCACCAGCGTGGCCATGGTCGCGATGTTCTCGACCGGCTGTTCGCGATCGAGGCCGCGCACTGCGGCAGTGACTGCCTGTGCCAACTGCAACGGGTCGCCCGCAACATGCAGCGCCACGTTCATCTCGCGCACCGGCGATTGCCGGAACGGCAGATACACAGTGGGGCGCGGCTCGCGATCCATCACACTGTGCCGCACATCGCCTACCACTCCCACAATGGCGGCCCATTCGCCGTTCTCGCCTGCGCGGATGCGCTGACCGATCGGCGAACGATCCGGCCACCAGCGATGCGCCAGACGTTCGCTGACCACGGCCACGCGCGCGTTGTCGGGGCCATCCGCATCGCCAATCAACCGGCCCGCGCGCAGCGGAATGCCGAGCGCGCGGAAGTACGCGCCACCGGCGCTCTGTACCATCACCATCGGCGGACTACCCTGCGGACGCGGCTGCCCTTCGATCGCCAGCGGCAGCATCGTGCCGTGGCGACTGTACGGCAGGGCGCTCACCACCGCGCCTTGGTGCACACCCGGCAGCGCCCGAAGCCGTTGCAGCAGATCGCCGTAGAACGCGGCCATGCGCGCCGGCTCCTGGTAGCGGCTCTCATCCAGGCTGAGCCGCAAGGTCAGCAGCCTGGAGGGATGGGTGGCCGTGCACCCCGAGACCATCGTCGAAAAGCTCCGGACCATCAGGCCGGCGCCGGTCAGCAGCACCAGGGCCAACGCCATTTCGCCCGCCAACAGCAGGCTGCGCAGCCGGCTGCCGCCGCGCGTCATTCCGGCGCGTCCGCCTTCCTTCAACGAATCCGCCAGGTGGGGTCGCGACGCGCGCCAGGCGGGCGCCAGTCCGGCCAAAATACCACTGCCGGCCGCTGCCGCGAGCGCTACCATCAGCGCGCGCAAGCTCAGCCCGATGTCTTGCCAGCCGGCCATGTAGCGGCGGATTTCCGCGGGCACATTGGCCTTGATGGCCGCCAGGCCAAATCGCGCCGCCATCACTCCGAGAAGCGCGGCGGCCAGCGCCACCAGCAGGCTTTCCGTCACTAGTTGCCGCATGATGCGTGCGCGTCCGGCGCCTAACGACGCGCGCACGGCTACTTCACGCCAGCGTCCCAGCCCGCGCGCCAGTTGCAGATTGGCCACGTTGGCGCAGGCGATGAGCAGCACGAACAACGAGGCGCCCAGCAGCATGGCCTCGTACACCGGCACATAATCGCCGCCCATGTAGCGGTGCAGCGGCCACACCGTGAAGCGGCGGCCGTGATTGGAATCGGGATGTTGACGTTCGATGTCGCGGGCGATGGGTCCGAGTTCCGCCGAGAATTGCGCCGCCGTCCGGCCGGGCTTCAGCCGGCCTGCCGATTGCAGAGAGCCTTGGGTGCGTGAATTGCGGTCGGCGGGTGTCAGCGCGAGAGGCATCCACAGGTCGCGCCAGTCGGCCGGGAACCGGAAGCCCGGCGGCATCACGCCCGTTACGGCATAGTTCTGGTTGTTGATGCGAATGACGCGTCCGACGATGCCGGGATCGGCCGCGAAGTGGTGCCGCCACAGATTGTCGCTGAGGATCACCACCCGATCCTTACCGGGCTGGACGCTGTCACTGTCAAAGACGCGGCCGAACGCGGGCGTCACCCCCATCACGGTGAAGAAATTCGTCGTGACTCGGGCAGCCTCGACGCGCAGTGGTTCGCCACCGGCATCCACGATGGTGGCCGGTACCAGCATCCAACTTGCCAGGTCGGCGACGGATGTTTGCGCACGGGCGATATCGCCGATATCCGCCGGTGCCGCTGCGGAGGGAAAGTGCGGATCGGCGGTTTGCTGCCAAACGATCACAAGCTGCTCGGGATGCGGCAGCGGAATCGGCCGCCAGAGCACCGCGTCGAACATGCTGAACACCGCTGTGGTGGCGCCGATCCCGAGCGCTAGCGAGATTGCGCCCGCCGCGGCGAATCCGGGGCTGCGGCGCAACTGCCGCGCGCCGTAGCGCAGATCCTGCCATACGGTCTCCAGTCGCGGAAAGGTCCACAGGTCGCGCGACGTTTCCTTCCATGCGGTCGGGTTGCCCAACTGCCGGCGAGCCCGCGCGCGAGCCTCCGCGGGCGTCATTCCGGCAGCGCGATACTCCTCCTCGCGCATCGCCAGGTGAAAGGCCAGTTCATCTTCGAGCTCGCGATCGAGCCTCGCGCGCCCCACCGACGAGCGCAGCCGCAGCCATAGCGCCGTGACCGCCGGACCCAGCAACCCTTCGCGCAGCCGTCCGCTCAGGCCGGTTCCATGATCCGCGCGATGGCCGCCACCAAACGGTCCCAACGCTCCTTCTCCTCGGTCAGGTATTTCCGCCCGGCCAGCGTCAGCCGGTAGTACTTCGCGCGGCGGTTGTTCTCCGAAACCCCCCACTCCGAGGTCAGCAGCCCGCGCAATTCCAATCGGTGCAGCGCCGGATAGAGCGCCCCTTCCTCCACCCGCAGCACTTCGTCGGTCGTCTGGTGAATGAACTCCACCACGCGGTAGCCATGCATCGGCCCGCCGCGCATCAGCGTCTTCAGAATCAGCATGTCCAGCGTGCCCGGCAGCAGCTCGCCGGAGCTGGGCTTGGACTCCGCCATAAGTCAGCTCCTTAATCCCCAGCGCGGTGACCGCGTCGCCGGGATCTTCATACAGAAGTTTGGCCTCGCCCCAGCCTTCCCGCCGCGTCGCGCGCACTTTCAGCCAGATGCCGGCGAAGCCTGCCACGAATACCACAAACATCGGGGTGAAGCGGGCGGCCGTGGCGATCATCACCGCCAGCACTGGCGTCGCCACACCGAGTAAACCAATGTATTGCGCCAGCACACCAACCAGCGGCTTGCGTCCCGGGCGGTAGGAACAGGTGCAGGGAAGCTGCTGCCAGCCTTGAAACAGAATCTCGAACACGATCAGCGACACCAGCACCTGCAGCACGATCATGCGCAGCGCCGGCCCAGGGCCCTCGATTCGAATTGCCACCGGCGCCAGAATTACGTAAATCGGCGCGATGGCGTAGGCGATCACAAACCGCTCGACCGCCTGCATCCACTGGCGGCGGCCCTGGCTTTCGCGAAGTTGAAAAATCCAGTTGGCCGGCAGTTCCGCCGGGATCGCCAGCGTATGGCGAATGCCGTTCAGCAGCACCATCGTGCAGGCCAAAGGCCAGAACAGCACCAGAAAGCCCATCGCCTGTTGCCAGCCGCCGTGCGAACGCAACAAGATGCGCCCGTCGATCAGGGAACTGTTCAGCAGGATCGCCAGCGTGCCGCCCAGATAGGCCATCCACACCACGAGATGCGTGCGGCTGCGCGCCAGCGTGCGCGCCAGAAACTCCAGGATGGCCTGCCCGCGGGGATCGCGCGCCAACAGGCGGAGCAAGCTGCCGCGCATTTCGAACCGCCGCGCGCGAGGCATCGCGGGACCTTCCAGCAACAGCGTGCGGTAGCGACGATAGCTCAGCAAATACAGCAGCGCCGCCAGCCCTGCGGTCGCAGCCACCGCCAGGAACGCGCGCTGCGCCATCGCGACATAGAACGCGTTCGCGTCGCCGAGCAGCACCTCATGCAGCCCGGCGAACCACACCGGCGGCGCCCACGCGCCCCAGCGGGGCAGGGAAGCGATCGTGGCCGGACCCCAGTCCTTGATCGACCAGCTATACAGCCCGGCTATCAGCAACACCGCCACCAGCGCGCCTTGCACGTACGCCGAAGCGGCCGCGAACCAGCGGCGCGGCAGGGCATTCAGCAGCACGCCTTCGAGCGACACCATCGAGAAGAACACGAAGAAGCAGCCCAGTCCGCAAGCCGTCCATTCGGCCGCCACATTCACCGCCCAGGACGCATTCTTCTGCCATCGCCCAGCGAATTCCAAGGGCGCCAGGAGCGACGGCAGCAACACCATCGCGATCACCACCGCGGTAGAGAACAGCAGCACCGCCAGAAAGCGTGCGGCGAAAATCTGCCGCGGCCGTACCGGAAATCCGGCCAACGCCAACAGATCGCGGCGGCCCGGAAACAGCGCCTGCCATTCCAACAGCGCGATCAGCCCGGTCACCGCAAATGCCAGTACCAGCAACGCAAGCTGATCCGCCATGGCGGTCGCTAAGTACGGCTCTGGCGAGGCCAGCTTCGAAAGGTACCGGTAGCGCGTGGCGTAGTCGGAATTCAGCGTCCCTTCGCGCAGCATCACCAATCCCGCCGGCAGCATCATCGCCAGCAGACTCACCGCCGCCGATTGCCACTGCCCGCGCGCCGCGCCCGCAGCCGCGTTCCACTCCCCATCGAACATGGAAGCGAGGAAATGGCGCAGCAGTTCGAACTGTCGTCCCCGCGTTTCGGCCGGCCAACTCACGCCTGCACCACCTCCAGAATGCGTCCTGCCGCCTCACGCGGATCCGGGCCGGTGGTCAGCTCGGCGAAGATGGCCTCGAGTGACGGCTGGTGTAGTTGCTCGCGAAGATGCGCCACCGAATCGTGCGCGGCCACGCGGCCCTTGCGCAGGATCAGCACGCGCGTGCAGATTTTCTCTACCACCTCCAGAACATGCGAGCTGTATAAAATCATGCGGCCGCGCTCGGCCAGGGCGCGCAACAACTCGCGGAGGACCAGCGCCGTCGTCACGTCCAGGCCGGACATCGGCTCATCCAGCACCAGCACTTCTGGATTGCCGATGAGGGCCGCCGAAAGCAGGATCTTCTGCCGCATGCCCTTCGAGTAGGTCGAAACCGCGCAGTGCTGGTCGTCCCACAGGCCGAACAGATGCAGCAGTTCGCCGATTTTCGATTCCAGCATGCGGTGTGGTATGCCGCGCAGCCGTCCGGCCAGCTGCAGATATTCGTGACCCGAAAGGTACGGATACAGGTACGGCTCTTCGGGCACGTACCCCACGCGCTCCTGGAAGCCTGCGAGGTCGTCCAGGGTGCTGCGTCCGCCGAACCAGATCTCGCCTTCGCTCGGCTCCAGCAGGCCGATCAGAATTTTCACGGTGGTGCTCTTACCCGCGCCGTTCGGCCCCACGTAGCCCAAAACCTCACCCGCGGCGATCTGAAAGCTGACGTCTTCGATGGCCGGAATGCCGTTATAACGCTTGGTCAGCGAACGCACTTCGAGCATAGCGTCCTCCGCAATCCACTTCCATAAACCGTTTATGGGAAGTATGGGACAAATGTGTGCGGAATGCAAGCCTCTTTTTTAGGCCGTTTCGAACCCGCGGCTCCAATGCCAGGTGGACCACGCATAGAGCCCCGCGCAAGGGACCAGCGCCCACGGGCTGCCATCGATCACCGCGGCCCCGGCCAGCGCCATCGCCACCATCTGCAGCAGCCCGCCGGCCAATCCCTTCGACGTGGCGAACCGCCAGCGCGCGTCCGCATGCCGATGCGCTACTGACGCATAATGCCCGTAGGCCAGCCCGACGAACGCCGCCGCCAACGCCGCCATCGGCGAAAGCGCCAGCGTCAGCGCTATCGTCACCAGCAGAAAAGCCGCGTCCTTGGCCGCCAGCACCTGCCACGCCGCAATAGGCAGCAGCCGGTAGCGTGTCATGCCGGTTGTGCCATCCAGTCCGAACAGGTTGGTGGCATAGGTCGAGAGCGCCATCGTGACCACCAGGCTCATGGGCAGAAAGGCCGCGGGCGGCAGGCTGCCGGCGCATCGAAACGCGAAACCGCCGGCGGCGATCGCCAGCGCGCAGTAGAAGTCCAGCGTCGCGAACGTTTGCCGCAGATTGTTGCGGATCAATTGATCGAGCGCGACTGGAAAGTGCGGCATCGCTCGGAACCAAGCCGGCCGCCCTTCCCCGGCGCGCCCCGGAATCGCGAAGGCCACGGCGAAGAGCAGCGCCACCGCCGCCCACAATTCCCACGTCACCGCCTTGCGCAGCGCCAGCCAGGCCAGCACCCACGCGACCGGGTTCAGAGCGATCGACAGAATCCGCAGTAGCCCACGCTCGAGGCGCCCGATCGGCCAGACCGCCATGCGCGCCCGCGGCAGCTTGCGCAGCGGATCGGCGCTCAGCGGAAAGAACAGGATCGCCGCGATCAGGACGCTAATCGCCGCGAAGCCCTCACGGTCCTTGAACACCAGCAGCGTCACCGCCAGGACGAACAGGTTGTTCGAGGCGAACGAACCGGCCGACTTGCCGCCGCGCCGCACCGCCTTCCCGAGCGCTCGCAGAATGGAGAGTACGCGCGCCACACTGCCGGGAATCGCGAGGCTACTTGTCGTCGCCCTGTAGCGGCGCCAGCATCGCTTGCAGCTTGTCGTAGTTCTGCTCGATGAAGGCCGCGTTCTCCGGCAGAATCGCCGGCGGATATTCCTTGATCGCCCCGCTCTTCTTCATGCTCACGGCCGTGAAGTCGCCGATGATTGCCGCCAGGGCGACCAGAAACTCGCGCGGCTTCAGGCCGTTGGCTTTGAGGAGCGTCACTGCGGCCGGACAGGAGTTGATGACCTTCTCACCCGCGTCTAACGATTGGGCGTTGCCCGGCTCATTGTCGTGAAAGCATTTCTTGGCGCCCTCATCGTTCATGCCCGCCTTGACCACGCGCACGAATTTCTGCACGTTATCCATGTTCAGCCGGTAGTCGCGAATTTCCTTGAGATCCGCACTATCGACTTTCTTGGCGGAGGATTGCGCCACAGCAGCGCCGGCCGCGAACAAAAGGGCGGCGATCGAGGCAACGGTACGACGAAGGGTCATGAGGGAGAAGATACCACACCGGGCCGCCCGGTTCAGTTTTTCTCGAGACTCTTCAGCGCCGCGCGCGCCTTCTCACTCCCCGCCGCCGCGGCCTTGCGATACCAGTCGAGCGCCTGGGCGCTGTCCTGCGCCACTCCAAGTCCGCCTTCGAACAACACGCCGATGTTGTACATGGCCGCGTCGTTCCCGGCATCGGCCGCCTGCTGATACCACTTCATCGCCTCGCTGTAATCCGCCGGTACGCCCATCCCCTGCTGGTACATGACTCCGATGGCGTTGGCGGCGGGAATGTCGCCCTGTCCCGCGGCTCGGCGAAACCAGCGCATCGCCTCGGCTGGATTCACCTGCACGCCCAGCCCGTCGCGGTACAATACCCCGACATTGAACATGCCCTCGATGTTGCCGGCAGTGGCCGATTTGCGGAACCAGCTCAGAGCCTGCTCGTAGTTCCGCGGAACGCCTTGCCCTTCCAGGTACAGAACTCCGATGTTGGACATCGCCTGTTGGTTGCCCGCTTCGGCCGCCTGGCGGAACCAGCTCATTGCCGAGGTGTAATCGATCTCCGTGCCGCGCCCCGATCCGTACATCACCCCCAGGTACATCATGGCGTCCACGTCGCCGATGCCTGCGGCGCGGCGAAACACCGTCAGAGCCTCGGCGTCCTTGTGGGCGCTCATCAACTCCACTCCGCGATCAGTCATGGCCTTGGCGCTCGCCGCCGTAGCCGATTGCGTTGTGGCAGTTCCCGGAGCAGTGCCGGTTTGCGTACTGCTGCCGGTTTGCGCGCCCGCTCCCCCGGCACACACCCATCCGGCCAGGGCGGCGGCCTGCACAAAGCGGATTGGGCGAAGCATCCAGCGCATGAAACTATTATGACGCCGCCCCGCCTGCCCGCGTTGCGCCTCCGCCGTTTACACTGATTTGTGATGAAGCTCTACCTGAAACCCACTTGAACCTCCTGCCGCAAAGCGAAGAGTTTGCTTCGCGAAAAAGGTGTGGAGACCGAAGAGGTTGACCTGAACCGCGGCCTTTCCGTCGAGGAATTGGACAAGCTGATCGGCGCCCGTGACTACCGCGACTTCCTCAACTCCCGTAACGAACTGTACCGCGAACGCAACATGAAGGAGAATCCGCCGCCGCGCGAAGAAGCCCTGCGCCTGATGTCCGAGAACCCCAACCTGATCAAGCGCCCAATCCTGGTGGCGGGCAATCGCATCGGTCTGGGCTACGATGGCGTCGCTGAAATGGTTTAACGCACCCTCAGTCTTCTTCGATTTCGTCCTGTTCCGCGCGCGTCGCCGTCCTGCGACCGTGCTCCTTCTGATACTCCGCGTCGGTCATGGCGCGCTGGTAGAATCGGTACCCGCACTTGCAGCAGCGGATCGGGTCGCGCATGACAAACGCCATGATGAAGTTGAGAATGTGCGGCTTGTTCGACCAGCGCAGATCGCCCGACCCGCACGAAGGGCACTCGATCTTCTCGCCCGACGGAGTCTTCACGGCAGTTCATGAGGATTGTAGCAGGGTAGCAGGCGTGCTGCCGCAGCGAACCTGTTAACCGACAGGATCGCTACCCGGTTTGGTTTCCGGGAGCTTTTCTTTGGCTGGCCGCGGACCCTGGCTCGCGGCCGCCCATTGCGTCTGCATCGGCAAGGTCTTGCGGGCGTTCTGAGGCCAGCTTTGACGCTATTAGATCCTCGGCGGAAATGAAATTTGCCTTGTGGCCGGCAGCCGGGTCAACCACTGTCCTCAACCCGTCTTTCCCGTGCGGAGTCAAAATCAACGCCGGGGATGGCGGGAAGATCGGTGAAATCCTTCGGCTGGATATCCTGAAGTGGCACGCCGAAATCTGCCAGCGCGGCATAGGTCGCGTTCGCGTTGTCAAGGTCCGCTTTGATCCAAAGATCTAAGTCCTTCGTAAAGCGGGGCTGCGAGTGGTAGATCACCGCGAAACCGCCCACCACGAAGGTACTTAACGCCACGGGACTTGAAGGCGAACAAAAGGTCTGTGTAGTCTTGGTACATCCGGCTCGATTTTCCATTCCTTAAGGGCATACGCGGTCTCGATCATTTGTTCCACCGCGTCCAGCCGCTCATGCGCTGGCCGGCTTTGCCAGTCCTGGTATTCGTCGGCCTTCATTTCGTCGAAGTTGGTGTACTTACGGACGAGCGGCGTTTCTTCTGTAGCCAGATTTTTAGGATACCGTCCCCCGATGCAACGCACCCGCGGACAGCACCCATTTTAGTTACAGACATCATCTGCACCCATGATGTGTTATTATTCATTCAAGTGAATAAAAATTCAAGAGTCGCCCGCCCGGCCGCCTCCCCCATTATGAAAGCCTCCGGAAAGGACCTGCTCCAAGACCTCGACCTCACCGGCGATGAGCTGGTCTACCTCCTCGAGTTGGCCCGCACGGTCAAAGCCGCGCCGCGCGAGTACGCCGCCGCGCTCGATGGCAAGGCCATCGCGCTGCTTTTCGAAAAGCCTTCGCTGCGCACCAAGCTCACCTTCGAACTGGCCATCCGCCAACTCGGCGGCAGCAGCGTCTTCGTCGAAGGACCCATCGGGGTCCGCGAGCCGCTTCAGGACGTGGCCCGCAACCTCGACCGCTGGGTGAACGGCATCGTGGCGCGCGTCTTTTCACAGGCTACGGTCGAGGCGCTGGCGCACTGGTCGTCCGTGCCGGTCATCAACGCGCTCACTGATCTTTACCACCCCTGCCAGGCGCTGGCGGACGTACAGACCATCGCCGAGCGTTTCGGCGGACTCGCCGGGCGCAAGCTGGCCTTCGTCGGCGACGGCAACAACGTCGCGCATTCGCTCATGCTCACCTCGCTGCGCCTCGGCATGGATTTTTCCATCGGCTGCCCCGAAGGCTACAATCCCAACCCGGACATCGTCGCGCAAGCCGAAGGCCTTGCCGCGGTTTCTGGCGCGACTCTGGCCATCACCCACGACCCGTCCGCCGCCGTCGCCGGCGCCCATGCGGTCTACACTGACGTCTGGGCGAGCATGGGCCAGGAGGCCGAAGCGCATCAGCGCAAGCGCGCCTTCCGCGATTACCAGGTAAACGATGCGCTCTTCGCGCAGGCCAGTCCCGACGCCATATTTATGCATTGCCTGCCCGCCCGCCGCGGCGAGGAAGTGACCGACGCTGTTATGGAGCATCCCCGCTCGGCGATCTTCGATCAGGCCGAAAACCGGCTGCACGCGCAGAAGGCGCTGCTGCTGATGATGCTGTCGTAAAAATAAAGAGACAGCCACAGATCAACACAGATCCAAACACAAATCTCTGAATCTGTGTTTAGCTGTGTTGATCTGTGGCCCATTCTCGGGTACAGGATATTTTAGAGCTTTATGACCAAACCAAAGAAAGTAGCGCTCGCTTATTCGGGCGGTCTCGATACCTCCGTCATCATCCCGTGGCTGAAAGAAAACTACGGCTGCGAAGTCGTCGCGGTGTGCGGCGATATCGGCCAGGGCGGCGATGAGCTGACCGGCCTCGAAGAAAAGGCCCGCAAGACCGGCGCCTCCGACGTCCACATCGCCGACCTGCGCGAGGAGTTCGTCTCGCAGTACCTCTGGAAGATGGTGCGCTCGGGCGGCGTCTACGAGCACAAGTACCTGCTGGGAACTTCCATCGCGCGTCCGCTGCTGGCCTCCAAGCAGGTCGAAGTGGCGCTAGCCACGGGATGCGATGCCCTGGCCCACGGCTGCACCGGCAAGGGCAACGACCAGGTCCGCTTCGAGCTTACCTACAAGGCGCTGGCGCCGCATCTCGCAGTCATCGCCCCGTGGCGCGAATGGGACATCGTCTCGCGCGAGGACGCCATCGAGTACGCGCGCAAGCATAACGTGCCCATCGCTCAATCCACCACCAAAATCTATAGTCGCGACCGCAACATCTGGCACATCTCCCACGAAGGCGGCGCGCTCGAAGACCCCGCCAATGCGGCCCCGGACGACATGTGGATGCTCACCAAGAGTCCCACCGAAGCGCCCAACCAGCCGGGCGAAGTGACCATCGGCTTCGAACACGGCGAGCCCATCACCGTCAACGGCCAGCGCATGAAAGCGTTCGAACTGCTGGAGGCGCTGAACGCCATCGGCGCCGAACACGGCATCGGCCGCATCGACCTGGTCGAGAACCGCTTCGTCGGCATGAAGTCGCGCGGCTGCTACGAAACCCCCGGCGGCACGCTCATCCTGTTCGCCCTGCGCGAACTCGAAGCCCTCACCCTCGACCGCAGCCTGATGCACTATAAGCAGCAGCGCGCGCTCGAATACGCCGAGATGGTCTACAACGGCCTGTGGTTCACGCCGCTGCGCGAAGCGCTCGACGCCTTCTTCGCCAAAGTCTCCGAAACCACCACCGGCGAAGTGAAGCTCAGCCTGTATAAGGGCAATATCGCGCCGCTCAGCCGCCGTTCGCCGCACTCGCTCTACTCGCTCGATATCGCCAGCTTCACCATGCGCGCCAGCTACGACCAGAAGGACG
>Ga0335085_10008940_pt1 | contig 15179 bp, 17 predicted proteins | sample Lox_Sample_45_FD_206712 | JGI IMG/M metagenome (GOLD analysis project Ga0335085, IMG submission 206712) | Soil microbial communities from Loxahatchee National Wildlife Refuge, Florida, United States - Lox_Sample_4.5 | ecosystem: Environmental > Terrestrial > Soil > Wetlands | place: USA... | reverse complement strand
TGCTGGCCGGCACCGTGCTGGCCGGCACCGGCCTCCGCTACCCGGCGTTCCAGGCGGCGCAGCATCGGCGGGTGCGGCTCGGTGATCGTCAGCGAAGTGACGGCCGGGCCGTAGCAGGGCAGGTTGAGGCCGGTGCCGCCGCCGATCTCGAGCACGTCGCCGTGCGCCCCGGCGAGCAGGCGCTCGCGCATGGCGCGCAGCCCGGCGGCCTCGGTCCTGGCTATCTGGCGGTCGTAGGTCAGGGCGAAGAATCTCGTTCGTAGGCTCATGACCCGACGGTAGGCCGGCCGCCCCGGGCGGCACATGAGGCGAACACCTCATCTTCGACTGCTCCCCCTACCTGGTCGCCGAGGGTTACGCTGGGCTGGTGGGAGGGGGTGCCGGCGCACCGCGCGCGCGGCTGGCCGAGCTGGTCGCGGCGCTGTCGCTCGGCGTCGACCTGGGGTTCGGGCAGCCGATGGAGCACGTGCTGCGGCAGTGCCTGATCGCGCTGCGGGTGGCCGGTCACGCGGGGCTCGGCGAACCGGACCGGATGGCGGTCTACTACACCGCGCTGCTGGTCAACGTGGGCTGTCACGCCGACGCGCACGAGCAGGCCAAGTGGTTCGGCGACGACATCACGCTCAAGTCCGGCAAGTACGCCCACGAACTGGGCAGCGTGCGCGGCGCGCTGGCGACGATGCGGCTGGTCGGCGCGGGCAACCCGCCGCTGCACCGGTTCCGGGTCGGGCTCGAGTTCGCCTTCTCCGGGCACCGCCAGCTGGACGGGATGATCTCCCAGCACGCGCGGCTGGCGCGGACGCTGGCCGAGCAGCTCGAGCTGCCCGGCGCGGTGTGCGAGGGAGTCGGCGCGGCCTACGAGCAGTGGGACGGCCGCGGCTGGCCGGGCACCCTGAAGGCCGGCGCGATCCCGGTCGCGGCCAGGATCGCCCAGCTCGCGGAGTTCATGGAGGTGGCGCACCGGGTCGGTGGCGTCGCCGCCGCGAGCGCGCTGGCCCGCAGGCGGGCGGGCAGGCAGTTCGACCCGGCCCTGGCCGCGCTGCTGTGCGCGCACGCGGAGGAGATATTCGCCCGGCTCGACGCGGCCCCGGCCTGGCGAACGGTGATCGCGGCCGAGCCCGCCCTGGCGGTGGAGCTGTCACCGGACCAGCTCGACCGGGCGCTGACGGCCGTCGCGAACTTCGTGGACCTGAAGTCGCCGTTCACCCTGGGGCATTCGGCCGCGGTGGCGGAACTGGCCGAAGAAGCCGGCCGGCGCCTCGGGCTGCCGCCGGAGCAGGTGCTGGCGCTGCGCCGGGCCGGGCTGGTGCACGGGTTCGGCCGGCTGGGCGTGTCGAACTCGATCTGGGACCGGCCCGGGCCGCTGAGCGCGGGCGAGCGGGAACGGATCCGGCTGTACCCGTACCTGACCGAGCGCATGCTGCACCAGTCGGCGGCGCTGGCGCCGCTCGGCGAGATCGCGGTGCAGGTCCGTGAGCGGCTGGACGGCAGCGGGTACCCGCGCGGCCTGTCCGGCGGCGCGATCTCCCGGCCGGCCCGGGTGCTCGGGGCGGCCGACGCGTACGCCGCGATGCGCGAGCCCCGGCCGCACCGCCCGGCCCGCTCAGCCGAGGAAGCGGCGGCGGAACTGCGGGCCGAGATCCGGGCCGGCCGCCTGGACGGCGCGGCCGTGGACGCCGTGCTCGGGGCGGCCGGGCACCGGCGGCCGCGGCGCCGGGAGGGCCTGGCCGGGCCCGCGGCCCTGACCGCCCGCGAGGCCGAGGTCCTGGTCCTGCTCGCCCGCGGCCTGTCCAACAAGCAGATAGCCGAACGACTGGTGATCACGCCCAAGACTGCCGGCAACCACGTCGAGCACATCTACGCCAAGATCGGCGCGTCCAGCCGGGCCGCCGCCGCGCTGTTCGCCGTGCGGTACGGCCTGCTCCCCGAGGAGACGCTAAGCACCTGAGGAGAGCATGAGCACCATGCGCGGCGCGGCGCCGAAGTCGGTTTCGGCGGTGCCGTAGTCGGTGAAGCCGGCCGAGCGGTAGAACTCCATCGCGTGCGGGTTGGCGGTGACCTCCAGGCGCTGTACTCCCCGCGCTCGCAGGACCTCGGCGATGCGGCGGACAAGCTCGCTGGCGATGCCGCGCCGCCGGTAGTCCGGGTCCACGAACAGGTCTTCCAGGTCGACCGTGCCGTCGGCCTCGGCCCAGGTGGCGAAGCCGACCACCGTGCCGTCCTGCTCCGCGACGTGCGTGCGGCCCTCGGCCAGGCCGTCAGGCCCCAGGATGAGGAATTCCGGGTGCGCGAGCAGGTTGTCGCGGTCGCCCTCGTTCGACAGCGACGCGCGGCGGTAGACGCTGCTCGCGGCGGCCAGGTCAGCTGGTGTCCCGAGCCGTATCATTGCTGCTCCGACCTCCATCGCCGGTACAGGTCGGTGAACTCCGCCCGCATCTGCGGCGTCAGGTCCTCGGGGGCCAGCTGGCCGGTCAGCTTGATCGTCTCGCGCATCTGCGCCAGGTACTCGGTGCAGTGCGGGCAGCCGGACAGGTGGGCCTCGAACCGGCGCCGGGCGGCGCGGCTCAGCGTGCCCTCCAGGTAGTCGGTGACCAGCTCGACGGCCTGCTGACAGGCGACATCACGCCCGTGGTGGAGGACAGAGCGGAAGGCGAAGATCCTCATCGCGCCTCCCTGAACTCGTCCTCGAACAACTGCCTGAGCCGGCTCCGGCCGCGGTGCAGCAGGACCCGCTGGTTCCCCTCGGTCAGGGACAGTACCGTGCAGACCTCTTCGCTGCTCATGCCCTCGACGTCGCGCAGCAGGACCACCTCGCGCTGGCGGGCCGGCAGCTCGTCGATCCAGGCCCGGACCCGGTGGGCGAGCTTGCCCGCCTCGACCCGGCCCTCGGCCGCCTCGATCCAGTGCTCGGGCGGGTCGGCCCAGCCGCCGGCGCCGTCGAACCGGGCCGGGTCCACGGCCGGCTCGGGGTCGGCGACCGGGACGCTGCGCTGCTCCCTGGTGCCGGTGGTGCGGGCGCGGTTCACCAGGATCCGGAACACCCAGGTCTTCAGCGACGAACGTCCCTCGAATCCGTCCAGGCCGCGCAGCACCGCCAGCCAGGTGTCCTGGACGACCTCCTCGGCGACCGCCAGGTTCGGCACGAACGACGCGGCCAGAGCCAGCATCGGCTGGTGATAACGCTCGACCAGGCCGGTGAACGCGTGCTCGTCCCCCGACCGCAGCCGGTGCACGAGCTCGGCGTCGGAATCCATCATGGACAGGATAGGGCGAGCCGGCCGGGTCCCACGCGGGGACCGCGGCCGGCTCGCCCTCGTCAGGCGCTGCCTCAGGAGGCCACGATCCCCTCGCCGCCGGCCGCGCCCGGCACGGTGACCGAGCCGATCTTGGTCAAGGACCCGCCGGTCCCGATCGCGAACTCGTCGACGATCCCGTTGGCGCCGGTCTGCACGTACAGGAACCCGGCGGCGGCCGCCGCGTCCACCGTGCCGGGATCGGTCCCGGTCGACCCGAGCAGCGTCAGCGCGCCGCCGGCCGAGGAGATGAAGCCGCTGACGTTGGCGCTGCCCGCGTTGGACGCGTACAGGTACGGACCGGCCGGGGTGACCCAGCAGGTCGCGGCCTGGCCGGTGCCGGCCTCGTTGAGCAGGCGGACCGTGCCCCGGGAGCTGAGCGCGAAGGTGGCCAGCGCGTTCGTCCCCGCCTCGGCGATCACCAGATGGCCGGACTGGTCGAAGGAGATCGCGAACGGCACCGTGCCCGGCTCGGGGTTCACGACCGGCCGGGCCGAGAGCCGGCCGCCGAAGCCGACGCCGAACACGTCGATGTCGTTGCCGTTGTTCTTGGTGGTGACGACGAGCTGGCTGCCGTCCGGGGTGAAGGCGACCTGCCCGGGGGTGCTGGTGAACTGCGGGGTCTCGGCCGGGTCGAGGCCGAGATCGCGGCGCGATCCTGGCAGCGGGGCCAGGAAGCCGCCAATGACCTTGTAACCCTGGACGTTGCCGCCGTTCAGGGCGTTGAGCACGTAGACCAGATCGCCGTGGACAGCCACGCTGACCGGGAACGCGCCGCCGGAGCCGAGCACTTCGTGGCGGATGAGCCGGTCGCCGCTGACACCAAAGACCGTGATCGTGTCGCTGCCCGCGTTCACCGCGTAGAGCAGGGCGTGCGCCGGGTCGTAGGCCAGCGAGCCCTGGGACGCGGTGTGGTCGACCACGGATCCGGCCAGGATCCCGCCGTGCCCGCCGGTGGCGTAGCTGCCCGCCGGGGTCAGCGTGCCGTCGGCCGCGCGATGGTAGGCCACCACGCGGTTGCCCGCGGTGTTATCGGTCTGCACGAACACGGCACTGCTCGCGCCGGGCAGGCCGGCCGGCCTTTCGGTACTGGCGAAAGCCGGGGTGGCCGCGGTCGCTACCGCGGCCACCGCCGCCGCCGTGACCAGGGCGGGCCGGAAACCTCTGGATACTCGCACGGGTTCTCCTCGCTGTCGGGGATTCGTCGTCGCCCCCTCAGTCCCGCCAGCGACGCCCGCGTTACACCGGGCGGCCGGCCCGGCTGTTCAGGGTGACCGAACGGCCCGTTCAGCGGCGAAGCACGCCTCTCCTGATAACAGAACCGGCCGCCGGCCAGGCCGCCAAACCGCAGGGAGGCAACCCGATGAACACCACGACCGCCGGGACGGCGCGGGAACTGATCGCCCAGGCAGCTGCCCGCGAGTTCGTCCAGCCGCAGGACGCGCGGGCGGGGGCGGTCTTCGAGCGGATCACGGTGGGCTCGCAGTCGTACTTCGTCAAGCGGCTCAGCGCCGCGTCCGACTGGGTCATGCGGGTCACCGGCGATCATGTGCACCGCCCGTACCTGGTGTGGCGCTCCGGGATCATGGACCAGGCCCCGGCCTGCATCGATCACACCGTGGTGGCCATGGACGTGACTGGCGGCCCGGGCGACGACGCCGTCCTGACCATCGTGATGCGCGACGTCGGCGGCTTCCTCATCCCGGCGGGCGATGCCGTCGTGCCGTCCGCTCAGCACGCCCGGCTCATCGCTCACATGGCCGCGCTCAGCAGCTCGTTCTGGGGCTGGGAGGACGAGATCGGCCTGACCACCATGGCGGAGCGGGTGCGGTTCTTCGCGCCGGACAACATCGCGGCCGAACTCGCCGCCGCCGACGTGCCCGGGCCGGTGGCGGCCGCGGCGGCCGGCTGGGCCGCCCTGGCCGAGCGCTCCCCGGTGCTGTCCGCCGCCGCCCGCTCGGTCCACGAGGACCCCGCGATCCTCACCACGCGACTGGCCCGCCTGCCCGGTACGTTCCTGCACGGCGACTGGAAGATGGGCAACCTGGGCAGCCACCCGGACGGGCGCACCATCCTGCTGGACTGGGCCTATCCAGGCGCCGGGCCCGCGTGCTGGGAGCTGTGCTGGTACCTGGCACTCAACCGGGCCCGGCTGCCGGAACAGAAAGAGGCGACGATCAGGCGGTTCCGGGCCGCGCTGGAAAGCCGCGAGATCAGCACGGCGGGCTGGTGGCAAGAGCAGCTCGATCTGTGCCTGATCGGCATCATGGCCACCTTCGGCTGGGAGAAGGCCCTTGGCGACCAGGATGAGCTGGCCTGGTGGGAGGCACAGGTCTCCATCGCGGCCGACCGCCAGCACCTCTCATTCCCGCGCGCCGGCCGATGATGGCGGGTAACCAGCGGGATCATTGACGCGAGCATGCGGAAGGAGCTCCTATGCCTGCCCAGAGCACGGAGACGTCCGGCGAGATCAGGATCGAGATTCACCGCGGATCAAGGGACAGCCTGCGCGCGCTGTTCGAGCTGGCCGAGGACTCCGCCGCGGAGCTCGACTCCTATATCGAGGCCGGGCGGGTCCTGGTCGCCCGGTCGGGCACCGAGGTCATCGGCCACCTGCAGCTGACCAGCACCGGTGACCCGGGCCAGGCCGAGATCAAGAACATGGCCGTGACCGAGTCCCGCCAGGGCCAGGGGGTGGGCCGCCGGCTCGTCCAGGCCGCGGTCGACCTGGGCGCGGCCGAGGGGATGGCGACGATCCTGGTCGCGACCGCGGCCGCCGACATCGGCAACCTGCGTTTCTACCAGCGGCAGGGCTTCCGCATGCGGTCCGTCGAGCGGGACGCCTTCACCCCCGCCACCGGCTACCCGGCTGGCCTGCTCATCGACGGCATCGAGCTCAGGGACCGGGTATGGCTAGACCGGGTCGTGCCGGCGAAATGAGCAGGTACCAGCGGTAGGGCGGTCTGTCACACTGGCAGGAATCGCCGGGAGGGGGGTGATCACGTGTTCCCGCTGGTGGCCCGGGCCGGGGTGCTGGCCGAGGTGGACGCGGTGCTGGCGGCCGCGCGGGCCGGGCGGGGTGCCCTGGTGATGGTCACTGGCGAGCCCGGCATCGGCAAGACCCGGCTGGCCGAGGCGGTGGCTGACCAGGCCCGGGCCGGGGTCGGCCATGACCCGGATTTCGAGGTCATCTGGACCTGGTGCCCGGCCGCCGCGGGCAGCGCCCCGCTGCGCCTGTGGTCCCGGGTGGTGCGCCTGCTCGCGGGCGGCCACGCGGTCGCGGCGCAGCTAGTGGACGGCTCGCCGTTCCTGTCCACGCTGGCCGGCCGGGCTGGCCACCCAGCCAGCAACGCAGCCGGCGACCTGCCCGACCCCGAGGGGGCGCGCTCTCAGCTGTCCTTCGACCTGGCCGAGGTCTTCGCGGCCGTGGCGGCGGAGCGACCGGTGCTCGTGCTCGTCGACGACGCGCATCACGCCGACACGTCGTCGCTGCGGCTGCTGGCCGAGCTGGCCCCCGCGCTGCGGATCATGCCCGCGGCCGTCCTGGTCACCGCGCGCGACGGCGACCAGGACTGGCAGGGCAAGACAGCCGAGCGCGGCGCGCTGCTGCGGTCAGGGCCGGTGATCACGCTACCGCCGTTCGGCCCGGACGACGTGGCCAGCCTGGTGGGCTCGGTGACCGGGGCACCGCCCGGGCCTGACCTCGTCACCGTCGTTGCCGAGCGCAGCGGGGGTAACCCCTTGCTGGTGACCGAACTGGCCCGTCAGCTCGCCCGCCAGGAGGCGAGCACCGACCAGGCCCGCGCGGCGGTTCCCGGCTCCGTCCGGGGCATCACCCGCGCGCGGCTGGCCGAACTGCGCGAGCCCACCCGTTCGGTCATTGAGTTCGCGGCTGTCCTTGGTACGCGCTTCCGCCGGGACGTCCTGGCCCAGCTGGCCGGCGTCCCGGCCGGTGACCTGGCGGCTGCCCTGGCCGCCGGACGCGACGCCCGCCTGCTCGAGCCGTCAGGCCCTGGGGAGGACCGGTTCCGCCACGAACTGGTCCGCGACGCCATCTACGACGCGCTCCCTGAGGCCGTGCGCGAGGAACGGCACGCCCAGGCCGGCCGGGTGCTGGCCGAGCTGGCCGGGCGCGGCCGGGACGTGGACGACGCCGAGGCCGCCTACCATCTGGTCCGGGCCGGGCCGGGCGCGGCCGCGCAGGCCACCGAGTACGCCCGCCGGGCGGGCGACCGGGCGATGGCCGCCCTGGCCTTCGAGGACGCGGCGCGCTGGTATGAGCACGTCGCGGAGCGCCTGGCGGCCGGCCGGGCGGGCGACGCCGAGCAGGCCGCCGCCGCGCTCAGCCTGGGAGCGGCCCGGCTGGCGGCCGGCGACCAGGACGGCGGCCGGGCCGGGTTCCGCCAGGCGGCCGAGCGGGCCCGCCGGGCCGGGCGGCCCGACCTGCTCGCCCGGGCCGCCCTCGGCCTGGGCGGCGGCCCGGCCGGGTTCGAGGTCCAGCTACTCGACGGCGAGCAGATCAGCCTGCTCGGGGAGGCCAGGGATGTCCTGACCGAGGCCCATCCCGTGCTGACCGCACTGGTCACGGCCCGGCTCTCGGTCGCCTCCGCCCTGGTCGTCCCCGAGCCGAGGCGGCTGGAACTGGCCACCGAAGCGGTGCGGCTGGCCCGGTCGGCAGGCCACGACGCGGCTCTCGCAGCGTGCCTGGCGGCGCTGTGTGACGCCATCTCCGGCCCCGGTCACCACGCCGAACGGCATGCCCACGCCACCGAGATCATCGGCATCGCCGGGCGGCTGCGCGATCCCGTGCTCGGCCTGCTCGGCCGTCGGCTGCGGCTGGTCGCCCTGCTCGAGGCGGGCGCGATCGCGGACTGGGACGCCGACGCGCTGGTATACCAGACCGCCGCCGAAGCGCTGCGCCATCCGCTGTACGCCTGGTACGTCCCGCTCTGGCGGGGCATGCGGGCGCTGGCCGCGGGCCGGTTCGACGAGTGCCGGGACGCGCTGGCCGAAGCGGCCGCCCTCGGGTCGCGGGCAGGCAGCGGCAACGCCACCCTGCTGGTGGCGACCCAGCAGTGGTGCCTGTACGCCGACGAAGGCGACGTTGCCGGGCTGCTCGGCATGCTGCCCCAGCTGGACACCGCGCCCATGGCCGGAACCATGATCCAGGTCACCCGGGCCCTCGTGCTCGCCCAGGTCGGCCGGCCGCAGGACGCCCGCACCCAGCTCGAGGCGGTGGTCCCGCTGCTGCCGGCCCTGGCCCGGGACTCGGAGTGGCTGGCCGTCGTGGCCCAGGTCGCGGAGATCCTGGCGCTGACCGGCCCCAGAGAGCCCCATCCGGTCGCCCGCTGGGCCTACGAAGCCCTCACGCCGTACGCCGGGCTGTTCGTGGTCGAGGGCATCTGCGCGGCCGTCCGCGGTCCCGTGCACCGGCACCTGGCCCTGCTGGCGGACGTCCTCGGCGACCACGAGGCGGCGGCTGCGCACCGCGCCGAGGCCGTGGCCCAGGCCCGCGCGCTCGGCGCGACCGCCCTGGTGGCCCGCATCGAGAGCGAGGGTGGCGCATCCGGCCCGCCGCCGGCGGCCGGGGACGGCGGCCCGGAGCCGGACCATGTCTTCCGCCGGGACGGCGAGGTGTGGATGCTTCGCTACGGCGGCCGGGAGGTCCGGCTGCGGGACAGCAAGGGCCTGCGCGACCTGCACGCCCTGCTCACCCGCCCAGGCACGGCCGTCGCCGCGCTCGACCTGGTCGGAGCGGCACCGGGCCTCATGGCCGTTGCTTCCGATACCGGCGAGGTCATCGACGCCCAGGCCAGGTCGGCCTACCGGCAGCGGCTGCGCGAGCTCGAGGAGGCGGCGGCCGAGGCCGACGCGGCCGCCGACATCGAGCGCAGCGCGCGGATCGCGGCCGAACGGGACGCCCTGGTCGAGGCGCTGACCCAGGCCTACGGCCTGGGCGGCCGCGTCCGCCGCCCCGGCTCGGCCGCCGAGCGGGCCCGCACCGCGGTGACCGCCCGGATCAAGGACGCGATCCGCCGGATCGGCGACGCGCACCCGGAGCTTGGGCGGCACCTGACCCGTTCGGTCCGGACCGGGACCTTCTGCGTCTACGACCCGGACCAGCCGGCCCGCTGGACCGCGTAACCAGGACACAACGCTCACATTCGCCCCACCACTCCCGAGCGCTCGGCGGTGTCCCCGGCCCGCAACCGGCACGATGCGGCAACGTGCCGGCTATAAGGACGCGCCGGAGAATAACCTGGAGGTTCCGTCGCGACCGCTTGCATCATGCGTCACTGATTTAACGACCCGGTTGTCGTGGGCCGTTACCTACGCGTTCCCGCGGGTTTAGATCCGCGACCACTCCGATGTCCTTATCTGTGGGGCAGGCGTGGCTTTTGATGCGACTCCTGCGCGTCGTACCGTTATCGTGTGGACTTACCCCCCGGAAAATGGGTGGTAAGTCCACACGATAAGTTGATCATGAGTCTTCGGCCGGCCGGTTCCGGTCCGCGGCGAGCGTACGGGGAGGCTCGATCGCCGCCTCGATGTCCAGGCGGCGAGGCAGGCTCATATACCGTCAGGAGTTATCGCGGAGCCGCCGGACGCGGCGCGTGCTCCCGGGCCGGGACCTCACACCGTGCGGCCCGATCTCACGCCATCGGGATACCAGCTGTCCTCCGATGGAAAGGAAGATCAATGTCCCGAACGAGTAAGGCTGACACCCCGGTAACCCTCGACGAGCCCGAGATCGAGGGCCGCTACGCCGAGCTGGACGGATACACGGTCGCCTTCGAGACGCACAAGGTGGACATGGACCCGGCACCCCTGTTCCAGGGCCTGCCGGAGGACCGGTGTCAGTGCCCGCACTGGGGCGTGGTGCTGTCCGGCCGGATCGTCTTCCGTTACGCCGACCACGACGAGGTCTACACGGCCGGGGACGCCTACTACGGCGCGCCCGGGCACCTGCCGCTGCTGTTCGCCGGGACCGAGCTGATCGAGTTCAGCCCGACCGCGGCGCTGAACTCGACCATGGCGGTCGTCGGCCGGAACCTCGAGGCGGCGAGGGCCTGACATGGACGACGTCGTGCGCGAGCTCGCGGAGAAGATGGTCTCCTTCCTGGAGACCGGGACGGCGCCCGAGGGCCTGTTCGCCCCGGATGCCTTCCTCGACCTGACCATGCCGACCTGGCGGATCCAGACCGCCGGGGCCGAGGACCTGATCGCGGTGCGCAAGGAAGGCCACCCCGGTCCCGGCCGGGTGACCCGCTGGCGGGCCGACCCGACCCCGGCCGGGTTCGTGTTCGAGTTCGAGGAGCGCTGGGACCACGAGGGCCAGGAGTGGTACTCGCGGGAGCTCATGCGTGTCGAGGTGACCGGCGGGCAGGTCGCCGAGCTCGCCGTCTACTGCACCGGCGACTGGGACCAGGCTCGCCAGGCCGAGCACGCCGCCGCCGTCACCCTGCTCCGTCAGGGGGGTTGAGCGCGCCGGGCCTGCGTGCGGTAGCGGCCCGGCGGGGTGCGGCGGTGCCGGGTGAAGGCGCGGTTGAACGCGTACTCGGAGGTGTAGCCGAGGGAGCGGGCGATGGCGCCGACGGTGTCGTCGGTGTCCCGGAGGCGCTGGGCGGCCAGGTCCATGCGCCAGCGGGTTAGGTAAGCGGCGGGGGACTCGCCGACCTTGGCGGTGAATCGGCGCGCGAGGGTGGCGCTGGAGACGCCGACGCCGGCCGCCAGGGAGTCGACGGTCCACGATCGCCCCGGCTGGGCGTGCAGCGTTGCCAGGGCGGGCCCGGCGACGGGATCGGTGAGCGCACTCAGCCACGAGGCGGGGCGCGTGCTGCTCACGCTGGTGGTGAGCCAGATCCGCAGGACCTGGACGAGGAGGATGTCTACCAGCCGGTTGAGGACCGCGGCCGCGCCCGGCTGGGGCTGGCCGAGTTCGTGCGCGAGCAGGCGCAGGGTGGCGTCCAGGCCCAGGTCGGCGCGGCTGGCCGGGATGTGAAGGACGTCGGGCAAGAGGGTGAGCAGCGGCAATGTGACGGCCGGATCCTGGTGGTAGGACGCGCACAGGATCCGCGTCTGGATCATGCCGGTGCCCACGGTGAGCTCGCCGCCGGCCGCCAGGGCCTGCTCGGCGGCGAGGTGATCGAACGGCTGGGTGCGTGCGCCGGGACCGCTGGCCAGGGTGTGGGCGGTGCCAGCGGGCAGCAGGACGATGTCGCCCGGCATCAGCCGGATGCCGGGCTCGTCGTGGACGCCGGGGCTGCCGTAGGCGCACAGCCAGGCGGTCCCGTCGGTGATGGCGTGGAAGGCCGCGCCGGGAACGGCGTCCAGGGCGAGGCCCCAGGGCTCGGCGGCGTTGACCGTGGCCGCGATCGTGCCGTGCACGCCGGCCACCTCGAGCACAGCCGCCAGCGCATCCATGCCATCACGTTAGCGGAAAAACGAAGTTGCCGATTCAGTGAGTGTTTCGGACAAGATCCTGCCTGATTCGAGCATCGTCTCCTTCCAGTGCTGATGGATACGGTTCATTCATGAACCTCAACGAAAGTGTGGCGCTGGTCACCGGCGCCAACCGTGGCCTGGGAACCCGCCTGGTGCAGGAACTGCTGCGAGTCGGCGCGGCCAAGGTCTACGCCACGTCTCGTACTCCCGGGGCGGTCGCCGAGGACGTGACCGCTGACCCCAGGGTGCAGGCACTCACGCTTGACATCACCGACCCGGCCAGCGTGGAGCGCGCCGCCAGCATCGCCCCGGACGTGACCGTCCTGGTCAACAACGCGGGAGTGCTGGCCTTCGGCAGTGCGCTCGACGGAGACCTAGCGGGCTTCGAGCGTGACCTGCGCACCAACTACCTCGGCACGCTGCGTGTCACCCGGGCCTTCGTCCCGGCTCTGGAGCGGAACGCGCCAGCCGCCGTGGTCAACGTGCTGACCCTCATCGCGCTGGCCCCCGTCCCGCCAATGGCCGGCTACAGCGCCTCCAAGGCGGCCGCGCACTCGATCACCCAGGCGCTGCGGGCCGAACTGCGGAGCCGCGGCATCGCGGTCCTCGGCGCCTACCCCGGCGGCATCGACACCGACATGCTGGCCGGCGTCGAAGCAGACAAGGCAGCTCCCGAGCTTGTCGCGATGAGGATCATCGCGGCACTGGCCGCTGAGGAAACCGTGGTGTTCCCCGACGACGCCTCAGCCGGAGCGGGCGCGGTCTACCTGCAAGACCCGCTCAAGCTGGAGCAACTGCTGCTGGCGTCCTGACCAGCGCCAGATCCTGCGGGCGGCAGCCCGCGGCCCGCCCGCAGGCCAGCCGTGGCCTTACCGGCGGGCCGCAGGCTCCCCCGGCTGAACGGCTTGGTCACGTAGTCGTCGGCGCCGGTCTCGAGTCCCGGCACCCGGTCGTCCTCTCCGCCGAGGGCGGTGAGCATGATCACCGGCAGCAGGGCTGCTCGCCCCGCGGCCCGCCTAGCCTGACAGAAGCAGAAGCGCGCTTGACACGCTTAACCTCCGAGTTAACATTAACCTGGAGGTTAAGCGACATGACGGGCGGGGGCGACGACGCGGCCGTGCTCGACAGCGTGCTGGAGGCGCTGGCGAACCCGCACCGCCGTGAGATCGTCTACGTCCTCGGCCTGCAGCCGTGTGCCATCAGCGAGCTGGCCCGGATGCGGGGCCTGTCGCTGCCCGCGATCCACAAGCACGTCAAGATCCTGGAGAACGCGGGCCTGGTCCGCCGCCGCAAGACCGGCCGGACGACCTACCTGATCCTGGTCCCGCAGCGGCTGCGGCTCCTCCAGGACTGGGCGGCCCAGTTCCGTACCTGGTGGGGGAGCGACCAAGCCTCTTTCGAGAACTACCACCACTACCTCGGCCGCGACCCTGCACCGCCGATATCCGACAACGCCGACAGGAGCTCGGAATGAAGAAGTTCGTCGTCTTGACCTATGGGTTCACTCCTCCCACGGAGGAAGTCCAGCGAGCGTGGGGTGAGTGGTTCAAGTCGGTCGGGCCGCGCCTGGTCGATCCGGGCAGCCCGTTCGGGCGCGGTGTCGAGGTCACCAGGGACGGCCGCACCGAGCTGGACCTCCAGTCGCCGTCGCCGCTCGTCGGCTACTGCATCATCAACGCCGACAGCCTCGGGGAAGCCGAATCGATCGTCAGCGGCATGCCGATCATCGAGAGCGTGCGCATTTACGAGGCCCACTCCATGTAGGGCGGCAGGCTGCAGTCCGACAGTTGTTGCATATTTCCTTGATATGCAATTACCCTGTCCTGATGGCGGGCTTCGACGGGGAGGCGGCGCTGCGGGCCCTGGCCGACCCGCGGCGCCGGCGGATGCTGGAGCTGGCCTGGGACCGTGAGCGCAGCCCGAGCGAGCTGGCCGCCAGCTGCCAGCTGTCCCGGCCGGCGACCTCGCAGCATCTGCGGGTGCTGCGAGAGGCGGGCCTGGTCAGTGTCCGGCTGGACAAGAATCGCCGCCTGTACCGGGTGCGGGCCGACCGGCTCGCGGAGCTGCGGGCGATGCTGGACCAGTTCTGGGGCAGCCGGCTCGCCCGCCTGCGCGCCGAGCTGGCGGCGGACCAAGAGAAGACCCGGCCGTGATCGACGGCGAGCGGCTCGTCATGCGCACCGCCCAGGGGCCGTTCCCGATGGAAACCACCTGCACCTGGCAGCCGGCCGGTGACGGCTCGACCCGGATGACGCTGCGGAACCGCGGGGAGCCGGCCGGGTTTCCCCGGCTCACGGCCCCCCTGATGGCCATGGCTATGAGGCGCGCCAACCGCAAGGACCTCCGCAAGCTCCGCGCCATCCTCCAGGCCCAGTAGCCCAGTGGGTCAGCGCACGCCCGCATAGTCCGCCAGTGTCAGTCACATGCAGGCGCTGTTGACGGCCGGGACGCTGATCTGGCGTCCTGGACGGCCTGCGGCAAGTCTGGTGAAACACTCTGCGCTGTTACGAGACGTAACGGGCGTGATGATGCGTACGCGGCCTGCGGCCACCGGGGAAGCGCGGTCGGGGTGGTGGCCGTCGAGGTACGGGGCCGAGGACCAGGCCGGTGCCCTGAATGAGATCACGCCGGGCAAGGTCCTGGAGGCGGTTCGCCTGGTCCGCCAGGGGCGGGTCTATGACCTGGCGCACGTGCTGCATCAGGACATCCCGGCGTTCCCTGGCCGGACGTTCCGGCAGTACCTGACCACCAACTATCACCAGGTCAACCGGCGCCGCCCCGGCGCCGGCCCGGCCGGGCTGGGGCGCAACGGCGTCAACTGGATCGTCGAGCAGGTCACGGCCACCCAGCAGATGGGGACCCACCTGGACGGGCTCAACCACCTGCAGGCGGGCGTCATTTCCCACGCCAAACTGCGCGGGGCCACCGGCGCCTGAGTCGCGCCGCTGGCGATCGTCTGAAGAGGAGCGATCATGACCGACCATTACGACGTCATCGTCATCGGATCCGGTGCCGGCGGGGGGACGCTGACGCACGCGCTGACGCACGCGCTGGCCTCGTCCGGCCAGCGCATCCTGCTGCTTGAACGCGGCGACTTCCTGCCCCGCGAGCCGCAGAACTGGGACTCCAAGTCGGTCTGGGTCGACCTGCGCTACCGCAATCCCGGCAAGTGGACCGACGCCGATACGGAGGCGGAATTCACCCCCAAGCAGCACTACTACGTGGGCGGCAACACCAAGTTCTACGGCGCGATCCTGTTCCGGTTCCGCGAGCGCGACTTCGGCCGCATCCAGCACGTCGACGGCGTCTCGCCGGCCTGGCCGGTGGACTACGCCGACTTCGAGCCCTGGTACACCCGCGCCGAGCACCTGTACCACGTCCACGGCCAGCACGGCACCGACCCGGACGACCCGCCGACGGCATCAACCTACCGGTATCCGC
>Ga0335085_10008939_pt1 | contig 15180 bp, 10 predicted proteins | sample Lox_Sample_45_FD_206712 | JGI IMG/M metagenome (GOLD analysis project Ga0335085, IMG submission 206712) | Soil microbial communities from Loxahatchee National Wildlife Refuge, Florida, United States - Lox_Sample_4.5 | ecosystem: Environmental > Terrestrial > Soil > Wetlands | place: USA... | reverse complement strand
GCCTCGGCGTACTGCCGCTCCCACTCCTCGCGCTGAGCGTCGTAGCCGGGGAGCCAGTCGCCGCTCTCCGAGTCGAAGCCCTCGGGGTACTGGTAGTTCCCCGCCTCGTCGTAGGTCGCCGGCATGCCGTAGAGCGTGGGGTCGAACTCCTCGCTCGCGGCCTCGCCAACCGCTCCCTCGTTGGCCTGCTTGAGGGACAGGGAGATGCGGCGCCGGTCCAGGTCGATGTCGATGATCTTGACGAAGATCTCCTCGCCGACCTGCACGACCTGCTCCGGGATCTCCACGTGCCTGTCGGCAAGCTCGGAGATGTGCACCAGGCCCTCGATGCCCTCCTCGACGCGGACGAACGCGCCGAACGGCACCAGCTTGGTGACCCGGCCGGGGACGACCTGGCCGATCTGGTGCGTGCGGGCGAACTGCTGCCACGGGTCTTCCTGCGTGGACTTCAGCGACAGCGAGACGCGCTCGCGGTCCATGTCCACGTCAAGAACCTCGACCGTGACCTCCTGGCCGACCTCGACAACCTCGCCCGGGTGGTCGATGTGCTTCCAGGACAGCTCGGACACGTGCACCAGGCCGTCCACGCCGCCAAGGTCGACGAAGGCGCCGAAGTTGACGATGGATGACACGACGCCCTTGCGGATCTGGCCCTTGCGCAGGGTGTTGAGGAACGTGTGACGCACCTCGGACTGGGTCTGCTCGAGCCAGGCACGGCGGGACAGGACCACGTTGTTGCGGTTCTTGTCCAGCTCGATGATCTTGGCCTCGATCTCCTTGCCGACGTACGGCTGGAGGTCACGGACCCGGCGCATCTCCACCAGCGACGCGGGCAGGAAGCCGCGCAGCCCGATGTCGAGGATGAGGCCGCCCTTGACGACCTCGATGACGGTGCCGGTGACGACGCCGTCCTCCTCCTTGATCCGCTCGATGGTGCCCCACGCGCGCTCGTACTGCGCCCGCTTCTTGGACAGGATGAGGCGGCCTTCCTTGTCCTCCTTCTGGAGAACCAGGGCCTCGATCTGCTCGCCGGTCTTAACGACCTCGTGCGGGTCGACATCGTGCTTGATCGACAGTTCGCGGGACGGGATGACGCCTTCTGTCTTGTAGCCGATATCGAGCAAAACCTCGTCTCGATCGACCTTGACGACGGTTCCCTCGACAATGTCGCCGTCGTTGAAGTACTTGATGGTCTCGTCGATCGCGGCGAGGAATGCCTCCTCGGACCCGATGTCGTTGACCGCTACCTTAGGGGTCGTCGAGGTGGCTTGCGTGCTGCTCGTCATGAGTTGGTGGGCTCCGGATGCGGACAGGGATGAATGTTGCGGTGCGCGCGGCGGGCTTATGCAGTGAACGCGCGGGACTTGCCTGACCGGGTCACGGCCTCGGCACGCCCCGGCGGTCTCACAGCCAGGCGGCCCGCGAGGAGCGAACCGGGTGGCGGCGACGAGACCGCACGAGGACACAGCGCAAAGTTCAGGTTATGTAGTTCTCGCTGGCTGGTCAATTGAATGCGGCTACAACTCAGCAACAGCCAACGAAACCCTGAACTCTTTACCCATAACACCAGGGATTGTCCCACTGTTCCGCTAATGGGTGGTTCTGCCCGGCGGAGCCGGGCATCGGGGGGTACGGGGGGTCGTCCCCCCGGGAGATAGGCACTAGCCAGGCGCCCGATACGATGGCGATTTGTGCCATCGGGCGCCTGGCTAGTGGGCCGCTTCTGCCCAGCTGCGGCCGGTGCCCGTCGACACCTCGAGCGGCACGCGCAGGCTCGTCGCGCCGCCCATCTCGGTCTTGACCAGCGATGTCAGCGCGTCGAGCTCGCCCGGCGCCGCCTCGAAGATCAGCTCGTCGTGCACCTGGAGCAGCATCCGCGACTTCAGGCCCGAGGACTTCAGCGCGGCCGAGACGCGGAGCATCGCCACCTTGATCACGTCGGCGGCCGAGCCCTGGATCGGCGCGTTGAGCGCCATCCGCTCGGCCATCTCGCGGCGCTGCCTGTTGTCCGAGGTGAGATCGGGCAGGTAGCGGCGGCGGCCCATGATCGTGGAGGTGTAGCCGTCGAGCCTGGCCTGGGCGACGATCGACTGCAGGTAGTCGCGGACGCCGCCGAACTCCTTGAAGTAGTCGTCCATCAGGCCGCGCGCCTCCTCGACGGAGATGCGCAGCTGGTTCGACAGGCCGAACGCGGACAGGCCGTAGGCGAGCCCGTAGTTCATCGCCTTGATCTTGGCGCGCTGCTCCGGCGTCACCGTGTGCGGATCGACGCCGAACACCCGGGACGCGGTCGCCGCGTGGAAGTCGTGCCCCGAATCGAACGCCGCCATCAGCGCCTCGTCGCCGGACAGGTCCGCCATGATGCGCAGCTCGATTTGCGAGTAGTCCGCGGTCAGCAGCGTCTCGTAGCCGGGCCCGACGATGAACCCCTCGCGGATGCGGCGGCCGGTCTCGGTGCGGATCGGGATGTTCTGCAGGTTCGGATCGGTCGACGACAGCCGTCCTGTCGCGGCGATCATCTGGTTGAACGTGGTGTGGATGCGCCCGTCGTCCCCGGTCGCCAGCGTCAGGATGTCCACGAAGGACTTGAGCTTGCTGACGTCGCGGTGGTGCATGAGGTGCTCGAGCACCGGGTTGCCGGTGGACGCGAGCAGGTTGGCAAGCGCCTCGGAGTCCGTGGTGTAGCCGGTCTTGATCTTCTTGGTCTTCGGCAGGCCGAGCTCGGTGAACAGGACTTCCTGCAGCTGCTTGGGCGAGCCGAGGTTGAACTCGTGGCCGACGATCGCGTAGGCCGCCTGCTCGGCCGCCTTGACCTCCCCGTACAGCGTCGCGGACATCTCCGCGAAATGGTCGGTGTCCGCCGCGATCCCGGTCCGCTCCATCTCCGCGAGGACAGTGACGAGCGGCAGTTCGATCTCGTGCAGCAGCCGGGTCGCGCCGCGCCGCTCCAGGTCCGCGTCGAGCGCGGCGGCGAGGTCCAGCGTCGCCCTCGCGCGCAGCACGAGCGCGAGCGCTGCCTCCTCCTCCCCCGACCCGTCCAGCGTGAGCTGCACGTTGTCCCCCGCGGGGTCGCTCAGCTCCTTGCCGAGGTAGCGCAGCGAAAGATCAGCAAGATCAAAGGTCCGCTGGCCGGGCAGTGCGAGATACGCCGCTAGTGCGGTGTCCGAGGTCAGTCCGTGCAGAACGAATCCGTGCGATGCCAGCGCGTGCATGGGTCCCTTGGCGTCGTGCACTGCCTTGGGGTGCTCCGCCGAGGCCAGCCACTCCCCCAGAGCGCGCTCGTCAGCGGGGGTGAGCGCGGCCGGGTCGAGGTAGGCGCCGGTGCCATCAGGGGCGGCGATCGCGATGCCGGTCACCCGGCCCATGCCGCCCAGCCAGGTGCCGTTAAGAGCAAGCCCCATCCGTTCGGCTGATGCATGTTCCTCGAGCCAGGCGGGGACCTCCTCCGGACCGAGAACGGATGCGTCAACCACGAATGCCGTCGGCTTCGCGCTGGCGGGGGACGCGGGGGCGGCGCCCGTGCGGATCGCGCCCGGCAGGCCGTCGGGGAAGGTCTGGTAAAGGCGGTCGCGCAGCACGCGGAACTGGAGGGTGTCGAAGAGTTGGTGGATCTTCTCCCTGTCCCACGGCTCGGGGGTGAGGTCGGCCGGTGCCGCGCCGACGACGTCGGCGGGCAGGTCGCGGAGCAGAGTGGTGAGCTGGCGGTTGCGCAGCACGTTGCCCAGGTGCTCGCGAAGCGCGTCGCCTGCCTTGCCCTTGACCTCATCGACCCGGTTGACCAGGTCCTCGAGCGAGCCGAACTCGACGATCCACTTGGTCGCGGTCTTCTCGCCGACGCCGGGGATGGACGGCAGGTTGTCGCTCGGGTCGCCGCGCAGCGCGGCGAAGTCCGGGTACTGGGCCGGGGTGAGGCCGTACTTCTCCAGCAGGCCCGCCGGGTCGTAGCGCTTCATGTCGGAGACGCCGCGGCTGTTGTAGAGCACGGTGGTCTTGTCGGACACCAGCTGGAAGGTGTCGCGGTCCCCCGTGACGATCAGCACGTTCTCGCCATCGGCCTCCGCCTGGGTGGCGAGGGTGGCGATGATGTCGTCGGCCTCGTAGCCGGGCGCGGACAAGTGCCTGATGCCAAGCGCGTCGAGTACCTCGAAGATGAGGCTGACCTGACTGCGGAACTCGTCAGGCGCCTTCGTGCGGCCCGCCTTGTACTCGACGTACTGCTCGTGGCGGAAGGTCGGCTCGCTGCGGTCGAAGGCGACGGCGACCCTGGTCGGTTTCTCGTCCCGCAGGACGTTGATCAGCATCGCGGTGAAGCCGTAGACCGCATTCGTCGGCTGGCCTGTCGTGGTGGCGAAGTTCTCCACAGGCAGCGCGAAGAACGCCCGGTAGGCCAGCGAGTGGCCGTCGAGCAGCAGCAGCGTGTCCGTCACGGTTCGATCCTATGGCTGGAGACCGACGTTCGCGGCCGCACTCCGGGCACTCGCGCGACACGCCGCCGCTGCGAGATTGTTATCAATCGCCCGCCGACCACGCTCCGCTGCCGAAGTACTAGATCCCGCCTATATCAGTCGTAGCGCCGCCCCAGGATTGCCCAGTTCGCAGCCGCTATGCCAGACGCGAGTCTGGAGGTTGCTCGCCAAGGCCGACGAACGGTGACTCATCTGGGTAAACAGGGCGGAATCGGCCGGGAACGAGAAGGGGTCGACGGCGCAAACTTCACTTTGCCGTCGGGACTCGATGTCGCTAACGTAACGACAGCGGACCCGGGGGTCCAAGTAGAGAACGTGTCAGCCCGGGGAAGGCGGACACGGTACCAACGGGTCCCCGGGTCCCGTGCGCTTGGCGCTCGATGGCAGAAGGCGCCATCTTATCGGGCGCCCAGCACACGGTCATCTCCCGGGGGGACGACCCCCCGTACCCCCCGATGTCCGCCTTCGGCGGACTGGGGCGTGGCTACTCGGCCCTTTCGGGGTCTTCCTTGTTCGCGGTGGCGTTCAGGGTGCCCTCGATGACGGCCTCGGCGACCTTGCGCATGGTCAGGCGGCGGTCCATCGAGGTCTTCTGGATCCAGCGGAAGGCCTGCGGCTCGGACATGCCGTGCTCCGACTGGAGCAGGCCCTTGGCGCGGTCGAGGAGCTTGCGGACCTCGAGGCGGTCTTTGAGGGTGCTGACCTCTTCGTCGAGCGCCCTGATCTCGGTGTACCGGCTGACGGCCATTTCGATCGCCGGCACCAGGTCCGCCTTTGTGAAAGGCTTCACAAGGTAGGCCATCGCACCGGCGTCCCTGGCACGCTCGACCAGCTCCCGCTGCGAGAACGCGGTCAGGATCACCACCGGGGCGATACGGTCCGCGGCGATGCGCTCGGCGGCGGAAATTCCGTCAAGTACCGGCATCTTCACGTCAAATATGGCGAGATCGGGCTTGAGCGCGGCGACTTTTTCGACCGCGGACTCGCCGTCGGCTGCCTCGGCGACGACCGAGTAGCCTTCCTCTTCGAGCATCTCCTTGAGGTCCAGGCGGATCAGCGCCTCATCCTCCGCAATAACGACACGCAACGCATTCTGGCTCACGCATAGAGACTACCGGGAACCTGTAGGCTGGACGCCAGCAGGCGCGGGTCGGCCTGCTCACAGGGCCGGGGTGACGGAACGGCAGACGTAGATCACTCAAAATGATCCGTCCGAAAGGGCGTGCGGGTTCGAATCCCGCTCCCGGCACTCACCGAAAATGTCAGCGACACATTAGATACTGCTGGCATGCATCCTCAGGCGACCGTCGACAGGGCGCGCGCCCTGTCGAGCCAGGGCTTGTCCGACCGCGAGGTTAGCAGGATCATCGGGATTCCTCTTGGCACAGTCAGGAGGTGGCGAACGGGTAAGCGCCGTTCGCCCGACAAGGCTCGCAGGTCCAGTTGCCCACTCTGCGCTGGGCTCCCGCTGGACCAGCCCGCCTATTCGTACCTCCTCGGCCTCTACCTCGGGGACGGACTCATCACACGGCAGCGACGCGGCGTCTTCGCCTTGTCCATATTCTGCGCAGACGCGTGGCCGGGTCTCATTGATGCTGCGAAGCATGCAGTCGGTGTGGTCATGCCCACATCCAGTGTGTTCATGGTCCAGCGGATCGGCATGACGGAAGTCAAGAGCACCTCCAAGCACTGGCCGTGCCTGTTCCCGCAGCACGGACCGGGCATGAAGCACACGAGGAAGATCGAACTCGCTCAGTGGCAGCAGATCATCGTCGATCAGTACCCGGGAGACTTCGCCCGAGGGCTGTTCCACTCCGATGGCTACCGGGGCATGAATCGCGTGCGGCGGGTTCTTTCCGACGGTGAGCACTGGTACGAATATCCGCGATACCTGTTCATCAATATGTCCACGGACATCCTCGAACTGTGCGGGCAGACTCTGGATCGGCTCGGTGTGGCATGGCGGTTCTCCAAGCCCACCACAATCTCGGTCGCCAAGAGGGACGCGGTCGCGCGACTCGATGAGTTCGTGGGACCGAAGTACTGACCGGCCCGGTTAGGCCTGGGTGAGGGTGATCCTGGTCCAGGCGCCGAGGTGGATCTGGTCGCCTTGGCCGAGGCGGACGGGATCGCCCGGGGAGACGTCATGGCCGTTGACCTGGGTGCCGTTCGCCGAGTCCAGGTCGATGACCGTCCAGGCGCCGTCGGGGGTAGGGACGAGCTTGGCGTGCAGGCGGGACACCCCGACATCCCATGGCGGGCCCTTCAGGTCGATCTCCGGCTCGATGCCCTTGGACCTGCTGCGGCAGCCGATGAGGATCTCGTCACCAGTCAGCGGGATGCGACGTTCGGTGTAGTCATCGGGGAAGGTGAACTTCTCCGGCTGGTGGGTGTTGGCCGCGAGGACGCTGTCGAAGTAGGCGCGGTCCGCGGTGATCACCGCCGTCCAGGGTCGTGTCAGGTCGGGAGAGGTGGCCTCCGGAGGCGGCTCGACCAGGGTCGGCGTCGGCAGCTTCGCGGCAGCGGTGCCCGGCGGGAGCACCGACGTGGCGGCGGTGCCCGGCTGGGACGGGAAGCGGGCCGGGTCGTAGGGGTCGAGGCCGAGGGCATGGCGCAGCGCGTCGGCGAAGTCGCCGCAGGTGGGATAGCGGTAGTCGGGTGACTTCGCGAGGGCGACGGCAAGCACGTCATGGACTTCGCGCGGCAGTTCCGCGCGGATCCTGGTGACGAGCGGCGGCGGCTCGTTGAGGTGGGCGTACAGCACCGACCAGGCCGAGTCCCGCGGGAACGGGACGGTGCCTGTCAGCATCTCGTACGCCACGCAGGCCAGCGCGTACTGGTCGGCCCGGCCGTCCACCGGCTGGCCGTTGATCTGCTCGGGCGCCGCGTAGTCGGGGGTGCCGAGGAACTGCCCGGCGACGGTCAGCGTGCCCGCCGACAGCATCGCCCTGGCGATGCCGAAGTCCGTCAGGTAGGCGTGCTCGGGGCCGCCGCGCCTCGAGTCCACCAGGATGTTGGCCGGCTTGACGTCGCGGTGGACCAGGCCGGCCGCGTGCGCGGCGTCCAGGGCGGACGCCACCGGGGAGATGAAGGCGGCGGCGCGGCGCGGCGTCAGCGTGCCCGCGGCGCGGAGCACCCCCTGCAGGGTGTCGCCCGCCACGAAGCGCATCGCGATGTACTGCACGCCGTCGGCCTCGCCCGCCGCGTACACGGGGATGATGTGCGGGTGGTCGACTGCCGCGACGGCCCGCGCCTCGCGGACGAACCTGCTCCTGACCGACTCGTCGCCCGCCAGCAGCTTCAGTGCCACCACCCGGCCGAGGCGCTCGTCGCGCGCGCGGTAGACCGCCGCCATCCCGCCTACACCGACAAGCCGCTCGAGCAGGTACCCGGCCACGCGCGTGCCCGGCGCGAGTCCGGTCAGCGGGCCGCTCAGCTGCGCTGGGGATTCCCCGGCCACCGTCCCTCCTCGGGCAGCTACGACGTTGACTGTGGTGCCTTCAATTGTGCGGCTATCGCGGCCGTTCATGTACTGGCAAAAGGAGCTTAACGGTATTCGGCCAGCCTCCGGGTAAGAGCCCACGCTGAACCGAGCGCCATCAGCACCGAAGTGGCGATCACCACTGCGGCCAGCGGGCCGAGGGTGTCTCTGCCGGAGGAGGCCGCGGACTCGAAGACGGCCTGGTCGGCGCTGATCGCCTCGGTGATAGCGGTGTGTAGTGCGTTGTAGCCGTCGGTGGCGCCGATGACGCTCGCCTGCTCGCCTGCGTAGTTGGCCGCGAGGCCGAGTGGGTAGACCTTCGCGTTCGCCGCGTACCACGAGGTCGCGTCCCGCTGCGCCGCGGCGATGAGCGACACCGCCTTCCCCGTGCCCGCCTGGGCCGCGGCGGCGTCGCCGAGCCAGCTGCCTGCGCCCGGCCCGACCTGCTTGCTCGTCCTGGTGAAGTCGTCGGCGAACGAGGCGCTGCCGCTGCGCGAGATCACGTTGAGCACGGCGTCTCCCCTGATCTGCTGCACGCCGATGGACGCCCGGGCCAGGTCCTGCGCGGGAACCGAACCCTGCCCGATGCCGCGGTCGAGGTCGGAGCGGGCGGAAAGGAACCCGGCGGCGAGCCAGGCCGTGCCGATGACGAGCAGCAGCGAGGCGAGGACGAGGCCGGGGCTGAACATCCGGTTGGTGCGCCGGGTCAGCCAGCGCTGCGCCCGGAACGCCGCGATGCCGGTCACCACCGCGAGCACCAGCGCCGCGATCATCGTCGGCCACTCGGTCGCCTGACCGCTCGCCGCGTCGAGCGCGGCGTTTTCCTGGTCGAAGATGGTCCTCGCGGCGGGCAGCAGCACCAGGTGCGCCTGTTCCGAGGCGACCTGGAGGAAGGAGCCGCCGGTCAGCGGGTAGCCCATCGCGTACTCCGTCTGCGCCTTGCCGACGAAGCCAGCGTAAACGGGCATCCCCGCGCTGAACGCGGTGAGCGCGGCGCTTTCCGTCGGGTTGTCGCCCCGTAGCAGGGCCAGGCGGGACGACGCGTCCCTGATGTCGCTCTGGTAGCGCCGCAGGGCGGCAGACGACGCCACTCCCGTCAGGTAGGTCGCGGTGACCGTCGCATCGGCGTCGGCGATGTCCTGGTACATCTGCTGCGCGCCGATGCTGAGCGGCTCGTCGACGGCAACCAGGGACGACGCCGCCGAGGCGTGCTGGGTGGCCACCCAGGCGCCGAGCGCGCCCCAGGCGAGCGAGAGCAGGACCAGGCCGACGAGCAGGGCCCGCAGCGCGGACGGCGTGGTGAGCGCGCCGCGGCTGTCGCGCGGCGCGGCACCCCGCCTGCTGCCCCGGCCGGGACCGCCCAGGCGGGCGGGGGGCTGCGCGGCGCCTGGCGGACGGGAGCCGGGCAGGGTCGCGGTCATGAGCCGATCTCCGCGATCTGCCGCATGCCGAGCGCGACCAGCGTGCCGGGCAGCGGCTGGAAGCCATACTTGCTCAGATAGCCGGACCCGTTGCCCGTGGTGAGGGCCCAGCGCAGGAAACTCCTGATCGCACTGGCCTTGGCCGCGCTTGGCTGTGTGGCGCTGACCACCGCGTATTCGTAGTTGACGATCGGGTACCCGGTGGAGGCCGGCCCGTCGATCATCGCGATGGTCTCGTTGGGCGGCGTGAGGTTGACGAAGGGGGCGACGGCCGCCTGGATCGCCGCGGTGGTAGGCAGTGTGGGCTTGCCGACCGTATTCGCCAGGCTCGCGTAGCCGAGCTTGTCCTTCAGCGCCTGGGACAGGAAGCTGATGCCGTTGTAGGCCACGCACCCCGGTGTCGTCGCGCAGGTGTCAAGGACTTCGGTGCTGCTCGTCGCGTTCATGCCCGCGGCGACGTGCGGCCAGGCGGCGCGGGTGCCGTAGCCGATCGTGGCGTCCCAGCGGGGGTCCTGGGTCGACAGGTAGCTGGTGAACAGGAACGTATCGCCCGAGCTGTCGGTGCGGCGCACCGGGCGGATGGTCAGCGACGGCAGCGGCACGCCCTTGTTGAGCTGCTTGATCAGCGGGTCGTCCCAGTTCGTGATGGTCCCACGGTAGATGTCCGCGAGCACCTGGCCGTCCAGGTTGACGTGCGTGCCGGGGCCGAGGCTCGGCAGGTTGTAGATGACCGTCTGCGCCGAGATGACGAGGGGGATGTTGAGCAGTTCGTGATTCTTGACCACGTCGCCGCTTGACAGGTAGGCGTCGGACGCGCCGATGTCGACGGTGCCCGCGGAGGCGGCGTTAATGCCCTTGCCCGAACTCGTGGACTTGGTGTTCACGATCATGCCGGGGTTACTGCGCTGATAGGCGGACGCCCAGTACTGCGCGAGCGGATACAGCAGGCTGCTGCCCGCCTCCGAGATCGTCTGCGTGGAAGCCGACAGCGCGGTCGCGCCGGTCCCGTGGCCCGCAGTGCCGCAGGCCGCCACGAGCACGGCAAGCGCCGTTCCGAGCGCGGCGCTCGCCGCGACCGCCGTCGGGCGCCCCCAGCGTCGTCCTGTGCCCCCCACCCTGCGGCTCCTCACTCGCGCGGTAGGCCGCCGCCTGCCCGCCGAATTCACCGGATTCCGCCGCAATTCTCGCGCTGTCCCGGCATGCCCTAGGCAGTGACCAGGGACCCGAAGGCGAATGTTCACTGGACAGCAAGCGAATGTTCACGCAGAGCCCGACCGCGTCTCCGGCGACGGGCCGGGACCCGGCGGTTAGGGCTCGGTGACGATGCTGATCGCGGTCCAGGCGCCCACGTGGATGAGGTCGCCGGGGCGGACAGGCACCGCCTGCCCCTCGGGGATCTCGATGCCGTTGACGAGCGTCCCGTTCGCGGAGCCTGGATCCACCACGGCCCAGGTGCCGTCGGGTGACCTCAGCAGGACCGCGTGCAACCGGGACACGCCGGGGTCGGCCGGCGGCACGGACAGGTCGATCTCCGGGGTGATGCCGCTCGACACGCTGCGCCGCCCGATCCGCACCTCCGTGCCGGACAGCGGGAACTGGCGCTGCGGATAGTAGGCAGGGAACGCGATGCTGCCCGCGTCGGGGCCGCCCCCCGCCTGGACGCTGTCGAAGTAGGCATGGTCGGCGGTCACCACGGCGGCCCAGTGCACCGCGGCGCCCGGCACGCCGGCGCCTGGCACCGGCGGCGGAGCCGACTGCGGCACGACGGTCTCGGGTGCCGCTGCGACGGTCTGTGGTGCGGCGCTCGGCGGCGCGGCCCGGGCCGTGGTGAAGTCATAGCCGCAGGACTCGCAGAACTGGCCGGACCTGGTGACGCCGCACTGCGGGCAGGCCTCGCCCGGCGGAGCGCTACCGCCGACGGTCAGGCCGGCCGCCTGGACACCGTCAAGCGCGGCCCCGCCGCTGCTGCCGGGCCCGCCGTCGAATCCCAGCTCGGGCGCGGCGCCGATGAGGACGCCGCAGACGTCGCAGAAGTCGTCGCTCGCGGACTCGTGACCGGACGGGCAGGTCGCCATCGCTAGCCCTTCTTCACCCGGACCGTCTTAGTCGACCGGGTATCGAGCTCCATCTCGGCGGCCGTGTCCACCTTCTTCTTCAGCCGGACGGTGCCCGTCGCCTCGTCGACGACGTCGACCACGTTGGCGAGCAGCCGCGCCATCTCCTGGTTGCCCGCCTGGTGGGCGAGGGCGACGGCACGGCCGAGCTGCGCGGTCGCCACGTCCACGTCGCCGCGCTTGTTCGCCTCGAGACCGTCGGCGACCGCGGCGGCCAGTTCCGCCTGCCCCGTGTACCCGGCCACTCGGGGGTTGATCCTGGTGGACAGCGCCTCGTCGTCGGTCCATGTCACCCGGACCAGGCCCTGGCCAAGCACCTGCTGTCCCTGCGCCGAGCTGGCCATCAGGCTGACCCGGGCGGCAAGCATCTCCTGGCCGAGGTTAGCCGGGGTCACCGAGACCGCCACGTGGTAGTCGCGACTCTCCCCCGGCGCCCACGCACCCGTCGGGTAGTCGCCTGCCTGGGCGCCGGCCTGCAGGCGGCGCTCCGTCAGGTCGTCGATGGCGGGGGCGACCTGCTTGACGAACTTCAGCGACGCCTGCTGCGGTGTCCACACCCGCAGTACGACATCGGGAAGCTGCTTGCTCATCGCCTCCCTGGCCAGTGCCTCGAAGTCGGCCGCGAGCCCGGCCGGGTCCACCACGATGTCCACGGTGCCGAGCAGGGCCGTGGAGATCCTGCGCAGCTCGCCGACCTCCCAGTCGGTGCCGACGCCCCGGCAGTCGCAGCGGAACCTGCCCTCGCACAAGCTGATCGCGGCGGCCAGCTCTTCTGGCGTCTCATGCTGGTTCTTGCCGTCGGTGAGCAGGATGGCGTGCCGCAGCGTGGCGGGCGAGGACCGGAAGATCTGGTCGGCGAGCCTGAGCCACTGGCCGATCGCGGTGCCGCCGTTCGCGCGCAGCTGGCGCAGCGCGCTCTTGGCCTCGCCCCTGGTCCGCTCGCTGGCGATCGCCATCGAGCCGTCGGGAGGATAGACGGGCCAGGCCGTGCTGGTGCCGGCGACGATCGCGAACGACGTCCCGTCGCTGATCACGTCCACGGCGGCGGCCGTGGCCGCGCGGGCCTCGGCGAGCTTGGCTGGCGGATAGTCCATCGACCCGGAGCAGTCGATGATGATGATCTCCGCGCTGCCGCCCTCCGGCCCAGTGACCGACCCAGTGGCCGGCGCGTCGCCTGACTGGTCCGCCGTCACGGTGACGATCGCGCTGACGTCACGCCCGCCGGCCGGCAGGTAGGGGTTCTGGTCGATGTCAACAGTGAAACCGGGCAAGCCTGTCATCGCAGTCTCCAGGAAATCTATAGCCAAGTCCGGGGCCGGACGCTGTTCGCCATGTCGACCAGCTCGACCCGCCGTTCTGGGATCAGGTTGGCGAGCGCACGGTAGCCGCGCTCGAGCCCGAAGCGCAGCGCTCGCTCGTTCGGCTCGCAGCCGAGTATGCGCTCGCTGGCCGACTGCACACCCCGCGTGCCTGCGGGGACGGCGGCCACCCAGTCGAGCGCGGCCCGCAGGATCTCCACGGCGAGCTGGTGCCTGCGCGGGTCGTTGTCGTCGAGGGAAAGCCGCCCGAGACGCAGATCCGCCTGGCGGAAATCGGTGTCCGACTGGCCAGCCCCGCCGGTGACGAGCAGCCGTACGGCGGAGATCTGCGCCGCCGCGTAGTGGCTTGACGTCTCGGGGACCGCGGCGACCGCGCCGACGGCGCCGGCCCGGTCGCCGGCCGCCAGGCAGGCCCTGGCAAGCCCGAAGCCGGCGCTGACGTGCGAACGGTCGATCGTCCACACGAGCTGGAAGTACCGCCGTGCGCTCGCCGTATCGCCGGCCGCCTCGGCCGCGAACCCGAGTGCGACCTTGGGCGCAAGCTCACCGGGCAGTTCATCGTAGACGGCGCTGAACGCCGCGCGCGCACGGTCCGGCCTGCCGCCCGCCAGCTCGTGCAGCCCCCAGTACCAGGTGATCCGCCAGTCCGCAGGATCCGCGGCGGACAGCTCGGCCAGGTAGGACCCCGCCGCGTCCATGTCGCCCGCCGCGATCAGCGCGCGGACGAGGGCGAGCTTGGTCTCCTGCGATCCGGCCACGGCCGGATCCACTCCCGCGTCACCGGTGATCGTGCCGAGCAGCGCCTCGGCCTGCTCGGCGGGCTCGAGGCCGCCGAGCGTGGCCAGGTAGCGGGCCGCCGGGTCGCCGCCGTCCGCGAGCGGAGCGGGCAGGCCCGCGATGATCTCGGCGGGCGACGGAGGTGCGGCCGCGGTGACCGCTGCACCGTTCTGGCGTACCGGGATCAAGTCGGTCCCCACCGCGCGCAGCTCCGGGCTGAACAGGCCGGAGAACGCGGGCCGCGGCCTGCCGTCGTCGACCGAAAGCACCTCGCGCAGCACCCCGGTGAGCTGCTCGGCCATCTCCCCCGCCGACTGGAACCTGCGTCCGGGGTCGGTGTGGGTGGCGCGGCGCAGCAGGCGGGCGTAGGATTCCTGCTTCGCGAGCAGCGGCTCGGACTCGGGCAGCTTGAACTGGTACTCGCGCTGGAAGCCGCGGAAGTCGAAGGTGAGCACGGCCAGGGCGCGGCCGACCGTGTACAGGTCGGAACTCGGCGACGGTCCCTCGGTCTCGATCTCCGGCGCCTGGTAGCCGACCGTGCCGTAGATGGCGCCGTCGTCGTCGATGTACCGGACGCCGCCCATGTCGATGAGCTTCAGCTGCTCCTCGGTCTGGATGATGTTGTCCGGCTTGAAGTCGCAGTAGACGAGCCCTCTGTCGTGCAGGTAACCGAAGGCGGGCAGGATCTCCAGCGCGTAGGCGAGCGCGTGCTCAAGCGGTACCACGCCGCCCTTCTGTCGAGCCTCGACGCGGATCTCCTTGAGCGACTTGCCGCCCACGTACTCCATGACGATGTAGCCGGCGGTCTCGCCATCTGCCTGGCTGGTGTGCTGAACGAAGTTGTAGATCCGGACGATGTTCGGATGCTCGACCTCGGCCAGGAAGTGCCGCTCGGCGACGGCGGCCTCCATGGCGTCCGCGTCCCCGGTGTTGAGCAGGCCCTTGAGCACCACCCAGCGGTCGCTGACGTTGCGGTCCCTGGCCAGGTAGATCCAGCCGAGTCCGCCGTGCGCGAGGCAGCCGAGCACCTCGTACTGCCCGGCGACGAGTTCGCCTGGCACCAGCTTGGGGCTGAAGGAGTACCTGGTGCGGCAGTTCGGGCAGAACCCCTCGGTCAGGCCGGGGCGGCCGTCGCGTGACTGGCCGACGGCCTGACCGCAGTTGCCGCAGAACCGCCGGCCCTCAGGGACTCGCGGGTCGGCCAGGACCGCGGACGAGGGATCGACATACGCGACCGGCGGCACCTCGACAAGCCCGGCGCCCAGCATGCCACGCGACGACCGGCCGCTGCCGCCTCGTGAGCCCCTGCTGCCCCGGCGGCTGCCGGTGACCGAGGAACCGGAGCCAGAACCGGAGCCGGGGCCTGAGCTGCCGCTGAGCGCGGGGCCTGAGCCGGCACTGCCAGAGCCGACCCCGCCAGGTCCGGCACTGCCAGATCCGGCACTGCCAGATCCAGCCCCGCCAGATCCGGAACTGCCAGATCCGGCGCCACCTGAGGCCGCGCCGGCGTAGCGGATGCTCCCGCCACCCGACGCCAGTGCCCAGCCGTCGGGCGGCGGCGCGGGCGCGAGCCCGCAGACGTCGCAGTACCCGTCCTGTATC
>Ga0335085_10008938_pt1 | contig 15181 bp, 15 predicted proteins | sample Lox_Sample_45_FD_206712 | JGI IMG/M metagenome (GOLD analysis project Ga0335085, IMG submission 206712) | Soil microbial communities from Loxahatchee National Wildlife Refuge, Florida, United States - Lox_Sample_4.5 | ecosystem: Environmental > Terrestrial > Soil > Wetlands | place: USA... | reverse complement strand
GCGGGGGGCGACGCTGGAGAAGTTCGCGTATGCGGGCGGATGCGTGGAGGCGGAAGAGCCGCGGGCGGTGGTGCTGGACCGAGGAAAAGCGGCGCTGGCGTGAGCCCGGGAATGGGCCACAGAGAAAAGAGGCCACGAAGGATGGAAGACCGGAACAGCCCGCACACGGATTACTCTGCGACGGAGTGATTGAGTAGAAGACTGGGCGGGTCTGAGACCCGCCCCTAGAGGGAGAGAATCCTAACGGTCGCGGCCGTAACCTCCGCGGTCTCCGCGATCGCGTCCACCGCCGCCGTAGCCGCCACGCCCGCCGCCACCGCCGTGGCCTCCGCGTCCACCGCCACCGCCGCCGTAACCACCGCGCCCGCCGCCACCGCCGCCTCCGCCTTCGCGCTGCGGCCGGGCTTCGTTGACCACCAGAGCGCGGCCCATGAAATCCTTGCCGTTGAGCGCGGCAATCGCTTTTTCGGCTTCGGCGTCGTCGTTAATTTCGGCGAAACCAAAACCGCGCGGCTGGCCGGTGAAGCGATCGCGGAGCAGCGTGAGTGAATCCGGCTGAACTCCGTTTTCAGCGAAAAGCGCCTGCACGTCCTCTTCAGTAGCCTTGAACGGCAAATTACCCACATACAGTTTCTTCACGTTGATCTCCCCGGCGTCCGTTGAGCGGACGCGTGCTACGAGGCTGAAGAGGCAGGATCTCGATCCTTGGGCGTCCCGTGACTCGACCAACCCCCCCGGATGGAAGCGAGCACCCCAGCGACAGGCGCATCTTGCTCCCAACGGGGTTGCACAGTCAACCGTAGGGGGCCGCTGGTCCTTGCGTGGCTAACGCCCGTTTGCTTTTTCGCGGATTGATGCTGGAGCGGAAGCTCCGAGCTCCTAGACACAGTTTCGCAGGAGCACAGGCGGGATTGCCTGTGCCACTCAAAGCTACGGACCTTAGGTGCGATAGCTGGAATTGATGTGGACGTATTCGATGGTGAAGTCGCAGGTCCAGACGCGGGCGGAAGCGCTACCGGCGTGCATGTCGATGCGGATAGGGACGTGTTTTGCGAGCATCTTGCGGTGAACGGCGCGCTCGTCAAAAGGATGCTCGGCCCCGTGGCGGCAGACGGAGGCGCCGGCGATGGAGATATTAACGCGGCTCGGATCGAATTTTATACCGGAGCGGCCAGCGGCGGCGAGGATGCGCCCCCAGTTGGGGTCGGCGCCGGCGAAGGCGGTCTTCACCAGCGGCGAATTGGCGATGGTCTTGGCCACCTGGCGCGCGGCCTTTTCGGAGGGGGCGCCGCGTACTTCGATTTCGATGGTGCGCTGGGCGCCTTCGCCGTCGTCCACGATGGCGAGCGCGAGCGAAGTGCAGACATCCTCGAGCGCCGCGGCGAATGCTTCGTAGTCGCCGCCGGCCTTGCGAATCTGGCGGGCTTCGGATTGCCCGTTGGCGAGAACGGCGACGGTATCGTTGGTGGAGGTGTCGCCGTCGACGGTGATCGAGTTGAATGTACGCCCGACTGCGGTACGGAGCGCGCGGCGGAGAAGCGCGGGCGTAATATCGGCGTCGGTGGCGATGAAGGCAAGCATGGTGGCCATATTCGGCTCGATCATGCCGGAGCCTTTGGCGCAGCCGAGCAGATGGACTTGTTTTCCGCCGACGCGACATTTCGAGGCGGCCCACTTGGGGCGCGTGTCCGTGGTCATAATCGACCGGGCGAACTCCTCAAAGGCACCGGGCTCGGAGCTGCGGGTGAGGGCGACGTGCGGAATCGCGGCGAGAATTTTTTCGACGCGAAGCGGAGCGCCAATCACGCCGGTGGAGCAGACGATGATTTGGGAGGGATCGACTCCGCCGAGTTCCGCGGCGAGTCTCTCGGCGGTGGTGACCGACGCGGGGTAGCCATCTTCCTTGGTGCAGCAGTTGGCGTTGCCGGAGTTGACGATGATGCCGCGCATGCGGCCGCGGGATTTTTTCAGATGCTCACGCGAGGCCACCACCGGAGCGGCGACGATCTGGTTGGTGGTGAACATCGCGGCGGTGGTGGCCGGCGTGTCGCTGATGAGAATGCCGAGATCGAGGCGCGCGCGCTTGATGCCGCAGTGCGTGGCGGCGAAGGTAAAGCCGGCGGGGATGTCCATTGGCGAAAGATGAGGATTCACGGCTTTTCCTCGAGTTTGGCGGTGCGGGATTCGAAATCCGCGAGGGCGGCGCGGACGGCGCCGGGAGCGGTGGCGCCGGCGACTCCGCGGCGCGCGAGCGCGGATTCGAGCGTGAGAACGGTGCCGAGATCGCGGCCGAATGCCGGGGAAAACGGCGTGAGTTTATCGAGCGGCATTTCGCGGATCGATTTTCCTTCCTGATCGCAGGCGCGCAAGACTTTGCCGACGATTTCGTGAGCTTCACGGAACGGCACGCCCTGCGCGACGAGATAATCGGCCACTTCGGTGGCGACGAGCGCCGGGTCCTGGGCGGCTTCGCGGAGGCGGGCTTCGCGGAATTTCGTGGCAGCGAGCGCGGCTGCGGCGATTTTCACCATGGCCAGCGCCTGATCGAAGGCGGCGAAGAGCGGTTCTTTGTCTTCCTGCAGATCGCGCTGGTAGCTTGAGGGCAGGCCTTTTGTGGTCGTTAGGAGCGCGAAGAGCGAGCCATAAATGCGGCCGGTTTTTCCGCGGATCAGCTCCCAGGAATCGGGATTTTTCTTCTGAGGCATCAGGCTGCTGCCAGTGGAGTATTCATCGGGCAGCTCGACGAAGGCGAATTCGGTAGAGGCCCAGAGAATCATGTCCTCGCTGAGGCGCGAGAGATGCATGGCGATAGTTGCCGCAGCGCTGAGGAACTCGATAGCGAAATCGCGGTCGCTGACGGCGTCGAGGCTATTGGCGGAGATGCGCGAGAAGCCGAGATCGTGCGCCAGCGCCTTGCGGTCGATGGGGAAAGCGGAACCGGCGAGCGCGCCGGAGCCCATGGCACAGACATCTGCCGCGGAGGCCGCGGCGGAGAGGCGTTCGGAGTCGCGATAGAAGGCTTCGCCATGCGCCAGGAGCCAGTGCGAGAGCAGGAGCGGCTGGGCGTGCTGCATGTGCGTGGTGCCGGGCATGGGAATGCCGAGGTTCTGCTTTGCCTGCGTGGCCGCGGCGCGCATCAGCGAGCCGAGCGCGGCGCGCAGCTCGCGAACGGCCGCTTTCACGTACATGCGGAACTCCGTGGCGACCATTTCGTTGCGGCTGCGGCCGGTGTGAAGCTTGGCGCCGAGCGAGCCGAGTTTTTCGATCAGCGCGGACTCGGCGAAATGATGGACGTCTTCGGCGGTGGAGGCGTCGAGCCAGGTCGAGTCGGTTTTGGCGCGCGCCTCGATTTCATCGAGCGCGGCCACGATGCGGCGAGCTTCGTCGTCGGTGAGGATGCCGGCGGCGGCGATGGCGCGGGCCCAGGCGCGATCGAGCGCGAGCTCCTGCGGCAGCATGCGCCGGTCGAATTGCCAGGAGCGCTCGAATTCGTAGAACGAGGCGTCGGGGGCGCGGTCGAATCGACCGCCCCACATTTTCTGGCCGTCGCCGGCGGTCATTTCGCAGCGGCCTCTTTCACGGCCGCGTCCTTCACGTCGGAATGCTTCAGGGCCGCTTCGTGCGGAATGGTGATGGGCAGGGCGAAGAGGTTGATGAAGCCCTCGGCGTCCTTGGGGTTGTATCCGGTCATGCTGAAGCTGGCCAGGCCTGCGCGGTAGAGCGAATAGGGCGATTTGCGCGAGGTGGCGCTGCAATTGCCTTTGAAGAGAGAGAGGCCGACGGAACCGGTGACGCGCTCCTGCGATTTCGAGAAAAACGCGTCGAGCGATTCGCGCAGGGGCGTGAACCACATGCCGTAGTACACCATCTCGGCGTAACGCAGCGAGAGCATCTGCTGGTAGTGGAGCGTTTCGCGATCGAGCGTGAGCGATTCGAGCTCGCGGTGCGCGGTGACGAGCAGAGTACCGCCGGGAGTTTCGTACGCGCCGCGCGATTTCATGCCGACGAGGCGGTTTTCGACGATATCCATGCGGCCGACGCCATTGGCCGCGGCGATTTCGTTGAGTTTGGTGAGCAGGTCGAGCGGCTTGAGCTTCTGGCCGTTGACGGACACGGGATTCCCCGCTTCGAAGCCGATTTCGACCGTGGTGGGCTGGTCGGGCGCTTTGGCGGGCGAGACGATCCATTTCCACATGGCTTCTTCAGGGGCGTTGGCCGGATCCTCGAGCACGGCGCCTTCGTGACTGAGGTGCCAGATGTTGCGATCGCGACTGTAGATATCTTTTTTCGTTTGCTCGATGGGAATGTTGTGCGTGCGCGCGTACTCGATGGCGTCCTCCCGCGAATTGATGCTCCATTCGCGCCACGGAGCGATGATCTTGAGCTCCGGCGCAAGGGCCTTGGCGGCCAGCTCGAACCGGACCTGGTCGTTGCCTTTGCCGGTGCATCCGTGGGCGAGCGCGTCCGCGCCGACTTTTTTGGCGATTTCGACCTGACGCTTGGCGAGAAGCGGCCGGGCGAAGGAGGTGCCGAGCAGATATTTGTGCTCGTAGACGGCTCCGGCGCGCAGGGTGGGCCAGATGTAGCCGGTGACGAATTCATCGCGGAGGTCTTCGATGTAGGCGGCGCTGGCGCCGGTGGCGAGCGCTTTTTTGTGCGCGGCTTCGAGGTCTTCCTGCTGGCCGAGATCGCCGATCATGGCGATCACATCGCAGCCGCCGTAGTTTTCCTTCAACCACGGAATGATGATGGAGGTATCAAGACCTCCGGAATACGCCAGAACAACTTTCTTTGGCACGGATTCTCCTTAGGTGAACAGCGTGTGCAGCACAGCTTTCTGGACGTGCAGGCGATTTTCCGCCTGATCGTAAATGATGGAGCGGGGTGAATCAATGACGCCGGCGGAAACTTCCAGACCGCGGTGAGCGGGCAGGCAGTGCATGAAAACGGCGCCGGGTGCGGCGAGTGCGAAGAGCTTTTCGTCGACCTGGTACGGGGCAAAGATCTTTTCGCGCGCGGCGGACTCGGATTCCTGGCCCATGCTGGCCCAGACATCGGTATAGACGGCTTGTGCGCCGGAGACGGCGTCTTCAGGCGAGCGCAGGATTTCGATCTTGCCGCCGGTTTCCTTCGCGATGCGCTTGGAATCGGCGACGATTTGCGAATCGGGCTCGTACCCCTTGGGTGTGGCGATGCGAATGTGCGCGCCGGAGCGGGCGCCGATGGTCATCAGCGAATGGGCCATGTTGTTCCCGTCGCCGACGTAAGCGAATTTCAGGCCGCGGAGGTTTCCAAAGCGCTCTTCAAGCGTGAAGAAATCGGCGAGCGCCTGGCAGGGATGGAAACGGTCGGAAAGCGCGTTGATTACCGGGACGTTGGCGTTGGCAGCCAGCTCGTCCAGCGTTTCCTGCGCGAAGACGCGGGCGACGATGCCCTGCACCCAGCGTTCGAGATTGCGGGCGATGTCGCGTACGGGCTCGCGCTCGCTGAGTTTCGCGGAAGTGTGGTCGAGAAAGGTGGAGGAGCCGCCCATGCTGGCGATGCCCGTTTCAAAGGTGACGCGGGTGCGGAGGGAGGGCTTTTCGAAAATCATGACGAACATGTGGCCGGCGAGCACGGATTTGTAGCGTTCGGGGTGGGCTTTGATTTCGCCCGAGAGACGGAAGAAGTCGCGCAGCTGCGCGGGGCTCCATTCCGTTCCGGTGAGTAGATCGCGTTTCAATGCGAGAGGCGTGGCTACGGCGGTCATGTTCGTTCCTACCTTGCCGCAGCCAGAGTGAGCTGCGACGGCGATTGCGATTTCGCGGAGGCCGACGGGGCGGCCGCGGATTTGGCGGAGGCCTTGGAGACGCGCGAGAGAACCGTTTCAAATTTGCGGAGAAATTCGGCGACGTCCTTTTGCTTGATGATGAACGGCGGCAGCAGCCGGATGATGTGGTCGTGGGTGCAGTTAATGAGCAGGCCCTGGCGGAGGGCTTCGGCGACGAAGGGGGCGCCGTCGACCGAGAGATCGATGCCGATGATCAGGCCTTCGCCGCGGATTTCCTTGATGAAGGCGAAGCGCTTCGCGAGGACCTCGAGACCCATGCGGAGTTCGGAGCCGCGGGCGCGGACGTTTTCGAAGAGTCTTTCGTCCTCGACGATTCTCAGGAATTCGAGCGCCACGGCGCAGACCAGCGGCCCGCCTCCGAAAGTGGAGCCATGCAGGCCGGGGTGAAATGCCGAGGCGAATTCCTCGCTGGCGATGAACGCGCCGAGCGGCAGGCCGCCCGCAAGCGGCTTGGCGACGGTGACGATATCCGGCACGGCGGTGAATTTCTGGAAGCCAAATTTGCGGCCGGCGCGTCCGAGGCCGCACTGGATCTCGTCGGCGATCAGGGCAGCGCCGTGATCGAGGGTGAGCTCGCGGGCGCGATTCCAGAACTCCTCGCTGACCAGGTTCACGCCGCCCTCGCCTTGAATGGCCTCGATGACGATGGCGCAGACGGTGTCGTCGAATTTGGCGTCGAGATCGGCGACGTCGTTGAAGCGGACGAATTCGACGCCGGGGATCAACGGTTCAAAGGGCGCACGATATTTGGCGGTGGAGGTGATGGAGAGGGCGCCCATGGTGCGGCCGTGAAACGAGCCTTCGAGAGCGAGAAAACGCGTTTTCAGGCGGCCGCCGGAGTTGGATTTCGCGTGCGCGTAGGCGCGGGCGAGCTTGAGGGCGCCTTCGATGGCTTCGCTGCCGCTATTGGAGAAAAAGACGCGGTCGAGCCCGGACCATTCGGCAAGCTTGCGGGCCAGCGGCGCCTGGTATGGATTGTGGAACAGATTCGAGACGTGCGTGGCGCGGCCGGCCTCGCGGCGGATCACGCGGACCATGCGGGGATGGGCGTAGCCGGTCGCATTGACCGCGATGCCCGCGAGGAAATCGAGATATTCGCGGCCGGCGGAATCGTAAAGGCGGCAACCGCGGCCGTGGGTGAAGACTTCGGGCGGCCGCCGGTAGGTCTTCATCATGTAGCGGGCTTCGTCCGCGCGTATTTTGGCCGCGGATGGCGCCGCAGACCGGGCCGCAGGGGATTTCCTGGCCGGCGAGTGTTTCTTTTTTGTGGCCATGGCTACTGCGCGGCTCCGTGCGCGGCTTTGGCGCTGGTGCGGATGACGGGCAACACGCGGGTGCCGGCGCTGCTTCGTCCGGCGCTGGCAGCGGCGAGCAGGGCGCGGGGTTTCGATCCACCGACGATGCGAACTTCGGTGACACCGCCGGCGAGGGCGCGCTTGGCGGCTTCGAGCTTCAGAATCATGCCCCCGGAAACTTTGTGCAGGCGGATCAGGTCCTCGATGTCGGTGCCCTTGAGGACGCTGAGAACTTTTTCGCCGTCGAGCACGCCTGCGACATCCGTGAGGAAAATCAGGCGCTCGGCCTGGATGAATTCGGCGGCTGCAGCGGCCATGTGGTCGGCGTTGATGTTGTAGAGCTCGCCGTCGGCTCCGAGGCCCAGGCAGGAAGCGACGGGAACGATTCCCTCGCGCCAGAGCGAGCGGAGGAAATCAACGTTCACTTCGGTGAGGTAGCCGACGTAGCCGAGGCTGCCTTCGCGGTCTTCGACCTGCATCGGCTCGGCCAGGAAGCAGGCGGCATCTGCGGCACTGATGCCGACGGCGGGCTGCCCGGCGAGCGAAATCGCGCCGGCGAGTTTCTTGTTGAGCAGGCCGGCGAAAACCATGACGGCCGCGTCGCGCGTGTCGCGATCGGTGACGCGCAGGCCGTTGAGGAAGCGGCTTTCAATGCCCATGCGCGCGAGCGTGGCGGTGAAAATGCGGCCGCCACCGTGAACGACCAGCAATTCGTGTCCGGCGCGCGCGAGCTCCGTGATCTGGCGCGCGAGAACCTGCACGTCCTCGTCACGCTCCAGCAGCGCACCGGCAATCTTGATGACCATCCTCATAGAAGTCCCGCCGTTTCGGGATAGCCGCGCATCCCGTTGAGATTTTGTACCGCCTGCCCCGCCGCGCCCTTGCCGAGATTGTCGAGGCAGGAAACCACCACCAAGCGCTCGCCGGAAGGATCGAGCGCAAAACCGATGTCGCAGAAATTCGTGTGCGTCACGTGCTGCAGCTCCGGCAGAGTGCCGGCCGGCAAGACGCGAACCATGGGCTTGCCCGCATAGAATTTGCGATAGAGAGCTTCGATTTCGTCCGCCTTGCGCGGGCCGCCGCCAAGCCAGACGTAAAGCGTCGAAAGAATTCCACGGTCGACCGGCAGCAAGTGCGTGGTGAACACGAAATTTTCGGGCGCCAAGCCCAGATGCTCGGAAACTTCGGGCGTGTGCCGGTGGGTGAAGACGCCATAGGCGCGGAAATTTTCGTTCACTTCGACGAAATGCGTGTCGCGCTTCGGTTCTTTGCCGGCGCCGGTGACGCCGGATTTGCAATCGGCCACGATGCCGCGGGACATATTGATCCAGCCGGCTTCCATGAGCGGCTTCAGACCCAGAATCACGGACGTTGGATAGCAGCCGGGATTGCCGACGACGCGGGCTTTCGGGAGCTTGTCGGCATATAGCTCGGGCAGGCCGTAAACGGTTTGCGCGAGCGCGTTCGCGTCCGGCGCAGGGAGCTTGTACCACTTTGCGAAGGTTTCGCCGGCTTTGAAACGGAATGCACCGCTCAGGTCCACGATGCGGAGCGACGGATTCGCCGCGAGCAATGCGGGCACCAGCTCGAGCGAAGCCTCGTGCGGCGTGGAAAGGAATGCGACCTCCGCGCCGCTGGATGCGATGGCGTCGACCGATAGGGGCTTGCACGGAGCGTCACCCCAGCCGCGCAGCTGCGGGAAAAGATCGGTGAGGCAGTGCACGTGCGCGTGCGATTCGCGCAGATAGAACGTGGGCTTTTCGATGTGTGGGTGCCGGAGCAGGAGCCGGGCCAGCTCGTAACCCGCGTAGCCCGTTACCCCGACGACGGCGACCCTTGAGGGGTCGATCATCGGAGCATTTCCTCCACGCGTTTCTGGACGGCGTTGCAGCCGGTGCGGGATGAGCAGATGACGAGGACGGTGTCGTCGCCCGCGAGCGTGCCGGCGACTTCCTTCCAATGTTCGGCGTCGACCGCGGCGGCAAGGGGCTGCGCGCCGCTGGGCGGAGTCTTGAGGATCAGCATGTTCTGCGCCGGGCGCAGGTCGAGCAGGAAATCCTTGAGCGCGCGGGCCAGAGTCGGGAGCGGCGACGCTTCTTCGGCTGCGGCGGAAGCAAGCGGACGGTAGCCAGCGGAGGTCTTCACCAGGCGCAGCTCACGCAGATCGCGGGAGAGCGTCGCTTGCGTGACGCGGACGCCGAGATGGTTGAGCTGGCGGCGGAGTTCGTCCTGGCTCGCGACGGGCTGGCCCGTGAGAACCTTCAGGATCTGCCCTTGCCGAAATCGTTTCTGAACGCCCATGTGCTCCGGCATGCTTGATTATGCATGCGTCTGCATAATCATACACGAGGATGCGGAGCGTGTGTCAATAAATAATGTCGCGCGCGAGAAAAAATATTTACGAATACGAATGGCTCATGACGGCGAACGTGCGGGCGAGAATCAGAACCAGCCGCTGCGATAGGCCAGCCACCAGCTGAACGCCGCGACGGGAATGGTCGCGAAGAGCGCCCACCAGAGCGGCAGGAAAAGATCGCAGGCGAGGCCCAGCACCAGGAAACTGGCCCAGAAAATCTTTCGCTCCATGCCCGCATTCTAGCGCCCGGGGCGGGGGAGAGTCGCGCGTTGTGCGGAATCTGTGCCCGCGAGATAATGTGCGCATGACATCGACTGCTGCGTTCGCCAAGAATTCGTTTTTGGAGTCGCCCGAGTTTGCGCGAAAGCTGGACCGACTGGCCGAAGTGGCGGTGCGCGCGGGACTGGGAATCGCGCCGGGGCAGGAACTGCTGGTGACCGCCACGATGGAGGCGGCACCGCTGGCGCGGCAGATCGCCGAGCATGCGTACAAAGCCGGCGCTTCGCTGGTGACGACGCTGCTCTCGGACGAGCTCGCGGCTTTGGCCCGGTTTCGCTACAGCACGGATGCGGGATTCGACGCTGCGCCGACATGGCTCTACGAAGCGATGGCGCAGGCGTATCGCAGCGGCGCGGCGCGGCTGGCAATTGCGGGCAACGATCCCTCGCTGCTATCGAAGGAGAATCCGGAACACGTGGGCCGCGCGAATCGAGCGACGTCGAAAGCGTATCGGCCGGCGCTGGAGCTGATTGCGGGCCACGCGATCAACTGGACGATCTGCGCGAACGCCACGCCGGCGTGGGCGGCGGCGGTGTTTCCCGATCTGGCGGCGGACGAGGCGCTGGCGAAACTCTGGGACGCAATTTTTGCGGCGTCGCGAGCGGACTTGCCCGATCCGCTGGCGGCTTGGAAGGCGCACGACGCGAATTTGCACGCGCGCGCCGACCGGATGAACGCGAAGCGGTATTCGGCTTTGCATTTCCGCGGGCCGGGCACGGACTTGCGCGTGGGGCTGGCCGACGACCATATGTGGTTGGGCGGCGGCACGACGGCGAGGAACGGAAATTACTGCATTCCGAATATCCCCACCGAGGAAATCTTTACCACGCCGCACAAGGACCGGGTCGACGGACACGTGACCAGTACGAAGCCTCTTTCTCATCAGGGAACGCTGATCGAAGGGATTTCCGTGCGCTTCGAAGGCGGGAAAGTGACCGAGGCACATGCGGCGCGCGGCGAGCAGGTGCTGCAGCGCATGATCGAGACAGACGAAGGCGCGCGGCGGCTGGGGGAAGTGGCGCTGGTGCCTGCGTCGTCGCCGATCGCGGCCAGCGGGCTGCTGTTCATGAACACGCTGTTCGATGAAAACGCGGCGTGCCACATCGCGCTGGGCCAGTCGTACGGCACGTGCGTGAAGGACGGAGACAGCATGACGCCCGAGCAACTGGCGGCGCATGGGGCGAATTCGAGCCTGATTCACGTCGACTGGATGATCGGATCGAATCGAATCGATATCGACGGAGTTACGGCGTCGAGCTCCGCGGAACCGGTGATGCGGGCGGGCGAGTGGGTGTAGCTAAAGCCGGCGGCTAAATTTCGACGAGAACGTAATCGTCTTCGATCGAGACCGGATAGGTTGTCGCGACGTAGGGCCCTTTTACAAGATCAGCCCCGGGCTCAACCGACACGGGGTAAGTCTTCACTCGGATCTTCGACGGCTCGCACCAGGATTGTCCGGTGCGAATGTCGAATTCCCAGCCGTGCCAGGGGCAGCGGAGCATTTCCGATTTGCGGGAGATGCGGTAATCGCCCGGTTCGGACGAGTCCACCAGACTCATCAACATTCCGCTGCAGAGCGACGCGCCCTGATGCGGGCAGCGGTCGAGCAGCGCGAAATATTCGCCGTTGGAATGGAATACGCCGACGCGGCGTCCGCCCACGTCGATGATTTTGCGCTGGCCGGACCCGATCTCACCTACTTTGGCGACCACGTGGCGGCTCATTTTTCGTCGAGTTTTTCGTTCAGCCGGAACAGCGCCACAGCATTTTCCCGAAATATGGCCCGGTGATCTTCGGCGGATAGCTCGACCTTGAACGCGCGGCTGGGATCGTCGAAATCCCAGTGCGGGTAGTCTGTGGAGAACATCAGGCGGTTGGCGCCGATCCAGCGAATGGTGTCGAGCAGATCGGACGGGCGTTCGGCCTCTTCCACCGGCTGCGTGGTGAACCAGAAATGCTCGCGGAGATACTCCGAAGGCGGGCGCTTCACGTGCGGAACTTCGTCCCGCATTTTTCGCCATTGATTGTCCAGCCGCCAGGCGAGCGGCGGGACCCAAGCGAATCCGCCTTCGACCAGCACGATTTTGAGGCGCGGAAAGCGTTCGAAGATGCCTTCCATGATCATGCTCGTGGCCACCGTTTGCGGAGGATGCGCGAGCGAAACGTGCTCTTCCAGATAGTAGGAGGCCCAGCCCGTGGGAGTGTTGCAGTGATATCCCGTTGCGGGAGGGTGCATGCAGATCGGCAGGTTCCATCGCTCGGCGGCTGCGAAGATCGGCCGGTAGCGTTTTCTGCCGAAGGGTTCCATCGTTCGCGTGGGCACGGCGATGTGAACGAAATCCCGGTTGCCGGCAAATCGTTCGATGATCGCAACGGAAGCTTCAGGGTCTTCCTGCGGGATGCAGATACCCGCTTTCAGGCGGCTGTCCTGGCGCGCCCATTTCTCCAGTTGCCACTCGTTCATGGCGATGCTGAGCGCGGCGCCGAGTTCGAGATTCGTCGACATCGACGCGCCGGAAAGCGGCTGGAAGATTCCGAACTCGATGCCGCAGGCGTCCAGCAATTGCTCGCGCATGAAATCGAGATCGGAGGCGGGAAAGCCGCCATTCGGCGGCCAGGAATCCATGCGCATGCCGTTGCCGGGAGACATCCGCGGATAAGGAACGATGTTGATGGTCGGCTGATTCGGCAGACGGGTGCCGAATTTCGCCACATAGGTCCGCCAGCGCTCCGGCAAGAACTGCCACAGCTCAGCGGGACTGGCCGCCGATGGATGAATGTCGCAGTCGACCACGCCTGTAACGACTGGCTTAGGCCGCGAGTTGTCACGTCCGGGACTAACGACGGTGGGCGTGCTCATTGGATGGTCTCCTTCAACCGCGGGTAGGTCGCCAGCGGATTTTCGACCAGGATCTTGCGCAGCAGGTTTTCGGGCAATTCCGGCGGCAGCGCGGCATCGCCCTCAAACTGCCAGTGCGGATAGTCCGTGGAGAAAAGCAGAAGATCTTCGGAGCCGAGGTGCTCGAGGATGCGCTCCACGTCTTTCGGATTCGAGGGCCCATCGAGCGGCTGAACCGTGAGCCGTACGTGATCGCGGATGATGGCTCCGGGAGTGCTCCGCACCCAGGGAATTTCCGCGCGGATTCCGCGCCAGTCCTTACCGAAGCGCCAGATCATGGCCGGCAGCCAGGTGACGCCGGATTCGATCAGCACGACTTTCATCCCCGGGAATTTCGAGAAGACACCTTCGGAGACGAAGCTGGTCAGCTGCGCGGCGAAAGCCTGTGTCTGAGCAATGTAATCTTCGACGAAAAACGACGGATGGCCGCACTGCGTAGGAGAGTGGCGGAACATGCTGCCAGCGTGTATGCCCACGGGCAGGCCGTGGCGTTCCGCCGCGCGATAGATCGGCCAATAGAATTTGCGTCCCAGAGGAAGCTCGCATCGCGCGAGCAGCAGAACCTGGACGAAACGCTTGTCGCCCGCGAGCCGCTCGATTTCATCCGCGGCAAGATCGGGATTTTGCGCCGGGAGCACGATTGACGCGCGCAATCGCGGATCGCGATCCAGCCAGTCATTCCGGATCCAGTCGTTTGTCGCGCGACAGAATGCCGCGGCCATGTTTTCGTCGTAGAACGCCTGAGCGCCATAAATACAGTTGCAGATGGCGAAGCGAACTCCGAAATGATCGAGCGCTTGTTTTTGCAGAAGGTTGAAATCGCTGCCGGGAGTGCCGGTCGCCGGCCGCCAGTCCGAGCGCCCGGAAAGCGGAACGTTTGGCGGATAGCTCATCAGGTCCATGCGATCCAGATCGCGCAGAGCGTGCATTTCGCGCCAATAGGGATCGAGGTAGGGCATCAGCGCCGCGGTGCCGGGCACGGCCGGATGCACGTCGCAGTCGATGGCGCCACTGTAAGGACCGCTCACGATGCTGTCGAGTATAGGCGGGTCGAAATCGGGGGCGCAAGCGAACGGGGCGATCATCCGGGGCCGGTGCTCTCGGGCGTTTTTCGCTCCGTGAAACGGTGCAGCGGGCCGGGATTTGCGGGATAAAGAGATCGAGCTACTTATCCGCTTCGGTTGAGCCGGCGTCCGAGGTGGCCGTTGCGGGAATGTCTTCTTTCTTCACCGTTTTCAAGTAAGCGATGATGTTGTCCACGTCGGCCGGTTTCAGAGAATACTTCCAGCCCGGCATCGCCACGGAACCGTCCATGATCTTCGCTTTTACGGTTTTTTCGCCGCGGTCCGCGACGATCTCTTTGTCGAGCGGCGGCCCGTAGGTTCGATACATCGGGGCATAACCGGCATGGCACAGCGCACACCGCTGCAGGAACAGTTTCTGGCCCGCTTTTTCAGGAGCCGAAAGGGATTTGTCGGTCAAATTCTGCGCGCCCATCGACGGGCTCAGGAAAAGAACCAGAACCGCCACCCAACCCACAAATCTCATTGCGCTCTCCTTGTGTGGCGCGCTCATTTCACGTTGGCCGCGTTCATTTTGGCTTGAACCGCGGCGAGTTGCTGCTCGGTCCGGAATTGAAGACGAATTGCCTTGCTGGTGCGCCAGGAAGGCAGCCAGATGTCTCCGGTCTTTTCATCGATAGTGATGTCGCGGCATTCGGAGCCCACCGTCGGCAGTTGATACACCGTCCATTTGCCGGTTTTTGGATCGTAACTGCCTACGCGATCCGCGTTTCTGAGCGCGGTCCACACCACGTGGTTTTTGCCGACTTTCACGCCATACGGGCTGGCGTAGCGAATCGGAAGATCGTGATATTTCACTTCCAGCGTTCGCGTGTTCACCTGGGCCAAATCCTGCCCGTAAAAATCGGCGGCCCAGACATAAGGCTCGGAAGGATCGGCTCCCAGGCGGCGCGGCGTGCGGTCCCAGGGAGCGGAGGTGTTGATGCTGAGCGGGCCGAGGTTATCCTTACGCTCGTAGAACTTTTGATCGTCTTCGGTCATGAATGCTTTCATCTCATTGCGACGCGACAACTGTATCTCCGTCGATTTCCCGGTCGCCGGGTCGCCGATTCCCAATTTGTCTTCGCTGATCACGGACCACCAGCCCTTGCCATCGATGTCCCCTGCAAGTCCGTAGGTGGAGAACAGCGGCGTGTGCACGCTCGGTGAGAGGAACTCGGTGAATTTCTTCGTATCGGGATCGAAGCGTAGCGCACCGGAGTTGGTGACCGTCCAAACCTTTCCTTTTCCGTCGACGGCAACGAATTGGCCCGGTGCGTGTGTACCGGGAGCGGGCGTGAAGATTTCCAGCTTGTCGGTTGCCGGATCGATTCGTCCGAGACCGATGCTGGCGGCCGCCTTCGGGTCGGACAGCTCGGCGTCCTTGCCGACCACCGGCAACCAAAGCACTCCGTCGGGACCCGTCAGGATGGAGTGGACGAGGCGCACCCAACCGTCCTT
>Ga0335085_10008937_pt1 | contig 15181 bp, 13 predicted proteins | sample Lox_Sample_45_FD_206712 | JGI IMG/M metagenome (GOLD analysis project Ga0335085, IMG submission 206712) | Soil microbial communities from Loxahatchee National Wildlife Refuge, Florida, United States - Lox_Sample_4.5 | ecosystem: Environmental > Terrestrial > Soil > Wetlands | place: USA... | reverse complement strand
CGTCAGTATAGCGGATGGCATGAGAGCGGTCAAATTCACGATATATCCGGCTTCGACAGCACTATAACCACTTACCGCAGATGGTAGCGCGGTCCTGCTTCACAAGGTCCGCGGCCTATTGGCCTCGCCCGCCGTAGGGTGCACGCGCGCACGCTTGAACCCGGGCGCCCAATGCCCGGTGAAAAGCCGCGGACCTTGGACAGCAGGACCGCACTACCTGCTGAACCGTTTCTCTGACCCTTTTCCCGCGCCGGGGTGCGCGACATGGAAGTTGCCGGCCTCCCTCATGGCACACGGAGCGAAACGCTCGAATCCGTCCAGCAAGCTGCCGCCTTTTGCCGGTGCCAGGCGGCGGGAGATCGCAGACTCCCCAAATCAGGAGTCTGCGCCAGCCGCGAACAAAAGACCAGGAAACGAGTGTCTGTCCCCGGGTTCCCCATCGAAGGAAAAGCCCACGGACAGAAAGGCGCTGTCCGTGGCTACCCGCTCTACTGCATGCCGGTTCATCCCGGCGCACTACCTGACCCCGTTTGCCCCCTCTCCCCTTGACCTGTACCTATCATAGATGACACCGTTTTATCTCTTGCGCGCTTGGCGCGGGCTACCGGCACTCGCTCATCAGGTTTGAGCCCCGTCAAAATCAAGGAACGAAAACTTCCCCGCCACAACGGAACCCGATACTGATGTACCCGCCGGCCGGATCGAGCTTGCTGCGGAACGTCACGCGAACACTCCTGGGACCGAGGGCGTTCCAGGACCCACCGCGCAGAACGCGAAGTTGCCCGGTCGCCGGGCCTGTGGGGTCTTGCTGCGGACTGTTCTGGTAATAGTTCTGGTCGTACCAGTCGTTCACCCACTCCCAAACGTTCCCCAACATGTCATACAGCCCGAAGCCGTTGGCGCGCTTCTGAGCGACGTCGCGCGTTTGGCGCCCGCTGTTTTGGTTGTACCACGCGATCTCATCAAGATTGCCGTAGCGCGGCTCTGTGCTGCCCGCCCGCGCTGCGTATTCCCATTCGGCTTCCGTGGGCAGACGCCCGCCGATCCATCCGCAGTATGCCCGCGCATCATCCCAGGACACATTAACGACCGGCATGTTTTCATTCGCCCAGCCAGTATTGAAGGTCGGAGCAGAAGCCATCTCCCGTCCAGCAGCCGTTGCAAATCGCTTGTAGGCCCCAGCCGTAACTGCCGTCTGCCCCATCCAGAAACCCTTCGTGGCCGTCACCAAATGGGCGGGCTTCTCGTTATCGTAGCACTCGCCATCCCCCGGCGAGCACCCCATCATAAAAGTTCCGGGCGGGATCCAGACGTATTTAAGTCCATCCCTTGGGTTCTTGCGCACTGCGCCGGGTTGCGATGGAGCAACGTCTATCAGGCGTGCCTCGATCAAGGTTGCTGGACCCCCGCCACCGTCAAGGGTGACGCTCTGCTCGAAATTCTTCTTGCCTGCCAGCGTGACTTTCAACGCATGAGGGCCAAGCTTGGCTTTTATCGCCAGTTTGCCTTGGGCGTCGGCGTGGCCCTGAAGGGTACCATCCAGATCGACCTCGGCATTCGGGGAAGTTTCGACCACGAGACTCCCCGTCACTGCCTCGCTCGCCGCGCGCAATGCGGCAATCAGCGTGTCGTCCGCACCCGCCAGGCGCAGCGTCTGGAGATACCTTTCGTCCGCCAGAAAATCGATGCCGTGCTGCTTCACCAGCGCTGCCGCGCGCTCATTGGGCACGTGTCCCACAACTAGTTCGAGCACCTGCTGCCTGGTCAGGGGCTTGGGCCGGGCGGCGCGCAAAGCTTGAATGACCGCGTCCTGGGCGCCCGCCAGGCGCAAGGTCTGGAGGTAATCATCGCTCAAATCGAAGTCGATGCCTTTGACCTGGATGAGCTTGACTAACTCGGGAGTCTCCATCCCCGCCTTCACCAAGTCCATGACTTGGTCCTTACCGAGCGGCCCGTTGACTTGCTGCGCGAGGGCAGTTTGCGCGACGACGGGGAGAAACAGAATCAAGAGGAGGATGCGCAGTTTCATGGGGCGCCTCGGTGAATCGGGCCAGCGGTTCATCAATGAGCATCGGGTCGGATGAGCGTATGGACAGCACACTTTGCCGCCGCAAGCGCGGTCATTATATTCCCTCCAGCTTAACCGAGGCAACTCAACTGTCTCAAATTTCCGATTACGTTTCCGACGACGTTTAGTCTATGCAGGCAAACGCGGACCTGGGGTTCAGGTCCTCGGCTTTCCACCCGGAATCACGCAATCAGGTTCAAATCCCCCCATCCCGACCAGGTTTACGGAAAGTGGCCTAGAAACAAAACTTGTTACGTAGTCGTTAAGATATAGGGGTTTCGCCAAGATATTTTTTATGAGTTGGTTAGATGGAGATAGATTTCTCTCCCGGCAGCATGGGCAACCCCCGAGACAACCTTCGGACGCCCGGCACGCCAAGGGCTGGCTGTGCGTAATCCGCCGGCGGAGGACAAGGCGCCGGATGGGTTTCACGCAGGGACATTTTGGATTGTGTAGCGCAATTTGTCCGCTTCGGCGAGTCTGCGGTGGGTCGAGGATGAGGAACGTCCTACGTCTGGGATCCAACGGGTCAATGCCAGGGGCGGGACGCCCGGGCCATGTTGCGGTGGGGCCAAACGCTGCTCTGTCCTGCAGGACAGAAGGGGGGGAAGCGTTTTCCCCGACTTGGAAAAGCCGCGGACCTTGGAGAGCCGGTCGGTATATCCTCGAAGCGGCACTGAATTCCTCGGTCGCGCTACATTCGGGGACAACCCGGCGCCTTCGCTGGGAATCGAATGGGCAAGGCCGTGGTGTGCTTGTCAGCGGGACTCGAGAGGTGTAGAGTAGGCTTTGGGGTTCCCACCGGGATAGCAGCACGACTTGATCAGGCTCGCCATGAGACCTCACGCCGAGGAGAATTTTATTATGAAGAAATGGGCCATCACCATCGTCACCGGACTTTTGGCAGCAGCGCTGATTTTGCCTGCGGCGCTGGCCAGCGAAACCGCCGTGCCGCCGCGCGCCGCCCAGCTCATACCAGCCGGTAGCCTGCTGCATGTGCGGCTGACCTGCACCCTCACGTCGAAGACCAGCAAGCCCGGCGACCCCTTCACCGGGATTGTCACCACGCCGATCACCTCGGACGGCAAGGAAATCGTGGGAGCGGGAAGCACGGTGGAAGGTCACGTGGCCTTCGTCAAGCAATCGGGCCGCGTGTCGGGCGTGGCACAGATGCGTGTGGTGCTCGATGACATTATCACGACCGATGACATGAGGCTGGCCCTGCCGGCGGGACTCGACGACATGAACGCCGGGCCCTGCGCCAAAACCGGTAGCGACGATGAAGGTACCATCAAGGGGTGCGGCAAGAATAAGAAGGATGCGCTGAAGGACGCGGGAATCGCCGCGGGCATGGGAGCGGGCGCCGGATCCATGGTTGGCCTGGGTTCTGAAATCGATTGCCGCTACTATGGCAATTGTGGAGGCCCCGGGTTTGGCACGGCCATCGCCGGCGGAGCCGCCATCGGCGCCGGCACCGTCCTGATTTACGATCTGCTGAAGCACGAAAAGCACATCATTCTCGTGCAAGGAACGACCATGACCTTCGTCATCAGCCGATCCGTAGATATGAGCACCGGCAAACCGCTGGAGCCCACGCCCCCGGATCAAGCTGCCAAGCAATAAACTCGAGGGGTGGCAATCGGCCTGGGATCTGCCCGCTGCGCAAATTCCACGGAGAGCCTTTGCCCTTCATCCGTCGAAGGAATGACCGATGAAACGAATCTGGCTGCTCAGCATGCTCACCGCCGCAATGGCCTTGGCCGCCAGCGTTCCTGTCCTGGCCGCAGAAGGTGACGACATTGCCCTGCCGTCCGGAACCCAGTTGGTGGTCAAGCTGACGAATACCCTGAGTACCAAGGGAAGCGAAGAGGGCGACCCCTGGGCCGGCAAAGTGGCTGAACCGATTTTTGCGGCAGGCGAAGAGGTGGTTCCCGCCAGCAGTACAGTGCGCGGCCACGTGACCTTTGTGCAGCCTGCGGGACGCGCTACCGGAAGGGGTGAAATGCGCCTGGTGGCTGAGACCATTTCCACCACGGAACATGGTACTTTTACCATCGTGGCCCGGCTGCAAGATGCCCAGGACAATAAAGGCACCACGGTGAAAGACGCGGAGGGAACGCTCGAAGGGCCCGGCAAGAGCGCCAAGAGCACCGCCAAAGAGGCCGGAATCGGAGCCGCAGGGGGTGCCGCGATCGGCAGCATCGCGCATGGAGGATCGGGGGCCCTTTATGGCATGGCCATAGGCGCCATGGCCGGAGTTATCCACAGCGTGGCCAAGAAGCATCAGGGTCCGCTGCTCCCCCCTGGCACCGAACTGACCTTTGTCCTGGATCGAACGTTCCTCTCCAAACGTATTACCCCGCCTGCGCGTACCAACGACTCTTCCAACTAGAGCTTCTTCACAATGTCCCCGAGGATTTGCTTGCCGTGGAACCGTCCATTCTCGATGAAGATCTCGTTGGTATCCATCCCCGCAATGATGACCCCCGCGAGGTAGATACCTGGCACGTTACTTTCCAGGGATTCGGAATTGCACTTGGGGCGGTGAGTGTCCGGATCGATTTCCACGCCAATGTCCCGTAGGAAGCGAAAGTCCGGATGGTAGCCTGTCAGTGCAAAAACAAAGTCATTCTCGATGTGCAGCACTTCGCCGCTTCGCCGGTGGACACAGAGCACGCCGGAAGCGATTTCCTTTACCGCCGATTCCGCCAGCGCCCGGATTGAGCCTTCCTTGATGCGGTTCTCGATGTCAGGGCGAATCCAATATTTGATGTGCGAGCTGAGCGCCGGCTCGCGGAAAATAATCGTAACCTCCGCACCGTGCCGCCAGAGGTCGAGGGCCGCGACGGCAGCGGAGTTTGCGCCGCCAATCACCGCCACTTTGCGGCGGAAGTACGGGTGCGGGTCGGTATAGTAGTGCGAAACCTTGGGCAGTTCCTCACCGGGAATCCCCATCAGGTTGGGCAAATCGTAGTACCCCGTGGCGATGATGGCCTTCTTGGTAATATATTCGGCCCGGTGCCCCTCGACATTCTCGGTCTCGACGCGGAACTCGCCGTCGTGCCCGACAATTTCCATCACCCTTTCCTGAAAGCGGATCGGCAACTGATAGAAATCGGCCACCCGGCGGTAGTATTCCAGAGCTTCGGCACGATGGGGCTTGGTGTTCAAACTGGGCAGCGGCAAATTGCCGATTTCCAGCCGCTCCCGCGTCGTGAAGAAAGTCATCGTCGAGGGGTAGTTATAGATCGAGTTGACCAGGACCCCTTTCTCCACTACCAGTAATTTCAACTTGTGCGCGACCGCATCAATGGCGCACGCCAGCCCCGTGGGCCCCGCGCCGACAATCAGAACATCGAGAGTTTCCGGCATCACTGTTCCTTCAATCCTTCCGCCAAGAGATCACAGAGCTCTTTCTTTACGTTTTCGTAAGCGGCCAGAATCTCAGGGGTCGCTTCCAGCGTTTCATTCTTCCAGATAAAAGCCTTCCCGCGCGCGCGCTCAATCAGCATGCCAATTCCATTTCCCAGGTGATAGCCCATACTTCCGTACTGCCGCACTTGGTTGCCCGAAAGATCCAGAAGGGCTACGAAGCCCGCCTTTTCCACTCCCGGGTACCGCGCAAATTGTTCGAAGGTGACGAATTGGAAGCCGGCTTTCAGCAAGACTTCCAGGCGGGCAACCTGCGCCGGGCTGAGGGGGGGCGGCGTGACTTCAGGCACCGGACTCCCCTCCGCTCGGTTGAGCGTTAAACTCCTCGCGGGAAATGGTATAGAGGACCACGCGAATGCCTTTGTGCTTTGCTTCCCGCTCAAAGCGCATGCCGATTCTCTCCATCACCCGGAGAGAATCGCGATTGGCCGCTTGGGCGATAGCCACAATGCGCTCCAGATGGACGACCTCAAATCCGTATGCCAAGGCGTGGCGCGCTGCCTCCGTTGCCAGGCCTTTTCCCCACTGCACTGGAGCCAGCCACCAACCGATTTCCACCTCTGGGCTTTCCGGCAAGTTTTGGAGGCCGCAGATACCGATCAGAGCGTCGTTGTCTTTCAAGAGAAGTTTCCATAAGCAGAATCGGTGCTTCTCCCAGTTTTCCCGCTGGCGGGCAACGAACTCCTGGACGCGGGAATCCGGCCATGGCTCGCCTGTCCCGAGGTACCTCACCACGAGCGGATCCGTGGCGATCTTCTGGAAGTCTTGCCAGTCCTCCAGCGCCCACGTGGCGAAGCGCATGCGGTCGGTTTCCAAAATTACCGTCTGAGCCCGGACTGCCGGATCATCCATATGCTCCCCCAGTGGATTGGCGCGCCATCCACGCTTTGTAGTCACCCGAGACAATGCGGCGGGTGGAGCGAGTCCTTGCCCCTAGCCAATAAATCCAAGCCGAGCGCCGCGCTCCTCCCCCTAGCACTACCGACACAAGGGCGCGCACAAATTCGTTCCCCTGTGGGGCGCCGGGTGTGAAACCCTCCACTTCGTCCAGGTGGCGCAAGTCCTGGGCGGGGTGCGGCAATTGGAAGATTTCGCCGCGCACCCATTTTCCCGCCCGGCCGGTGGAGCGTGCCCCTACATAGGCGCCACGCTCCATCAGTTCCGCGGCGACTCTTGCCTCCGTGAGAAACCGTGCGCCGAGGCTTTCCAAATGAGGGTGGAGCTCAAATCCGCGCCGTAGCGAACCATACACAAAAAGGAGACGACATTCCATCCTGTTCATCAGGATCAAATCAGGTCAATTTTCGATTGTCGATGGAAGTGTGAGGGCCTGCCGGACCCCACATTATAACTCTCAGGATAGCTCCCAAGCACATTGAGAGAGAGGCGATTTGCCATCAATAATCGTCGATCGAAAATCGTCAATCCTTTTCACTCCGCTTCCAGTGTCTCAATGATCCGGCGCAAGGCCGCGAGGACCTCGTTCCGCTCCACGCTGCCTTTGCGGAACTTCAAGACCAATTTGAAATCCTTGGCGGGGGGAACATAGTTGAAGATCGCGTGCCGGGGTTTCGTGTCGGGGTTCCGCTCGGCGCGCGCCTGCTCGCGATTGACCAGGCCGGCGGCGAACCGGCGAACCAAGTCGCGCATCTTGGGCTCGCTCGGCTGGCGCGCCACCTGCAACAACTGTGACTTGGAAAGAACTCCCGACTCGATGCACAGCGCTTTTACCGCATCGGGAATGCCGCGCAGGCTCAAAGTCTCCGTAATCGACGAGCGCGACTTGGAGATACGCCGGGCGATTTCCTCGTGCGTCAGCTCATACCGGTCCGCCAGAGCCTGGACTCCGTCCGCCTCCTCGAAAGGCGTCAGGTCCTTGCGTTGCAGGTTCTCAATGAGCGCGATTTCCAGCGTTTCGCTGTCGTCGACGTTTTTTTCGATGCACGGCACTTCACGCAGGCCCGCGGCGCAGGCGGCATGGTAGCGCCGCTCACCGGAGATGATCATGAATTTGTCGGATTCCTGACGGTAGCGTACTAGCAACGGTTCCAGAACGCCTTTTTCGCGCACTGATTCCGTGAGGCTTTCAATGTCTCCGAAGACCTTGCGGGGTTGGTCGGCATTGGCGTGAATCTGCTCGACGGGAATCATGCGGCCAATGGCGGCGCCGCTGCGGGAGATGATGTCCTCAACGTAATGCGAATTGTGGCGCATGGTGACGGTGACCGGTAGGCCGGCGCGTCTAACTGACACGTTGGATAACCTCCCGCGCAAGTTGCGCGTATTCGATGGCCCCGCTGGAATCGGGCGCAAAACTGAAGATTGTCTCCTTGTAAGCGGGACTCTCTTCCAGGCGCACATTCTTGCCGATGACCGTCTTGAAAACCTTGTCGCCAAATACCTGTCGGACCTGCTTGTAGATGTCCCGCGCTAAGTTGGTGCGCTTGTCATAAAGCGTTACGATAACGCCGAGGAGCTGCAATTCCGGATTGGGACGGGCGCGAATGCGTTCCAGAGTCTCCAGCAAGTCGTCCGTACCTTCCAGGGAATAATATGAGGCCTGAATCGGCACCAAGAGGTAATTCGCCGCCACCAGGGCGTTCACGGTGATAATCCCGAGCGCTGGAGGGGTATCAATCACGATCAAGTCAAAATCCTCACGCGCCCCGGCCAAGGCATCCTTCAGGCGGAAGGGGGCGTCAAACTGGCCCACCAGGTTGGCTTCCAGCTTCGCCAATGAAATTTTGGCGGGCACCAGGCACAAATTCGCCACTTTGGTAGGATGAACCACCTCCGTTACCGTGGTGCGTGCGTCGGACAGCACATCGTAAATCGAACCCTTGATTTCATCCGGGGAGAAAAAGGTCAGCGTGGTGTTGGACTGAGGATCAAGATCGATGAGCAGTGTGCGCTGCCCCTTCATCGCGAAAGCCGCAGCGAGGTTTATCGCCGTCGTGGTCTTTCCGACTCCGCCCTTCTGGTTCGCGATAGCTATTACGGTTGCGGCCATTTACGAGACTCGGGATTCGGAATACGGGCAACGGGACATGGGACTTGCCCGGCGTCATGCGACTCTGCTTGTCAACTCACCGTGGGTACTTACCTTACCTTTGCAGCCAGGGTTGGCGGCCACTCCCCGAAGCCCGTTTCCCGTGTCCCGAGCTTACATTTTATACCGGCCCATATCTTCGTCGCCCAGATTCTCCAGCCATTTGCGCATTTCTTCGTTGTTGATCTTATCCGAAGCGTTCCCGGAGTTCTTGGAGTTCTTCAGAACCTCGTCCTCGACAAAGATGGGACAATCCACGCGCAGCGCCAACGCCAGGGCGTCGCTGGGACGCGAGTCGATGGACATCGTCTGCCCGTCCCGTTCCAGCCAGATTAGGGCGTAAAAGGTGTCGTCACGAAGCTCATTTACCACTACTTTGCGCACCTGGGTTTCCAGTCCCAACAGCAGGTTCTTCAACAAATCGTGCGTCATGGGGCGCGGCGTGGTGACCTTCTCGATTTCCAAAGCGATGGCATTGGCTTCGTAGATTCCCACCCAGATCGGCAGCACCGACGTCCCGCCTACATCCTTGAGGATGACGATGGGCATGTTGGTGACGGGGTCCATGACCAATCCGCGGATCTTCATTTCCACTTCCATGCACCCCTCCTCAATTGTCGATTTTCGATCGTCGATTTTCAATTGAATGTCACAAATCCTGCGTGACCGGCCATCAGAAAGGACCTAATATCGTGAACAGCCCTTTCAATGTGTCCCAAAGTTCAATCGTCAATCGACAATCGTCAATCGCCAATCCTTTCACCCACCAGGCTGTTCGGTCCGGCGGAGGTCACCTTGACATTCAAGTAGCGTCCCACATCAGCAGGCTTGCCGGGGAAATTCAAGACACGATTGCTGGTGGTGCGGCCAACCGCCTGCCCCAAGCGCACTTGGTAGCCCTCCACCAGAACCTCCAACGTTTGGCCCACCAATGCTGCGTTGCGCCGTATCTGAATCTGCCGCTGGGCCTCCTGCAATAAGGCCAGGCGGCGGGCTTTCTCCTCTTCCGGAACCGTATCGACAAATCCCAGCGCCGCAGTGTTCGGCCGCGGCGAAAACTTAAATGAAAAAACCTGGTCGTACTCGACTTCCGCCATTAGGGAAACGGTCTGCTCGAAATCTTCTTCGCTCTCGCCGCAGAAGCCCACAATGATGTCAGTCGAAAGGCTAATAGCACGCCGCGCCGCGCGGATGCAATGTATTTTTTCCAGGTACTCCTCGCGCGAGTAGCCGCGCAGCATACGGGCCAGAACCTCCGTGCAGCCCGCCTGCACCGGTAAGTGAATCTGGTCGCAGAGTACCGGGTGGGAATCAATGGCCTGCACGATTTCGGGAGTGAAGTAGCGCGGATGGGAGGTGGTGAAGCGCACGCGCCGCAAGCCGCGCAGCTCCGCGATGCGCGCCAGCAATTCCGCAAAGCTCCAACGCGCCGGCGAGGGGTCCTGCCAGGCATTTACAATCTGGCCCAGAATCTGGATTTCGGTGTAGCCCCCATCCAGCAGGCGGCGGCACTCGGCCAGGATCTTGGCGCCGGGGCGGCTCCGCTCCGGCCCGCGCGTCATGGGCACCACGCAGAATGCGCAGCGCTGGTCGCAGCCCTCGATGATGGTTAAATAGGCACGAAAGGGGTTATCGCGGCGGGTGAACTCGGTCTCAAAGCAATCCTCTGTGTCGAGATCGAGGCCCGTCACCCGGCGGTTTCCCGACTCGAGCTGGGCGAGCAATTCGGGTAATTGCGCATAGCTGGCCGAGCCGCACACCAGGCTGACTTGCGGGGCGCGTTCGAAAAAACGTTCCCCTTCCTGCTGCGCGACGCATCCCAGCACACCCACGATTTTGTTTTCGGCAGAGCGCGCCTTGCGGAATGCCCCCAGGCGCGAGAAGACCTTTTGCGCCGCCTTTTCCCGAATGCTGCACGTGTTGTAAAGGATGATGTCGGCTTCTTGATGGGAATCCACCGGGCGATAGCCGCGCGCCATCAGCACGCCCGCCACCTTCTCCGAATCGTGCACATTCATTTGGCAGCCGAAGGTTTCAATGTAGAAAGTCTTGCCCTCAGGCGCCAGCGCGGCACTCACCACAAGATCCTGCGCAAGCGGCGCTTCGGCAGTAAAGGCGCCTGGTGGCGGCGCATTGGCGATTTGGATTAAATCATTTCCCATGGAGCAGCAGAGAGCTAACCCACACAGTATAGCGTGAATCCTAATGTTTGAGTAGCAAGAGCCGAGCGCATTGAGCTTTAACTTGAAATGGTGGTGGATTTAATCCGTCCGTGGGCGCGATCGCCTCACGCTTTTCGAATTTATCTTGGCGCGATTCCCTACAGCCATTTTTTTCCCCGGAAAGGGATCAGGGATGAGACCGGGCGGGATTGCTCACCTCGGTAGTCAGACGGCTAGCCTGCTGGGTCTTGCCGTGGGTCTGACTCTGGGAAGCGGCCGCGCTCCGCGCCCTTCCACGGGAAAGTCCCGAGCCGGGGACAGGCCAAGCCAGAGGGCGCCACGACTTCGCTTGCCATTGGCTCATCCGGGGATTGGGGCGGCGATCATGCGCCCCCATTTGGCGATGTGAACTCTCCGCTACCACCGGACAGGATGTCGGTGGATTTTGAATGCGCCAGCCTTCACTTAAGTCCTTCCGCTTCATCAACATATTGGCTTAGCGTGAAAAACAGGATTTTGGAGCGATCTAAGTCATCTGTTTTCATGAACATATTGGCTTAGCCGAAATTGGGGTCACTTTCGGTGTTTAGGAGGGCAATTTTGAGGCTAGCTATATTTGCTTTCATCAACATCTTGGCAAAACCCATAAGTCGTTTTGTTTCAAATATATATTGGCTTGACACTTTTTGTAAAAATTCGTGTCTTTGTTTTCATCAACATATTGGGATCACCCTTAATATTTGATATTTTCTTCGAAGCTGCAATCCGCTCCAATTTCGTGGACAAATAGACGCTTCTCCTCCCCCCGTGCGTTTGGATTCTTTATCGGCATAATTAGCCCAGTTCTCGCGAGGGCACTGCTGAATTTTGCGCACTCTTTTCAAGGCGGGTTTCATGTAAGTCACCACCGGTCACTTTGCGCTGCCCATCGCCCGCCGGGAAAGCCTTCCGGGCGTGCGCAGGTGGGCGATTTAACCCTGCGCCGCCTCCAGGCTATAGGCTAGCACGTTGAGGGCCAAGGTCACGTGGGTAGCCGCGGTCCATGCCGCGGAAAGTGACCCCTCACCCCCACGACCTGCAGAACGTGGGGCCCCTACCTCGTCCCTCGGCCACCTTCTCCCCAAGGGAGAAGGCTAATCGGCCCGGAAGGGCGAAGCCCTTCCGCAAAGCGGAGCGGCGAAGCCGCAACAAGAGCCGCAAGCGTCTGTTATAGATGGACAGCAGTGTTGTTAGGTCGCCCCTTTGGGGCTCAATTTGGGCGCCAGGGGCGCCGATCCGCCGGGTGCAGCCAAAGGGTGGGACACGTTCAGCCCCTCAATGGACCGCCGGTTTCGACAAGCGATCCAGGTTCTTCTTATAGGTGGCGTTTTGAGGATCGTAGGTGGAGGCGGTGCGGTACTCCTCCAGCGCTCCCTTCGCATCGCCATTGCGCTCCAGGGCTACGCCCAGATTGTTGTGCGCGCGGGGATCGCGGGGGGCCAGGCGCAGGGCCGCTCGGTATTCGGTGATGGCCTGGTCATTCTGCCGGGTCTTGAGGAACACACTGCCGAGTTCCACATGGGCGCTGACATCCTTCGGTCGAAGGGCGACGACCTTCTGGTACTCAGGAATGGCCAGGTCATATTTCTCTTTCTGGTAGTAGGCTTCCGCCAGAATCATATGCACCAGGCTGGAATTGGGAGCGTGCGTGGCAACGGTTTGCAGCGCTGCGAAGGTTTGGTCGTCAGCTTTACCGTTTGCCACTTGTTTTGCCGCCTCCTGAAGGGTTTTGCGGTCGGCGGTTGGGAGACTGATTAGTTCCTGCTGGACGATATTTTTCGACGGGTCATAGGTGCGGCGGACCCACCCAAAGCCGAGAAACAGGATCGCCGCAATGGCGAGCGCGGCCAGTTTGAACGGAGTGGTGTTCGGGCCCGCCGAGTCATCCGTGGCGAAGGGGCTCGACCCCGCTACCGGGGTGGTTTCCAATTGGCGCCGGGGCATAAGCGCCCCCAACGCCGCGCCGCTGACCAATCCACCCAGGTGGGCGGCATTATCAATTCCCCCGCGCATGCCGTAGAGCAGGTTGTAACCAATAAAGAAAAGCAGGCTCTTGAATTGCTGCTGCATCTGGGCGCCGGGAATCTGCGCCTTCTTGAGCCCCAACAGCGCCACCATTCCCCCCGCCACCCCGAAAATCGCCCCTGAGGCGCCGGCGCTCACCAGTTGGGGATGCAGCCAAAGGCTCAGAATGCTCCCCCCCACGCCGCTCAGCAGGTAAAGGATCAGGAAGGTCACGTTCCCCAGCAACCGCTCGGCGAGTTCTCCGAGGGTCCACAGGCACCACATGTTGAAGAGAATGTGAATGATGCCGATATGCACGAACATACCGGTGAGTAATCGCCAGGGCTGCGCGCCAAGGGTGCGTGGCCCGAAATTCGCTCCCCAGTGCACCAATTGGCCCAGGTCGGGTTCCATGACGGACACGCCTGAAACCACCATGGCGATGAAGACGAGGACATTGAGCCCAACCAAGCATGGCGTGACGATGAAGGTGGGAGTTATGGCACGGAGTTTCGCCTTCATCTCGAGTTGCGCCGCTTTGCACTCTGGGCAAAGCGTGGCGAATTTCCAAACCGGTACATTGAACTCCTTGCGGCAGGCTGTGCACTTTGCCATATAAAACCTCTGTCATTGGCTTACTCGGCCGCTTGCCGGAGCATGGTGGCAGCGTGTTTCAGGACGGCATCGGTGATCTGGCTGCCGGAAAGCATGCGCGCCAGCTCTTCCGCACGCTCTTTGTCGTTGGATAAGACTTTAATGGCCGTAACCGTCCGATTGGTGCGCGCAAACTTTTCTACGTAGAAGTGGCGGTCGGCGAAACAGGCAATCTGCGCCAGGTGGGTAACGCAGAGCACTTGCCCGCTTCGCGCCAGGCGCTTGAGCCGCTGGCCCACGCTTTCCGCCACTCGCCCGCCGATCCCGGCATCCACCTCATCGAAAACAAAAGTCACCTCGGAACGCCCCGCGGCGCGACCGCTGCGGCCGGCGCGGGCCTGCCCCACCACGGTTTTCAAAGCCAGCATCAGGCGCGAGAGTTCCCCACCCGAAGCGATTTTTTCCATGACCCGTGGTTCCTCTCCCATGTTGGGAGAAATGCGGAATTCGACTTCATCAATACCCCTGGCGCCACCCTGGCTCTCGGGAGTGTCTTCAAAATGCACATCCATGCGGGCCTTCTCCATGCCGAGCTGCGCCAGTTCATCCCGCACCAGCTTTACCATCCGCCGCGCGGCGTCGCGACGCTTGTCGGAAACCGCCTCGGCCGCCCGGCGATACTCGGCCGCCGCTTGCGCCAGGCTCTTGCGCACGCCGTCCCGGCGCTCATCGGCATGTTCCAAGCTCGTTAAGCTGCGGCGCGTCTCATCGGCGTAGGCCAGAATCTCTTCCACGCTGCTCCCATACTTGCGTTTCAGGCGGTCGATCTGCGCCAGACGGTCCTCAATTTCCTCCAAGCGCGCGGGATTGGCCTCCAGCCTGCCCAAATAGTCGCGGAGGAAGGCGGCAACATCCTCGATCATGGCCCGGGCGGCGCCGAGGGGTTCGATCTGCGCAGCAAAGGCCGAATCATAGCGGCGCGCCTCCTCAAGCTGGCGGCCCGCCGCTGCCAAGCGCGCTATGGCCGCACCCTCGCCTTCATAAAGCTCCTCAAAGGCGCTTGCCGCTGCCGCGCGTATCCTTTCGAGATTGGAGAGTATTTTGCGCTCCTCCTCCAATTCCGCGTCCTCGCCGGGCTGCAACTTGGCCTCCTCGAGCTCGCGCACCTGAAACCCCAAAAGGTCAAGCGTGCGCAGGCGCTCCTGTTCATTGTGGCTGAGACCGTCGAGTTCCTGCTCAAGCTGGCGGCGGCGCGCGTGCAGGTCCCGCACCGCAGCAACCTCCGCGCCAACGCCCGCGAACTGGTCAAGCAAACGGAGTTGCGCGTCGCGGGCAAACAGCGACACGTGCTCGTTCTGGCCGTGCATTTCCACCAGGCGCCGAGCCAGTTCGCGGACGGCCGCCAAGGTGACGGGCTGGTCATTTACAAGCATGCGGCTGCGGCCGCCGGCTTGCACTTCGCGGCGCAGAATCAGGTCGCCTTCTTCGCTCGCTGCCACGCCGAATTCCTCCAGCCAATCGGCCCAAGGCGGTTTTCCCTCCGCGGAGAAAACGGCCGTGACCAGCGCACGCTCCTCGCCGGTGCGTATGACCTCTGTCGAGGTTCGCCCACCCAAAGCTAATCCCAGCGCATCTACCAGGATCGACTTCCCCGAGCCGGTTTCGCCCGAAAGCAGGTTCAGGCCGGGGCCGAACTCCACGGACAGGTTTTCAATGACGGCGTAGTTCTGGATGTGAATTTCACGCAGCATGGCGGTGCGGGGAAAGTCTACCACACCTCGGGGCTGCTCCAGCTCCCTGTCGAAGTCGGTCGGGTTGGAAGGGGTCTATTCG
>Ga0335085_10008936_pt1 | contig 15182 bp, 15 predicted proteins | sample Lox_Sample_45_FD_206712 | JGI IMG/M metagenome (GOLD analysis project Ga0335085, IMG submission 206712) | Soil microbial communities from Loxahatchee National Wildlife Refuge, Florida, United States - Lox_Sample_4.5 | ecosystem: Environmental > Terrestrial > Soil > Wetlands | place: USA... | reverse complement strand
CAGCCGTGGATCGGCGTTTATCTCAGCACCTCGCTCATGTGCGGCGCTATGGTTTGGGCGCTGTGGGCCTTTTTCCCTCCGATCTGGGCCTTGCTCGGAGGACTGATTACGGTCTTCCGCTTCGCACTGTTCAGCTACTGGATGAATTCTTACTGGGGCGGTTCAGTGCCCGCACTTGGCGGAGCCATGGCGCTGGGCTCGGTAGTGCGACTGTGCGAGGTGGACCGATCCAACTCCAGCCGCATACGAATGTCGTGCGTCTTTGCCGCCGGTCTGCTTCTACTCGCCAACTCTCGTCCCTATGAAGGACTTGCCTGCTCGCTGCCTCTGTTTGGATATCTTGCTTACAAGTTAATAGTGAGCAAAGCGGACGCAAAACGGGCGGCGGCAATGGTGTTGCCGGCGCTCTTGATAGGCTTGGCGGGGCTCGCCGCCATGGGCGGATATAACCACGCGACCACAGGGCACGCGTTGCTCATGCCTTACACGCTGAACCACCGCACCTACTGGCCGCTGCCATTCTTTATGGGAGAGAAAGAAAATCCGGCAGCGAAGTTGGATGATCCGGCTTTCGTGAAGTTTTTTGAAGTCACGGCGAAGGTTTACGACTATGACCAGACGAAGTCACTGTCAGGCGCGACTGGGGTCGAATTGCGCCGGGTCCTCGGGAACTGGTTCTTCTATGTCGGACCGGCGCTGACGTTTCCCGCAGCCATTGGCTTTCTTTCCTGCCTCAAGCAAGCGCGGCTGCGCATCGCCGTGTTTGTGGTGGTTGCGATCTCACTGGCCCTTGCGCTGTGCATCTATAATTTGCAGCATTATTTTGCCCCCGCAACCGTCGCGGTATTTATTTTTGTTGTCGAGGGTCTGCGGTACATGTGGGACAGCCACAAGCGCGCGGAACGTTCATTGGCTGTCGCCATAGGCATCACGGCGGCATTGACCGCCGGAATCACCGGTAGTGCCGCTCTCTATACAAAATATGTAGTGCCGGACGGAAGAAGGATCGCAGTAGGGCAACTACAAGACGAATCGAAGAGGTATGTCGTTCTGGTGTCCTACGAGCTTGATTGCCATTATCCGGGCGATGAACTCGTGCATAACGGAGCAGACTTCAACTCGGAGAGGATTCTCTGGGCGCGATCCAAGGGAAGCGACACTGACCTGGATCTTTGTGCAGCATACGGCGACAGGACGTTTGTGAGTGTCGTTACCGATGATGTCAATCTCACGTTGAAACCGCTTCGCTTGTGCAAGTAAAACTCACCTCAAAGCTCAAACACACTCCGGCTACCTCGTCAGACACGTAACTGCAGAACCCGCCCCTGACAAAGCAATCACCCACGTCCTTCTTCGAACGAAAATGACGTCCTGACCTCGAGCGCACGTTGTTCGTGAGTTCGCCTGGTTTGCATAGATCTACGGATCGGGGAACGTTGAAAGATTATGTACAGATTACCCCCGCGCGCAAAGCGTAACCTGCCAACCTGGCCTCAACACGACATTAGAAGCCGCTCATACTATGCGCAAATGTTTGCATTTAATAAACCCTCAATTGCCAACCATTTTTCGTGACGGCACTTGTCGGCCAAGTTACCGCCGCGGGGTAATCCTCCCCAAGCCCTATTTTGCAACGTAGCTCACTGATGGGGTTGGGGCGGCGAGTCCTCCCAAAGTGGTACTCACCTACGGGGTCAAGACCGACACTGATGGCATTCGAGTTGCTCTATCAGCAACTGACGTGAATCGTCATCCAGCCAATGTCGGGTCTCAAGTTGTCTCTTATGCTGAGTCCGCACTGCGGATTGGACAACCACTCTGTTTTCCATGAAAGGAAGGCCAAGAATGTTGAAACTGCTACAGAACCTCCTCAAGGAGGAATCCGGTCAGGACCTGATCGAATACGCGCTGATCGCAGCGCTCATCGCAACCGCCTGCGCGGCTGCTATGACCACACTCGCCACCGACATCAGCACCGCGTTCACCACCGTCGGGGGCAAAATCACCTAGTCAGCGCGATGGGACCGCCCTGCAACATACAGGGCGGCCTGACCTCGCAAAGTGACGAACAACGTCATGAACCCTGATTTGTTCCTCCTATTTGACGCGCTGGCACTGGCAATCGCCGCAGCCGCGATCGACGTGCAGCAGTACCGCATCCCCAACTGGCTAACTCTTCCAGCGATAGGGATGGGAATACTGCTGCGCGTCTATTTCTTCGGCTGGCATGGCCTGCTGACGAGTGTTGGCGGCTGTCTGCTGGCAGGCGGCATTGTCTTCTTGTTTTATGCAGTGCGCGCCATGGGAGCGGGAGACGTTAAGCTTTTGGCCGCACTCGGTTCGATCGTAGGGCCGCATTATGCGGTCCTCATCTTGTTGGCTACAGCGATAGCGGGTGGGGTGTTGGCGTTGGTGTATGTGGTCTATCGCGGCAGGACACGAAGCACCTTTGCCAACCTCGGCTCGGTAGTGAAGTTCCATGTCCAGGGAGGCGTGCAAGCGCACCCTGAAGTTAACCTCGACAATCCAGAAGCCCTGCGTATGCCTTATGGCCTCGCTATTGCCGCGGGAGCGCTCTATACCTTCGTCACGGCCTGGTGGAGGTGAGATACGAAAACCCGTCGGATGACCTTAGCCCTGTTTATCGCCTTAATCGTCTCGCTGGCTCTTACCTACTTCCTGTACTCGCGGATGAAACGCCAGTATGCCAAGACAGCCTCGTACAAGGTAGTGGTGAGTTCCGGGCCGCTCGAAGCCGGGACCCAGCTTGCCGCCGAGCAACTCACGCTGTCGGAATGGCCGGCGAATATTCCGCTGGATGGAGCCGTCACCAAGCCGGAATCCATTGTGGGCCGAATCCTGTTGTACGCCGTGCCGGGCAAAGAGCCGATCCGCGAACCGCTGCTGGCGGGGCCCGGCTCGGCGATCGGCCTCACCGCCAAGATTCCGGAAGGGATGCGCGCTGTAGCCGTGGTAACGAACGAAGTCAATAACGTCTCCGGCTTCTTATTTCCCGGCAGTCATGTGGACGTGCTGGTCACCTTCCGCGCCGAGGGCAGTGTTGAGCCGTTGACCACGACGGTGCTGCAGAACGTTGAGGTGCTGAGTACCGGCGAGAGGCTGCAGCCCGATCCTTCGGGAAAGCCCCAGAACGTGAAGGTTGTGACTGTACTTCTCAAGCCCGATGATGCGGAAAAACTGATGCTGGCAAGCAACCAGGGAACCGTTCAATTTGTACTGCGCAATAGCGCTGATCAAGCCCAAGTGGAGAGCCATCCGGTCGACGTGCGGACACTGCGGGGTGCGCCCCCTGCTCTTCCGGCTGCGGTCAAAAGAGCAGCCAAAGCGGCACCGCCCAAAACCACGGCATACCAGGTTGAGACGTTCGATGGCACAAAGAAGGGTGCGGTTTCGTTCTAAGTCCATGCAAGGGAGCATCTCGTGATACCAATTCGTCGGAGCAGCGAAATCCATTTTCCGCGAGTAATTGCTGCGGCTCTGCTCGGCTTCACGTGCTGCTTAAGTGCGAGCCTGGTCATGGCCCAGCAGTCACCGGGGGCCCAGGCACCCGCCGCAGTCCAGAACCTGCAGCCGTACCCGCTCGCCGCCGCGCAAGGAGACCAGGGGCCCGAAGCCTTGCACATCGTGGTGGGACACTCACTTCTGATCCGCAACTCGGCGCGGGTAAAGCGCGTGCTGACCGGCAATCCAACGGTGATTGAGACCGTTCCGACCTCACCCTACGAATTAGTTGTTACCGCAAAACAGACTGGAGGCAGCAGTCTGCTCTTGTGGGATGAAAACGGCAAAAGCCGAATGATGGATGTCTTTGCTGACCTGGATCTCACTCCCCTGCGCAGTGCGCTCCAGCAAACCTATCCTGATATCAGTGTGGAGGCGCAGTCGGAACAGGGCCGCGTGGTGCTGGTAGGTATCGTGCCCTCGCCCGCGGTGGCTGAACAGATACTGAAGATGGCCGGCAACTTCTCCAAGGAAGTGGTGAACGGTCTGCAGGTCGCATTGCCGTCCCGGCAAAGACAGATCATCCTGAAGGTAAGGTTTGCCGAGGCGGACCGCAGCAAGCTGAACGCCTTTGGCATTAACCTTTTCAGTACGGGCGCGGCCAACACCATCGGCACTGTTTCCACCCAGCAGTTCGGATCGCAGACGCTCAATACCCAAGGCTCGACCGGGGGCGTTGTCTCTCAGTTCAACCTCTCCGATCTGCTGAATATCTTTCTCTTCCGCCCGGACATCAACCTCGGAGCAACCATTAAAGCGCTGCAGGAAAAGCAGGTGCTGCAGATTCTTGCCGAGCCGAACCTGATGGCAATCAGCGGGCAGACGGCGCACTTCCTGGCCGGCGGCGAGTTTCCTTATCCGGTTGTGCAGTACGGAGCCGGGGGCGTGGGTTCTTCGATCACCATCCAGTTCAAGCCTTACGGCGTGAAGTTGGAGTTCACCGGCACCATTCAGGACGACGGCTCGATACGGCTGAAGGTAGCGCCCGAAGTTAGTTCTCTGGACTACACCAACACCATAACCATCTCCGGGTTCGTCATGCCGGCCATCCAGACGCGACGGGCAGAGACCGAGATCGAACTGAAGGACGGGCAGAGTTTCGGCATAGCCGGTCTGCTGGACGAACGCACCACGGTGCAGCTTAGCAAGGTTCCGGGGATTGGCGACGTACCCATCATCGGAGAGCTGTTCAAGTCGCGGAATATCAACCGCACGAACAGCGAACTTGTGGTGCTGGTAACTCCAAGCATCGTCGATCCCGTTGCAGGACAAGGATTAACTCCTCCACAGCAAGTCGACATGCCGATCAGGAGCCTGGAAAAAGACAAGTTTGATCAGCACTTACCCTATCCTGCCAAGACTCCAGGAGAACAATGAGTAGCACACACGCTAACTTGACGATCGATCGTGCGAAGGGCGCCAAACTTCGCATCGGTGTGCTGTGCATCAGCATGGACCCGACATCACGTGCGAACCTGGAATCGCTCGTGGTTATGACACCCGGCGCCCATGTCGTGGACAACGTTGACCGGCGTATTGTTCCACGCGAAGTCATGCTGATGCTGGAACCCTTTCAGTACCGCATCTGCGTAATTGATTTCGACGAAGGAGTCGAAGAATGCTGCCGGATCGCGGAACGCCTTCGCGACAATTGCGACAACACCGTCAGCCTGTTCGCAGCCTCCAGCGATTTCAGTCCCGACACCATCCTGGCCGCGATGCGGGCCGGTTGCGTGGAATATCTCACCAAGCCCTTCGACTCGGAGCGGGTATCGAGTGCACTGACGCGCATTGAGGCGCGACGCCACGTCAAGGATGAAAACGCAACGCCAGGCAAAGTTGTGACCATCATTGGCGCCAAGGGAGGAACCGGGGTTACCGCGCTCGCGACCCATCTGGCGCTGAGCCTTGCCCAGCGACACAAACAGAAATGCCTGCTGGTGGACCAGCATCCCGCACTCGGCGACGTTTCGCTCTATCTCGGCCTCACCCGTCGCCAGTACAGTTTCTATGAACTGGTGCATAACACCGACCGCCTGGACAACGAGTTATTGGATGGGTTCATACTTCAGCACGACAGCGGCGTACATGTACTCGATTCACCAGAAGTCATCGACAGCTTCCCGCATGCGGCGCCCGAGGCGATTGAACATACCTTGGCATTCCTGGCCGAGAACTATCAATTCATCATTATCGATTGTCCGCCTGGGGTGACCGACGACAGCGCCGCCGCCATCCGGCAATCCAGCCACCTTGCCGTCGTTATCACGCCGGAACTTCCCGCGGTACGCAATGCACTTCGCTGGGTGGAATACCTCATCAGCCTGCACTATCCGGAAAGCTGCATTGACATCGTCTTAAACCGTCACATCAAGAACAGTCCATTACGTGACGAAGAGATCGAGGCAGCATTACGCCGTCCGATTGCGGTCAAGATACCAAATGCGTATGAGGACGTTGCGAGGGCCATCAACACCGGGGTACCCCTGGGACAGGGCCGTAACACGAGCCTGTTATCGGCCTTTGACCGCTGGGCGGATCGCCTCGTAGGGGAGAACGCGGCGGAGCAAAGCCAGCCGCAAGACTCTCGCGGCTGGTTTGGACTGTTTGGCTAGTGATCTAGGAATTGACAATGGCGAATGGTAAAAGTCTTGCTCCGACCTCCCGACTGGGCAGCGCATGGGTCACTGCGCGCAGCATTGGTGTCTCTACCAAGGCCCATCAGGACCTGAAGACCAACCTGCATCGCGAACTACTGAACCGCCTGGACCTCGAGAAACTGACCTCTCTGGAAGATGTCAAAGCGCGCATGCAGGTGCAGGACCTCATCCTCGAGCTGATCGGGCGACAGGATACGCCCCTCAGCACCAACGAGCGAGACCGGCTGGCGCGCGAGGTTTTGCACGAAGTGTTCGGACTGGGGCCGCTCGAGCCGCTGCTCCAGGACCCGACCATCAACGACATTCTGGTGAACACCCATCGCAGCGTGTACATCGAACGTGCCGGGGTGCTGGAGAAGACGACCGTTATTTTCAAGGACGAAGCTCATCTGCGGCACATCATCGACAAGATTGTGTCCAATGTCGGCCGAAGGGTGGATGAATCTTCTCCCATGTGCGACGCCCGCCTGGCCGACGGATCCCGCGTGAACGTCATTATTCCTCCCCTGGCGGTCGATGGACCGATCATGTCGATCCGGCGCTTCGGGAAGATCCCGATCGGCGTCGAGCAGTTGCTTGCCAGCCACACCGTGACTGCACCCATCTTCGACATTCTGAAAGGCGCGGTACGATCCAAAATCAATATTGTGGTCTCGGGCGGCACCGGCGCCGGCAAGACGACCTTACTCAACGTCCTCAGCGGCTATATCAGCGAATCAGAACGCATCGTCACCATCGAGGATTCGGCGGAGCTTCAGCTGCGGCAGGAGCACGTTGTCCGCCTGGAATGCCGGCCGCCCAATCTGGAAGGCAGCGGTGCGGTGCGCCAGCGGGAGTTGGTCATCAACGCACTGCGTATGCGTCCTGACCGCATCATCGTGGGCGAAGTGCGTGGCGAAGAGGCGCTTGACATGCTGCAGGCGATGAACACCGGCCACGATGGCTCCTTGACCACCATCCACGCCAATACTCCGCGCGACGCCGTGTCCCGACTGGAAACCATGGCCATGATGGCGAACCTCAACCTGCCGGAGACGGCTGTTCGCCATCAGATTGCGTCGGCGGTGGGAATCATTATTCAGGTTGCTCGCATGAGCGATGGCAAGCGTCGCATCACTCACGTCACTGAAATCACCGGCATGACGGGTGACATCGTGGCCATGCAGGACATTTTTGTATTCGAGAAGATTGGTATCGACGCCGGCGGACGGGTACTGGGCAGGTTCAAGGCGACGGGCGTGGCCCCGAAATTCGGAGAAAAGCTCAAGACCTCGGGTATCCACATTCCGCCGAGTATTTTTGAGCACTGCTTTGAAGTGTAGGCCAGAGTAGAAATATGCCGATCATCACTATTTTCGTGATCCTGCTGGTAGCCGCGTTCGCTACCGCGGTCTATTTCACCGACCCCTCGGAAGCGGAAAAGCGAGCTCGCGAGAGGCTGCTTGCGCTGAATCGTCCTACGGCTGGGGAAGTCGAGGAAGGGATTCTGCGCGAGGTCAGCTTCAGCCGCATCGCAATGGTGGATCGCTACCTTCGCAACAACAAGGTTGCGCTGAGCCTGCAGCTGATGCTGGAACAGGCGAAGTTATCCTGGACGGTCGGCCGCTTCTTTTTCTACTCGGCGGTTTGCATGATCGCGGGCGGCATCCTTGGCAACTGGTGGATAGCCGGTGGGATTGTCGGGTGGATACCCGGCATCTTCCTCGGCATGGCGCCGTTTTTCTGGTTGATGTACCAGCGCTCGAAAATTATCAACAAGATGAATCAGTTGCTACCCGAGGCGGTGGACCTGATGGGACGCGCCTTGCGGGCAGGCTACTCCCTGCCCAGCGCTTTTGTGATGGTAGCCGACGAAGTGGCTGACCCACTCGGCCCGGAATTCCGTCATACCGCTGATGAGCTGAACTATGGCTTGCCGTTTCGTGAAGCACTTCTCAACCTCCAGCACCGCTACCCCATGGAGGATTTGCGGTTTCTGATTACCGCGATTCTTCTGCAAAAAGAGACGGGCGGAAATCTGGTGGAGTTGCTTGACAATATCAGCGCTCTACTTCGCGCTCGTATTAATCTGCGGCAGAAAGTTCGAGTCTATACCGCGCAGGGGCGTATGACGGGAGTAATTCTGGTAGCAATCCCATTCATACTCTTTATTCTCCTTAACTTGGTGCATCCCGGCTATAGCAAGCCACTCTTTGAAAATGACACTGGACGAAAAGTGGTTTATGGGGCCTTGGTGAGCATGGCAATTGGCATAGTCGCGATTCAACGTATTGTGAATATCCGAGTCTGAAAATGACTGTTCTCCCAGTTGCGATTGGTATTGCCCTGACGCTGAGCTGCGCCATGGCGCTGTTGATTGTCGCCCTCATGGGAGACCAGTCCGCGGCGGAAGCCCGGCTCGCCGAAGTCGCCATCGTAGCTGAAAATGACCACCGATACGGATTTCGGGATGTCCTTTCCCTCATCACTCGTGCCCTAGAGCCGCTTCGCCGGCCGCTGCGATTGGTGGCGGACGAGGATCTCATCTATCGCTTGAGTGTCGCCGGATTCCGCGAGCGTGAGGATGTTGACACATTTCTTAACGCGAAACTCTTGTGTCCTGTGCTGGGGGTACTGGGCGCCACCTTTGCCGGCAGAAGCAATGTCTTCGTATTTAGCCTTGTACTGGGCGCATTGGGTTTCTTCGCTCCCGACCTCTTCCTGCTTTATGCCACCAACAAGCGAAAGACGGCGATAGCTCTTAGCCTGCCGAATGCACTGGACCTGCTGGTGATCTGCATGGAAGCGGGCCTGGGCATGGATCAGGCCGTGCTGCGGGTCTCGCAAGAGCTGGAATTCGTGTCGCCGGACTTGAGCCATGAACTGACGCTTCTGTCCCGCGAACAGCGGGCCGGGAAACCTCGCTCCGAGGCCTGGCGAAGCTTGGCCGAGCGCGTTGACCTGGACACGGTGCGGCAGTTCGCCAGCATGCTAACCCAGAGCGAGCGGCTGGGTACTCCGATTGCGCGTGCTCTCGCACAATTTGGCGAAGCGTTGCGGACCAAGCGGCTGATGCAAGCCGAGGAAAGGGCCGCCAAAACTACCATCAAGCTGATTTTTCCCCTGGTGTTGTTCATCTTTCCGTCGATGTTCGTGGTGATTCTGGGACCGGCGGGACTTGAGATATCGAAGATGTTCGAAACGATGTCACACTAAATCAACTTACGGAGAATGGAGAGACAGACTATGGATAACGTGATGATGGTTCGTGTCGTGGCCGGTATCGTTTGTGTCATATTGCTGGCCGTTATTATCACCCGGCGCAAGCGTATGGCATCAGCCAAGCGCCTGGCCTCACGTCGCTAACTGAAGGACGACAATGCAAACCGTTCGTGTGTTGAACACGACCAAAGGCACCGTCCTGGGTGGGCGGGTAGGTGTGGCCGACACAAGTCTGAGCCGCATGGTGGGTCTGCTCGGGCGGAGCAGCATCGAGCCCGGCACAGGGCTCCTGATTATGCCCTCCCAAGCGGTGCACACGGTCGGCATGCGTTTCCCTATTGACGTTGTTTTCGTGGATGGGAAACTTCGCGTTATCCATGTGCAGCCCTCACTGGTCCCCTATCGGGTCAGTGGGTTGCACTGGAGGGCGCGCTATGTCCTCGAGTTGCCCACGGGCACGATTGCAGAGACTAGCACTTCCGTTGGCGACGAGCTTCAAATCGAGGACTAGGCGTATCCAAACCGGGCTCATGCGACGACCGGAGTAACCGGTTAATTGTTGTTGCGTTTTGCTCGACGAACTTTGACGAAGTTGCAATGCGCTGATGGGGAGCGACCGGACTGAAGATCCAAAGGACTCTTCCGTTCATGTCCCGGCTCGATTTGAAGAACCACCAAGAGTGAAAGTTATGAACGTTATGGCGATCGGGATTTCAAAGCGGCGGTCAGATTCAGGTCAGACGCTGGTCGAGTTTGCCTTGGGGGCCCTCGTCTTTCTTCTCCTGGTCTTTGGCGTGATGGACTTCGCATACTTCTTTTACGTCAAGCTGACCCTACAGAATGCGGTTCGACAAGCGGGAAGGTATGCCATTACTGGGCAGGCGATGTCGGGTGCTTCCCGCTATAACTCGATTCTGCAGATGGTCGAGAATTACTCGTCGGGCATTGCTCTGCCTAGCGAAATCAGCATTTGTAGCGCGTCCGGAGGCTGCGGCAGTGCCGGCGGTCCAAGTGAAGCCATAACCATCACAGTCACTCACGTGCACAAGTTCATTTCACCCTTGATAGCTAACTTCTTTAAGAATGGCGTCTACACCATCACGGTGAGCGCCAGTTTCAATAGCGAGCCCTTTCCACCATGAAGACTCTGATGAGGAGAACCACTATGGCGACAATACGGAAGGGCATGGGGCCGAACAACTCCGGCCAGGCTCTTGTCGAGCTGGCGATGATTGTCCCCGTGCTGGCAGTTCTGGTGTTTGGGATCATCGACTTCGGCCGTGCCCTTTACTACGTCGAGGTGATCAAGAACCTGACCGGGGAAGGCTCCAGTATGTCTTCCCGAGGCACTAGCCTTCCGCTCACTGTTCAGACGGTAGTGAGCGACGCTGGATCGGACCTGCAACTGGCCACCCTGGGCTGCGTCATTGCGACCTCCGTTACTAACACTGGGGCGCAGAAAAATCCCATGCAGGTCACAGGGCAATCAACCCAGGGTGCATGCACCGGGATCTCCAGCAAGATCGGATGCTACCCGCCGCCATCGACCTGCGGTAACGCTTCCCTGCCCTCCGAAGCTGCCGCTGCTCTCCAGGTGAACCAGAGCTTGTATATCACCGAGATTTTCTATACCTACAGCACGGTCACGCCGCTTGGCACGCTATTGAAGAATGCGAACGTATTGCCGACGACGTTGTATGACGTGGCTTACTACTAGAAAAGGATAGCTATGCGCCTCGCACGAGAAGAAAAGGGTCAGGTTCTGATCTTGTTTGCCATCTCACTTCTGGCTCTCATATTGTTTGTGGGATTGGCTGTCGACGTAGGAATGGCCTATATTACAAAAGCCAACCTGTCCAAGGCAGTGGATTCCGCCTGCCTTACGGGCATGAAAGCCTTGCCGCAGGGACAAACGACGGCGACATCGCTGGCAACTCACATCTTCAACGCAAACTTTGGCTCCAGCCCACCGACGCCGTCCATTACCTATCCTACTGACTCATACGGTGATCTGCAGGTAAAGGTAACCGCGACAGCCCAGGTCCCGACATTTTTCGCGCAGAAGCTTTTCCTGTTCTGGACTGTGTCTGACACGGCTGTAGCCACCCGAGGCAAATTGGTGATGGGACTGGTCCTGGATCGCTCAGGATCCATGAGCAGTAACGGGGGAGGAACCGCGCTTCAATCCGCGGTCCCCGCTTTCATCAACCTTTTCAATAACACGGTTGACGAGGTCGCGATGATCAGCTTCGCATCTGGCTCGAGTCTTGACTTCGCCATGAACACAAATTTTCAAACGGCAATTGCCAATAAAGTTAAGGCTTTGAGCTTTACGGGCGGCACGTTTGGAACGGGCAGTGGCAGCAATCCATTTGTTTCGGGCGATGGCCCGCCGCTTTCACTAGCCGACAACCAGATCGCCAGCGTGCCAATACTCCAGGGCCAAAATGTTACCAGAGTAGCGCTGTACTTCACGGATGGCCTGATGAATGAAGTTCAGGACACTTTCAGTTGCCCATCCTCAGTCCTGATCAATTACGGAGGTTACGACGTAGCGTCAACTGATACGACCACGACACCGGACTTTTTTGATCCTTCCAGCCAAGCGGATTGGGGAACTGTCAGTGGCAGCGCGGGCTCGAGCGGGGCACTGCCGTACGATAGCAGGCGCGACTATTGCAAGAAAAATAATGTATATGTAACCACATTTTTTTCCCAGAAATATCAAGCACAGAAAAGCTTCAAACAATCGTATGTTACCGCCGAGTCTCAATATCGCGCCCAACAGACTGCTAACGCTATGCGGGCCGAGACCCCGGGCACATATATTTATGTGATTGGTCTGGGCTGTGTCTTTGCATCGGGCAAGAGTAATTGCGCAAAGTCGGGCCAGAATCCTACGACGTTCTTACAGACGTTAGCCAATGATCCATCCGGCCCGAACTACAATTCGAGCGCGCTACCAGGCTTTTTCTATGCAGTACCCGATTGCCCTTCGTCAACGTGCACGGCGGAGCTGAATAGCGCTTTTCAGGAGATCGCCGCCAAGATACTACTGCGATTGACGCAGTGAGTTAGCGAAGGCACCGAGGAGAGGCTGTTCATGAGAACGGCACCGATTTTCGCAGCAGCCCTGCTGATCAGCGTGATCGCCCTGGGACAATCTCCGACTGCGTCGCCCGTGTCGCCTCCAACGCAGTCCTCCGTCTCCTCTCCCGCCGCGTCTGCTTCACTAAAGTGTTCCAAGACCGTTACCTTCGCGGTCGCAGAAGGCGGCCAACCTGTGCCTGCCATTCCCAAGTTCGCGACAAAGTGGATTGGAAAGGGCAAGCACGCCGCGGGCTACCCTCAGCTGTGCTTTTCGCAGATACCATCCTCGAGCACCTATAACTATGTCGTGATTCTTGCCAACAGCGAATCCAGCTTTGCCGGGCTTACGCCATCCGCTCATACCTATACCAGTACCGGTCCGCTCGCAGAGAATGCCGGCGGTATTAGCGGCTACGGAGGCACCTGGAATTACTCCTACGCCGGCGTACCCGCGCCTGTGACAACCAGCAGCGCGGCCTTGCAGCGGATTGATGCTTCCCGGGAGAAGCTCTCCCTTCGTGCGTACGACCAGGAGGGGCGGCAGGTCTCGAACTACAGCGTCGACGGGAATCAGTCGAAGGAAAAAGGATTAGATCAAGTTATTGGGGATGTTTATCGTGATTCGCCTGAAAAGCTGTCGCACAAACGGGTAGCTACCCCGCTGTCGGTCTACTATGTCAATTGCGACGTCGATTCCCCGGCCCCGGTGTCGCAGGTAGCTTCGTTAGAGCCGCCCGTCTCACCGCCGGCGACGAAGCCTCCGTTGCCGCCGGCCATTGTCGAGTTCCTGTCGAACTCAACCGGGGCGGAAATCTACCTGGATGGCAGATATATCGGCAAGACACCGTTTACCATCACCGTCGATCCCGGGGAACACCTGGTGCTCATGCGCAAGCGTGACTACAGCACATGGCAACAAAAACTTCAGGCTGGTACGGGCCCGCGGCGAGTGATGGGGTACCTGGAACGAAAGGTTCTCATTCTTCAGTGAGACGGAACACTCCACCTGTCCGAGACAGGCAGGGCCGCTTGTCTTGGACTTATGCGTAATTGATCTACGCATTGGGGGCATGTAGGACATGAAGGCCGCTTTGGCGTCGGTGGCCGTCATGAGCGCAGCAATACTGCTGTTCTTTGCCGTTCATGACGTGGTCGTTTGGGGGGCGGGGATATCCAGCAGCGCTTCGCGCGCTTCGGGAGAGTTTTGGGACGGGCTGGGAGATGCAGTCGCGTGGTGCATCGATTACAAAGCAGGGGCCACGGCTGTCCTTGTAATCTGCCTGGCACTCTTATATGTCGGGAAAGAGCCCACGATCAAAAGCCGATGATCGATTTACCCGCGTCTGCACGGTGGCCGTTGTTTGCAGGTTGCGAGGCGCGGCCGCATGGGTATTACGTTAGGGTCTGGCTGGACCTCTGGGTACGCTGGCCTTTTTGCAATGCCGCCTCGGCAGAATAACCGAGCTTCTCTTCGCTGCTGGTAACGGTCGTAAACGTTATGTCCGAGCCACCGGACGCTGAAATTCCTACCGCTCGATTCTTGCCGGACGACTTAGCATCGTAGAGCGCGCGATCCGCGAACGCGAGGACGGCTTCAAATCCTATTTCGCTAGGTCTATCTCGATACCAGGGAAAAGCGGCCCAGCCGATGGAGCAGGTTTGTGTAACCTCTGCGAGATCGAGCTCTACACTCGTAATCGGGTCACGTACGGCCTTCAGGAGACGCGAGGCGAAGATCGCTGCATCGGCCCGGTCGGAATTCCGTGTCACAACAAGAAACTCGTCGCCGCCCCAGCGGACGAGAACGTCAGAATTGCGGATTGCCGATTTGATCCGGCCAGAAATTTCTACCAGAACTCTGTCGCCCACACTGTGACCGTATCTGTCGTTGACTTCCTTGAAATTGTCCAGATCAATCAAATAGAAGACCAGGTCCCGAAAGTGCCCCTTGTAATCACTGGCATAAAGGCGTATTGCCTGGTCGGCATCGGCTGGGAGAGCCGCCGCAAGAAACCTCCGATTTCGGCAGCCGGTGAGCAAGTCGGTCACAGAAGCGTCATGAAGTACCCGCGCATTCTCGGTCAGTTCAGACATCATTCGCCGCTGGCGCAAAAGCAGGAGGCCGGCCATTACCAGGATTGTGCCCTGACCTACGACCTCGCGAAATCGAGCGACCCGCAAGGGAGGAGTTTGAGTGAGAGCCGTCAGAGTCGTAATGACGGGCAGCGACAACAGCGACAGCATCCCCCACTTCATGAGGGGAAAAGGACCCTCTATATCGATGCCGGGACTCTCATTCGCCAGCGAGCCGCCAATCAGGCCAACCACGGTGAACATGGCGAGAGCGGCCGTGTAGGGGACATCATAGGTGCTGCCGGGATAGTAAGTGTGATTCACAATAGCCCGGTTTGATATGTATCCACTCAGAGCTATGAATAACTGTGCGCCAAAAAAGCTACCGTAAAACCATTTCCACCTTGCAGAACTGTGTGTCGCCAGAAAGATGGCGATCGCCAGCAACGTAATGTCTACCAACCCGTTCAGCCGGTTATAGTTGATACCAGACCGCTGGTCGTCATACAGGACGTATTCCCAGGGCATCACGAAGTACAGATAGAGATAAAGCCACCACACAAGAAGCATGGTGAAATCGATAAGGCCGAGAGCTCGAATCTTCTCCCGCCATTGCCCTTGAGCCTGCAGCATGAG
>Ga0335085_10008935_pt1 | contig 15184 bp, 12 predicted proteins | sample Lox_Sample_45_FD_206712 | JGI IMG/M metagenome (GOLD analysis project Ga0335085, IMG submission 206712) | Soil microbial communities from Loxahatchee National Wildlife Refuge, Florida, United States - Lox_Sample_4.5 | ecosystem: Environmental > Terrestrial > Soil > Wetlands | place: USA... | reverse complement strand
CGGCTGCGGCACGACGAGTCGGTCGGGACCCTCGCCTTCTCGCCCGACGGGGCGACCCTCGCCACCGGCTCGCTGGACGCCAACCTTCGCCTGTGGGACGTGGGGGCCGCTCTTTCCGGAGAGGCGAGGCGCGAGCTGTTGCGGCAGCCCTCCGGCGTCACCGCTCTCGCCTGGGCGGGCGGCGGCGAGTGGATCCTCACCGGCCACACGTCCCGCGTCCTGCGCCTCATCGACCCGCACCGCTCACGGCTCCTCGCCACCCTGCGCGGTCCGGAAGCCCTGGTGAGCCTGCTCACACCGTCCCCGGACGGCCGGTACATGGCGGTGGCCAGCCAGGACCGGACGGTTCGCCTCTACGACCTCGGGACACGCGAACAGAAGGCCCTGCTCACGGAGCTGCGGCGGCCGGCCACCGCCCTCTGCTTCCTCGCCGACGGCGGCTTCCTGGCGACGGTCTGCCAGGAGAACGCGGTGCAGCTGTGGGACCTCCAGTCGGGCCGGCCCGGCGCGATCCTGTGGGGTCCGCCCGGCGAGAGCTTCGTCGGCCTCGCCCTCTTCGGGGAGTCGAACCACCTGGCGGTCGCCCTCGCCGACGGGCGCATCCGCGTCTGGGGGCCGGCGAGCTGACGCACGACCCGCGCGACGCGCGGGTCGACGTGGCCGATCCGTGGTCTCGGTTCGGGAAGGTCCCCGGGGACACCTCCTCCCTGATCTCACCCGACGAGCGAACGGACCTCGCCCGTCCTCTTGAGCAGCCCCATGCGGTGGAACGCGAAGTCGTATTTCACGGGGTCCGAGGGATCGAGGGTGCGGAGCTTCCGGGTCACGTCGAGGGCCATCGCCCAGCCCGCCGAGCGGTAGCGCGTCAGGCGCACCCTCCGGCTGATCGCGATCGTGTGGGCGTCGAGGGGCAGGACGAGCTGGGACGGGTCCGGCCGGCGCCACACGCCGAGGTCGACGCCGTCGCGGCGGGCCATCCAGCGCAGGTACAGGTTGAGCCGCTTGCACGCGCTCCCCTTCTCGGGCGACGGGAAGAAATAGCGGACCCCGGCGTCGTCCGGGAGGCGCCGGCCCCGGTAGAGGCCGCCGTGGTCGAGGGCGAGGGCGCGAGCCGAGAAGGACGCGAGGGCGGGCCCCACGTCGCGGTCGCCCGGCGAGAGACCCTCGGCGAAGAAGGCCTCCACCGAGCCGTGCGACTCGCGCACCTGCCTCGCGAAGAAGAGGAGGCAGGCCACGTCGCGGCCGGCGATCCAGCGATGGCGGAACGCTCGAAGGCGCGAAGCCGCTTCCCGGGGGTCGAGCGCCGCCACCGCTTCGGCGGGCCGGGGGCCGAGGCCCTCGAGCACGGCCGCGATGCTGCGCTTGATCTGGGCGACCGTGCCGAAGGCGAGGCCCGAGGCCAGGAGACCGACCACCTCGCGGTCGGCGTCGCTCGTTTGCGCTCGCACGAACTCCAGCGGGTCCGGCGTCACGAACCGATGGTCGTACTGCCGGTAGAGCACCTCCAGCCGGTGGCGCAGTTGCTCACGACCCACGACGACAGTATGGCCCGCCCCCGGCCCTCCGTGGTGGCCACAGGGCGTGAACGGGCGCCCGTTGCCGCTCGCGACGCACGCACGCTACGATCCGGCACATGGACCAAGAGCGTGGCTCTCATCGGCGTCCCGGGCCGCGCCTGGCCCCGGGTCTCGTCCGCGGGAAGGACGGCGTCGTGCGCTGCTTCTGGGGGGCGAGCCATCCTCTCTACGTGACCTACCACGACGAGGAGTGGGGCTTCCCGGTCGCCGACGACCGGCGCCTCTTCGAAAAGCTCTGCCTCGAAGGCTTCCAGTCGGGCCTCAGCTGGCTCACCATCTTGAAGAAGCGCGAGAGCTTCCGCGCCGCGTTTCGCAGGTTCGACATGGGCGCGGTGGCCCGGTTCGGGGCGCGCGACGTCGCCCGTCTCCTGAAAGACGCAGGGATCGTACGCCACCGCGGCAAGATCGAGTCGACGATCAACAACGCACGGCGGGCGCGCGAGCTGGCCCGGGAGCGGGGCTCGCTCGCCGCGTTCTTCTGGTCCTTCGAGCCTCCGCCGTCCGAACGGCCGCGGCGGATCACCCGGGCCGTGCTGCGGAAGCTGGCCACGACCCCGGCCTCGGTCGCCATGAGCCGGGAGCTGAAGAAACGCGGCTTCTCCTTCGTCGGCCCCACGACGGCCTACGCGTTCATGCAGGCCATGGGCCTCGTCGACGACCACCTCGAGGGCTGCGCCGCACGCGAGAGGGCCGAGGCGGCCCGCGCCCGCTTCCGCCGGCCGCGCTGAACGCCTTTCCGGCGCTCGCGTGGCGCCGTCGCCGCCTGTCCGATGACCCATGGAACGGGCAGGCCGAATTCGGTTAGGCTCCGGCCACCAGGAGCGAAGCCGATGAAGCCCTATGCCCTCCTCGTTCTCGGCTGCCTCGCCGTTCCCGCGCAGGCCGCCGATCCCGCCGTCCTCAAGTCCCCGACCGGCAAGGTCGAGGTCTCCTTCTCCCTCGGACCCGACGGCGCCCCCCTCTACTCGGTCTCCTACGCCGGGAAGCCGGTGGTCGCGGACTCCCGGATCGGCCTCACCCTGCGGGAGACGGGCCCCCTCGCGACCGGCTTCACCCTGCTCGACGTGAAGCGGGCGAGCCGGGACGAGGCCTACACGCTCGTGGCCGGCAAGACTCGCGAGGCCCGGGACCGGTCCGAGGAGATGACCGTGTCCCTCCAGAGGGCGGGCGAGAGGCCCTTCCGCCTCGACGTCGTCTTCCGCGCCTTCGACGACGGCGCCGCCTTCCGGTACGTCCTGCCCCAGCAGGCGGGGCTCGGGCGGGTCGAGGTCCTGTCCGAGGACACCCGCTTCCGCTTCCTGGCGGACCACAAGGCGTGGGTGCTGCAGCTCGCGTCGTTCACGACCAGCAACGAGCGCGAGTTCGTGCCCATGCCCCTCCTCGGCATCAAGCCGGAGTCGATCGTCGGCCCGCCCCTGACCATCGAAGGCGGCGACGGCCTGGTGGTGGCCCTGGCCGAGGCGAACCTGCGGAAGTGGTCGGGGCTCCACTTCGCACGGGTCGAGGGCGGGAACGACTCGCGCAGCCCGACCCTCGTGACGAAGCTCGCTCCCTTACCGTCGGACCCCCGGGTGGCGGTGCGCGGCGTCCTCCCCCTCGTCTCGCCATGGCGCGTCCTCATGCTCGGCGCGAAGCCGGGCGACCTCGTGGAGTCTACGATCCTGACCCGCCTCGCCGACCCGAACGAGATCGGCGACACCTCCTGGATCAAGCCGGGCAAGGTGGCCTGGGACTGGTGGAACGGGCCCGTAGTGCCGAACGTGCCCTGGAAGGCGGGGATGAACAACGAGACATTCCGCCACTTCATCGACTTCGCGTCCGAGTTCGGCCTCGAGTACGTGCTCATCGACGCCGGCTGGTACGGCGACCACCGCGACGGCGAGGCGGACATCACGAAGCCGATCCCGGAGATGGACATGCCCGGCCTCGCCGCCTACGCAAAGACGAAGAGCGTCCGGCTGATGGTCTGGCTCAACTGGGAGACCGTGCGCGAGCAGATGGACGTGGCCTTCCCCCTCTACGAGAAGTGGGGCCTCGCGGGAGTGAAGGTCGACTACATGGACCGGAAGGACCAGGAGATCGTGGCCTTCTACCAGCGCGCCGCGCGCACCGCGGCGAGGTACCACCTCGTGATCGACTTCCACGGCGCCTACGCCGGCTCGGGCGAGGAGCGCACCTTCCCGAACTGGCTCACCCGCGAGGGGGTGATGGGCATGGAGTACGCCAAATGGAGCGACCGGGTCACGCCGCGCCACGACGTCACGATCCCCTTCACGCGGATGCTGGTCGGGCCCATGGACTACACGCCGGGCGGCTTCCGCAACGTCACCGCCAAGGACTTCGCGCCACGCAACGAGCTGCCCGTGGTGATGACGACCCGCGCCCACCAGCTCGCCATGTACGTGGTCTACGACAGCCCGCTCCAGATGCTCTCGGACACGCCGTCCGCCTACCGCGGCGAGCCGGGCGCGGAGTTCCTCAAGATCGTGCCCGCCACCTGGGACGAGACGAAGGTGCTCGACGGGAAGATCGGCGAGTACGTCGTCATCGCCCGCCGGCTCGGGACCGACTGGTTCGTGGGCGCCATGACGGACGGCCCGCGGAAGCTCACGATCCCGCTCGGTTTCCTGCCCGACGGCAGCTTCGACGCGACCGTCTACGCCGACGTGCCGGAATCGGCCGCTACCCCGACGAGGATCGGCATCACCCCGGTGAAGCTCGTGTCAAAGAAGGGATCGGCGAAGCTCGCCCTGGACCTCGCCCCGGGTGGCGGCGCCGCGGTGCACATCCGCCCGGCACGCTGATCCGCACGCTCGTCCCGTCGCCGGCCCGACCGGAGACCGCCTCGAGCCAGCTTCACACCGAGGTGGAGGCGACGCACTCCACTGGCCATCGCCTCGCCGGTTCCGGTATTCTAGGAGGCCAGAGATCCGCCAGAGGAGTCCATGAACGAGCGCGAGTTCTTCCGCGTCCGCCGGGAGGCGGAGTTTCCGGCCTTCATCCGGGTGCTCAAGGCCCTGCCGAAGGACAGGCTCGACTACAAGCCCCACGAGCGGTCGCCTTCGGCCGGCCAGCTCGTCTGGACGCTCACCAGCGAGCTTCGAGGTTGCGTCGATCTGGCCGCCACCGGCCGGTGGGACTGGAAGCCGACGCCGCCTCCCGCCTTTCCGGAGATGCTCGCGGCCTTCGAGCGTCACCACTCCGATCTGGATGCCCTCGTCGCCCGGCTCGACGACGCGGGCTGGCAGCGCCGCTCACAGTTCATCGTGCGCTCGGCCGTGGCGATGGAGCAGCCGCTCGGGGACATGCTGTGGCTGTTCCTGTTCGACGCCATCCACCATCGGGGCCAGTTGAGCACCTACATCCGCCCGATGGGGGGAAGGGTCCCCTCGATCTACGGTCCGTCGGGTGACGATCCCGGGACGTAGCGCGCGAGCGAGGCGCGGCGCGGGCGGCTCTCCTGCCGACGCCAGAGCCCTGCCCGAGCGATTAGGCCGGTATCGGATCCTGCGCGAGCTGGGCCAAGGGGGGATGGGCGTCGTCTACGCGGCCCACGACGAGCGGCTGGACCGCTCGATCGCCCTCAAGGTGATCCGGGGGCACGAGGCAGACGACCCGGCGAGGAAGCGCTTCTGGAGGGAGGCCCGCGCCGCCGCGGCGGTCGACCATCCCGGCGTGTGCCCGATTCACGAGCTCGGGGAGGAAGGCGGAACCCTCTTCATCGCCATGCCGCTCCTCGAAGGGGAGTCGCTGGCCACGCGCCTCGAGCGGGGCTCCCTGCCCCCTTTGGAGGCGGCCGGGATCGCCCTCACAGTGCTGGACGCTCTCGAGCACGTGCACGGCCACGGTGTCATCCACCGCGACCTCAAGCCCTCGAACCTCTTCCTGACCCCTCACGGCGCGAAGATCCTCGATTTCGGCCTGGCCACGCTCCTTCCCTCCGCCGCCGGAGACCTCGACCGAACCCCCAGCCGCCTGACCCAGGCCGGCACGTGTGTCGGAACGGCCGGCTACACGTCGCCCGAGCAGCTGCAGGGCCGTGCGGTCGACGCTCGATCCGACCTCTTCGCGGTGGCCGCCATCCTCTTCGAGATGCTCACCGGAAAGCCGGCCTTCCCGGGAGGTACGATCGCGGAGGTGTTCCACGCCACCGTCTACGAGGAGCCCCCGACCCTCGGCGGATCACCGGTGGCCGCCGCCCTGGACCGGGTCGTCCGCCGTGGCCTCGCCAAGAGCCCGGAGCGCCGCCCGCCCACCGCGACCGTGATGGCGCGCGAGCTGCGGGAGTGCTGTCTCGCCCAGGACGCGAGCGCGGGACCACGAGTCGTGACCGTGACGCGGCTCATCGTCCTGCCTTTTCGCGTTCTCCGGCCTGATGCCGAGATCGACTTCCTGGGGTTCGGCCTGGCCGACGCGATCACCGCTTCCCTTTCCGGGCTCGACACCCTCGTCGTCCGCTCCAGCCTCGTGGCCACGCGCCTGGCCGGCGAGGATCTGGATCTGAGGAGAATCGCGACCGAGACCGACGTGGACGTCGTGCTCACGGGAACGCTGCTGCGTGCGGGCCAGGAGCTCCGAGCCTCCGCGCAGCTCGTCGAGGCGCCCGCCGGAACCGTCCTCTGGTCCCAGACGAGCCAGGTACCCCTGCGGGACGTGTTCGAGCTGCAGGACGGACTCGTCCAGCGGATCGTCGAGGCGCTCTCGCTGCCGCTCGACGCACGCGAGCACCGGCTCCTCCGGCACGACGTCTCGGCGAGCCCGACCGCGTACGAGTTCTACCTGCGCGGGAACCAGCTCACCCAGCTGGCGGGGCTCGGGGGCAGCCAGTCCTTCGCCCTCGCGCGAGATCTCTACCTGCGCTGCCTGGAGCACGACGGGCGTTACGCACCGGCGTGGGCCCGCCTGGCCCGGTGTTACAGCGTCCTGGGAAAGGCCGGCGACGAGCCGCTCGAGAACGCGAGGAAGGCCGAGTCATGCCTCGGGCGGGCCCTGGAGCTCAACCCGGGGCTTGCTCCCGCCCACAAGCTACTCGCCCAGTTCGAGACCGAGCGCGGCCGACCGAAGGATGCAGTCACCCGGCTCCTCCGCCACGCCGGCGCGGAGAGCGCCGACCCCGAGCTCTTCATCGGCCTCGTCCACGCCTGTCGCTACTGCGGCCTGCTCGAGGCCTCGATCGAGGCCCACCTGCGGGCGCGGCGGCTCGATCGGAAGGCGCTCACGAGCGTCCGGCACACCTATTGGCTCATGGGAGAGTACGAGCGAGCGATGGAGGAAGCGGCGGCGCGACCTTACTACATGGATGCTCTCGCGCTGGCGTCGATGGGCCGCGGCGGTGAGGCGCTCTCCATCCTCAGGGAGCGGGAGGCGGAGAGCCAGCCAGACGTCCTGCGGCACTTCCTCGCTTCCCTCCGGGCCTTCCTCGAGGGGCGAAACGAGGAGAGCCTGAAAGCCACCGAGAATTGTCTCGTTCACATGAGTGACCCAGAGGCTCGGTACTACCTGGCGCGCCAGCTCGCCCGCCTCGGAGCCCGTCAGGCCGCGCTCGACGAGATGGGCAAGGTCGTGGAGCAGGGCTTCCACTGTCCCCAAGCCTTGGCCCGTGACTCCTGGCTGGATCCCTTGAGGGATGCCCCCGAGTTCACGGCCATCCTGGAGCGCGCGGAGAGAGGCCGGCGCGAGGCGGCCGGCGCTTTCGTCGAGGCAGGGGGAGAGCGGCTCCTCGGCGTCCTGCCGTCCTGACGCGCGGCCCCCGGCCCTCTCCCCCCGAATCTCGTCGCCGCCGAAGTTGCCGGAGGCATCCTCCCACACGTTGGTACCGGCGCTTCGGTCGACGAGGAGGGCCGTCACCCGTCTTCCCCTTCTTGCCGAGCGTCAAGAACGCCCTGCCGTACCACGCCGGCTCGGGACTGAAGTCGAAGCACGGCCTGAACACGGCGGTCCGGCGCCTCCGTGAGGCCCTCGGCGACCACGCCGACACCCCCGCTTCATCGAGACGCTGCCCCGGCGGGGCTACCGGTTCGTCGCTCCCGTCTCGGCGGCGACTGCGCCAAGGCAGAAGACCCGCACGCGGATGTGGCGGCCTCCTGGCGCGGCCGCGGTCGTGGCCCTCTGCGGTCTGGCCGTCGCAGCGCTCGCTCTCTGGCACCGCCCACCCGCCGTCCCGCAGGTCTCCTCGATCCGACAGGTGACGCATGACGGCACGACGAAGGTCCGCGTCCACACCGACGGGATGCGCGTCTACTACAGCGCCTTCTCCGGCGGCTCCGTCAAGCTGCTGCAAGCGCCCGCCACGGGCGGCGATTCCGCGCCGCTCGAGACTGCCCTTCGTCGGCCCTTCGTCCACGACGTCCTGCCGGCCCGCAACGAGCTGCCCGTGCAGGACGACGTCCGGGGGACGATTCCGGATCCCCTCTGGTCGTGGTCGACGACGGGAGGCGGCGAGCGGCCTCTCGGGGACGTCGAGGCCGATCAGGCCTCGTGGTCCGCCGACGGGCGGCAGCTCGTCTACACGAAGGGAAAGAACATCTTCGCGGCCCGGGGCGATGGGTCAGGCTCACGGCGGCTCCTGACCGCGCCCGCGACGGTCCTGTCCCCACACCTCTCGCCGGATGGCCAGCGCCTTCGCTACACACTAGTGGACATGTTCACGACCTTCTCACTCTGGGAGGAGGCGGGTGACGGTAGTGGGGCCCACAGCCTCCTCCCTGGATGGAACGCAGGCTACGGCGGATGGACTCCCGACGGCCGCCACTACGTGTTCGCCGCGAACCGGGATCGAGCGAGCGGGCTCTGGGCCCGGCAGGAGGGCGGCCGCTGGCCCTGGAGCGGGACGCGGCCTCCCGAGCCGTCGAAGCTGAACACGGGCCCGATGAGCTACTTCGCCCCCACCCTCAGCCCCGACGGCCGCACCGTCTTCGCTCTCGGAGACCGCCGAGCGGGGGTGGCGAGCTGGTCCGCTACGACTCGGCGAGCGGCCTCTTCGTTCCGTATCTGGGCGGCCTCTCGGCTCGCGAGGTGGAGTTCTCGCGGGACGGCCGTTGGATCGCCTACGAGCGCCAACCGGACGGCACGCTGTGGCGCAGCCGTCCGGACGGGACCGAGCCGCGGCAGCTCACCTTCCCTCAGCTGACGGGGGTGCTGCCGCGCTGGTCGCCGGACGGACGGAGCATCGCTTACATGTCCTTCTCTCCCGGTGAGAAGTGGGAAAGCCATGTTCTGGCGGCCGAGGGAGGGAAGCCGCGTCCGGTGACGGGCAGGCCGGGCGACACCGATCCCAGCTGGTCTCCAGAAGGCGCGAGGCTGGTCCTCGGCCGTCCCGGCACGGCCCGCGCGCCGGAGTATCTGGTCTTGACCGACCCCAGGCGGGGAACGTGTCCGCCATGCGAGGCTCCGAGGGCTTGGCCTCGCCGCGGTGGTCGCCGGATGTGCGGTCGATCGTTGCGCTGTCTGGCGACCGCTTTCGCATGGCGCTCTTCGAGTTCGCGACTGGACGCTGGAGGGATCTCGCCGTGGGGAGCGCGTTGAACCCCTGGCCGTTCGATCCACCCCTTCGATGGGCGAGGGTGTCTGGGGAGGTGGGCCGCTAGACGCCCCACTCCGCCCCGACCGGCTCCTCCTCGGTGTCCGTGGACCACCGCGACCAGGAGAGATGGCGCAGGACGGCCTCCGTCACCTGGTCGGTCGTGGCGTGGCCGCCGATATCGGGGGTGCGCAGCTCGCGGAGCGCCGCGATCGCAGCCGATTCGACGGCCCGGGCCATCTGGGGGCGGCGGAATGCGTGCTCGAGCATGAGGGCCACGGTCAGGATGGCGCCGGTCGGGTTGGCGATGCCCTTGCCCGCGATGTCGGGCGCGGCGCCGTGGATCGGCTCGTAGAGGCCGGGACCGGGACCGAGCGAGGCCGAGGGCAGGACGCCGATCGAGCCGGCGAGGGCCGCCGACTCGTCGCTCAGGATGTCGCCGAACAGGTTGTCGGTGACGATCACGTCGAACGTGTGGGGGGCGCGCAGGATCTCGAAGCTCGCCGCGTCCACGTAGCGGTGCTCGAGGGTCACGTCCGGATACTCCCCCCCGACCTCGGTCACCACCCGCCGCCAGAGCCGGGAGGCGGCGAGCACGTTGGCCTTGTCGACCGAGGTCAGGTGCTTCTTGCGGCGGCGGGCGAGCTTGAACGCCACGTGGGCCACCCGCTTCACCTCGTCCGCGGTCTGGCGCCAGGTGTCGAGCGCCTCCTCCGGCTTCTCCCAGCGCGGCTCGCCGAAGTAGACCCCGCTCGACAGCTCGCGCACGACCAGGATATCGGCGTGGCGGGCGAGGCCCTCCTTGAGGGGCGTGGGCAGACCGAGGTAGCGGGCGGGCCGCAGGTTGGCGTAGACGTCGAGGGCCCGGCGCAGGCCGAGGAGACCCGCTTCTGGCCTCACCTTGCCCTGGTCCCACTGCGGCCCTCCCACCGCCCCGAGGAAGACGACCGCCGAATCCCGGCACAGGGCGACGGTCTCGGCCGGGAGCGGCTCGCCGGTGGCGTCGATGGCCGCGCCTCCCACGAGGCCCTCCCGGGCCTCGAACGGCAGGCAGGCCTCCAGGACGCGCAGCCCGGCCCGCGTGACCTCCGGGCCGATGCCGTCTCCGGGCAGGACCGCGATCTTCGGCTTCATGGGGACCTCCAGGGCGCGGGCGCCGCCTCGAAGGCGGCGATCTCCCGCTCCCGCGACAGAAGGAACGCGAGCTCGTCGAGGCCGTTGAGCAGGCAGTAGCGAGCGAAGGGCTCGAGGGGGAACGGGGAGCGGACCCGTCCGAGGGCGATTTGTCGCGCTTCCACGTCGATCGCCACCTCCTCGCCCGGGGCCTCCACGAGTCGGGCGTGGGTGGCCTCGTCGACCTGGACCGGAACGAGGCCGTTCTTCAGGGCGTTACCCCGGAAGATGTCGGCGAAGGCGGTGCTCACGACCGCCTCGAAGCCGCCGGCCTGGATCGCCCAGACCGCGTGCTCGCGGGAGGAGCCGCAGCCGAAGTTGCGCCCGGCCACGAGGACCCGGGCGCCCTGGGCCTCCGGCCGGTTGAGGGCGAAACCTCCCTTCGGCCGGCCGTCCTTCTCCCACCGCCAGTCGGCGAAGAGGGCCTTCCCGAACCCCTCGCGCGACGTGGTGACGAGGAAGCGGGCGGGGATGATCTGGTCGGTGTCGACGTTCTCGACCGGGAGGACGACGGTGCGGGAGCGGATCTCGCGAACCGGTTTCACCGCAGCACCTCCCGAGGGTCGGCGATCGCGCCGGTGACGGCCGCGGCGGCGGCGGTGAGGGGGCTGGCCAGGAACGTGCGGCCGCCCGGGCCCTGCCGGCCCTCGAAGTTGCGGTTGCTGGTGCTCACCGCGTACTGCCCCGGCTCCAGGCGGTCGTCGTTCATGGCCAGGCACATCGAGCAGCCGGGCTCGCGCCACTCGGCCCCCGCCGCCCGGAACACGCGGTCGAGGCCCTCGACCTCGGCCTCCCTCTTCACCTGCTCCGAACCGGGCACGACGAGGGCCCGCACTCCCGGGGCCACCTTCCGTCCCCGGAAGACGCGGGCCGCCTCGCGCAGGTCGGAGAGGCGCGAGTTCGTGCAGGAGCCGATGAACACGACGTCGATCCGCCGCCCCAGGAGAGGCTTCCCCGGCTCGAGGCCCATGTAGCGCAGGGCCTTCTCGAGGCCCGCGTCGCCGTCGGGCTCCGGCACGACCCCGCGGACGGGAATGCCCATGCCCGGGCTCGTGCCCCACGTGATCATCGGCGCGAGCGAGGAGGCGTCGATCCGCTCCACGCGGTCGAAGCGGGCGCCGTCGTCGCTCGGCAGGGTGCGCCAGCGCGCCACCGCGGCCTCCCAGGCCTCGCCCGCGGGGGCGAACGGCCGCCCGGCCAGGTACGTGTAGGTGGTGTCGTCGGGAGCGACGAGGCCGGCCCGGGCCCCGGCCTCGATCGACATGTTGCAGACCGTCATCCGCTCCTCCATCGACAGGGAGCGGATGGCCGGGCCGCGGTACTCGACGGCGTGGCCGGTCGCCCCGCCGGTTCCGATGCGCGCGATGAGGGCGAGGATCAGGTCCTTGGCGGTGACGCCTCTGGGGAGGATCCCGTCGAACTCGGCGGCGAAGGTCTTCGGCTCGCGCTGGAGCAGGCACTGGGCGGCGAGCACGTGGCCGACCTCGCTCGTGCCGATCCCGAAGGCCAGGGCACCGAAGGCCCCGTGCGTGCTGGTGTGGCTGTCGCCGCAGACGATGGTCGAGCCGGGGTGGGTGAGACCGAGCTCCGGCCCGATGACGTGGACGATGCCCTGCCGGTCGTCCCCCACCGGGTAGAGGGTCACCCCGAAGTCGCGGCAGTTTCGCTCGAGGGCGCTCACCTGCTCCGCCGCCGCGCCCTCCGCGGGGGCGCGGCGGCCGTCGGGGCCCGATCGGGTGGGGATCGCGTGGTCCATCGTGGCTACCGTCCGCTCGGGGCGGCGGACACGGAGGCCGCGCGCACGCAGGTCGGCGAAGGCCTGGGGCGAGGTCACCTCGTGGACGAGGTGGAGGTCGACGTAGAGGACCGCCGGCGTGTCGTCCGACTCCGCGGACACGAGGTGCGCGTCCCAGATCTTCTCGAGGAGCGTGCGGCGGCCCTCCATCGCGCCCTCAGGCCGCCGCCCGCGCCTCGCGCGCGGACGCCACCGCCGAGAGGTAGGCCTTGAGCGTCGCCTCGATGGTGTCCGCGCTCGCCGCCTGGCCGAGCGACTCGATGCCGTCGTGGACGACGCGGACCGTCACCTCGGCGAGGGCGTCCTTGCCCGCGGTCACCGCCCGGGTGTGCATCTCGAGCAGCTGCAGCTCGAAGCCGAGGGCGGCGTCGGCGGCCTTCATCGCCGCGTCGAGGGGCCCGTTGCCGACCGCGGACGCGGTGCGACGGTGGCCCTCCACCTCCACCTCGACGGTCGCGGTGGGCAGGATCTGGTTGCCCGCGAGCACCTGGTAGCGCACGAGCTTCGCCCTCGGCTCGGCGGTGTGCTCGACGATCGCGAGGAGGTCCTCGTCGTAGACGAACTTCGTCCGGTCGGCCAGCTCCTTGACCTTGCGGGTGACGTCCTCGATGTCCTCCCCCTTCATGTGGACGCCGAGCTGCTTGAGCCGCGACTCGACGGCGTGCTTCCCCGAGTGCTTGCCGAGGACGAGCATCGACTGGGAGAGGCCTACGCTGGCTGGGGTCATGATCTCGTAGCACAGGGGGTTGGCGAGGACGCCGTGCTGGTGGATGCCCGCCTCGTGGGCGAAGGCGTTGCGGCCGACGATGGCCTTGTTCGGCTGGGGCCAGACGCCGGTGACCGTCGAGAGCTGGGTGCTCGTCGGCACCAGCAGCTCGCTCCGGATCCCGGTCTCGGCCTGGAGGACCTCGCGGCGCACCTTGAGCGCCATGACGAGCTCCTCGAGCGAGGTGTTCCCGGCGCGCTCGCCGATGCCGTTGATCGTGCACTCGACCTGGCGCGCCCCGGCCTGGACGGCGGCCAGAGAGTTGGCCACGGCGAGCCCGAGGTCGTTGTGGCAGTGGACGGAGAGGACGGCGCCCGGGAGGTCGCGCACGAGCCTCCGGACCATGTCCGCGTACTCCGGCGGCAGCGCGTAGCCGACGGTGTCGGGCACGTTGAGGGTCCGGGCCCCGGCCTCGAAGACCGCCTGCAGGATCTCCCTGAGGTAGCCGTAGTCGGTGCGGGAGGCGTCCTCGGCCGAGAACTCCACGTCGTCGCAGAAGGTCCGGGCCAGCCTCACCCCCTCTACCGCCTGCCGCAGGGCCTCCTCGGGCGTGATCTTGAGCTTCCACTTGAGGTGGATGCCGGAGGTGGCGAGGAAGGTGTGGATGACGGGCTTCACGGCGCCTTCGAGGGCGTGGCCCGCGGCTTCGATGTCGACCGTCTTGGCCCGGCAGAGGGCGGCCACCCTGGCTCCCCGGACGGCCTCGGAGATGGCCTGCACGGCCTCGAAGTCGCCCCGGGAGGCGATCGGGAAGCCGGCTTCGATGATGTCGACCCCCAGGCGTTCGAGCTGGAGGGCCATGCGCACCTTCTCCGCGGTGTGCATGCTGCAGCCCGGCGACTGCTCGCCGTCGCGGAGGGTGGTGTCGAAGATCGTGATCCGGGCGTTCATCGTACCGCTCCCGCGGGCTTGTCGGCGGCCCGCTTCACCTCGCCGTCCGGCGTCACCTCGACCGCGTCCAGGAACGGCATCATGGCCCGCAGGCCCGCTCCGACCTGCTCCAGCTGCTGGCTGCGCTCGGCGGCCCGGGTGGCGTCGAACTTCGGCCGTCCGGCCTCGTTCTCCGCGATCCAGCGCTTCGCGTAGCGGCCGTCCTTGATCTCGTCGAGGAGCCTCTGCATCTCCCGCTTCGTCTCCTCGGTCACGATGCGCGGCCCCGCCGTGTAGTCGCCGTCCTCGGCGGTGTCGGAGACCGAGTAGCGCATGTAGTTGAGCCCGCCCCGGTACATGAGGTCCACGATGAGCTTCAGCTCGTGCAGGCACTCGAAGTAGGCGATCTCCGGCTGGTAGCCGTTCCTCACGAGCGTCTCGAAGCCCGCCTTCACGAGGGCCGAGGCCCCGCCACAGAGCACCGCTTGCTCGCCGAAGAGGTCGGTCTCCGTCTCCTCGGCGAAAGTCGTCTCGATGACGCCGGCCCGGGTGCAGCCGATGCCCTTCGCGTAGGCGAGGGCCACCGCCTTGGCCTTGCCGCTCGCGTCCTGGTGGACGGCGAGGAGGCCGGGCGTCCCCTGCCCTTCCTTGAAGACCTCGCGCACGCGGTGGCCGGGGGCCTTGGGCGCGACCATCGAGACGTCGACGCCCGGGGGTGCTTTGATCGTCCCGAAGCGGATGTTGAAGCCGTGGGCGAACATGAGCGTTTTGCCCGCCTTCAGGTGGGGCGCGATCTCGTCCCGGTAGAGCCTCGCCTGCCCGGTATCGGGGGTGAGGATCATGATGATGTCGGCCTCGGCCGCCGCCTCGGCCGGCGTCTTCACCGCGAGGCCGTCCTTCTGGGCCTTCGCCCGCGAGCGGCTCGACGCCGGCAGGCCCACCACCACGTCCACCCCGTTGTCCTTCAGGTTGAGGGCGTGGGCGTGGCCCTGGCTGCCGTAGCCGATCACCGCCACCCGGCGGCCCTTCAGCAGCCGGAGGTCCGCGTCGCCGTCGTAGTAGATCTTCGCCATCTCTCTCTGCTCCTAAGCCGCCGGCGCCGCGTGTGCGGCGGGCCGGGCCTCAGCGACACTCCCCCGGACCATGGCCACCTTGCCCGTCCGGACCATCTCCACGATGCCCCGCGGGCGCAGCAGCTCCACGAGGCCGTCCACCTTCTGCTCGTCGCCGGTGACCTCGACGATGACCGACTCCGAGGCCACGTCCACGATCCGGCCGCGGAAGATCTCGACGAGGCTCGCGAGCTCCGCCCGCTCGGCCGGCGCGCACCGCACCCGGATGAGGGCCAGGTCGCGATCGACGGTCGGCATGTGGGTGACGTCCACGACCTCCGCCACCGGGATGAGCTTCCGCAGGTTGGCCTCGACGATCGGGGCCGGGACGCGGGCGGTGTCCACCACGATCGTCATTCGCGAGAACTCCGG
>Ga0335085_10008934_pt1 | contig 15185 bp, 13 predicted proteins | sample Lox_Sample_45_FD_206712 | JGI IMG/M metagenome (GOLD analysis project Ga0335085, IMG submission 206712) | Soil microbial communities from Loxahatchee National Wildlife Refuge, Florida, United States - Lox_Sample_4.5 | ecosystem: Environmental > Terrestrial > Soil > Wetlands | place: USA... | reverse complement strand
GTGCCAGCGCTGTTTGCTGGCCACGTAGCGTGCCGGCCGGCGTGGGGGGAACCCTCCCGCCCCGGCTTGCCCCCGGAGGGGGAAACGGGAAAGGGGGCGTTCCAATTCCTTGCTGCCGCAGGCTGATGGCACAGCTTCCCTCAACGATTCAGGGCCGCTTGGATACGATCGCCCCAGATCATCTGGAAGTGATTCAGTGCCTGTCTCCAATGCTGCACCGTGTCCCACTTGGCGCTCACGTTTTTCAACGCCAGATACAGCAGCTTCAGGGCGGCCTCTTCGCTCGGAAACGATCCCCGCGTCTTGATGATTTTCCGCAAGCTCATGTGCAACGACTCCACTGCGTTGGTCGTGTACACCACCCGCCGTACCTCCAGCGGGAATTCGAAAAACGGAATCACCCGCTCCCAGTTGTCCTTCCATAGCTTGCCGATCACCTGATACCGCTGTCCCCATTTGGCCACGAACTCCGTCAGTTCCTGCGCCGCCTGGTCCGCCGTTGCCGACCGATAGATCGCCTTCAGATCCGCCGCTACCTGCTTGCGCTCCTTCCAGTTAACGTAGTTCAAGCTGGCGCGCACCAGATGCACAATGCACAACTGTACGCGAGTTTCAGGGAATACCGCCTCGATCGCTTGCGGGAAGCCCTTCAGCCCATCCACGCAAGCAATCAGCACATCCTTCACTCCGCGGTTCTTCAGCTCGGTCAACACCCCCAGCCAGAACTTCGCTCCTTCGTTGCCGCTCGTCCACAATCCCAACACATCCTTGCGGCCTTCCAGATCGATTCCCATGGCGACGTACACCGCCCGGTTTTCCACTCGCCCTTCGTGCCGCATCTTCACGTACAGCGCGTCCAGAAGGATCAATCCATAAATCGGCCCCAGAGGTCGACTCTGCCAGGTCTTCACCTCGTCGATGACCGCTTCGGTCACCGTGGAGATCAACGTCGGGCTGACCTCCACGCCGTACATCTGCTGCAAGTGCCCCTGGATCTCCCGCGTACTCATGCCACGCGCATACATCGATAGAATCTTCTCGTCGAATCCGTCAAAACGCGTTTGGTGCTTCGGCAGAATCTGTGGCTCGAAGCTACCCTTGCGATCCCGCGGCGTCTCCACCACGATCTCGCCAAAATCACCCTTTACGGTCTTGGCCGTCGTCCCATTCCGCGAGTTCCCACTGTTGTAGCCAGCCGGATCGTGCCTTTCGTAGCCCAGATGGTAGGTGAGTTCGGCGCCTAAAGCTCGCTCGATCAGTGCCTTGGTGAGCTGCTTCAGCAGCCCGGTTTCGCCGATCAGGTCCTCCGGTTTCTTGTAGTCCTTGATCAGCTCGTCCAATACTTCTTTTCTGATTTCCATGCCTCGTTCTCCTTGATTGATGCGGAGAACGTTTACACAGATACTTTTACACCCTCCCTCAGCTTCCTCAGAACTGCGGGCGAAGAATGACGCGACTCCGCCGCGCAGGGCCGAGCGGGTTTCCGCGGCAGATGCCACACTCGAAGGATAGGCGTCGAAATCGTGCTGATGCATGCGCCATTCAAATCCCTGACACATTGCTGCGCCGCTCCATCAACATCACATCGCGCCAGCGACCCTCCATCGCGCCCAGACGTTCGCGCACGCCCACCACGCGGAATCCCGCCTTTTCGTGCAGCGCGATGCTCGCGCGATTCTCAGGGAAGATGCCGGCCTGCAGTGTCCAGATCCGCTGGCGCTCGGACTCCTCAATCAGTGCCGTCAGCAGTGCCCTGCCAATCCCGGCAGCGCGCGCCTGCTCCGCCACATACACGCTCACCTCGGTGACGCCGGCATACACCGCCCGCGTGGATACAAGACTCAGGGCCGCCCAGCCAACCACAGCCCCGTCGCGACGCGCCACCAGCCGGCACGCGGACAGGTGCCCCACGTCCCAGCTTTTCCACTCCGGCGCCTCGCACTCGAACGTGGCGTTACCCGTCGCGATGCCTTCCCTGTAAATCTCGCGCACCGCAGGCCAGTCGTCCGCCGTCATGGCAGTGATGTCGATCGCCGCGGGCTCGCGATAATTCACGGCCGCGCCTCCCAGTTCACCGTGACGATATACCGGCTCTCCCTGGAGTCATTGCCGGCGAATCGAAGATTGCCGTCTGGTTTCATGAACCCCCTAGGTATGAGCTCATGATAATCCGGCGGCAGGAGCCGTCCGCCAGAATTTCCTGGCGCGAACGCCGGGCTTCAACTCCGGGCGAGCCTGCGCCCCCACGCTTCCGGACTCCGCCATCACCGATCCAAACTCCGGGTGGCTCCGCACCGTCGCTCAGCCTGGGGTCGCAAAGGCGTGTGCGGCACACCGGTAACTACCGCCGGATCCAGGTCCACAGCCCGTTCGTGCGCCTGGCGAGAGTCACTCCCGAAAGTCGAGGGCCACAGCGTGGCCATCAACTCCGCTGTCCCGACCAGCCGGACCGCACTCCGCACGAGGTGCACCCACCCATCGGCGGGCGGCCGGCAATCCGTTCGCCCGCAACCCGAAGACCGCGGCGCGGAGCGAATCCGGCTGGAGCCTGATCAGCGCCAGATCTTCCGCCGGCACGTGCGCCACGCCGACGGGCTTTCCGGCAGCGCTATCCTGGTGACATCAAGCCTCCCCTGGTCATCGCCGCTTTACTTCTGGCCGTTGCGGCTGCGCGTGCGCAGTCGGTCGAGATTTACTCCGAGTTTCAGCGGCCCGATCCTTTCGGTGCGATCGTCGCGCCGGACCGCGCGCTGGCTCCGCGGGAGATTCTGTCGCCGGCGCTGGCTCGCGGCGCGCATGCCATCTTTCACATCGCGGTCAGCGTTCCGCCCAAGGAGAGCTATCTGCTCTACGTCGTTCCCAACCCGCACGACGCCTGCCTGGTGGCGGTCTACAAAGAGCACTTCGACCGGACTCCCGCGGGCTGGATTCCCGACCGCCTCGAAGAGTTGCACCAGCTTCCCGATTTCGGCGCCATGCCCGATCCCGACGACCACATCGAAGGCCAGACCACGCGTGTCTATCTGCTCGACCTCTACATGCCGCCCGCAGCGCCCGTGGGTCGCTTCCGTCTCGAGGTGCAACTCAAGATGGGCGATTGGGTGGTCCGGCCGATGGAGTTGCGGGTGGTGCCGGCGCGCGTCCCGTCGATCCCCGTCGGACCCGCCGGCGTTTTGCCGTCTGTCGATCGCGGCGCCGATGCAGTCGCGCTGGCGACGCTCTCCGATTACTCCGGCGCCCCGTTGACCGCGCCGGAAGCGCCCGCGACGGTGCGCGCGATGATCCGCCGCTCGACCGTGCAGGATATGGCGCTGGCCGCCCAATTGCCGCGCGAAGTCGCCGGTCCCGAAGCACTCGAACGCCGCGCCTTCGATTTGCTCCGCAACAACCTCGCCTTCACTCCGCGTATCTTCGGCGCCGAATGGTACCTGCGCATCCGCGACTATCTGTATAACCAGTTCAAATAAGCGCTCCCGTGTGCTACTCGGTGCCATCCAGGCAGCAAATATCGTCCAGGTTCCGGTACTTTTCCGCGTAGTCCAATCCGTAGCCCACTACGAACCGGTCGGGGATCTGAAAACCCACATAGTGCACGTGCACCGGACGCAGCCGCCGCTCGGGCTTGTCCAGCAGCGCGGCAATCCGAATCGAATCCGGACGGCGCTGCTCCAGCAGGTTCATCAGATAGTTCAGCGTCACGCCGCTATCTACAATGTCTTCCACGATCAGCACCGACGCGCCTTCCAGCGAAATATCCAGGTCCTTGGTGACCTTCACTTCGCCCGAGCTGCGCTTGCCTTTTCCGTAGCTTGAAATACCCATGAAGTCGATCAGCACGTCGCGCTGCATGGCCCGCGAAAGGTCCGCCAGAAAATAGCACGCGCCCTTCAAAATGCAGATCATGTGCAGAGCGCCGTTTGGATAATCGTGCGAAATCTGCTCGCCCAATTCGCGAATGCGCGCACGGATCTTGTCGGCAGGTATGAGCACCTGTAGCTTCGGATCGATCATGAACCAATCATTATCCGCCAGATTTGAGGCGGGTGCTCATCGGTCCCAGGTGGATATGCGCGCCGGTAGCCTTGCCCGGCACCGCCTGGCGGAAGGCGAAAAACGGAATGCCGTTGGTCGTGAGGTATTGCCGCAGCCACACACCCTCCGGCGTATCCGGATGGATGGCTACGTCCACGCGCCCGCGATGGTCGAAGCCCAGCGCGCGATGTACTTCCGTCTCGCCCATGGCGCTCACCGGCAGCGGTTTTCCGAAGCGCAACTGAAACGCCGCCTCCACCTGCGAAAATATTGCAGGCGTAAACACGCCGTCGCCATCGAACCGGTCCGCCGGGATCAGCGACTCCGCCGCCGACCCCGCAAGCTGATTCTGCAGCGCCTCCTCGGCGTGCGCCATCTCCGCGATCTCTCGCGTCAGCCGGGCGCGCGATTCGGCCAGGTCCTCTTCCTTGCGCGCCAGGTCCAGCTCAATCAGAAACGTGCCCAGCGAAAGCTCCGGCGCCAGGCGCGCCTCCACCAGCCTGTGCGCTTCCTCGTACGCCTTCTTGCGGCGGTCGAAGCGGCGCGCTGCCGCGGCCACCATTGCATCGCTCTGCTCTTCCGAAAGATCCTGCACCATCAGGACCTTGCGCAAGAGCGCTGCATCCTCCAAATCGGCCACTTCGTCTTCGGCTTTTTCCAATTGCGCCCGCGGCGCCACCCCAGCCGAGACCAGCGCCCGGATCTTCTCCAGGTTCGCCTGCGCACGGGCGATATCCGGATCCACCGGCGCGGACGGAGCAGTTTGGGAAAACAGCAGACCGGCCGGCAGCAACAGCGCCAGCCCCATGAAAAAGCGCATGTTCTTCTAGTTTAGTACAGTCACAGCACCGGCCCCGTCCTGGTCCGTTCTGGTTCTGGCCATTCCGGGACAACTGTGCAACCATGGTAAGGATTTCCACAGAAGAGTTCAGTATGCTCAGGGTTCTACCGGTCTTCTTTGCCTTTGTTGCGGTCCTTGTGGGGCAACAGAATGTCATTTACACCTTCGCGGGCGGTGTACCCCCTATCACCCCCGCGCCCGCGCCCGGCTCTTCCATCGGCGATCCGCCGCGCGTCGCCGTGGACGCCGCGGGCAACGCGTACTTCGGCAGCGACCACGCCATTTTCAAAGTCGATTCCACCGGCACCTTGATCTGCATCGCCGGCACCGGCCGCACGGGCTTCTCCGGCGACAACGGTCCGGCCATGAGCGCCCAGATGTCCTATCCCTGGGGCATTGCCGTCGATTCCGCCGGCAGCGTTTACTTCACCGATCGCGACTCCAACAACATCCGCCGCGTCGCCAACGGCATCATCACCACGTTCGCCGGATCGGCGGCCGCCGGTTTTGCGGGCGATGGCAAGGCGGCCTCCGCGGCGCTCTTTTCCGGACCCAGCGGCTTGGCCTTCGACGCCGCCGGCAACCTCTTCGTCGCCGATACCGGCAACCAGCGCATCCGCCGCATCGCCCCCGATGGCACCGTCTCCACCGTCGCCGGCACCGGCGAACAGGGCTTCTCCAGCGATGGCGTCCCCGCCCTCGAATCCGATCTCAATTCACCCGAAGGCGTCGCCATCGATTCCGCCGGCAATCTCTACATTGCCGACACCCAGAACCAGCGCGTCCGCATCGTCGCCAAGGACGGCACCATCTCCACCTTCGCCGGCAACGGCTACCCCGGCTTCTCCGGCGATAACGGACCCGCCACGCAAGCCACCGTCTTCCTGCCCACCGACGTCGCGGTCGATCCATCCGGCAACGTCTACATCGCCGATCTCGGCAGCAGCCGCATCCGCATGGTGTCGAAAGGCAACATCAGCACCGTCGCCGGCAGCGACGAAGGCATCAACCCCATCGATGGGCAAGCCGCCGTCTCCATCCGCTTCAACGGACCCACCGGCGTCGCCGCGGACCAGGCCGGCAACGTCTACTTCACAGAAGGCTCCATCGGCTCCGGCTCCGGACTCGGCAAAGGCGATTTCCGCGTCTGGAAGATCAGCGCCGGCGTAGCCACCTCCGCCGCCGGCAACGGACTCAAGAGTTTCAGCGGCGATGGCAGTGCGGCCAAAGCCGCTCAGATGAATGCTCCCGCGGGAATGACGTTCGATCCCGCCGGCAACCTGTACATCGCCGATTCCGGCAACAACCGCGTCCGCATGATCTCGCCTTCTGGAACCATCACCACCGTCGCCGGCACCGGCGCCCCAGGCTTCTCCGGTGATTTCGGACCGGCCACCGCCGCCCAACTCAACCAGCCCTCCAGCGTCGCGCTCGACTCCAGCGGCAATCTTTACATCGCCGACACCGCCAACAATCGCGTCCGCGTGGTCCTCACCGATGGCATCATCCGCACGCTCGCAGGCAATGGCAATGCCGCCTTCGCGGGCGATGGCGGACCCGCCGAACTCGCCTCTCTGCACGGCCCGCGCGGCGTCGCGGTCGATTCGTCCGGCAACGTCTTTATCGCCGACACTCTCAGCTTGCGCGTCCGCGAAGTCGTAGTGGGTAGCAGCATCATCCAGACGCTCGCAGGCAACGGTCTGGCGACCTTCGCGGGCGATGGCGGACCCGCCTTCAACGCCGCCCTCAATCAGCCTTCCAGCGTAGCCCTCGATGCAGCCGGCAACATCTATTTCACCGATGAGCTCAACCTTCGCGTCCGCAAAATCTCCACGGACGGCACCATCAGCACCGTCGCCGGCAGTTATGTTCCCCCGCTGTTCGGCAACGGCCTCGTCGGAATCATCATCCCGGCCGGCGCCGGTGATGGCGGACCCGCCACGCAAGCCAACCTCCTCACACCCAAAGGCGTGGCGGTGGACAACAACGGCAACATCTACATCGCCGACTCTGGCGAGAACCGCGTCCGCAAAGTCACGCCTGATGTCAACATCACCACCCTCGCCGGCAACGGCACCTGCTGCTACTCGGGCGATGGCGGCATCGCCACCGTCGCGCAACTGAACATTCCGTTGGGCCTCGCCATCGACGTTTCGGGCAACTTGTACGTCACCGATTCGGGCAATAACGCCATCCGCGAAATTACGCCCGCCCCCAAAGGCTCGGTCCTTCTACGCGTGGCCAACGCCGCCAGCGACCAGGGCGGAGGCATCGCACCCGGCGAGATCGTCGCCGTCTACGGCGCCGGACTCGGTCCCTCCCAGGGCCTGTCCTCGTCGCCCGACCCCACCGGCCGCATCCCGATTCAGCTCTCGGGCACGCAAGTGCTCTTCAACGGCATCCCCGGCGCGATCCTCTACACCTCCGCCGGCCAGGTCTCCGCCATCGTTCCGTACGAAGTCTCCGGCGCCAGTGTGCAGGTCACCGTTAGCTACCAAGGCCAAGTCACCGCGCCGGTGACCGTTCCCCGCGTCGCCTCCTCGCCTGCGATCTTTTCGCTGGATTCCACCGGCACCGGCCAGGCGCGCGCCTTCAATGCCGATGGCACCGCCAACAGCACCTCGAAGCCCGCCATCCAAGGCACCCTGCTCACCTTCTACGCCACCGGCGAAGGACTCACTTCGCCTCCCGGCGTCGATGGCCAACAAGGCGCCGGAAATCTACCGAAACCCGTCCTGCCGGTTTCGGTCACCATCGGCGGAGTGCCTGCCGCCGTGCAGTACGCGGGCGGCATCGAAGGACAGGTCGCCGGACTGATGATGGTGCAGGCCCAAATTCCCAACGGTATCTCCGGCCCCGCCGTGCCGATTCAATTGCAGGTCGGCGCGGTCGCCAGTCCCGCCACCGTCACCATCGCGGTCAATTGATCGCGCGGCAATCGGATATCATAGGGCCATGCGAATTTGCTTGCTTCTGGCCGGCGCGCTGGCCTCCGCCGCGCTCTACGCCCAGCCCATCGATAACGATCAGGTACACGTCATCACCGCCCACGAGCAGCCTCACGTGAAGACCGCTCTGCACGAGCACAAGTACAACCGCGTGATGATCTACCTGGATGCCGGCAAGCAGGAAATCGTGCCGCAGAGCGGCCCCAAGCAGGTGCTCGACTTCAAAGCCGGAGAGGTCCGCTGGAGTCCCGTGAGCGGCCTGCATACCTCCGAAGTGGTCAGCAACGCGCCCGTCACCATCATCGAGCTCGAGATCAAAAAGAACGGCCCCGGCAAAACCGTCACCACCGCGCTCGATCCGTTGAAGGTCGATCCGCAGGACTACAAGCTCGAGTTCGAGAACCCGCAAGTGCGCGTGGTCCGCGTGCACATGCCGCCCCACCGCCAGGTCCCGCAGCACGAGCACGTGCTCAATCGCGTGGTTGTCTACCTCACCGACCAGGATGGCCGCATGATCGCCTCCGACGGCAAAGTCGATACCGCCAAACATAAGCCCGGCGAAGCAAGCTGGGGCGGCCCCGTCACCCACCGCGAAGAAAACCTCATGGACAAGCCGTTCGAGGCGATCGTCGTCGAGTTCAAAAACTAACGGAGCCGCGACCGATAGGCAGCGCTCGCCGTCCATGAAGATCACCCGCCAAACTCCCACCGAACTGGTGGTGGAGGAGAACCTGATGTGGCTCGCGTTATTGCTGGCCGCCATCGGGCTCGCCCTTCTTTTGGTGGCGGCCTCCGTGGGCAAAGGTGGCGCCTACTTCAGCGCCGGATTCCTGCTACTTTGCGCCGTGCTTTGTGCTCGCAAGAGCCGCTTCGTCTTCGATGCCGCCCAGAGAATGGTTCAATGGCAGAACACGGTCTTGCTCCGAACCCAAACCGGTTCCTTGCCCTTCGATGAGATCCGCGGAGTCGCCATCGACAGCACCTCCAGCAACCGCGGCGGCACCACTTACCGCTTGACGCTCCTCACCTCGGATAAACCGGTTCCCGTCACCCCTTCTTACGGCCCGCGAAGGACGAAGTACGAAACCGCCCGAGAAGCCATCCTTAAACTGGTGCAGCCCGGCAGCGATCCTAGCTCCGGCCCCACCGCCCTGTCAGTGGTGGACCTCGTCCGCAGCGGACGCACCGTCGATGCCATCGTTCTCCTCCGCAACACCCAAGGCTTGAGCCTCTCCGAGGCCAGGGGCAGAGTCGACGAGATCAAGCGCACCCTGTAGCTCCGTGGCGCAGAGACTCTGTATCTGCTGCGTCGAGACTCATCTCCACGCTTTCTTACCAAACCCGCCTGAAACCGCGGAACAATTCGCCTCTCCATCTCGTTCCAACCTCCATGACGCGGGAATTCAAATACGCCGTTCGGATGATTGCGACCCATCGCTGGTTTTCGGCAGCCGTCATCGCCACGCTGGCGTTCGGCATCGGATTGAACACCATGGTCTTTACGCTGGTGAATGCCGTCCTCTTCAGGCCGCTCTCCATTCCCGGCGGCGATCGGCTCGTGGCCATCAATTCCCAACAACGGTCGGATCCCGAGAACCGAGATCAAGTCTCGTATCCCGATTTCCAGGACTTCCGCTCTTCGGCTACAGCCTTTGAAGAAATCGAAGCCTCTGCCCAGGAAGAAGGCGTCCTCAGTGAACGCGATCACCCGCCGCAATCTTACAACCTGGGCCGCATCACGCCGGGCCTGTTCCAAATGCTTCGGACGCCTCCCATCCTCGGCCGCCCCTTCGCCACTGCCGATGGAATCGCCGGCGCCCCACCCGTCGTCCTGCTGGGTTACGGCGTCTGGAAGGATCGCTATTCCCTGTCCGCCGATGTCATCGGACGAGTCGTTCGCGTCAACGAAAAGGCGGCCATTATCGTGGGCGTAATGCCGTCGGGTTTCAAGTTTCCCCAGAACCAGGACCTGTGGATGCCATTGGTTCCTACTCCGGAATTGGAGAAACGCTCGAACCGCGCACTCCAACTGTTCGCCTACCTCAAGCCCGGCGTCGGCATCTCCCAAGGCTCGGCGAACCTCCAAGAGATCGCCGACCGCCTTTCCGCCCAGTACCCGGAGGTGGACAAAGACACAACCGCGTCGGCGCAAACTTTTCACGACCGCTACAACGGCGGCCCGATCAAACGCATTTTCCTGGTTCTGCTGGCGGCCGTCGGCTTCGTCCTCCTGATCGCTTGCGCCAATGTCGCCAACATGCTGCTCAGCCGTGCGCTGACCCGCCAGCGGGAGATCTCCATCCGCGTCGCTATGGGAGCCTCACGCTGGCAGGTTGTTCGCCAGTTACTCCTCGAAAGCCTGCTCCTGAGCTGCCTTGGCGGCTTGCTCGGGCTGGGACTGTCGATCTTCGGCGTGCATGCCTTCGATCTCGCCACTCGCGACGTGGGCAGGCCTTACTGGATTCTCTTCCAGATGGATTGGCAGGCCTTCGCCTACTGCGCCTTCATCTGCCTCCTCAGCGGCATTATGTTCGGACTGACTCCCGCGCTCCGGTCTTCGCGCATCGATCTCAACAGCAGCCTCAAAGATGGCGTGCGCTCCTCTGGATCGGTCCGGGGAGGCCACCTATCCGCCGCACTCGTCGTAAGCCAGTTCGCCTTGACTCTCGTTTTGCTCGCCGGCGCCGGGACCTTCGTCCGCGGCTTCTTCGACAATCTCTCGCTCAACCCAGCGCTTCCGGCACATCAGATCCTCAGCGCCCGCTTCCACCTGCCCGACCAGCGTTATCCGGACGCCGAAGCCCGCACGCGGTTCCTCGATACCCTGCTCGCTCGGGTTCGCGTCCTGCCCGGCGTAACTCAGGCCGCGGTCGTGAATGTGCCTCCGGAAGCGGGTTCCATGTGGCGCGATGTCGAAATCGAGGGCCGGCCGGCCGTCGATCCGAAGCACCGCACCACCGCCGGCTTCCTGGCCCAGATGCCCGGCTACTTCGCGGCCATCAACCTGCCTCTGCAGCAAGGCCGCGATTTCAACAGCGAGGATGGCGCCGAGGGCCGGGAATCGGCCATTGTGTCGCGCGACTTTGCCGCGAAATTCTGGCCGCGCGAGCAACCCATCGGCAAACGATTCCGAACTTACTCCGGCGGCAAGCCCGGCCCCTGGCTCTCGGTCATCGGTGTGGCCGCCAACTTCGTCCAGGAGCCGACGGAAGCTTCGCCGCCGCCGCTCGCCTACCTCCCCGAACGTCAGGAGGGCGATGCGTTTTTGTCGTTGCTGGTTCGATCCACCGGCGATCCATCGTCCTTGACCTCTCCAGTCCGTGCGGCCATGCAGGATCTCGATCAGGATCTCGCGCTCGTCGATGTTCGGACTCTCGCAGCCGCCATCGAGCGAGGACGCTGGTTCCTGAAAGTATTCGGAACGCTGTTCTCGATTTTCGGATGCATCGGCCTGCTGATGGCGGCGGTGGGCATTTACGCAGTCATCGCTCAAGCCACCAGCCGCCGCACACGCGAGATCGGGATGCGCATGGCGCTGGGCGCAACATCGGGTAAGATTCTGACTCTGGTTCTCAGGCGCGGCATATGGCAGCTTGCCATCGGCCTCACGCTCGGACTCGCCGCGGCAATTCCCGCGGTGAGACTGCTGGCCAAAGCCGGACTGAGAATCTCGCCCGACGACCCGTGGGCCTTCGCCGTGATCGCCTCGCTCCTGGTCGCGGTCGGTGTATTCGCCTGCTGGCTGCCGGCACGGCGCGCGGCGGGACTCGACCCGATAAAGGCCATTCGCTACGAATAAGAGCCGCTCGCCCGCTACCGTCGCCCTACTGAATCAGTATCTGAATCTGGTTGCTGACCGAATCCGGAAACACCAGGCTCACCGGCACAATCCCGTGCGGCGACCCCACCGCCGGTATCGTCACGTTGATCTGGTACAGCCCGATTCCCGTCATTCCGGCGAAAACCGGCGTGACGTCCAGGCTGCCCGGTCCGCCGCCGATATTCACCAGCGGCGCGGGATCCACAAGTGAATATGGATTGGGCGCCGCGCCTGCGGCCACCGGCGGATCCACCGGTCCCAGCCCGTAGGCCCACAGCACGATCGTATCGCCCGGCGCCGCCGGAGTCGTCGGGTTGCGCAGGTTGCATCCATTCGCGCAATCGTCCGTGACCACCACGATCCGCGGCGCGCGCGCCACCACGTTCACCGATACCATGTTGCTGGCCTGCCCGCCGCGCTGCAACTGCACCGTGGCCTGCCCCAGCGCCGTATCGGTGGGCATCTGAAACGCAATCTGCCCGTAAGACGTGTAGTACAACGGCGCCGGCTCGCCGTTCACCGTCACCTGCACATCCGCCAGTTGCGTCGGCAGCGGCACCACCGAAGCGCTGGTGAACGCCTGCAGCGAAAACTGCTGGCCGAGCAGCGCGATCCAATCGCCCGGACACACCGCTTCGCCCGCCACCTGCGTGGCATTGTTCACCGCGCCCTGAAACTTGATCGTCGGCGCCGCCTGCGCCACCACTTGAAAATTCACCGGTACCGTCACCGGACAGTTCACCGCGTTGCAGGCGATCGTCACCGACCCGGTGTAGCTGCCCGGCGAAAGACCGCTCGGATCCACTGTCACCAGTCCCAAGCCCTGGTAATCCTGGGCCGTCACGCCCGTCCCGGTGGCCGAAACATTTTGCGCACTGATTGTTCCCTGCCCCGCGTTGCTCAGCGTCAGCGCCGGAATGAACGGATACGCCATTGCCGGAGCGCCCTGCGCCAGCACCAGGTTGATCGCCGCCGTCGAAGGCACCGCGATCGGATCCGTGGTCACGTGCATCGTCACCGGAATCGTCTTATTGTCCGGCGCGAATGTCGATCCGCTCGTCACGATACTGCCCGTATACGTGCCCGGCTGCATATCCGCCGAGGGCGCCAAATCGATCTGGTACGGCAGCACGAAACGGAAACTGCCGGTCCCCTGGAGCGCCAGCGTCAGCCAGTTGCCGCCGTCCTGCGTGGTGGAGCGGCCGTTCATCAGGCTGTTGGTGGAAAACGCGATGGTGGTAGTCGAACCCGGCGCCACGTACAGCGGCTGCGTCTGCCCCACCGAATTCGGCACGCCGCCGCCCACCTGCACGGTCACGGTCACCACCTGCGGAGCATCCACCGCATGCGCATCCGAAACGGTCACCGCCGCGGTGTACGACCCTGCCACCAGGCTGGTCGTCTTGAACGTAAAGGTCAGCGGAAGGCACGACCCCGCCGCCGTCGTGGTGGTGCACGGCCGCGCCGCCCCCACCGCTGCCGAAAGCCATGTCGAGCTGGCGTCCGGCGTGACGGTCAGCGATAGCGACCCGTCGCCGGCATTGTAAGCCTCCAGCGTTTGCGCCGCCGGCGATGTTCCAACCGCCGCGGACACCGGGCCGACCACACTGGTCACCAGCCGCAGCATCGGAGCCGCTTGCAAAGACCCGGAAATGGAAAGTGTTAGTAAGAAAAAGAGACGGCGATGTGTCAGACCCACTCTAATGCACCCTTCTTCAGAGCCCAAATGTACCCGAACACTAGAATGATCAGGAACACCGCCACTTCAACTACACCAAACCAACCTAAAGTTTTGTAGCGCACGGCCCAGGGGAACAGGAAAATGGTCTCTACATCGAAGATCACGAAGAGAATGGCCACAATATAAAAGCGCACGGTGTAGCGTCCGCGGGAGTCGCTGGCGGCCTTGATGCCGCACTCGTACGCCTCCAGTTTGGCGGTGAATGGAGCCGATGGCCGCACCAGTTTGGCTGCCACGATCGCCACAATCGGAAACAGGATCGCCACAACCAGGAAGATAAAAATGGGAAGGTAGCCAGCCGGCATGGCAACACTATACCACGCGTCGGGCCGATGTAGAGGCCCGACGCCGATGCCTCCGTTGGAGTCAATTTCTACAGGCTTTTGCGCATCCGCACCACCGGCAGCGTCTGCCCGTCCGCCAGCGTCACCGCAATTGTCTCGAGCGCCTCGAATCCGCCCGCCGTGTACAGCGGAATGCCCGCCAGCGTGGCCGCCAGTTCCAGCCTCCGGAACCCCATCGCCCGCGCCGCCGATTCGCACTCCTCCAGAATCGCCTTCCCGATCCCCCGCCGTGCCCACTCCGGATGCACAAAGAACGCCCGTACCCGCGCCGCCTCACTCGCCGGATCGAGAAACGCATCGTCCTTCACCGGCCCCTGGTCGCTGCCGAACAGCGTACGCCGCCGGCTCCATCCTCCACACCCCACAATCCGATCCCCCGCCTGCGCCGCATAGTAAGTCCCGTCGCGAATCAGTTGCGTGTCCACCCCAAACACCGTCCCCAGCGCCCCCTCGATCTGCGCCGCGCTATATGTCTCCGCCTGCAACTTCCGCGCGGAAGCCCGAATCAGCCCCTCCAGTTCCGCAACATCCTCCAGCGTCGCCAGGCGCAAAGCCCACATAAATAAAAAAGCCGGTCGTAACCGGCTCAGCCTCTCCATTATCTCTCTTGTTTTTCTCTCTTGCTTTCCTCCGCGTTCATCTCCGCGACTCCCCGACTCTCCAGAAACCGCTCTGGCCGGCTTGAGAACCTGGCGCGGAGGCGCGGAGAAACGCACGGAGACCATACGATCTCGTTCTTCTCCGTCTTGGCTCCGTGTCTCCGCGTCTCCGCGTCGAAGCCAGCGCCACACCCGCGCTCCACGGTTTCTCACCCCATAAACGGTAGTCTCGCCGTTCGGTCTCTCCAGAAAGTTCCCTCGTTTTTCTCCGCGCTTCCTCCGTGCCCTCCGTGGCTCTGTGGTGAAAACAGGGCCCAATCGTCTGGAGTCTTTCTGGTCCCATAAACGGCGCCTGGCCGCTCGGGCTCCGCGGTGAATCCCGCACCTACCGAACGCTCACCACCACGCCCGGCAGATACTCCTCCACCATCGCCTCGAACTGCTCCGGCTGCACCAGCACGAAGCGCATCTCCAGCCCCGAGATTCCCGTCAGCTCGCGCGTCATCGCCGGCGTGGGAATCTCCGTCGTCACCGCCTGAAGTTGCCCCGCCCGCAGACGGTACGGCAGCACCTTCCATCGGCGCACCAACTCCGCCGGAAGCGTCCGCGTGGCCGCGACACTCACGTTCAGCTCTTCGGGATCGCCCAGCGGAATGCCCGTCTGCACGCTTAGCGCCTGGTACAGCCGCTCCGCCGTCAGCCCGCGATTCTTCATCAGGTACTCGCCGATGCGCATCTCCGGAGGACACGCGCACAGGGCATCCTCCATCTCCCCCGCGCCGATCCATCGCGACCGCACCAACAACTCGCCGAGCTTCAATTGCCCCGGCATGGCCGACCCCGCCGCCAGGTACACGTGA
>Ga0335085_10008933_pt1 | contig 15186 bp, 12 predicted proteins | sample Lox_Sample_45_FD_206712 | JGI IMG/M metagenome (GOLD analysis project Ga0335085, IMG submission 206712) | Soil microbial communities from Loxahatchee National Wildlife Refuge, Florida, United States - Lox_Sample_4.5 | ecosystem: Environmental > Terrestrial > Soil > Wetlands | place: USA... | reverse complement strand
TGTGCTCGCAATCCATCAGTGTAGCAGCAGTTGCTGAAATCAGATGTGTCGGAGGGATTTCTCCGTCACGCCAATTTGCTCTCCGATTTGTTCCGGGGCGGAAATTGTTGGAAACCGTGGCAGGCGATGAGATTAATCCAGACCCGGGGCGGGTGGATATAACTTCTCGAATTCGGGCTCTCCGTGAAGGATCGAAAGATCGGGATCGCGCCGCGCCCAGGTCGCGTCTTTGAAACCCGCTTCCCAAGCCTTGCGCAAAGCGTCCATCGCCTGAGCTTTGGTCTTCAGCAAACAATAATTGCAGGCCGCGTTGTATAAGATGGAGGCTTCGTTCGCACGCAACGTCATGGCCAAATCGGTTTCGCGTCTGGCATCTTCGATCCGCTTCAGTTCGGCGTAGTGTCCGCCAATCAGAATGCGCGCCCGGGCGTCTTCGGGCACCTGTTTTAAGTGATTCTCCAAAGCGGCCACGCATCGCGACATTACATTTCGCCGCACCTCCGCTTTGCCCAATGCACCCAACGCATTCATAACCGGCACATACACGTTGTAATCCTCGCCGCTGGCTTCCAGCGCGACCTCAAAAACATCCGCCACTTCCTGGTAGCGGCCGGCGGAGAACAGGGCACGGCAGAGCAGGTAGTACGCTCCTTCGCAATCTTTTTTGCGTTCGATGGCCTTTTGCGTCATGCGCACAGCTTCGTCATGGAGATCCGTGGCATACAACACCCATGCCTGACTGACCTGCACTTCTGGCAAATCCCAGCGCAGCGCCACCGCTCTTCCCGACGCGTTGCGCGCGCGTTCCACCCAAATGGCGTCGCGGCTGAAGTTGCAAAAGAACATGGCGCAAGCGCCGGCGCAGGCTGCATAGGCGAGCGCAAAGCTCGGATCCATGGCCACCGCGTTTTCGAACATCTGCAGCGCGAATTCCAGATCCTGCCGCGTCTGCCGCCGCGCGTACCGTTTGCCGCGCAGGTATAAATCGTAAGCCTGCAAATTCTCCGTCGGCTTGATCGCCAGCGCCTCCAACTCCTGGGGCGATAGCGTGACGCGCAGCGCCTCGGCGATTTTGCGGGCAATTTCGTCCTGTACTTCGAACACATCTTTCATTTCCCGGTCGTAGCGCTCGCTCCACAGCGGAAAATCCGTGCCGGTATCCACCAGTTGCGTGGTGATGCGCAAGCGGCTCCCCGAGCGCCGCAATGTGCCCGTCAAAACATACGCGGCCTTGAGTTGCTGGCCGATCTGGCTGGGCGTCACGGGTTTGTCGCGAAAGGCCAGCACCGTGGGGCGGGAAAAGGTATTCAGCCCACGGATTTTAGAGAGTTCCGTGATGATATCTTCGGTGATTCCGTCGCGTAGATACTCGTCTTCCCGCACGCCACTGAGATTTTCGAAATACAGCACTGCGACGGACTTCGCGCTGGACTTGACGGGACCGGACTTCGTTTCCGTTAATTCCGCGGTGCGTTTGCTGCCCGATTCCAGATCCCGTCTCAAGCGGTTGAGGTCCGTCTTCAACTCGGTGGCCGATTGACAACGCAAGGTGCGATCTTTCTCCAACAGTTTGGAGAGAATGCGCCCAAACTCCGGGGGCAGCCCGGGGTTCACGTCTGAAATTGGTGAAGGATCACGATTCAAAATCGCATCGAAAACAATCGCGGAGGTCTCTCCGCGGAAGGGAAGCATCCCGCTCGCCGATTGGTACAGCACGGTACCCAAGGAAAACAGGTCGGTGCGCGCATCCACTAGCTGCCCGCGCGCCTGTTCCGGCGACATATACGAAACCGTGCCCATGGCGGCACCGGGAGACGTCAGATCCGCCATGGTGTCCATCTTCGAGGGGCTGGAACCCGCCTCGGGAATCTCCGCCCGTTCAATCTTCGCCAATCCAAAATCGAGCACTTTCACTTGTCCGCGATCGGTGAGAAATAGGTTGGCCGGCTTGATGTCCCGGTGAACAATTCCTTTGGCGTGCGCCGATTCGAGCGCATCCGCAATCTGAATGGCGATGGGCAAGAGCCGGTCCATGGAAAAGGGCTGCCGCGTCATCAGTTGTCCGAGGGTCTGGCCTTCGAGCAGCTCCATCACGAGAAAATTCTGTTCGCCAAATTGCTCAATAGCGTGGATTGTGCAGATGTTCGGATGGTTCAACGCCGAAGCTGCGCGCGCCTCCCTCTGGAAGCGCTCGATCAACTGAGAGTCTTGCGCCATGGCCTCCGGCAGAAACTTCACCGCCACGCGCCGGCCCAGCCGCGAGTCTTCGGCCTCGTACACCACACCCATCCCGCCGCTACCCAGTTTTCGTGTCACTTTGTACTGCGAAATGGTCTGCCCAACGAGAGAATCGGAGAGGGTCATGGTCGGTTCGATACTAGACTGCGCGACTTACTCGGTCAAGCCAGACGGCCTGTATGTCTGAATTGAGCGGTCGATTACTCGCTTTGCCCGGCGACCCAAAACTTCCTGGTCTTCGAATCTGGAAAAAGAAACTCATAACGCTGCAAAGACTCGTATGCAGTCTGGTGCTTGTCTTCGATCAACCTGGCTTTGTAATCGCCTGGTGCCAGAAGGAAGCCGTTGTCATTGTCGCGAAGGCGGAATTTCTTGCCATTGATAACCGCGTCCAACTCCAGTTGTCTGTAATCGTGCCCGGCGACAATGTATGTCCCGGTTACATGCACGTTGATCGAATACGGCTCGGGCGCCGGACCAGCTGGGGCGGACGTCGCCAGAAGTACCAGGAATACTAATGCTGCTATCCTCATAATGCCTCCGTCGTTGCTTGAACCGTGGTGAACCCGCTAACTCTGAACTATAGGACGTGCCGTAAGCGGGAGCGGATACGTGAGCCTCGCGCGGAATCAAGACCGTGCAGCCGGGGACCATCCAGCGGCCAGGACCCAATTACAAGAAGGTTACGCCTGTACCACGTCCCGGTTGCGTACCTTTTTCGCACACGCCTATACTGACCGGGAATGGCGAATGGCGACGGAGTGGTGTGTGTGCAGTCGAGTGCAAAGGCCTTCGAAAAGTCCTTTGCGTTTCCAATCACCTGGAGCAACGTGTTTTCGTGAGCCTTGACGAAATCAAGCAGTTTCCAACCGTGGAGCGCCGGCGCAATGTTGGCGTGCCCGGGGAACGACGCGAAGCGGGCGAGGTTGCGGTCTTTCAGGAGTTGGGGAAAGCGCTGACTTCTTCGTTGCAGCTCGACCAGGTGCTGCGCACCATCATGGAAAAGATCGACGAGTTCCTGCGCCCAGACAACTGGTCGCTGCTGCTCCTCGACGAGGCCAAACAGGAACTCTATTTCGAATTGGCGGTGGGCAAGGCTTCGCAGGCCTTGAAGGACGTGCGCGTCAAGCTAGGGCAGGGCATTGCCGGCTGGGTGGCGCAGCACGGCGAAGTGGTGATTGTGCCGGACACCACCAAAGACACGCGCTTTTTTGGCAAGGTCGACGAAAAAACGAAAATGGAAACGCGCTCGATTGTCGCCGTTCCTGTGAAGTTCCGGGACACCTGCCTGGGCGTGATTGAACTGATCAATTGCGTTGGCGTTGACGGCTTCGACCCGCGGGATTTGAAACTTCTGGAGGCGCTGTCGGACTTCGCCGCCATCGCGCTGGAAAATGCGCGCCACGTCAAACGCATCCATGAACTGACCATCAAGGACGACTGCACTTCGCTGTATAACGCGCGTCACATGGGTTTTATTCTCGATACGGAAATCTATCGTTCGCAGCGTTACAACTACGAATTTTCGATTGTATTCATCGATTTGGACCATTTCAAACAGGTGAACGACACGCATGGCCACCTGGTCGGGTCCCGTCTGCTGGCGGAAATGGGCGAAGCGCTCAAGACCAATTGCCGCCTGATTGATTTTGCGTTTCGCTACGGCGGCGATGAGTTTGTGATTCTTTTGCCGCAAACTTCGAAAGAGAACGCCATCAATGTCGCGCGCCGCTTGCACCGCCTGATCCGCGATTCGGTCTGGCTGAAGGAAGATGGCCTGAATATTACAGTCACGCCCAGCGTCGGTTTGGCTGCCTATCCTGCGGATTCGAAAACCAAAGAGGGCCTGCTGCACCTTGCCGACGAAGCGATGTACCTGGTAAAGAACACCAATCGCGACAACGTCGCTGCCGCGAACATGGGCATCCTGCCACCGCAAACCGCCTCCGAGGCCGCTGGCGAAGCGGCTGGATAAACGTTTCCGCGCGACATTCAAGCGTCTCGTCTGTGCGTTCCGGAGAGCCCGAAGCATGCACATTTTTGGTGCACCAACTCGGATGCGCCCTCCACTAGCCGCAGTGTGTGTACACCCCTCGCGAATTCTGATTAACTAAAAACATGAAACGAAGCGAAGCCGCCCGGTATGCGCGCTGGTCAGCCTTGACTGCGCTGCTGCTTGCTTCCATCACCGGCGGAATGTACCTGCGCCGCCAGTGGGTGGCGTATGTGGAGAAGAAGCAGGCTCCGCCGCCGCTGGCCGCCGATCAGGAGCGCCAATCGATCGGTCTCACGGTTTCCAAGAACGAAGGGGATCGTACCGTATTTACCGTGCAAGCGTCGAAATCGACGGACTTAAAGGGCCAAGACATCAGTTTGTTGGAAGAGGTTAAGGTTACCGTATTCGGCAAACTCGGCGATCGCCACGATGTGATCCATACGCACAGCTGCCGTTATGAAAAAACTACGGGTGCGATCCAGTGCAACGGTGACGTGCAAATCGATTTGGAAAGCGCGGCCGATGCAGCGCGCGTGCAAGGTACAGGTGGGGTCAAGCCCAACCTCATCCATGTGGAAACCAGTGCAGTCACCTTCGATCGAAGCTCCGGAAAGGCGGAAACCTCTCAGCCGGTTAAATTCATGATGCCTAACGGTGACGGCGAGGGCGTCGGTGCCACGTACCTTTCCGAGGACGGCTTGCTCCGTCTGGAAAAAGATGTGCACGTCCGGCTGCGCGAGACCGGTCCGCTCGCCGTCGGCAAGCGGCAGAATGCACCTCCAACGGACGTGGTCCTCCAAGGCAGCACCTTGGAACTCGGCAAGCTTACCGGCAGAGTGGTCCTCACTGGACCAGCCACAGCGACGACTCCCACCCAGGAACTCCGCGCCGGCCAATTGGTGCTTCTGTTAGACGATCAGAGTCGTGCGCAAACCTTGCTCGCCGAGCCCGGCCAGCTCAAGCAAACGCCGGAACTCGTATCCCGCAGTGGCAAAGGCCCGACAGGCTCGGGCACGCTTCACGCCGACCTGATGAAAGCGCAGTTAGCTCCAGAAGGCTGGGTTCGCGCAATCGATGTGCAAGGCAACGTGCAGGGCAAATCGGAAAGCGGTGAAGTGCAGGCCGATTCCGGGAATGTCGAAATGTGGCCGCGCGTGAATCAGGCGAAGCTAATCACCCTGCGGGGGAACGTGCACGTCAGCCAGCGCGACCCGAAAACACAAATGGCGCGCAACCTTGCCACCAGCGCCCTGCAAATTAATTTCGCGGGAGGAAAGCCGGGAGAGCAGAACCCCGCACAACATGCGGAGACATTGGACCGCGGCACCATGGCGTGGAACGATACGCCAACATCGCAATCCAAGCTCAGCGCGGACAAGTTAGCCGTCGATTTCGGCACCACCGGCAAAGCCAGAGATTTAACCGCCGTCGGCAACGTGGAAACGCAACGGCAATTGAAGGATCAGCCTACGCAAACCGCCACTGCGTCCAATGGCGATGCACAACTCGATCCCCGAGGCGGCTGGACGCAAATGACCCTACGTGGAAATGTCCATCTCAAAGGTGGTGACCGGAGCGCCGACGCGCAACAAGCCGTTTTTGTCCGCGCGCCTCAGGTCACCGTGCTCACCGGTCAGGCCGTCGTCCGAGACAGCAGCAGTGAAACCCGTGCCACAAAGATCACCTTCCATCAGGATACCGGCGACATCGAAGCCGATGGCAGAGTGCGTTCAACGGATCTAGGGGGAACGAAGGACAGTCTCCAACTGAGCACCGCGACCGTTTCCAACATCCTTGCTGAACGCATGGTGGGAAATTCGAAGACTGGCCGCGCCTTGTACACGGGCCATTCCCGATTGTGGCAAGGACCTTCGGTGATGGAAGCCGATTCCATTGAGCTGCTACGAAATACCCGGGTGCTGAATGCCAGCGGCAATGTTCGTGCCGTCTTTCCGAAGCAGGGCGGCGACCCCAAGACCAAACCGACGGACGCAGCGAAAGCGAAAGACACCATCTGGCACATCTCGTCGGGCACGCTCACCTATTGGGACGCCGAAAATCGCGCTCACCTCGAAAAAAATGTCGTCGTGCAGTCCGCCGCCGAGCGTATGCGCGCGCCGGTGTTGGATTTGTATTTCACTCGTGACGGAAATGGAAAAAACGGTGCCGAAAGCGCTTCCAAAATCAGCAAAGCGGTCGGAACCGGGGGCGTCGAGATCGAACAGGGCGACAGAAGAGGCACCGCCGAGCGAGGTGTGTACACCGCTGACGACGACAAATTCGTCTTGAGCGGCGGAACGCCCACTCTTTACGATGGAAATGAAGGCGCCACCACGGGCCGTGAATTGACCTTCAATATTGCGGATGATACCATCGTCGTGGATTCGGGAAATGGAACGCGCACGCTGACCAGGCACCGGGTCCAGAGATAACCGGGACCGCCCAGCGATCCCTCGTGAAGCGGAATGCCGACACTCCAAGGCGTCGATCTCAGCAAGTCCTACCGGGGACGCAAAGTAGTCGATAACGTCGAACTCGAAATTGCCCAGGGCGAAGTGGTAGGACTTCTAGGTCCCAACGGCGCCGGTAAAACCACTACTTTCTATATGATCGTGGGCCTGGCCCGTCCGGATTCTGGACGTGTGGTCCTCAATGGGGAGGAAATTACAGACTTGCCCATGTATCTGCGGGCGCGCAGCGGGATCAGTTATCTTCCTCAGGAGCCGTCGGTCTTCCGGCAGCTAACCACGGAAGAAAATCTGCTCGCGGTATTGGAAACGCTGCCCTTAACGCCGGAACAGCAACGCGATCGCCTGGAAGAATTGCTGGCACAAATGGGTTTGGAAACGGTTCGGCATAGCAAGGCGTACATGCTTTCCGGGGGTGAGCGTCGCCGCCTGGAAATCGCGCGTTCGTTGACCCTGCAGCCTTCCTTTATTCTGTTGGACGAGCCTTTCTCGGGGATCGACCCGCTCACGGTGAAGGATTTGCAGGACTTGATCCGGGAATTGAGCCGTTCGGGTATTGGTGTATTGATTACGGATCATAACGTCAGGGAAACTCTCAGTGTGACGGACCGTGCATACATCGTGAATCATGGGAAAATCATGAAGAAGGGCACGCCGCAGGAACTGAGCAGCGACCCCGAAGTGCGGCGAGTGTATCTGGGCGATAACTTCCGGTTGAATTAGGGCTATTCTAGAACTGGGAATCTAATTTAATGGCTTGGCAGGGACTCAAACTGAATCTCCGTGTGGCGCAGAAGCAGATTCTGACGCCCGGACTGGTGCAGATGGTCAGCGTGCTTGCGCTGAACCGCCTGGAACTGCGCGAGATGATTAATCAGGAGATGATCGCCAATCCCGTCCTGGAAGAACTCAGCGAAGAACCCACGGTTACCGATAATTACAGCGACGAAACCTTTCTGAAAGCCGAGACCGAAAAAGTCCCCGAGAAAAAAGAAGCCAATCCCTTCGACGAGTTCGACGTCGGCTCGTTCTTCAACCAGTATCTCGACACCGGAGGGGACGGCGGGCAATCGCAAGAGCGTGAAATCTCCGAGCGTCCCTCGTTCGAAAAGTTTCTCTCCTCTCCCGCGGGCCTCACCGACCACCTGGCCTGGCAGCTGAGCGTCACCATCTGTTCCGACGCGGTCAAGGAAATCGTCGAGAACATCATCGGCAATCTCGACGAAAACGGCTATCTGACTGCCTCCTCGGAAGAGCTTTCACAGGACGGGAAATATTCCCAAGACGATTTGGAAGATGCCATCGCGGTGGTTCAGGACTTTGATCCCATTGGCGTGGGGGCACGCGATTTACGCGAATGCCTGCTGCTGCAGTTGAAGGCGTTCGACCCGCAGAATACTTTGGCGCAGCAAATCGTCTCGGACCACCTGAAACAGGTGCAGGCCAACCAGCTGAAAGAAATTGCGCGGGCGTTGAACCGGCCGATGGACATCGTCAAGCACGCCATTGACGCCATCAAAAAGCTGGATCCGCGTCCGGGCCTGCGTTACAACAAGACGGAGCCGCGCCTCGTCGAGCCGGACGTTTATTTCCGCAAGGTTGATGATCAGTGGCAAGTCTTCCTGAACGAAGACGACATGCCGCAATTGCGCCTCAGTCCCACGTACCGCCGCCTGCTGGTCCGCGACGCCGCCGATAAAGATGTGCGTAATTACGTGAAGGAACGCTTCACCGCGGCCATCCAGCTGATGAAAAACATCGAGCAGCGCAAGCACACCATTCTGCGCGTCTGCCAATCCATCATCGCGCGCCAGGGCGAATTCCTGGACCACGGACCGGACGCGTTGAAGCCCATGATGATCAAAGAAGTGGCCGAAGAGGTCGGCGTGCATCCTTCCACGGTCAGCCGTGCGGTTGCCAGCAAGTATGCGCACACTCCGCAAGGGGTGATTGAGCTGCGTTCCTTCTTCAGCGAAGCGGTGAACGGGCCCGAAGGCGGCGGCATGTCTTTACAGACCCTCAAGCGCCTGGTGAAGAAAATGATCGACGAGGAAGACACGGCCAAGCCGCTCACCGACGAACAAATTGCCAAGAAGCTCGAAGAAAACGGCATCCACGTTACGCGGCGCACGGTGGCAAAATATCGCGAAGACATGCGCATTCCCAGCACGCACCAGCGCCGGGTCAAGAGCTGAGCGCAGCGAAACCGTGAAGCGCGCCAAGAGCAGCAAACGCAATCTACGCACGCCGCAAAATCCTGGCAGGCAACTCGTCATCCTCACTGGCCTTTCCGGTTCGGGGAAAAGCACTGTCCTTAAGGCCTTCGAGGACATGGGCTACTACTGCGTGGACAACCTGCCGGTGGAATTGATTCCGATTTTCGCGGAACTGCATGCCGCCGGGGAAGGTGACCTGCAACGAGCAGCGCTGCTGGTGGACGCGCGCGAAGGCTTGCAACTGGCCAAGCTGCCCGGTCTGCTGAAGCACTTGCGCCGCGATCATCCCATTATTCTGGTGTACATCGAAGCCCAGGAAGACGCGCTGCTACGCCGTTACAGCGAAACGCGACGCCCTCATCCGCTGGGAAAAGATTATTCCGTACGGGAAAGCCTGCGCCACGAAGAAGTCTTGATGGAGCCCATCCGCAAGCTCGCCGATGTGGTGATCGATACCACGCAGTTCAACGTGCACGAGTTACGCCACTTCATAAACGAACGCTTCAAAACCGAAAGCAAGCGGCCGCTCCTGGTGTCTCTCGTCAGTTTCGGTTACAAATTCGGCGTGCCCACGGATGCGGACCTGATGTTCGACGTGCGCTTTCTCCCGAATCCGCATTTTGTTCCCAAGCTCCGCCGCTACACCGGAAAAGATCCCCGCGTCCGCAAATACATTCAGTCGTTTCCGCAAACCGGGGAATTTCTGCGCCGCATGCAGGGACTGCTGACTTATTTGATTCCGCACTACATCGAAGAAGGCAAAAGCTACCTGACCATCGCTTTCGGTTGCACCGGTGGCAAGCACCGGTCCGTGATGATGGCTGAATGGATGAGGCACGCCATGGCCAAAAAAGGCTTCGCCACCCGCGTCGTCCATCGCGACATCGACAAGTAATCGTCATTCATCTACCTGGTCCCCGTTGTTCAGCGGCCAACGATTTGACAGGCCATGGGGCGGACGCATAGCGTACTAAGAGCATACTGTCGAGCGATTTGAGGGCCAGAAGTGGGTCGACTGATTTCACCACAATTGAGACGCCTTTTGGGCTACGTGAAGCCCTACAGTTTCCGGATGATTATCGGTGTGTTTCTGGTGGCGTTTGTCGCGGCGGCAGAGGGCGTAGTTGCTCTGATGATTGTGCCCGCCGTCGAGTATGTCCTTGATCCCACCAAGGTCACTAGGGAATTGCCGCTAACCAAGCTTCCTTGGAATGGCCATACCATTTACCTGAATTGGTTTTTCCCGCGCTTCCACAATGTGGGCACGATCTTTGGTGTCTCACTCTTCGTGCTCTACGCCACCAAGGCTGTCGCTGAGTATCTGGGCGTAACTCAGATTCAGTATGCTGGCCACGCGGCCATCCGTGATCTGCGCAACGCCCTGTATGGGAAGATCATTCGTCAGCCCATCAGTTTCTTTCAAAAAAATCAAACCGGTCGGATCATTTCCACGGCCATCAACGACGTGGACAAAACGCGCCTGGCACTAAGCGAATATCTAGCTGACCTGTTCCAGAAAAGCTTCACGTTCATTTCGTTAGTCGCCGTCATGCTGATGCTCGACTGGAAATTGGCGGTATTCACGACCGTTTTGCTGCCTTTGGTCGTATATCCCATCAACAAATTGGGGAAAAAGATTCGCTTCTCCGTCGGTCAGAGCCAGTCACGTCTCGGCGACCTCAGCCAGATCCTGGAAGAGACCGTAAGCGGCAATCGCATCGTAAAAGCCTTCGGAATGGAAGACTTCGAAGTACGTAAGTTCCGCGATGTGGCGCGGCGTTTACTGCGCGAAAGCATGCGCTGGGTCCGAGCCTCCGTCATCACCTCGCCGCTCATGGATCTTCTCGGCGGCATTGTCATTCCTCTTCTTCTTCTCTACGCGCGCGGCCAGATTCAACACAAAGAGCTGACGGAACCGCAGTTCTTCGCCTTTTTGTACGCCATGTTTAATGCCTACATGCCCGTAAAGCGCATGGGCTATGTGTATCAGCAATTCCAGGCCGCGCAGGGCGCCAGCGTGCAAGTGTTCGCTTATCTGGATCGCCCCGAGGAAGTCATCGATCAGCCCGGCGGGAAGATCCTGCAAGGGTTCTCGCGGGAAATTGTGTTCGACGATCTGTCGTTTGCGTACGAGCCGGACAGCGTACCGGTCTTGCAGCACGTGAATTTCACCGCGGCTAAGGGCGAAGTCATCGCGCTGGTGGGCTCCAGCGGAGCAGGCAAGACTACCCTGGTGAACTTGATTCCGCGGTTCCACGAGGTCACTGCGGGCGGCATCCGTATCGATGGGATGGATATTCGAGAAATGAATCTGCGTTCGTTGCGCAACCAGATCGCCATGGTCACCCAGGAAAATATCCTGTTCCACGACAGCGTGCTCAACAACATCTGCTACGGCATGGGCCAAGTTCCGCAACAAAAAGTGATCGATGCAGCCCAGGCGGCGCTGGCGCACGATTTCATCATGGAATTGCCCAAAGGCTACGACACCGTGATTGGCGAACGCGGCACGCGTTTGAGCGGCGGGCAGCGCCAGCGCATAGCGATCGCCCGCGCCATCCTTAAAAATTCCCCGATCCTGATTCTCGACGAGGCCACTTCCGAACTGGATTCCGAGTCCGAGCAATATGTGCAGAAGGCGCTGGCCAACCTGATGGTCGGCCGCACTTCGTTTGTCATCGCCCACCGCTTGGGTACAGTGCGGAAAGCCGATAAAATTCTTGTGTTAGAGGATGGACGTATTCGAGAGAGTGGCACGCACGCGGAATTGCTGGCGAAGGGCGGGAGCTACGCGCGTTTGCACGACCTGCAATTTGCCGATGACGAAGTACTCGCTCCCGTGGATGCGCCGAATCCGAACAGAACGAGGTCCAGCGAAGAAGCATGATCACCAAAAGTCCTACTGAAGTCCGATCCGCTTCCCCCCTTAAGGCTGAATGCCGCTCCATGACCGGTTATGCAATGGCCCGCGGAGAATTTGCGGGATGGTCGATTCGCATCAGCGTGAAAAGCGTCAACCATCGTTTCCTGGATGTAAAGCTGCGCATCCCTGATTCGCTCGAGCCTTTTGAACACCGCCTGCGCCAGGCGGTCCGCGGCAAAATCCAGCGCGGCCACGTGGATGTACATGTGAGCATGGAACCCGGCGAAACCGCGCCGGTTCACGTGAATCGCGAATTACTGAAGAAGTATGCAAGCGCTGCCGAAGAAATGCGCAATCAGACCGGGGGAACCGCGGAGCTGGATACCGTGGCCTTGCTACGGTTGCCGGGCGTGATCACCGGATTGGCCTCCGCGCTGCCGGAAACCGAGGAAGCGCAAGAAGAGTTGGCTAAGGTACTAGAAATGTATCTTCAGGAAGCACTCGTGAAGATGGACGAGATGCGCCGAAACGAAGGCCGCCACCTCACCGAAGAGCTGCGCGCCCGTGTCGCAAGGATTGGCGACGAAACCGAGCAAGTGCGCGACCTGGTCAGCACACTCCGTCCGGCGTTCGCCCGCCGGCTCGAAGCGCGGCTCAGGGAATTACTGAACGGCACCAACATCGAACCCGCGCGCCTGGCGCAAGAGGCGGCGCTACTTGCAGAGCGCAGCGATATCAGTGAAGAATTGGACAGACTACGCAGTCACCTGCAACAATTCATTACTCTCTTGGATGGCGCCGGGGAATTGGGAAAGAAGCTGGATTTTCTGTTGCAGGAAATGCACCGCGAAGCGAACACCATGCTCTCGAAAACGCCAGGAGTGGAAACCGAGGCGTTGGCCATCACGGGTTTGGCTCTGGAAATCAAGGCGGAGATCGAAAAATTGCGCGAACAGGTCCAGAACATCGAATGAGCGGGGGCACTGGGGTAGAGCCGTTAATCTTGATTGTTTCCGGACCGTCGGGTTCGGGAAAAAGTACGCTGGTCCAGAAAATCCTGGAGCTGCCGGGCACCATGCCTTCGGTATCGTGTACTACCAGGGTGCGCCGGGCGACCGAGGCCAGCGGAAAATGCTATGATTTCGTCACTGAGGCGGATTTCAACGCCATGGTGGCCCGGGGCGATTTTCTGGAACATGCGAAGGTTTTCGGTAAGTATTCTTACGGGACGCCGAAGAAGTGGCTGGAAGAATCGCGTCGTCGGGATCTGGATCTGGTGCTGGAAATCGACGTACAGGGCGCCAGCCAGGTGAAGGAAAAGTTGCCGGAATCGGTGGCCATCTTTATACTGCCACCCTCGCGGCAAGAGTTGGAACGCCGCTTACGCAGCCGCGGTCAGGATGCCGATGAAGAAATTGCCCGGCGGCTGGCGAAAGCCCACGACGAAATCGTGGCCAGCGAAAAGTTTTACGATTTTTGTGTAGTAAACGACGATGTGGAACGTGCGGGAAAAGAAGCCCAGGCCATAGTAATGGCTCTGCGCTGCTCCAGTGTACGTCGCCGCGATCGCGTTAGACAAGTCTTGGCATCCTTTGGAGGGTAAGACACTCATGACCGTGCAAACCAAAGCTCCCGAGAGCCAGTTTGCTTACGTCGTATTGGCCGCACGACGTGCGCGTCAGATTATGGCGGGAGCACCGCCGATGGTAGACAACTTACGCACCCAGAAGGCGACACGTATCGCTTGCGAAGAGGTTACCCACGGCCTGATCGAATACGACTTTTCCGAGGTGCCGGCCACCGAAGAGGAAAAGGAAGCCAAGCGGCGCAGGTAGTGCGTCTGCATGGCAGCTATGCGCATCACCCTCGGCGTCACCGGCGGAATCGCGGCTTACAAATCCGCGGAATTAGTTCGCCGCCTGCAAGACGAGGGACATTCCATCCAGGTGGTCATGACCCGCGCCGCGCGCGAGTTCATCACTCCTCTGACCTTTGCCGCGCTTAGCGGCCAACGGGTCATCACCGATCTTTTTTCCAATCAGCCGAGCGGCGAAGGCAGTCTGGATTCCGCAATTGATCATATTGCTGTAGCCCAGCGAACGGATTTGCTGCTGGTTGCTCCGGCAACCGCCGACATTCTCGCGAAGTTTGCCCGTGGGGTGGCCGACGATTTTCTCAGCACGCTGTATCTGGCCAACACCGCGCCCGTCGTTGTGGCTCCCGCGATGAACGTCAATATGTGGCAACACGCGGCCACGCAAGAGAACGTTGCTATGCTGCGCGAGCGCGGCGTGCACATCGTCGAGCCGCGCGAAGGTTACTTGGCGTGCGGCATAACCGGTTCGGGCCGCCTCGCCGAGCTGGAAGAGATTCTGACGACCGTGCGAGAAGCTCTGCAGGCGGAACTGGATCTGGCCGGTGAAACCGTTCTGGTCACCGCCGGGCCCACGTGCGAAGACATCGATCCGATACGCTTCCTCACCAATCGCTCGTCGGGCAAAATGGGCTACGCGGTAGCAGCCGCTGCCGCGAAGCGTGGGGCGAAAGTGCTGCTGGTCAGCGGGCCAACCTCTTTGGAGACGCCGCAGGGTGTCGAGCGCGTTGATGTGCGCAGCGCCCAGCAGATGCAGCACGCGGTGCAAGCGCGATTTGTGGGTTCTACGATCGCAATTTTCGCAGCCGCCGTGGCAGATTACCGCCCCGCCGAAAAAGCCGATCAGAAGATTAAGCGCGGCCAAGATTCCCTGACGCTGCAATTGGAACCGAACGTCGACATCCTGGCGAGCGTGGCGCGGGAAAAGGGCGACCGGTTGGTGGTGGGATTTGCCGCTGAGACCGAAAATGTCGCGGAGAATGCCCGCAAGAAGTTAAGTCAGAAAAATGCCGACTTGATCGTAGCGAATGATGTCAGCGCGGAAGGCGCGGGCTTCGATCTGGACACCAACATCGTCACGCTGTTTTCGCGCGATGGAGACGATCTTCCCTTGCCGCGCTTGAGCAAGGCGGAAGTCGCGCAGCGCATCCTCGACGAAGTTCTGCGCCTGCGCGGTCTTCTCAAGAGCAAACCCGCTTCTCACCGGGCTGGCGACTGAGCGATCATGCCCGCATCGATTCCCGAATCCGTGCAACAGAAAATTGAGGAACGCCTTCGCTACTACGAAGATCTCGGTATTCAATTGTTTTACCGCGATCGCGTAGCAGCCGCTCATTCGTCGCCCGCACTTCCTCAGTCACCCAGCAGTGTCACCGCGGAGGAGAGTTCCTTGTCGAAGCCAAAAAGCAAAATAGCGCTACCCGCCAGTGCCGCGCCGGTTCCGCCGCAGGCCGAGCCAGTTGTGGTTGCGCCCCCGTCTGGACCAAGCCTATTTGACGCCATGGACAAGGTGACAGACGACTCGCTCCCGA
>Ga0335085_10008932_pt1 | contig 15187 bp, 9 predicted proteins | sample Lox_Sample_45_FD_206712 | JGI IMG/M metagenome (GOLD analysis project Ga0335085, IMG submission 206712) | Soil microbial communities from Loxahatchee National Wildlife Refuge, Florida, United States - Lox_Sample_4.5 | ecosystem: Environmental > Terrestrial > Soil > Wetlands | place: USA: Florida... | reverse complement strand
AAGCACGGCAATCCCGCCACCAGGTGGACGAACTCCCAGCGGAAGCTGGCCGGCATCGTGCTGTCGCCGAGCAGCTGCAGGAGGTCGGTCCGAACGAACGCGGCCGGGTGCGCGCTGAACTGGGCGAGCGCCGCGTTCTCGGCGTCGCCGGCTCGGTCCGCCGTGGCCCGCGCCGCCTCGCGCGTGTCGCGAATGCGGCGCGCTTGGGCCGGCCGGCCCGTGCTTTCGTAGAAGGTGGTGAGGCGGTCGAGCGCGTTGTTGGTGATCGCCGCACCCATCATGGTCTCGAGTATGCCCACGCCGTAGTTCATCAGATTGAGTCCGACGCCGACACCATCCCGCAGCATCGCTTCGGCGCCGGCGCGATCGCCCTGCGCGAGGCGCAGCGCGGCCACCGCGGTGACGTCGTAGCCGGCGGCCTTGAGCGCGCCGTCGCGCGGAACTGACAGTGCGAACCAGCCGAGGGAGTCGAGGGCCCTCGCCCGGTAGCGCGCGGTGACGACGTCGAGCGCCGGCGCGCGCGCGACCGTGCGGAACGCCGCCCAGCGCGGCTCGGCCGCGATGCGCTCGAGGAAGGCCCGCTGCGCCGAGGTCAGGCGCCCCTCGGCGGCCCACAGAAGCATAGAGTCCTGCCGCTGGGGGATGCCGGCGTGGAAGGGGTTGTTTGGCGAACCGGTTTCGAGCGGCGCCGGGAGGCGCGGCTGCGGCGCGATCTCATCGCCAGGAACGGGCGCACCCTCCGGGTAGAGGATCTGCTCGAGTGCCCGCGCACCGTCGAGCGGCGTGATGGACGAATCGGTTGGCGGCGCCCACGCTTGCCCGGCGAGCGCGGGCAGGACGCGTTGGTTGGTCGCGGAAAACGCCGGCGCCGGCGCCTGACCCAGCACGATGCTCCCGATGCCAGGCAACAGGAGCAACGGCGCGAGCAGGACCATGGCGACCACCGCCGCGAGGAGACCGAACCGAAGCAACAGACCGGTTGCCCATGGGCTCGGCAGTCGGTGCCCGAGGGTCTGGCCGGTGCGCGACCGCTCGTAACTCTCAGTCCATGCCTTGACGACGGTCGGCGCGGCAACCGGCTTGGCGCGCCGAGCCGCCGGCTGCCGCCGCCCGGCGTGGACCGCTCGCCGCTCGAGGAAGCGCACCAGGGCGACGCCGTCGAGGAGCAGCAGCGTCGGCGCCACGACGATCGCGGCGGCGAGCAGCGGCCCGATGCCCGCGTTCCCGCCGAGGCGAAGCACCAGCACCAGACCGGCGAGCGGCGCGACCGCCGTCAGCAGGCCGAGCGCGGCGGCCACCAGGCGCAGTGCCCGCAACCGGCTCCGGTCGGCCCGGCGCAACGCCGCAAACTCGCGCAGGCCGGTGATCAACGCGCCGGTGTCGCCGCGGCGGTCGGCCGCCACTTCGAGCACCGCCAGCCACGGCACGCCGGCCCGCGCGCCGCGCCGCATCATCCGCAGCGTGTCGCCCGCCCGCCACACGGCGCGCAACAGCGCCCCGGCGCCGACCACGGCCAGCACGGCGAGCAACCAGCCCGGGAGCACCGCGCCGCTCGTCGGGTCGGCGAGCGCCAGGGCGAGAATGGCGGTGGCGAGCAGCGCGCTGCCGAGGCCGATCTGCCGGCTCGCTTCAGGCAGCCGGCCCGCCAGCCGCTCGAGCCCCGGCGGCGGCCATTCGAGCGACAGCACGTCGCCGGGCGGCAGCCGCTGGACGAGCTCGGCGGACGTCGGCCGCTGCGCGGGGTCCTTGGCGAGGCACGCGGCCACGAGCACGTCGAGCTCCGCGTCGACGTCGCCGCGCAGCTGGGACAACGGCTTGGGCACATCGCGCAGGTGCGCCGCCGCGATCTGGTGCGGCGAGGTGCCGTGGAACGGCCCGCTGCCGGTGAGGAGCTCGTAGGCCAGCAGGCCGAACGCGTACACGTCGCTCGCTTCGGTCGTGGGTTCGCCCATCAGCTGCTCGGGGGCCATGTAGGCCGGCGTGCCGGGCGAGCCGGTGTCGGGCTGCGTGAGCTTGGCGCTCGCCAGGCCCGCCGTGTCGCGCACCGCGGCGATGCCGAAGTCGGTGACGATCACGCGCCCCGAATCGGCGTCCTGGAGGACGTTGGCGGTCTTGATGTCGCGGTGGATGATGCCGCGCTTGTGCGCCGCGGCGAGCGCGGCGGCGACCTCGGCCAGCACGCGCCGGGCCTCGCGCACCGACAGCGGGCCGTCCTGCGCGAGCCGCGTCTCCAGGCTCCTGCCGCTCACGAACTGCATCACGAAGTACGGCGTGCCGTCGGTCAGCTCACCGGTGCCGTAGATGTTGATGACGTTGGGATGCGAGATCGCCGCGACCGCCTGCGCCTCGCGCTCGAACCGCGCGCGCGCCACCGCGTCGGTGGCCAGCCACGGCAACATGCTCTTGACTGCGACGTCACGCTTCAGCGCCGGTTCGCGCGCCTGGAACACCGAGCCCATGCCGCCCTCGCCGAGCAGCCGGATGAGCTGATAGGCGGGAAGCAATGCCTCACGCAGGGCCTCGAACAGGGCCGGGTCCTGGGGCGCGGGCGGGTCGGCGCCGACGTATGGCCGGGTGGTCATGGGCGGCGCTACAATACGGCTCGATCGCTCCGATTGCCAGCCGCGAGGACGCCATGGACACGTTGTTCGAATGCCCGCCCGATGCCCGCGCGGTCTACGTGCTCGCGCACGGCGCGGGCGCCGGGATGCGCCATCCGTTTCTGACGGCGATGGCGGCGGCGCTCGCCGCGCGCGGGATCGGCACGCTGCGCTACGAGTTCCCGTACATGGAGAAGAAGAGCCGCCGGCCCGACCCGCCCGCGGTGGCGGCGGCGCGGGTGCGCGAGGCGGTGGCCGAGGCGGCGCGCCTCGCGCCCGGCCTCCCGCTGCTCGCCGGCGGCAAGTCGTTCGGCGGCCGGATGACGTCGACCGCGCAGGCCGACGCGCCGCTGCCCGGCGTGCGCGGCCTCGCGTTCCTCGGTTTCCCGCTGCACCCGCCCGGCAAGCCGTCCACCGACCGCGCCGACCATCTCGCGCGCGTCGGCGTGCCGATGCTGTTCCTTCAGGGCACCCGCGACGACTTCGCGCGGCTCGATCTGCTCGAGCCGGTGGTGGCCGGCCTCGGCGCGCGCGGGACGCTCCACCTGGTGGACGGTGGCGACCACTCGTTCAAGGTGCCGAAGGGACAGGGCCGGGCGCCGGGCGAGGTGATGGACGAGCTGGGTGACGCCCTGGTTCGGTGGGCCGCCGCGGCACTTCGTTAGGCAGCCGGCCGTGCCGCGCGGCGGATCAGTGGTGCGACGCGCTGAGATGGCGGTCGTACACCGCCCACACGCTGGCGCGGCTCACCGTGCCGACCAGGCGGTCGGCGTCGCCCGCGGCCACCACCGGCAGCACCGGCACGTCATAGCGCGCGAACAGGCGCAGCGCCGACAGCAGGGAATTGTCGGTGGTCAGCGGCTCGTAGCGCGTTTCGGCGAGGTCGAGCGCGATCACCACGCCCGCCAGCGCCGGATCGGCCTGGGTCGCGTCGCGCACCGATGCGGGCGAGAGCATGCCGCGCAGCCGCCCGTCGGCGTCGATGACCGGCAGCGCCGGGAGCCGCGCCTGCGAGAGCCGCAGCTTGATCTCCTCGATCCCCGCGCTCTCGGGCACCACGTCGGGCGCGCGATCCATGCACTCGGCGATCGGCACGCGGGCCAGAATGGCGGCGTCGGCGCCGTGCGAGAGGTGGACGCCGCGCCGGGCCAGCCACTCGGTGTAGATGGATTCCGGGGCAAGGCGCCGCGCGACCAGGAACGCCAGCACGCCGGTCAGCATCAGCGGCAAAATGAGGGCGTAGTCGCCCGTCATCTCGAACACCATGAAGATCGCGGTCAGCGGCGCGTGCGTGGAGCCGGCGACGAGTCCCGCCATGCCGACCAGCGCGGCCGCGGCCGGCGCGAGCGTGGAGGTCGGCGAGATCTGGTGCACCACGCCGGCGAATGCGCCGCCCAACGTCGCGCCGATGAACAGCGCCGGCGTGAACACGCCGCCGGTGCCGGCCGCGCCGAGCGTGAGCGCCGTCGCGATCAGCTTCGCGGCCGTCAGGCCGAGCAGGAACACGATGCTGCGCTCGTTCACTATCGACAGGTTCAACGACTCGGCGCCGTGGCCCCACAGGTCGGCGCGGAACACCACGTCGAGCGTGCCCACCACGGCCGCGGCCACCACCACGCGCTGCCAGCCGGGCATCTTGCGCAGCCAGTCGTGCACCCGCCACACGCCGCGGGAGTAGAGCACGCTGGCGGCGCCGGTGATGAGCCCCAGCAGGACGTACAGGATCAGCTCCTGCGCGGTGCCGCTGGTGTAGGCGGCGGGCATCGCCAGCACGGGGCGGTTGCCGAACACCGAGCGGCTCACCGCGGTGGCCAGGATGCTCGCCACCACGAACGGCCCCAGCGCGACGTCGCCCGTCGTGCCGAGGATCTTCTCGATCCCGAAGATCAATCCGGCGATGGGGGCGTTGAAGGCGGCCGAGAGACCGGCGGCGGCGCCGCAGCCGACCAGCGTGCGCAGCCGATGTGGGGAGGCGCGCAGCCAGCGGCCGAGCCGCGAGGCCGTGGCCGCGCCGGCCACGATGACGGGGCCTTCCTGCCCGACGGAGCCGCCCGTGCCGATCAGGATGCCCGCGGCCACCGTCTTGTAGAGCACCGGTAGGAAGGGAATCTGTCCGCCCTTCACGCTCACCCGGTACATGACGTCGGGCACGTTCTCGCCCTCGGAGCCCTTGGCGCCCCATTGGACGAGGGCCCGAGCCGCGGCGAGCCCCGCCAGCACGACCAGCGGGATGACGATGTACGCCGGAATGGCGCTCAGCTTGACCGGGCCCCGGAGGGCCAGCTGCTGCACCAGGTCGATGAAGCGGTAGAAGATGGTGACCGCGAGGCCGGACGCGGTCCCGATGCCGGCGGCCCAGACGAGGAGGATCGTCTGTTCATCACCCGCGACACCGGCCAGCCGGCTGGTGACCGCGCGGGGGAGGGCGGGCCATCGTGGCATCCCGCAGCATCGCCGGTCGCCGCCTTGCTGCGCAAGCCTCGGTTCCGCTCCGGGCGTTATCGTGTTCAATTGGGCTGGACATGACCGAAACCCAGGCCCCGCCGTCCACGCCGCTGATCGTGGTCAGCAACCGCTTGCCGTTCGAGGTGAAGCGCGAGCCCTCCGGGGTGCGCTTCGCCCGGGCGTCCGGTGGGCTGGTGTCCGCGCTGGCGCCGGTGCTCGAGGCACGGGGTGGGGTGTGGGTGGGATGGACGGGCATCGAGCAGATCGAGGGCGAGACCCCGGCCGTGCCGCCGGCCGACGGGGGGCTGCGCTATCGCACGGTGCCGCTGTCGGCCCGCGAGGTCGCGGCCTACTACGGCGGGTTCTCGAACGGGACGATCTGGCCGCTCTTCCACTACTTCGTGGCGCGAGTCCAGATCGAGACGGCGACCTGGCGCGCCTACGACCGGGTGAACGCGCGGTTCGCGGAGGCGGCCGCCGCCGAAGGGCAGGCCGACTCGCTGGTGTGGATCCACGACTACCAGCTCATGCGCGTGCCGATGCACCTGCGCCGCCTGGCGCCGGCCCGCCGCATCGGGTTCTTCCTCCACATCCCGTTCCCCGCCGCCGACGTGTTCCGCATCCTGCCGTGGTCGCGCGAGCTGATGCGCGGCATGCTCGCCGCGGACCTGGTGGGCTTCCACATCCCCGAATACGCCGACCACTTCATGCACTGCGCCGAGCGGCTGCTCGGCTGCGATATCGACCGCGGCGCGGGCCTGGTGCACTTCGAGAACCGCGAGGTTTCGGTGCAGTCCTGGCCGATCAGCATCGACGTGGCGGGCGTGGAAGCGCTGGCGGCGCAGGCCGAACCGATCACGACCGACGCGCCGGGCGGGATCACGCGGATCCTGGGCGTCGACCGCCTCGACTACACCAAGGGCATCGCCGAGCGGATTTACGCGGTGGAGCGGCTGCTCGAGACGCACCAGGAGTACCGGGGCAAGGTGCAGTTCACGCAGCTCATGGTGCCCAGCCGCGAGCGGGTGGCCGAGTACCAGGCGCTCAAGCGCGAGATCGACGAGCTGGTCGGGCGGGTGAACGGGCGGTTCTCCGACCGCGGCTGGTCGCCGATCCGCTACCTGTTCCGCGCGGTCAGCCCGGCGGAGCTGGCGGCGATGTATCGCGAGACGGACATCGCGCTGGTCACGCCGTTGCGCGACGGCATGAACCTGGTGGCCAAGGAGTTCGTGGCCTGCCGGCTGGACGGCGACGGCGTGCTGATCCTGTCGGAGATGGCGGGTGCGTCGTACGAGCTCCAGGAGGCGGTGATCGTCAACCCGTACGACGTGGACGCGGTGGCGGCGGCGCTGGCGCGCGCGCTCGAGATGCCGGAGGACGAGCGCCGGGCGCGGATGACGGCGCTCCGGGCGCGGGTCCGCTCGCACGACGTGCACGTGTGGGTCAAGTGGTTCCTCGACGCCGCCGCCTCGGCGGGGCACCACCGGCCGCTCTCGCCCGTGGACACCGTGCGGCGCAAACTCGAGCACTGGCTCGCCGGCCGCGCGCGGGTGGCGCTGTTCCTGGATTTCGACGGGACGCTGACGCCGATCGTGCCGGAGCCCTCGCTGGCCGTGCTCGACGAGCAGGGGCGGCAGTCGCTGCTGCTGGCGGCGCGCTCGCCGAACGTGGATGTGGCGGTGGTGTCGGGCCGCGAGCTGGCCGATCTGCGCGACAAGGTCGGCGTGGAGGGCCTGACGTACGTCGGCGACCACGGGTTCGAGATCGAAGGCCCCGGCATCTCCTACCGCCACCCGGCGATCCAGCAATATGCGGCGGCACTCGACGCGGTCGCGCGGGACCTCGAGCAGCTGGGCGTGGGGGGCGCGCTGGTGGAGCGCAAGGCGGCGACGGTGTCCTACCACGTGCGCCACGTGCCCGAGGGCGAGCGATCGGCGGTGCTGCGCCGCGTGGTCGCGATCATCCGGCGGCACCGGCTCCGCCGCAGCTACGGGAAGCAGAGCATCGAGGTGCGCCCGCCGGTGGAATGGCACAAGGGGCTGGCCGTGCTGTACCTGCTCCAGAAGCGCTACGGCGCGGAGTGGGCGTCCGCGGTGCGTCCGCTCTACATCGGCGACGACACCACCGACGAAGACGCGTTCCGGTCGCTGCGCGGCATGGGCCGGTCCGTCCTGGTCGCGTCGGATGGGGCGGCGGCCAGCGCCGCCGACTACGCCCTGCCGGCTCCCGACAGCGTGCACCAGCTGATTCGCTGGATCGCGGCGGGCGGGTTCGCCGGCGCCGCGCGATAGGCATGACGGCCACCTATCTCTCGCTGGACCACTACGGCGTCATCGGCGATCTGCACACGGCGGCGCTGGTCAGCCGCGGCGGCGCGATCGACTTCCTGTGCGGGCCGCGGTTCGACGCGCCGGCGGTGTTCGCCGCGCTGCTCGACGACGCGGGAGGCGGCCGGTGGCGCATCGCGCCGGCGGGCAACTGGACCAGCGAGCAGCGCTACCTCGCGGGCACCAACGTGCTGGAGACGGTGTTCCGCGTGGCGGGCGAGGGCGTGGTCACGCTCACCGACTTCATGGCGGTCGGGCCGCGGCGCGCCGGGCGGTGCCGGGTGTTTCGCAAGGTCCACGCGGTGCGGGGCGCCGCGCGCGTGGACGTGCACTTCGAGCCGCGGTTCGACTTCGGCGCCGTCCCGACCCGGCTGTCCCAGCGGCGTCACGGCCTGTTCGCCACCGACCGGGACAACGACGCGCTCACGCTGGTGGGCCCGGCGGGCGTCGCGTGGAGCATCGAGGGGGGGCTGGCGCGCGCGAGTGTCGACGTGGGCGAAGGCGCCGACGCGTGGTTCGTGCTCGCGATCGACGAGGACGAAGTCCACCCGCTCGAGGAGCACCGGAGCGCCGACGTCCTCGAGGCGACCACCCGGTGGTGGGACGAGTGGTCGTCGAAGCTCCAGTACACCGGCCCCTACAAGCGCGAGGTCGAGCGCAGCGCCCTGGCCCTCAAGCTGTGCTGCTACGAGCCCACCGGCGCGATCGTGGCCGCGCCGACGACGTCGCTGCCCGAGTCGCCCACCGGCGGGCGGACCTGGGACTACCGGTTCACCTGGGTGCGCGATTCGTCGTTCGTGCTGCACGCGCTCGACCTGCTGGGCGCGGACGCGGAGGCCGAGGCGTTCTTCCACTTTCTGCGCCGCGTGTCCCGCCGGGGCGATGTCCACCTCCAGATCATGTACAGCGTGGACGGCGGCCGCGACCTTCCCGAGCGCATCGTGAGCAACCTCAGCGGCTACCGGGACCGCGGCCCGGTCCGCACCGGCAACGCCGCGGCCGGGCAGTTCCAGCTGGACGTGTACGGCGAGATCGTGGACGCGGTGTGGATCTGGTCGCGGCGCCACGAGATGCCGGAGGGCCTGTGGCACGCGCTGCGCTCGCTGATCGAGTGGGTGGCGGCGCACTGGCGCGAGCCCGACTACAGCATCTGGGAGCCGCGCAGCGGCCCGCAGCAGAACACGTTCAGCAAGGTCATGGCCTGGGTGGCGCTGGAGCGCGGCGCGCGCATCGCCGACAAGATGGGCGCGGAGGCCGAAGCCGCGGCGTGGCGGGAGGAGGCGGCGCGGCTCCACGCCGACGTGCTGGCCCGCGCGTGGGACCCGGAGCGCCGGACGTTCACGCAGATCTACGGCGAGCCGCAGCTCGACGCCGCGCTGCTGATCATCCCCAAGGTCGATTTCCTGCCGGGCTCCGATCCGCGGGTGGTGAGCACGCTCGCGGCGATCCGCCGCGAGCTGGGCACCCAGGTCGAGGAGCTGCTGTACCGCTACCGCGCGCCGGACGGCCTCGACGGGCGCGAGGGGGCGTTCATCATCGTGTCGTTCTGGATGGTGCAGAACCTCGTGCTGACCGGCCACCACGAAGACGGCGAGCGGCTGTTCCGGAACCTGCTGCGCCGCGCCGAGCCGTTAGGCCTCCTCGCGGAGGAGATCGACCCCGCCACCGGCGAGCAGACCGGCAACTACCCGCAGGGGCTGTCCCACGCCGCGCTCATCGAGACGGCGCACGTGCTGGAGAAGTACCGCCCGCCGCCAGCCGGGTCGTGATCGAGGTCGCGAGCCGGTTGTTGGGAACGATGACGATGTCGCCGCCGGCCTGCCGGATCGTGGTCTGTCCCCACCCGATGTCCTCGACCGTCCCTTCCTGGCCGGTCTCGAGGCGGACGGCGTCGCCCGGCCGGATCTTGCCCGCGGTGAGGAGGCGGATCCCCGCGAACACGTTGGCGAGCGTGTCCTGGAGCGCGAGGCCGACCGCGAGCCCGCCGACGCCTAACGTGGCGAGCACCGGCCCGATCTGCACGCCGAACGTCTGCAGCAGCACCAGCACGCCCATCAGGCCGACGACCAGGCGCGCGGTCGTGGCCAGCAGGCTCGCCCCGGTGAGCCCGCGCCGCGTCACACCCCCGTGCACCACGTCGCCGGCCAGCCGCGCGGCGGCCCAGGTCACCGACAGGATGGCGATCGCCAGGAGCGCCGTGCCGATGGAGGCGTCGCCGCGGACCCCGATCGGCAGCATCCGCGCGGCGGCGCGGGCGCCCACCAGGAAGCACCACAGCACCAGCGGCCAGCGCACGGCGCTCATCAACTCGTCGGCGATCGGCCACGACGAGCGCCGCACCAGCGCCGCGACCCGGGGCAGCAGGCCGCGCTGGATCAGGATGCCCACGAGCAGGCCCAGCACCGCCACACCCGCCGGCGGCCCGTAGAGCGCGAGGCGGGTGAAGCTGTCGGACGCGCTCACGCGGCCGCTCCGCCCAGCAACGCCGCGAATTCGGCGGCGAGCCGGGGCCCGGTGCCCGACTCCTCGTGCTTGAAGAACACGTACGCCTCGTCCCACGCCTGCGCCCGCAGCCGCCCGGCCCATGCCGCGAGTTCCGCGGCGCCATAGCCGGCGCGACGGAGCCTCAGGTAGCCCCACCCGGCCGTCGGCACGAGGGGTGGCACGGCGGCGGCTTCGCCTTCCTCCGGGTCGCTTTCGGCCCACACCAGCGCCGCGCCGTGCGCGCGCAGCATGGCGTACGTCGCCTCGTCGAACCACGACGGATGCCGGAACTCGAACGCGGCTCGCCAGGTGCGCGGAATCAGTCCGAGGAACGCCTCGAGCCGCGGCAGGTCCTGCTTGAAGTTGGGCGGCAGCTGGAACAGGGTCGGGCCGAGCTGCGGGCCGAGGACGTTCGCCGTCTGGAGGAAATAGGCCACGTCCTCGCCCGCGTCCTTGAGGCGCTTCATGTGCGTGATGCGCTGCGGCGCCTTGAGCACGAAGGTGAACGTGGCGGGAACGCGCGACGCCCACTCGGCGAGCAGCGCTTCCTTCGGCATGCGGTAGAAGGTGTTGTTGATTTCGACCGCGGCGAGCCGGGTTGCGTAGAACGGCAGAAAGTCCGCTTCTTTGAGGTCCGCGGGGTAGAACGTGCCGCGCCAGGCCTTGTACGCGAAGCCGCTGGTGCCGACGGCAACTTTCACGCGCTCCCCTGAGGTCCTATCGTTCGGCATATGATACCACCAACCGCCCGGTTCGCGCCCCTCGCGGCCATCGCGCTGCTCGCCGCCTGCGGCCCGGAGCGCCCCGCGGCCGGCGGCGGCGCGGTCGACACCACCCGGCAGCAGGCCGCGGCCGCGCCGGCCGATACCGTGCACGGCGACACGACCAGTCCGGTCATGATCGCCGAGTTTGCCCAGGCGGGCGGTGGGCCGGTCGTGACGGTCGCGCCGCCGCCGCCCGACACGCTGCGCGCCTCCGACCTGTCGCAACAGGCCGAGGTGCTCGCGAGCGTCGGCCCCTACGCGTTCGTCGCCAGCCGCCTCTACGCCAACAGCTGCGGCGCGCACGGCAACACCACGATGCGTTTTCAGGTGCTCGACCTCGATACCGGGCAGCCGGTCGAGCTGATCGACAGCGCGGGGCGCGCCCGCTTGGCGGCGAGCGACCGCGGCCAGGTCGCCGCCGCGTTCAAGGCCGACAGCGCCGCATCGGGGGTCGAGCACCCTGACAGCGCGGTGCTCACCCTGCTCGCGCCCGACTTCGCCGGCGACCGCCTGACGCTGAGCTACCAGTTCACCGCCGACGCCTGCTACGCGTGCGGCGACGACCGCTGGTCGGCGTACTCGCGTTCCGTGCGCCTGCCCGCCGCCGAGCTGCCGGCGGCGCTCGAGCCGTACGCCCGGACGCCGCTCGAGGTGCAGGCCGCGTTCCGCCAGCTGCGGCCGGACTCGGGCGGCGGGTGGAGCCTCATCGCGCTGCCGCCGGCCACCCGCGGCGCGCTGGCGCACCTGTTCGGTGTGACCGCGCCGGTCGGCGGGCAGGAGTACCTGGTGTGGCATCGCGCGCCGGACGGCGAGCTCGAGTCGGCGTGGCTGCGCGGCAGCGGGATGGAGGCGACCGTCGTCGGGCGGGCGCGCGGCCTGTGGATCGTGGCGGGCGGCCGCGCGTGGACCTGGCGGACCCGAACGGTCCCGGTGCACGTCACGCCGTGCGGCGCGCCGACGGCGCGGCCCTGACGGCGCCCGGTCAGTCGTAGCGGAGCGACACCACCGGATCGACGCGCGTCGCGCGCATCGCGGGGATCAACGTCGCCACCAGACCGGTCGCGGCCAGCGCGGCGAGCACACCCGCGAACATCCACGGATTGCCGGTATCCACCTGGAACAGCACGAACCGGATCCCGCGCGCCAGCCCGAAGGCCACGCCCAGCGCGAGCACCAGGCCGACGCCGACCTGCGCGGCGCCCTGGCGCAGGAACAGCCGCAACACGTCGGGCGTGCCGGCGCCAAGGGCCATCCGGACGCCCACCTCCTGGGTGCGGCGGCTGACCGCGAACGACATCACCCCGTACACGCCGATCGTGGCCAGGAGCAGCGCCGCGGCGCCGAACGCCACGAACAGCGAGCCGAACACCGAGTAGAACCACTCCTCGTCGGCGATGCGCCGGGCCAGCGTGTCGGCGAAGTAGATGGGCTGGTCGGGATCGACCGCCGCCACGTCGCTCCGAATGATGTCGGCCCACTGCGCCGGGTCGCTCGGCCCTGCATTGACCGCAATGGTCAGGAAGCGGCGGTCCGCCTGCTCGAGTGGGGTGAGCAGCGCTTCGGGCGTGTCGTCGTCGGTGCCCTGGTACCAGACGTCGGGAATGACGCCGACGATGGTCAGCCAGGGCTGGTCGGCGCCAAGCCGCACCCGATGCCCCACCGCCGAGGCGCCGGGGAAGTACTTCGTCTCCAGGTTGCGCGTCACGACGGCCACCCGCTCCGCGGTGGCCGCGGCGTCCTCGGCGGTGAACACCCGGCCCGCGAGCGGATGCAGCCGGAACGTCTGGAAGTAGCCCCGGCTGACGGCGGCGGTGCGGACGGTGGGTGTATCGCGCGCCGACGCGTAGGTGCGCCCCTCGATCACGAAGCTCGAGGTGCCGGCGGTCGTGCCGGGCAGCGCATCGGTCAACGCCACGCCCTGCTGTCCGGGCCGCGCCTCGAGCCGGTCGAGCACCTGGTTCCAGAACCGCGCGCGGGCGGCGGAGTCGGGGTACGTGCTCTCGAACAACCCGACCCGCGCGGTGAACACGTCGCGCGTGGGCACGCCGTAGTTGAACCGGCTCAGCGTCACCACGCTCTCGATCATGAACCCCGCGCCGATCAGGAGCGCGCCCGACAGTGCGATCTCGACGATCACCAGGAGTCGGCTGAACGCGCCCAGGCGCATCGAGGAGGCGCCGCGGCTCTCGTCCTTGAGCACCTCGTTGATCCGGCCGCCGGTCGCTTGCAGCGCCGGCAATACGCCCGACACCAGCGCGGCGAGCAGCGTCACGGCCCCCGTGAACGCGAGCACCGCGCCGTCCACCCGGATGTGGATCCAGAAGGGCACCTGCGTCGCGCCCAGGGCGCCGTTGAACCAGTGGACGCCGTAGAACGCGATGGCGATGCCGAGCAGCGCGCCCGCGCTCGACAGCACCAGCGCCTCGGTGAGCAGTTGCGACACGATGCGCCACCGGCTCGCGCCCAGCGCGGTGCGGACGGCGACCTCCTTGGTGCGCGCCGCGGCGCGGGCCAGCAGGAGGTTGGCGACGTTCGAGCACGCGATCAGGAGCACGCCCAGCACCGCACCCATCATCGTCCACAGCATGGTGCGCGGTTGCTCGCCGATCACCGTGGTGGAGAACCGCTCGATGTACGGCTGCATGCCGCGGTTGGTGCGCGGATACTCGCGGCGCAGCCGGGCCTCGATCGCGGCCAGGTCCTGCATCGCGCGGTCCACGCTCACGCCGGGCTTCAGCACGCCGACGGCGGCGAGCTCGTTCGGATTGTCGCGGGTCTCCTTGAGGCGGTCGATCCGCGAAGGCACCCACAGCTCATCGAGGATGGGGAACTTGAAGCCGTGGGGCATCACGCCGACGATCGTCGCGGTCTGGCCGTTGATGCGCATCGACCGGCCGATCACGTGATCGTCGCTGTGAAAGCGATCGTGCCACAGGTCGTAGCCGAGGATGACGGCCATCGGCCCGCCCACCGTGCCTTCGTCCGCCGTGAAGAAACGGCCCAGCAGCGGCCGGACACCGAGCAGGCCGAACAGGTTCGGCGTCACGTAGCTGCCGCGGTACCGCTCGGGCCGGCCCTCGGTGCCGCTGATGTTGATGGTGCCGCTGGTGTAGCCGGCCAGGTCGACGAAGCTCGTCTGGCTGGCGCGGATCGCGTCGAAATCGAGCACCGGGTACGTGGTGCGGTCGATGTGGCGCTCGGGGTTGGTCCGGCCGACCCACATGATCCGGTCGGCGTCCTTGAACGGGAGGCCGCGCAGCAGCGCCCCGTAGTTGATGCTCCACATCATGGTGGTGAGGCCGAGCCCCAAGCCGAACGCGAGGATCGAGACGGCCGCCAGGGCCGGGTGCTTGAACAGCATCCGGACTCCGTACTTGCAGTCGGCGAGGAACGCGCCCATCAGGAGCCTCGGCGGTGGATACTCTGGCGTACGCCGCGTCGGACGCTCAGGTTTCAGTCCGCCTCGCGGCTACGCCCGGAGAACGCTGATGACCGGCCACTGGATCCTCAAGACTGAACCTTCGACGTACAGCTTCGCCGACCTCTCGCGCGCGAAGAGCGCGGTGTGGGACGGCGTCAAGAACGCGGTCGCGCTCAAGAACCTCGCGAAGATGGGGAAGGGCGACCGGCTGCTCGTCTATCATACCGGAGATGAGAAGGCGATCGTCGGCCGCGCCACGGTCGTGCGAGCCGCCTATCCGGATCCCAAGGCCGGCGATCCCAGGCTGGTGGTGGTGGACATCGCCGCCGAGGACGCGCTCGCGAACCCGGTCACACTCGCGGCCATCCGGGCGGAGCCGCTGTTCGCCGACCTTGCGCTGGTGCGGATGCCGCGGCTGTCCGTGGTAGCGTGCAGCGAGGCACAATACCGGCGGCTCGTGGCGATGGGGGAGGAGCGGTGAGGCGACTTCGATTCCTGCTGACCGGTGCGGTGCTCGCGGCTCTCGGCTTGAGTCGCGGCGCGCCCGCGCGGGCGCAGCAGCTCCCCCCGATGGGCGATTCGGCGGTGGCGCGACTCGATGCGTCGCCGCGCCACGGCGAGTGGGTGACGATCGCCGCCGGCTCGGGCGACAGCGTCCGCGCGTGGGTCAGCTACCCGGAACGCCGCGACAAGGCGGCGGTCGTCGTGATGGTGCACGAGATCTTCGGGCTGACCGACTGGGTGCGCTCGGTCGCGGACCAGTTGGCTGCCGAGGGGTTCATCGCCGTCGTCCCCGACCTGCTGAGCGGGAAGGGCCCCAACGGCGGCGGCACCGAGTCGGTGGACCAGCAGGAGGCCATCCGCCTGATCGGCACGCTGTCGCCCGAGGAAATCCAGCGCCGACTCACCGCCGCCGCGGCCTACGGCGAGGCGCTCCCGGCGGCGCAGGCCAGGGTGGCGACGATCGGCTTCTGCTGGGGTGGCGGCAAGAGTTTTCTGGCCGCGACGTTCATCCCCGGGATCCGGGGCGCGGTGGTGTACTACGGCACCTCGCCCGACTCGGCGACGCTCGCGCGGGTCGCGGCCCCGGTGCTCGGCCTGTACGGCGGCGACGACGCGCGCGTGGTGGCCACGGTCGCGCCGGCC
>Ga0335085_10008931_pt1 | contig 15188 bp, 16 predicted proteins | sample Lox_Sample_45_FD_206712 | JGI IMG/M metagenome (GOLD analysis project Ga0335085, IMG submission 206712) | Soil microbial communities from Loxahatchee National Wildlife Refuge, Florida, United States - Lox_Sample_4.5 | ecosystem: Environmental > Terrestrial > Soil > Wetlands | place: USA... | reverse complement strand
GGAGAAACAGCAGCGGCAAAAGCCGTCGAACGAGGCGTCGCTTTGAAAACGGCATAGAATCGCCGTGACCATTTTACGATGGACGCCAGGGTTTCTTTCGCCGCGGCCGAGCTTTCGCAGCTCGGCTTGCTGTCGTGCACCGGTGACGACGCGCGCGCGTTCCTGCACGCCCAGCTGAGCAGCGACATCGAGGCCCTGGCTCCGGATCGGGCGCGCCGCGCGGGCTGGTGCTCGGCCAAGGGCAGGCTGCTCGCAACGCTGCTCGTCGTGCCGCACGACGGAGGGTACCTGCTGCAGGTCTCGCGCGACATCGCGCCGGCGGTGGCGAAGCGCCTCTCGATGTTCGTACTTCGCGCCAGGGTGCGGCTCGAGGACGTCAGCGAATCGTGGTCGCAGTTCGGCGCCTGGGGGCCGGATGCGGCCGCGCGCCTCGCATCCTTCGGCGTCGCCGCGCCCGCGGGAGAGCTCGGCGTCGCGCGCGAGCGCGGCGCCGTGAGCGTGCGAATCGCGTCGCAGCGATACTTCGTGCTGTTGCCGCGAGAGGACAGAGGCCGCCTGGCGCAGGCGGCCGCCGGCGCCGAGGACGACTGGGCGCTGCTCGACATCCGCGACGGCCTGCCGCGCGTCGTCGCCGCGACCCAGGACCAGTTCGTGCCGCAGATGGTGAATCTCGAGCGCCTGGGCGGCGTCGATTTCAAGAAGGGCTGCTATCCGGGGCAGGAAATCGTCGCGCGAACGCAGTACCGGGGCGCGCTGAAGCGGCGCATGATCCGCGCCCGCGCGAGCTCGCGCGCGAGCGCCGGCGACGCGATCTACGTCGACGACCTGCCGGGCCAGGCCGCGGGCACGGTGGTCAACGCGGCGGCCGACGGCGAGCTGCTGGCCGTCGTGCCCATCGCCTCGGTCGAAGGCGGCCACGCGATCCATCTCGGGGCGGCCGATGGCCCGCGGCTCGAGGCGCTCCCCCTGCCCTACGCGTGACCAGCTATTACGTGTACTACCGCGTCGACGCGGCTCGCCTGCCGGCGTTGCGCGGCCAGGTCGAGCGCCTGCTCACGGCCGTCGAGGCCGGGACCGGCGTGCGCGGACGCTGGATGCGCCGGCGCGACGAGCCGGCGACCTACATGGAGGTCTACGAGAACGTGCGAGACGAGGCCGCCTTCGAATCGCTGCTGGCGCGCGAGGCGGCGCCGCTCGGGCTCGAGCGGCACGTCGAGCGCTTCGTGCCGTGTGCCTGATTCTCGCGGGCTGGCGCGTGCACGCGGGCGCAGCGCTCGTCGTGGCCGCGAACCGGGACGAGTTTCATGCGCGGCCCGCCGCGCGCGCCGGGTTCTGGGAGGACCGGCGCGGGATCCTCGGCGGCCGCGACCGCCAGGCGGGCGGAACCTGGATGGCGGTGACGCGCTCGGGGCGATTCGCCGCCGTGACCAACTACCGGGGCGGCACCGAGCCCGGCGCCGCGGAGTCTCGCGGCGCGCTGGTGACGCGATTCCTCGACGGCACGCCGGTCGCCGCGCTCGCGGAACGCAGGGCCGAGTACAGCGGCTTCAACCTGCTCGCCTGCGACGGCGAATCGCTCTGGTGGCTGTCGAACCGCGACGGCGCCGCGAGGGCGCTCGCGCCCGGCTGGTACGGGCTGGGCAACCTGCTGCTCGATACGCCCGACGTGCAGCCGCACAAGGCGCGATTCCGGAGCGCGCCGGTGTCGGTCGAGCCGCTGTTCGAGGCGCTGGTTCCGGCCCGGATCCTGGACGAGCGCTACGGTACCCGCTGCTCGACGGTGCTGGTCCTCGGCGAGCGCGTCGTCTTCGCCGAGCGCGCTTTCGACGCGATGGGCCGGGAGCAGCCCACGCTGCGCTACGAATTCAGCGCGCGGCGCATCTCCTGATGCGCGATCCCGGCCTCGTCGAAGACGGGGCCGACGGCGGAAAACCCGTGGCGGCGATAGAAGCCGAGCGCGTGCGTCTGCGCCGAGAGCGCGACGCGCGCCATGCCGCGCCGGCGCGCTTCTTCGACCAGCCGCTCGAGGATCGCGCCGCCGACGCCGCGCGAGCGCGCTTCCTTCAACACCGCCATGCGGCCGATGTGGCCGTCGGGCAGCAGCCGGCCGGTGCCGACGGCGCGCCCGTCGTCGAACGCGAGCGCGTGCAGGCAGTCGGCGTCGCGCGCGTCCATCTCGAGCTCGCCCGGCACGCGCTGCTCGACGACGAAGACCGCGAGGCGGATGCGGCTCGCCTCTTCGCGCGCGCGGGTCCAGTCGAGAAGCTCGATCCTCAGCATCGCGCGAAAGTATAATTCGGCCGATGAAGAGCCTCTGGAACGACGCCGAGGCCGCGCAGTTTTCCGGCCCGCTCGGGCCGCGCGTCTATACGTCGCGGCTGCTCGGGCGCGACAAGTCGCTCGTGCTGCACGGCGGCGGCAACACCTCGGTCAAGCTGCGGGAGAAGAACCTGTTCGGCGACGACGAGGACGTCCTCTACGTGAAAGGCAGCGGCTGGGACCTGGAGACGATCGAAGCGGCGGGCTTCGCGCCCGTGAAGCTCGACTATGTCCGGCGCCTCGCGTCGCTGCCCGCGCTGTCCGACCCGCAGATGGTCAACGAGCTCGCCACGCACACGTTGCGCGCGGGAGCGCCCGCGCCTTCGGTCGAGACGATCCTGCACGCGATCCTGCCGCACAGGTACGTCGACCATACGCACGCCGACGCGGTGCTTTCGGTGTCGAACGCGCCCGACGGGGCGCAGCGCATCCGCGACATCTACGGCGCGAAGGCCGTGGTCATTCCCTATCTGATGGCCGGCTTCGACCTGGCCGCCTACTGCGCGCGCGAGTTTCCGAAGCGGGCCACGAAGCAGACGGTCGGCATGGTGCTGCTGTCGCACGGCGTCTTCACGTTCGCCGAGGATCCGCGCGAGTCCTACGAGCTGATGATCGAGCTCGTGTCGATGGCCGAGAGGTACCTCGAGGCGAAGAAGGCCTGGAGCATCGGCCTGCCGCCGGCGGCGCCCTCGCCGTTCAAGCGCACCGGGGTCGCGAAGCTGCGCCACGACGTGTCGAGGGCGGCCGGCTTTCCCATGCTCTGCCTGTGCAACGACTCGCCGCGCCTGCTCGGCTTCGCGCGGCACCCGGAGGCCGGGCGAATCTCCCAGAGCGGACCCGCGACCCCCGACCACGTGATCCGCACCAAGCCGCTGCCGATGCTGGGGCGCGACGTCGAGGGGTTTGCGAAGTCCTATCGCGCCTACTTCGACGCGAACTCGAAGGGCGCGAAGGAGCCCAAGACGATGCTCGACGCCGCGCCGCGCGTGGCGCTCGACGCCGAGCTCGGCCTGGCGGCGTTCGGCCGCACCGCCAAGGACGCGCGCATCGTCGAGGATCTGTACGAGCACACGGTCGAGGTGATACTGCGCGCCGAGGCGCTCGGCGGGTGGCATGCGCTCGAGCCGAAGCACATCTTCGACATCGAGTACTGGGACCTCGAGCAGGCCAAGCTGAAGAAGTCGGGCGCGACGCCGCCGCTCGCCGGCGAGGTCGCCGTCGTCACCGGCGCCGCTTCCGGCATCGGCAAGGCGAGCGCGGAGGCCTTCCTGAAGCGTGGCGCCGCCGTCGTCGGGCTCGACCGCAATCCCGCGATCGGGTCGCTGTTCAAGCGCCCGGACTACCTCGGCCTCGTCTGCGACCTCACGGATCCGAAGGCGATCGACGCGGCGATGGACGCCGCCGTGAAGCGCTTCGGCGGCGCCGACATGCTGGTGCTGAACGCCGGGATCTTCCCCTCCTCGTCGTCGATCCAGGACCTGAAGAGCGAGGCCTTGCGCAGCGCCATGACGGTCAACGTCGAGGCGAATCTCCTGGTCATGCAGGCGGTGCATCCCCTGCTCGCGCTGGCGCCGCGCGGCGGGCGCGTCGTCGTCATCGGCTCGAAGAACGTGCCGGCGCCCGGTCCTGGGGCCGCCGCCTATTCCGCGTCCAAGGCGGCGCTCAACCAGCTCGCCCGGATCGCTGCGCTCGAATGGGCGAAAGACGGCATCCGCGTGAACACCATTCACCCGAATGCAGTCTACGACACGGCGCTGTGGACCGACGAGGTGCTCGCCTCGCGCGCGAAGGCGTACAACATGACCGTCGAGCAGTACAAGCGCAACAACCTCCTGAAGACGGAGGTGTCGTCGAAGGACGTGGCCGAGCTCGCCGCCGAGATGTGTGGCCCGCTCTTTGCCAAGACCACGGCGGCGCAGGTGCCGGTGGACGGCGGCACCGAGAAGCTGGTGTGAGGGTCCAGGCGCTGCGCTGGAAGGGCGATGCGCTCGAGGTCCTCGACCAGCGGCTGCTCCCCGAGAAGACGCTGTACCTGACCTGCCGCACCGCGGCCGAGGTCGCCGCGGCGATCCGCGACATGGCGGTGCGCGGCGCGCCCGCCATTGGTTGCGCGGCCGCCTTCGGCATCGCGCTCGACCCGGCGGACGCGTCTTACGACGTGCTCGCGAAGAGCCGTCCCACCGCGGTGAACCTGTTCTGGGCGCTCGAGCGCATGCGCAAGGCGAAGGACAAGCGCGCCGAGGCCGAGGCGATCTTCGCCGAGGACGTCGCGATCAATCGAGCGATCGGCGCGCACGGCGCGAAGCTCGTGCCGCGGGGCGCGCGCATTCTCACGTATTGCAATACGGGCGCCCTGGCCACCGCCGGCCACGGTACGGCCCTCGGCATCGTGCGCTCGGCGAAGGACAAGGGCGTCTCGGTCCTCGCCTGCGAGACGCGGCCCTACCTGCAGGGCGCGCGCCTCACTGCCTGGGAGTGCCTGCAGGAAGGCATTCCCTGCACGCTGATCGCGGACAACATGGCGGGCTTCCTGATGAGCCGCGGCGAGGCCGACCTCGTCATCGTCGGCGCCGATCGCGTCGCCGCCAACGGCGACACGGCGAACAAGATCGGTACCTATACGCTCGCGGTTCTGGCGCAGCGGCACGCCCTGCCCTTCTACGTCGCCGCGCCGCTCTCCACGTTCGATTTCGGCACGCCCGACGGTTCCGCGATCCCGATCGAGGAGCGCGGCGCGGACGAGGTCACCGGCTACCGCGGTACGCGCTGGGCGCCCGAAGGCGTGAAGGTCCGCAATCCCGCGTTCGACGTGACGCCGGCCGAGCTGATCACGGCCATCGTCAGCGAGCGCGGCGTGGTCGAGTCGCCCACGCGCGAGCGCCTTCAGCCCTGGATGTCGACCTCGGCGTAGGCGGGCACGAGCTCGAAGAGCTCGGCGACGTCGGCGCTGCGCATGCGGATGCATCCGTGCGACCCGGGCTTGCCCATCTCGGCGCTGTCGGGCGCGCCGTGGATGTAGATCATGCGGCGCATCGTGTCCACGTCGCCGAGCCGATTGCGGCCGGGCTCGCAGCCCGAGAGCCAGAGGATGCGCGTCAGCATCCAGTCGCGGCCCGGATACTTCGCGTGCAGCTCGGGCGACCAGACTTCGCCCGTGGGGCGGCGCCGCACGAAGACCGCCCCCAGCGGCTGCCCGGCGCCGATCTTCGCGCGCACGATGTGCCTCCCGCGCGGCGTGCAGAAGCTGCCGTTCTTCTCGCCCACCCCGTTCGCCGCGGTCGAGATCGGGAAGCGCCGGCCGCCGGGGAGGCGCAGCTCCTGCTTGCCGATGTCGATCACGAGCTTCATCGCCGCGCGGCGAAAAACCGGGTGAGGAGCGCGCCGCACTCGGCGGCGAGCACCCCGCTCTCGAGGGCGACGCCGTTCTTCAGCACCTGCTTCTTCGGGTCGGCCGCGCCGTACACCGCGCGTGCGATGCGCGCGTGGAACATCGCCCCCACGCACATGTCGCAAGGCTCGAGCGTCACGTAGAGCGTGGCGCCGGTCAGGCGGTAGTTGCCGGTCTTTGCGGCGGCCGCCCGCATCGCCTGGATTTCCGCGTGCGCGGTCGGATCCCGAGCGGCGATCGGCCGGTTCCAGCCCTCGCCGATGACCTCGCCGTCCGCGACCACCAGTGCGCCGACCGGAACCTCGCCCTCGGCCTCGGCACGCGCCGCGAGCTCCAGCGCGCGGCGCATGTACGCCTCGTCGGACATCAGGCCCGATAGAACGGCCGGTCGCCCTGGATCGTGACGCGCAGGCCGCGGCGGCGGTGGGGGTAGTAGTCCCAGAGCGCGTGGTGCTGGGCGCAGCGGTTGTCCCAGAACGCGATCGATCCCGGCGCCCAGCGGAAGCGGCACTGGAATTCGGGCGTCTCGATGTGCTGGAAGAGCATCGCAAGCAGCGCGTCGCTTTCGCGCTGCGAGAGGTCGACGATGCGCTTGGTGAAGATGCGGTTCACGAAGAGCGCCTGCCGCCCGCTGACGGGGTGCGTGCGCACCACCGGATGCACGGCGGACGGGTAAGGCTTGTCCGCCGGCTTCATGTTCTCGTAGCGCCCGCGATAGGTGCTCTCGCCGTCGTGCAGCGCCGTCAGGCCCGCGAGGAGCTTGCGCATGGGCGCCGAGAGCGCCTCGTAGGCCGCGTACATGCTGGCGAACAGCGTGTCGCCGCCCACCGGGGGCACCTCGAGCATGTACAGGATCGACCCGAGCGGCGGCTCCGGGTCGCAGGAGACGTCCGAATGCCAGTCCTCGCCGGCGACGCGCTTGGAGTTCTCGTCCGCGCGGATCACCATGACCTCGGGATGTCCCTCGAGGATGTCCGGGTAGGCGGGATGCAGGTGGAGCCTGCCGAACCGGCGGCCGAGGTCCTTCTCCTGGTCGGGCGTGAGCTTCTGGTCGCGGAAGAACAGCACGCAGTTCTCCGCGAGCGCACGCGCGAGCTCGTGCACGGTTTCGTCGGGCAGCGGCCGCGAGAGGTCCAGGCCGCGCACTTCGGCCCCGCACTGCGGAGTCAGCTTGAGGAGGTTTATTCCCATTGCTCACAGAACCGCCGCCATTTTACAGCCATCCGGCATCGCGCCTTTCCGCGCCGTCGAAGGGAGCGTCCTCGAGCGCCTTCTCGAATGTGACGACCTGCATCATTCGATGCTCGAATGTGTTCCGCCCGCTGGCCGCCGTCGCTAAATGGGCGTAGCCTCCTTGGCGACCGATGGACTCCGAACGGCCAGCGAGGCCCTTCGAACCGGCCGGCGGCGCCGCGCAGGAGCCGGATTTCTCGCTGGTGATCGGTGGACCGCTGTTCCAGCTCCTGCGCCGCGCGCATCTTTCGGATGGCGCCCTCGAGCTGGTGCGTAGGCGCGTGGGCGTCATCGTCCTGATCGCCTGGCTGCCGTTGCTCGTGATCTCGCTGCTCCAGGGCAAGGCGACGAAGGGAACCGTAGCCCTGCCCTTCCTGCTGGACCTGGAGCTGCATGTGCGCTTCCTGTTCGCGCTGCCGCTGCTCGTCATCGCTGAAATCGTGGTGCACCGGCGAATGCGCGGGATAGTCCGCCTGTTTCGCGAGCGAAACATCGTCGCCGAGGCCGATCTCTCCTGCTTTCACGCCGCCATCGAATCGGCGTTCCGCCTCAGGAATTCGGTCGTTGTCGAGGTGTTGCTGCTCGCCATCGTCTATGGCGCCGGCATCCAGGTCTTCTGGCGGCACTACATCGCCCTGAACGTCGAGACTTGGTACGCGACGCCGTCCGCCGGGGGACCGATACTCTCTGTCGCGGGGATCTGGTACGGCTACGTGAGCCTGCCGATCTTCCAGTTCCTGCTCTGCCGCTGGTATTTTCGCGTGTTCATCTGGGCTCGCTTCCTGTTTCGGGTGTCGCGGCTCAAGCTCGAGCTGGTGCCGACGCATCCGGATCGCCTGGGAGGACTCGGATTCCTCGCCAACACGGTGTACGCCTTTGCGCCGCTGGCGGCCGCGCACGGCGCAATGCTCGCCGGTCCGTTTGCAAACCGCATCTTCTACATGGGTGCCAGCGTGACTGAGTTCCGGATGGAGGCGATCGCGCTGGTCGCGCTCGTCCTGTGCATGGTGTTCGGCCCGCTGCTCGTGTTCGTTCCGCGGCTCTCCGAGGCGCGGCGCACGGGGCTTCTGGAGTACGGCACCCTCGCCGAACGGTACGCGCGCGCCTTCGACGACAAGTGGCTGCGCGGCGGGGCCGCCGCCAACGAGGCGCTGCTCGGCAGCGGCGACATCCAGTCCCTCGCGGACCTCGGCAACAGCCTCGAGGTAATCCGCTCGATGCGCGCCATTCCGATCACGAGGGACGCGCTGCTTCAACTCGGCATCGTGACGTTCGCGCCGATGCTGCCGCTGCTCCTCACGGCTATGCCGCTCGAGGACCTCCTGAAAAGGCTGTTCGGACTGCTCTTTTAGGCTAGACGGCGCCCTTCCGAGGGAGTGGGCCCGACGCTGAAGCCCCGGGCCGATCGCGTCGGGCCGCGAAAGCCGCTTGGGCGAGTCTGCGGTACAGCCCGAAGGATGGGGGAACCTACTCCCATTCGATCGTCGCCGGCGGCTTCGAGGAAATGTCGTAGGTTACACGGTTGATGCCCCGCACCTCGTTGATGATGCGGCTCGACACGCGCGCGAGCAGCTCGTGCGGCAGCGGTGCCCAGTCGGCCGTCATGAAGTCGGTGGTCTGCACCGCGCGCAGCGCGACCACGTAGTCATAGGTCCGACCGTCGCCCATGACGCCGACCGACTTCACCGGCAGGAACACGGCGAAGGCCTGCGCGGTCTTGTCGTACCAGTCGGCGGCGCGCAGCTCCTGGATGAAGATGTCGTCTGCGCGCCGCAAAAGCTCCGCGTACTCGCGCTTCGCCTCGCCCAGGATCCGCACGCCGAGGCCGGGCCCCGGGAACGGATGGCGGAATACCATCTCGCGCGGCAGGCCGAGCGCGAGGCCGAGCTCGCGCACTTCGTCCTTGAACAGCTCCCGCAGCGGCTCGAGCAGCTTCAGGTGCAACGTCTCGGGCAGCCCGCCGACGTTGTGGTGCGACTTGATGTTCTGCGCCTTCTTCGTCTTCGCGCCGGCCGACTCGATCACGTCGGGGTAGATCGTGCCCTGCGCGAGCCAGCGGGCGTTCTTCACCTTCGCCGCCTCGCGCTGGAAGACGTCGACGAAGTGCTTGCCGATGACCTTGCGCTTGGCCTCCGGGTCGCCCACGCCGGCGAGCGCGCCGAAGAACTCGGCCGACGCGTCCACGTGGACGACCTTGACCTTCATGTGCCGCGCGAACGTCTCCATCACCTGCGCGGCCTCGTTCAGCCGCAGCAGCCCGTGGTCGACGAAGACGCAGGTCAGCTGGTTTCCGATCGCCCGGTGGATCAGCGCCGCCGCCACCGACGAGTCGACGCCGCCCGAGAGTCCGAGGATTACCTCGTCCGAGCCGACCTGCGCGCGGATCACGGCGACCGCCTCGTTCACGTAGTCGGGCATGCTCCAGTCGCCGGCGCAACCGCAGATGTCGAGGACGAAGCGCTGCAGCAACCGCGTTCCCTGGGGCGTGTGCGTGACCTCGGGGTGGAATTGCACGCCGTAGAAGCGCCGCGCCTCGTCCGCCATGCCGGCGATCGGGCAGGCGGCGGTCGACGCCATCAGCTTGAAGCCCGCCGGCATCTCGGCCACCTTGTCGCCGTGGCTCATCCATACCCGCAGCAACCCGTGTCCTTCCGCGTTGCGCGAGTCCTCGATCCCGTCGAGCAGCTTCGTATGGCCGCGGGCGCGCACCTCGGCGAAGCCGAACTCGCGCACCTTCCCGGCCTCGACGCGGCCGCCGAGCTGCTGCGCCATGGTCTGCATGCCATAGCAGATGCCGAGCACCGGCACGCCGAGCTCGAACGCGGCCGCGGGCGCGCGGGCCGTGGACTCCTCGTACGCCGCCATGTGGCTGCCCGAAAGGATGATCCCCCGGGGAGCGAATTCGCGCACGAAGGCGTCTTCGACATCGCAGGGATGGATCTCGCAGTACACGCGAGCCTCGCGCACGCGGCGCGCGATCAGCTGCGTGTACTGCGCCCCGAAATCGAGGATCAGGATCTTGTCGTGCACCGCGCCTTTCCTCACTCGGCGCGGTAGTTGGGCGCTTCCTTGACGATCTGCACGTCGTGGACGTGCGACTCCCGCATGCCGGCCGCCGTGATCTCGACGAAACGCGCGCGCGTGCGCAGCTCGTCGATGCTGGCGCTGCCGGTGTAGCCCATGCTCGCGCGCACGCCGCCCACCAGCTGCTGCAGCACCCAGACCACGCTGCCCTTGTAGGCCACGCGCCCCTCGACGCCCTCGGGCACGAGCTTGTCCACGTTCATCTCGGAGTCCTGGAAATAGCGGTCGGCGGCGCCGCGCTGCATCGCGCCGAGCGACCCCATGCCCCGGTAGGACTTGTACGAGCGCCCCTGGTAGAGCTCGATTTCGCCCGGCGACTCGTCGGTGCCCGCGAACATCGAGCCCATCATGACCGTGTGCGCGCCGGCGGCGAGCGCCTTGGCCGCGTCGCCGGAATAGCGGATGCCGCCGTCGGCGATCAAGGGCACGTCGCTCTTCGCCAGCGCCTCGGCGACGTCGAGGATGGCGGTGATCTGCGGCACGCCCACGCCGGCGACAATGCGCGTCGTGCAGATCGAGCCGGGGCCGATGCCGACCTTGACGCCGTCGGCGCCGTGGTCGACCAGCGCCCGCGCGCCGTCCGCGGTGCCGACGTTGCCGCCGATCACCTGCATCTTCGGGTAGCGGTCCTTGATCCACTTCACGCGCTCGAGCACGCCCTGCGCGTGGCCGTGCGCGGTGTCCACGACCAGCACGTCGGCGCCCGCCTCGACTAGCGCGGCCACGCGCTCGTCGGTGCCCTCGCCCACGCCCACCGCCGCGCCCACGCGCAGCTTGCCCTGCGCGTCCTTGCAGGCGTTCGGGTGCTCGGTCTCCTTCAGGATGTCCTTGACCGTGACGAGGCCCTTGAGGCGCCACTCGGCGTCGACCACGAGCACGCGCTCGAGCCGGTGCTTGTGCATGAGCGCCCTGGCCTCGTCGCGGCTTGCGCCCTCGCGCACCGTGATCAGCGCCTTCTGCGGCGTCATGATGTTCTTGACCGGTTGGTCGAGCTTCGTCTCGAAGCGCAGGTCGCGGTTGGTGACGATGCCGACGACCTTGCCCGCCTTGACCACGGGGAAGCCGGAGATCCGGTGCTGCTTCTGCAGCGCGATCACGTCGCGCACCGAGAGCTCCGGCGCGACCGTCATCGGGTCGCGCAGCACGCCGGACTCGAACCGCTTGACCTTGGCCACCTCGGCCGCCTGCTGCGCGCCCGTGAGGTTCTTGTGGATCACGCCGAGGCCGCCTTCCTGCGCGAGCGCGATCGCGAGCCGCGCCTCCGTCACGGTGTCCATGGCGGCGGACACCACCGGGATGTTCAGTTCGAGCGCTCGGGTGAGCCGGGTCTTGAGGGAAACTTCGCGGGGCAGGACCCGCGTGTGGGCGGGCAGGAGGAGGACATCGTCGAAGGTCAGCGCCTTCTTGATGACGCGCATGCTCAACCTTTCGTGCAAAGCGGCATTATACTCGCGTTGGCGCTTCCCGAATTCGCGCGACGGAGGGAGAAGGAGTTCGTTCCTATGCTGCGATTTGTTCTTCTCGGACTGATGCTCGCGCTGGCCGCGCCCGCGTCGGCGCAGCTCTACAAATGGGTCGACAAGGACGGTCGCACCCGCTACACCGACCAGCCGCCGCCGCCCGGCGTGCAAAGTCGCACGATCGCGCCGCCGGCGCAGCCGGCGCCCGCGCCGGCCGCGGCGGACGCCACGGGCGAAGCCGCCAAGGACGCGCCGGCCGCGCCGCTCACGCCCGCGCAGCAGGAGCAGGCGTTCCGCAAGCGCCAGCTCGAGGAGAAGAAGGCCGAGGAAAAGGCCGAGGCCGAGCAGAAGGACAAGGCCATCAAGCAGGCCAACTGCGAGCGGGCGCGCTCGGCGCTCAACACCTTCGAGAGCGGCCAGCGCGTGACGCAGACCGACGCGAACGGCGAGCGCTACTACCTCGACGACGCCCAGCGCGCCCACGAAGCGGAGGCCGCGCGCCAGGCGGTCAAGGACTGGTGCGAATAGGCGCGTTCAGCGCGCGCGCCTGAGCGCGCGCCGCCGGCGGGCTTCCTTCGGCTCGGCGCGCAGCGGCCGATAGATCTCCACGCGGTCGCCGTCGGCGAGCACGGTGCCGGGCTCGACGCGGCGGCCGTGGATGCCGACCGGCGTCGCGCCGGGCCGCCCCGCGGCACGCAGCGCATCGGCGACGGTCGCGCCGGCCTCGAGCGTCAGGCCGACGCACCATGCGCGCCCGGGCAGCGCCTCCACGACCTCAATGCGGAGCCGCGCCATAGACGGCGTCCGCGCGCCGGCGAAAGGCGTCGACCAGGGTGTCGGCGATCGACTCGAACAACGGCGCGAGCGCGCGCGACACCAGCGGCCCGGAAAACTCGTAGCGCATGGCGTACTCGATGCGGCAGGCGCGGAGCCCCAGCGCGGCGAAGCGCCACTGCGCCTCGAAGTGCCGGAACGGCCCTTCGCGCAGGCGCAGGTCGATAGCCGCCGGCGGGCGGTTGGCGTTCTCGGTGGTGAACTCGTAGCCGAGCCCCTTCACGCCCACCGAGAGCGTCGCCACCGTCCGTCCGGGCGCGCGCTCCAGCACGCGCGCGGTGCGGCACCAGGGCAGGAACGCCGGGTAGGCCTCCACGCGCTCAACCAGCGCGTACATGTCCGCGTCGGCGTGCTCGACGATCGCCGAGCGCGCGATGGTCTTCATGGGAGAATCGCGGCTCGTCCCGCGCCGCCCCCATGTCGATCGTCCAGAACCGCAAGGCCTTCCACGACTACCACGTCGAGGAGCGCTACGAGGCCGGGCTCGCGCTCGAGGGCTGGGAGGTGAAGGCGATCCGGGCGGGGCGCGCGCAGCTGGCCGACGCCTACGTGATCATCCAGGGCAACGAGCTGTGGCTGATCGGCGGCAACATCACGCCGCTCGCCACGGTATCCACGCACTATGTGCCCGACCCCGGCCGCACGCGCAAGCTCCTGCTGCACGGCGAGGAGATCCGGCGCCTGATCGGCAAGGTCCAGCAGCGCGGCTACGCGCTCATTCCGCTCGACCTGCATTTTTCCAAGGGCCGCATCAAGCTGCTGCTCGGCCTGGCGCGCGGCAAGCTGAAGCAGGACAAGCGCGCCGCCGAGCGCGAGAAGCAGTGGCAACGCGACAAGCAGCGGCTGCTACGCAGTCGCTGAGCGCGCCTCGGCGCGCGCCGGCTCGGCCAGCCCCCGCCAGGTGGCGACCACGGTGTCGGGGTTGAGGGACAGGCTCTCGATGCCCTGCTCCATCAGCCAGCGCGCGAGATCCGGGTGGTCGGACGGCCCCTGGCCGCAGATGCCCACGTACTTGCCCTGCTTTCGGCAGGCCTTGATCGACATCGCGAGCAGCGCCTTGACGGCGGCGTTGCGCTCGTCGAACTCCTCGGCGACGAGCCCGGAGTCGCGGTCGAGCCCCAGCGTCAGCTGCGTGAGATCGTTCGAGCCGATCGAGAAGCCGTCGAAGTGCTCGAGGAAGGCCTCGGCGAGCAGCGCGTTGGACGGCAGCTCGCACATCATGACGATGCGCAGGCCGTTCTCGCCGCGGCGCAGGCCGTTCTCGCCCAGCAGCGCGACCACGCGGCGCGCCTCGTCGACCGTGCGCACGAACGGCACCATCAGCTCGACGTTGGTCAGGCCCAGCTCGTCGCGCACCTTGCGCAGCGCGGCGCACTCGAGGTCGAAGCACGCGCGGAAGCTCTCGGCGAGATAGCGCGAGGCGCCGCGGAACCCGAGCATCGGATTTTCCTCGTCGGGCTCGTAGCGATCGCCGCCGAGCAGCTTGCGGTACTCGTTGGACTTGAAGTCCGACAGGCGCACGATGACGGGCTTGGGCCAGAACGCGGCGGCGATCGTCGCCACGCCTTCGGTCATCTTTTCGCGAAAGAACGTTACCGGGTCGGCGTATCCGCGCGCGGCCGCCGCGACGCGCGCGGCGAGGTCCGGCGGCAGCTTCGCGAACTCCAGGCAGGCACGCGGGTGCACGCCGATCTCGTTGTTGATCACGAATTCCAGCCGTGCCAGCCCCACGCCGGCGTTGGGCAGCTGCGCGAACTCGAACGCGAGCTGCGGGTTGCCGACGTTCATCGCGATCTTGACCGGGATCTCGGGCATCGCGCCACGCTGGACCGAGCTCACCTCGAATGGCAGCTTGCCCTCGTAGACGTTGCCGGTGTCGCCCTCGGCGCAGGACACCGTCACCGGCTGCCCGTCGGGCAGCTTGCGCGTCGCGTCGCCGCAGCCGACCACGGCAGGAATGCCGATCTCGCGCGCGATGATCGCCGCATGGCAGGTGCGCCCGCCGCGGTTGGTGACGATCGCCGAGGCGAGCTTCATGACGGGCTCCCAGTTGGGGTCGGTCATGTCGGTGACCAGCACGTCTCCCTTCTTGACGCTCGACATCTGCGCGGGCCCCGCGACCACGCGCACGGGGCCGGCGCCGATCTTGTGGCCGATCGCACGCCCGGTCGCGAGCACCCGCCCCCGGCCCTTCAGCACGAAGCGCTCCTCGGTTCCCGGGCGGGCCCTCGACTTCACGGTCTCGGGCCGCGCCTGCAGCACGTAGATGCGGCCGTCGGCGCCGTCCTTGCCCCATTCGATGTCCATCGGGCGCCCGTAGTGCTTCTCGATCGCTACCGCCGCGCGCGCGAGCTCGAGCACGTCGGCGTCGGCGAGCGAGAAGCGCTGGCGCTCGGCCTCCGGCACGTCCACGGTGCGCACGGAGCGCCCGGCCTCGGCCGCGTCGCCGAAGACCAACTTCTGCAGCTTGCTGCCGAGCCCCCGGCGCACGATCGCCGGACGGCCCCGCTCGAGCATCGGCTTGTGAACGTAGAACTCGTCGGGGTTCACCGCCCCCTGCACTACCATCTCGCCCAGCCCATACGACGTGGTGACAAAGACCACGTCGCGGAAGCCCGACTCGGTGTCCAGCGTGAACATGACGCCGCTCGCCCCGAGGTCGCTGCGCACCATCTGCTGGACCGCGGCCGAAAGGGCCACCTCGCCGTGCGCGAAGCCGTGATGGGCGCGATAGGAAATCGCGCGGTCGTTGTACAGCGAGGCGTAGACGTGCCGGATCGCCCGCAGCACGTTGTCGATGCCGCGAACGTTGAGATACGTCTCCTGCTGGCCCGCGAAGGAGGCGTCGGGCAAGTCCTCGGCCGTCGCGG
>Ga0335085_10008930_pt1 | contig 15189 bp, 17 predicted proteins | sample Lox_Sample_45_FD_206712 | JGI IMG/M metagenome (GOLD analysis project Ga0335085, IMG submission 206712) | Soil microbial communities from Loxahatchee National Wildlife Refuge, Florida, United States - Lox_Sample_4.5 | ecosystem: Environmental > Terrestrial > Soil > Wetlands | place: USA... | reverse complement strand
CAAATGAATAGCGATCCCATGATTCCGATCGGAAGGTCGCGCTGCGGGTTGCGGCATTCCTGTGCTGCAACCGAAACGGAATCGAAGCCGATATAGGCGAAGAAGATGATCGCCGATCCCATGGCGATGCCGCTCCAGCCGAAGTGGCCGAACTGGCCCGTGTTTTTTGGAATGAAAGGCGTGAAGTTGTGCCAGTCGATGAAGCTTGCCCCAAAGAAAATTACGAGCAGCACCACCACCAGCTTGACGGCCACCATCAGCGCGTTGGTGTTAGCGGATTCACGAACGCCGACCATCAGAATTCCCGTGAGCCCTACGATCAGTGCCACCGCCGGTAGGTTCATGATCGCGCCGGTCGCGCCAAACTGATGAAAGAAACCGACGAGCCCGGTTCCCTTCAGCGCCCAGGCAGTCGGGCAGGGCGGCGGGTCGCCGACAACGCACAACGGCGCGCTGGTGAGCGAGGCAGGGAAATTGATATGCAGGGACTGCATCAGCTCGGTGAAATACCCCGACCAACCGACCGCCACTGCCGATGACGACACCAGATATTCCAGCACCAGATTCCAGCCGATGAACCACGCAACAAATCGGCCCATAGTGGCGTAGGCATAGGTATAGGCACTGCCTGACACCGGGATCATTGACGCGAATTCGGCGTAGCAGAGACCCGCGAACAGGCAGCCAAGCGCTGCGATTACGAACGAGATCAGCACCGCCGGTCCGGCATAAGACCCGGCGACCTGACCGGTATAGACAAAGATACCGGCGCCGATGATGGCGCCGATGCCCAGCATCGTTAGGTGGACCGGCCCCATCGTGCGCTTCAGCGCGTGATCCTCGGCAACGACAGGATCCGGCTGTTCCGAAAGCACTTCGGTTGTCATCGCCCGCTACTCGGCCGGTTCAGGATTTTCGAGCAGCTTCCAGCGCGGGGGTTTGGCGTGGCGGATGCTGTAGAGGACGTAGATGGCGAGCCCGACTACAGTCCACACAGCTAAACGAACCCAGGTGTCCCAGGGTAGCCACGCCATCATCGCGCCGCAGGTAAGGATGCCGAGCGGTGCCACAATCCACACGAAGGGCGTCCGGAACGGCCTTTTCGCATTTGGATGGGTGCGGCGCAGCACCATGATGCCGAAGCAGACGATGACAAACGCTGCAAGTGTTCCAATCGAAACAAGTTCGCCCAGAATGTCGAGCGGCACGAGCGCGGCGAGAACCGACGCAAAGATTCCCGTCACGATCGTGCCTATATACGGCGTCTGGAAGCGAGGATGCACCTTGCTGAAGAATGGCGGCACCAAACCATCGCGCGACATCGCATAGAAAATCCGCGACTGGCCCAGGATCAGCACCAGCATAACGGCGGCAAGTCCCGCCACCACGGCAACATTTACAGCAACACCCAACCACGCCAACTGCGGCCCGGCGCTCTGGATAGCAGCGAACACCGGATAGCTGACGTTGAGCTTGGTATACGAAGCAAGTCCTGTCATCGTCACCGACATCAAAATATAAAGTACGGTGCAGATGATGAGCGACCCAAGTATCCCTATAGGCATGTCTCTTTGCGGATTCTTGGCCTCTTGGGCGGCAACCGAAACGGCATCAAAGCCGATATAGGCGAAGAAGATTACGCCGGTGGCACGCAGCACGCCGCTCCATCCGAAGTGTCCCCAGGCGCATGTGTTCGGCGGAATGAAAGGATGGAGATTGGCGGCTTTGATGAGCGGAAGTCCGAAGGCGATAACCAAAATCACCACACTGACCTTTACAACGACCATGGCGACCGTGAACTGCGCCGAGGCACGAATACCGACGACCAGTAGTGCGGTGATGAGCAGTATGATCGCCATGGCGATGAAATTGGCGGTGTCGCCGGTGGGAATGAAATTCATCGCGAGGCTTCCGCTCGGCGTCACGGCACAACCGCCCGCGACGGCAGCCAATGTCTTCACCTTGATCGGAGCATTGACCAATGCGTGGGGAAGATGGATGCCCATCTGTCCCATTAGTTTCGTGAAGTAGCCAGACCAGCCGACGGCGACCACCGACGCTGCCGCCAGATACTCGAGGATGAGGTTCCACCCGATCAGCCAAGCTAGGAACTTCCCAAGTGTGGAGTACGTGTAGGTATAGGCGCTGCCGGCGACTGGGATCATGGACGCATATTCTGCGTAGCAGAGCCCAGCGAAAAGGCAGCCGATACCGGCGATGACGAAGGAGATGACGACGCCTGGTCCAGCGTAGCTGGCGGCCGCATGGCCGGTAATCACAAAGATGCCGGTGCCGATGATGGCGCCAATGCCGAGAGCGATGAGTTGAATTGGGCCAAGCGCTCGCCGCAACTCGATTTCACCCGGCTCGAGGATGATTGGTTGGCCCGATGTGACGTCAAGGTCTGCTGTAGGCTGCCCCGCCATAAATTGCCCCTTCTGGCTCTTTGGGCAGCATTCTGCCCTGACTCCCTCGGGTTGCACCTTTACACGACCGACACCAAACGCCAACCGTTGGGCGGCCCGGACCGGCCTCACGCGGTTATGATGCCCACGGCCTTGCGGAGCGCGCGACACTGCGGCCCCATGGCTGTGCGGGGAAAGGTGGTGCGCCGGTGTTTACGGAAATGATACTGGCCGGCATGGTGTCGCTCTCGCACGCCGAGCGCGAGGCCGATTTCGGCGGACCTCACCGGACGTTGCGCGATTGCGGTTCGGAGGCCCCGAGGGTCGGCGCGTGCCGGATGCCGATGGCGATGACGCCCGCCGATGTCGAAACGCACCTCGCCGGCAAGGACACGGCCTGGTGGCGCGACGGCGATGCGTTCATCGTTGTCGCGAAACGGGATACCGATCAGGCCTATCTCTGCTGCTCGATCCGTGCGCCGATGGATCAGGTGAGCGGCGATCTGTGGGCGTTGCGCGTGCGCGTGGCCGATCTCGACAAGGCCACCATCGATGTATTCGTGCAACCCAGTGGCGCAACCTACGGCGCCTATCGCGGACCGCTGGCGCCGCCAAGACCGGAATTTGCCACCGCGCTCAAGGGTCAGCTGCTTCAGATGGTGCTGAAGAGCGACTATCTCGATGCGCCGCGCAATCTCACCATCTATCTGCCGCCGGGACACGATCCGAAGAAATCCTATCCGGTGGTCTACACATCGGACGGCGCGGACCGGCAGGACGATGCAAAGATGATCGAGCCCGCGATCCTCAAGGGCGAGATTCCGCCGGTTATTGTGGTGATGATCTGGCAGGGCGGCGCACCGGGCATCGATCTTCGCTCGGAAGAGTATTTGCTGGGTTGGCGCGGCGGTGGTCTCGCCTTCCGCAAGCATGAGAGTTTCCTGCTCAACGAAGTGTTGCCGGCGATGGAAAAGCAATATGGCGCATCCAGCGATCCGCGCCAGCGATTGATCACCGGATTCTCCAGCGGCGCGTCGTGGGCGGCGACGATGGGATTGCGCCATCCCGATGTGTTTCCGAACGTGGCCGCGCAATCGATGGTGTGGTCGCAGGAACCGCAACAGGCCGATGTGGCGAACGGCGCACGCTTCTATCTTTCGGCCGGCACGCTCGAGCCCACCTTCCTCGACGTGACCACAAGATTCGCAGAACGCGCCAAGGCATCAGGCCACGACGTCACGATGGTCACGACGGTTAGCGGCCACACGCAGACGATCTGGCGTCCGCTCTTGCTCGATGCGATCAAATGGGCGTTCGGAAACGGCTCGGCGAAGAAGCCCTAGTTACTTGTCCGACCACACGGCGAGTTCGTTGCCGTTGGGATCGCGGAAATGAAATCGCCGGCCGCCGGGGAAGGAGTGGTGCGCGATGACCTCGCCGCCGGCCCTGGCGACTTTCGCCTCGACGGCATCGAGATCGTTCGCCCACAGCACCGGAAGCACACCGCCACTCGAAACAACCTTCATTTCGGCGTTGAAGCCGCCTTTGCGGCCGCCCGAGTCGAACTCGACGTAATCCGGCCCGTAGTCGGTGAACTTCCAGCCGAACGCGGCTGCGTAGAACGCCTTCGTCGCCGCCATGTCCGGCGCTGGAAGTTCGAGATAGTCCAGATATCCGTCGTGGGGCATTAGTATGTTCCCTTTATGTTCGTATGAGGCCACAGGCTTTCACCGGCGTCAACCCGTCAGGCGGTAGACACCGGTTTCCCGGATTTCGCGGTCTTCCAGGTCGCGTGTGGTCTGCACGGAATAGGTTGCGAGCTTCTCGACGCCCGATTTCGGGAAATAGCTGCGGCCAGGGTCACCAAGCAGCACGTGCGTCCCGCTGCTCGCGCGCTGGCGTAGCCACTCGAGAAGGCGTTCCGCCAGCGGCCGCTCGTAGCACATGTCGCCGCACAGGACGGCGTCCCAGCGACCGCCGGAGCCGATCAAGTCATCTTCCGTGGTGTCGATGGCGGCGCCATTGGCCTTGGCGTTGAGAGCAATCGCGGCCACGGCGAACGCGTCGACGTCCGCGGCCAGCACCGATGCCGCGCCGGCCTTCTTGGCTGCGATCGCGACGAGGCCCGAACCCGATCCGAAATCGAGCACGGTGCCGCCGCGCACGATCCCGGGGTTGTCCAGGAGGTGGCGCGCCAGCGCCTGACCGCCGGCCCAGGCGAAGGCCCAGTACGGTGGCGGAACGCCCTCGGCCTCCAGTTCTTCTTCCGTCTTGCGCCACAGGGGCACCACCTCCGTGGCCAGATGCAGGCGGATTTCCGGCACCAGTGGCGGGACAATCAGCGCGGTGTTGGTGCGAACGAATTCAGCCGCATTCATCATGTGCTATCATGGCTCAAAGGCAGCTGGTGGGGGATGGCAATGCCGCGTCGGTTTCTGGGCATCAGGCTGCTGCTTATCTTCGTCGCCATCAACACTGCGATGATGCTGGTTCTGGTGTCGTCGCTCACAGCGACCAAACCCTGGCTTGCCAATGTCATTCCCGGCGAATGGGGGCAGGGCCATTCCACGGGCCTGTGGGTCTTCTTCTCCCTGGTGCTGCTCGTCAATGCGCTGGCGATCCTGCTGGCCGGCCTCGTGATGGTGATTCCCACCTTGCGCGACGGTGAGCGCGGCTATCAGCGCCTGGCCGGATGCCTGATCCTGCTGCTGGCGGGCGTGTTCCTCGTGCTGGCGTTCGGATCGGTGAGTCTCAGCTTCGCCAAGGCGATGCCGGACGATCAGATGTTCGTCGTGACGGATTCCGGTTTCGGCGCATCGGCCGGTCACATCTCCAACCGATCCGTGGATCTGCCGCAGGTGCAGATGTTCACACTCGACCAGCTGACGCGCGCGACCCTGTTCGATGCGCCCGCGGTGTACGGCATTCACTTAAGTCCGCTTGCCAACAATCCGGACAATCGCATCTTCACGCACTTCACCTTCGCATTCCGCGTGGCGATGGGCGTGCTGGTGCTGCTGATCGTTCTGTCGCTCCTCGGCGGCGGGCAAAAGGCGGAAGCGCCGCTGCCACCGAGTGACTCTGCCGCTGCCTGAACCCCGTTACGCGCCTGTGACCGCGTGGGCGAAGTCCATCCATAGCGCTGGACTGCCGAATGCCCACATCATTCCGACATGCAGGACCACGAACACGGCGGCCGCGACCCAATAGGCGCGATGCACTTCGCCGTGCCGCCGCCAGTCGTAGACCATTGCGACGACGAGCAGCAGCTCGGAGACGATGATCGCCAATTGTGACCCTTGCGGCGCAAATCCGAGCGGTATCGCAATGCGTCCGGTGCCGGGCCCCGTCATGATGAAGAACGAGGCGAGCATCAGGCGTTTGTGCCAGGGGCTGCGCTGCCAGTTCCACAACGCGGCGCCGACCAGGACGAGCGCGCCGGTGATGGCGAGCAGCGGCAATGCCAAAAACGCGAGGGGCTCAGGTGCTCCCGGCGGCGCGTGACCGAGCCTTGCCGACGTGATGGCGGTCGAAATTCCGAGGCTCACCATCGCGCCGAACAGGATCGCACCAACAATGCCCAGCTGACGGTGATACGCATTCTTGCCGGCCACGATCAGCGAGGCCTGCGTAATGAACAGCAGCACCCATCCCGTGAAGACGATGCCGTGCGTCCAGGTGAGAAGCGTCAGCGGCGGCGGCGCATGGATGACCGATTTCAGATAGAACGACGGCGCGAAGCCCGCGAAGATGATCGCGGACGAGATCAGCACCATCGTCAGGTAGAACTTCGCATCGGCGCGCGGCGCCTCCCGCGTCGCCACGGTTGCGTGCGATCCGCGCGCAGGACTGTCTGCCCGCTCTGCTATATCCGTCATGAGATTCCCCCTGTGCCCGACTTGCGCAGTATCAGACGAGCCCACTGCTCGGCGCAAGCTGGCTGCAAATCAGCGGCTATGCCACCGCCGGTGGCGGCTCGGGCTTGGAGATCGCGAGCTTCAGCATGGTGAGGTAATCGGGCTGGATTTCCATCTTGGGACCTAGGCCCTTTGCCAGCAGCATTGCGTGCAGCTTCGGCAGGTTGAAGCATGGCACATACATCAACATGTGATGATCGACGTGGTAGTTCACCCAGTACGGCGCGATGAGTGCGCGCTCGATCAGCGACGCATAGGTCGTGCGGGCGTTTCGCAGCACGTCGTCATTGTCCGGCACCACGGCATGCTCGGCGATGTTGCGGATGCGCGTGATCACCTGCTGCCAGGTGAGAAGCGGAAGCAGCCAGAACATCAGATAGTAGTGCGGCTTGCCGAAGGCGGTGAGGATCGCCAGCAGCACAGCGTTGGCGATCAGCATGCCGCCCATCTTCGCGCGGAATGTAGCAAACCGCACGGCGAACGGCTCGCCGGGTTTGCCCAGCGCGTTGCGGATCTGTACGCGGCGCTGCTTGAATCCCGTCTGCCCGGTGATGTCGCGGAGGAATTTGCGTCGGTAACTCGCCCGCATGATGGGGAAGGGCGCCGACAGCACCAGATCGGGGTCATCGGCCTGCTGCGTCAGGCGATGATGGGCGAGGTGATAGTGGCGATAGGGAATCGTGTTGGCGAACACTGGATAGGCGCACAGCCACTGGCTCACCCATTCGTTCAGCGAACGCGTGCGCATCAGCGCGCCATGCGCGCCGTCGTGCATGAGGATCGCCAGTCCCAATTGCCGGCTGCCGATGAACAGCACCGCGAGTAAGAACGTTAGCGGGTTTGGCCACACCGCGTAGAGTCCCATCGATGCGGCAATCGCGAGCCAGGCATGGGCGACACAGAGCAAGCCCATCGTGTTGGAGCGCGCGCGAACTTCCGCCAGCTCCGCCGGCGAAAGAACCGCGGTGGGATCGAAACGCGTCGCGTTCATGGGCCGCGATTATAGACCTGTTGCCGTCCATGCGAAGAGCACAAAAGTGATGATTCCCGGATCGGAACGCCCATGGCGCGGGCACGTTAGCCAAGGAAGCGGGGTAGGAGGCGAACATGAAAATCAAAGAAGCGATGACGCGCAACGTCGATCTCATTGGTCCCGACATGACGATCGCCAAGGCCGCCGCCATCATGGCCAAGGACGATGTCGGCTTCCTTCCGGTGAGCGAACACGACCGGCTGGTCGGCATGCTCACGGACCGCGACATTGCGATCCGCGCGGTGGCGAAAGGCAAGGACCCGAAGCAGACGAAAGTGCGCGATGTGATGACCTATCACGTCCTCTATTGCTACGAAGAGGAAGCGGTCGAGACTGCGGCGCAGAACATGTCGCGCTTGCAGATCCGGCGCATGCCGGTCGTCAATCGTGACAAGCGGCTGGTCGGGGTCATTGCGCTTGCCGATATCGCGCGCAAATGCGATTCGCACGATGCCAGCGACGCGCTGAAGCATATCGCCGAGCCTTCGCGGGAGTCGCTGCACCTGCCGCACTAGGGCGGCGTCAATTGGAGCAACCAGCTTGTCGCGATGAAGGCCCCGGCAATGAGCGCGCCCGCGTCTCGATTGGCGCGAAAGAGGCGCAGGCAGTTGGGAGGATTGTCGTGCTCCAACACGCGCGCCTGCCACATCAGGTGAAAAAGTGCCGGCACGAGGCAAATAAGTGACCAGTTGTTGGCCCTTCGCGTCTGCAGCGTCGCGAATCCGATTGCGAAGCCAAACAGAACGAAGGCGGCGCTGTAGAAGAAGACGATCCATGTCCGCGAATGCGCGCCGAACAGCCGCGCGGTGGATTTCACGCCGACCAGCGCGTCGTCCTCCACGTCCTGCAACGCGTAGATGGTGTCGTAACCGAGCGTCCAGAAGAAGCATCCGATATAGAGGATAATATCGGCCGGTGAGACGTGCCCGCGCATTGCGGCGTAGCCAAGCAGCGCGCCCCAGTTGAAGGTGAGGCCAAGCCAGGCCTGCGGCCACCACGTGACGCGTTTCATGAAGGGATAGATGGCGATCAGGATCAGCGACGCGGCGCCCAACGCCACCGCAAACCAGTTCAGGCACAGCAGAATGGCAAGGCCGATGACGCATTGCACGGCGAGGAAGATTGCCGCCTGCTTCACGCTCACGGCGCCCGATGGAATGGGCCGGCCGCGCGTGCGCGCCACTTGCGCGTCGATATCGCGATCGACGATGTCGTTGTAGGTGCAGCCCGCGCCGCGCATCACAACAGCGCCGGCGGCGAAGAGGGCGAGGAGCCACCAGTCGTGCAACGTGCCGAGGAAACCAGTCGCGCCGGGTTGTCCGCCACCCGAAACCGCCCTGCCCAGCGCCAGCCCGAACACGCACGGCCAGAACAGCAGCCATGTGCCGATCGGGCGATCCAGCCGCGCCAGCCGGAGATAGGGCTGCCAGTCCGGGGGCGTCCGTTCCACCCATGAGCGCGGGATCGCATCGGCGGGTGCAGCAATGCTTTGCGTTTGATCGTTCATGGTCCAGTGTCTGCCGGTGATCCTCGAAACTACCACATGAACGCACAACTGGAGGAACCGGGCGGCACGGTGCGGCTCTATGTCGAGGCGCCGCTGGCCGGAGGCGCGCGCGTCGAGGCGAACGAAGGGCAGGCGCACTACCTTCTCCATGTGATGCGGGCGAAAGTGGGCGACCGCGTGTCGCTGTTCAACGGCCGCGACGGCCAGTGGCTTGCGCGTCTCGATCAGGTGAGCAAGCGCGGCTGCGCGCTCGTGTGCGAGAAGCCGACGCGCGCGCAGACCGAGTCGCCCGACCTGTGGCTTTGCTTTGCACCGATCAAGAGGACGCCGGCAGACTATGTTGTGCAGAAGGCGACGGAGCTCGGCGTCTCCGTGCTGCAGCCGGTGATCACGCGCCGAACCATCGTTTCCCGCGTCAATCTCGAGCGCATGCGGGCGAACACCATTGAAGCGGCCGAGCAATCGGATCGCCTGGATGTGCCTGAGATCCGGGAGACCGTCTCACTCGACAAGCTGTTCGCCAACTGGGACGCAAACCGCCGCGTGCTGTTCTGCGATGAAGGGGGCGATGCGCAGCCCATTGCAGAAGCGCTTGGCTCGTCCTTGAAAGGGGAGGCATTCGCCATTCTCACCGGTCCTGAAGGCGGCTTCGCTCCGGCGGAGCGCGACGCCATCCGTGCGCACGGCTTTGTGATCCCTATTTCGCTCGGTCCGCGTATCCTACGCGCCGATACGGCCGCGCTGGCGTCGCTCGCCATCTGGCAGGCGATCGTTGGCGACTGGAAATAGGAATTCGTCGGGGCCACTGCATGAAATCATCGGTTGCATTTCTGATGCCGGGTCTTGCGTTGTTTGCCTCTGCACCTGCGCTTGGCGATATCGCGAAGAATTGCGAGGTCGGCACCTACCGGCTCGCGGACCGCAGCATCGTGGACGTGGCTCCGTCGGATGACGGCACGCTGGAGTGGCGCATGTTCACCGGCGAGAGCGGTGAGCTTCACCCGCACAAGGATGGCAGTTGGACAAGCACCTTCGGCTGGACGGGCCGTCCCGACGGCAAGACGGTTTCGTTCGCCTGCGACAAGGGCGGCATCACCTTCGGCAAGCAAAGCGGCCGGCGCATCCCCTTCGATGTGAAGAACGCGACATTCGCAAGCAACGGCGTGACACTCGCCGGCAAGCTCATCATGCCGGTAGGCAGCGGCAAGGTGCCCTTGGTGGTGCTGGTGCACGGGGCAGAGGCGGATTCCGAGATCGAGACCAATCCGCTTCAGCGCATCTTTCCAGCACAGGGCATCGCTGCGTTCGTCTTCGACAAGCGCGGCACGGGACGATCCACCGGCACTTATACGCAGGACTACAACGTGCTCGCCGGTGATGTTGTGAATGCGATGACCGAAGCCAGGCGGCTGGCTGGCGCCCGGGCAGGCCGCATCGGTTACCAGGGGGGAAGCCAGGGTGGATGGGTTGTGCCGCTCGTGGTTAATCGCGCCCATGCTGATTTCGCGATCGTCAGCTTCGGACTAGCCGTCAATGTCATCGACGAAGACCAGGAAAGCGTGGCGCTCGACATGCAATTTCATCATCACTCGGCGGCGGACACGAAAAAGGCGTTGGCGCTGGCCAGTGCGGGCGAACACGTGGTCGCAACGCATGGCAAGGATGGCTATGCGGCGTTCGATACGCTGCGGCAGAAATACAAGGACGAACCCTGGTACAAGGACGTCCACGGAGACTACCTGTTCATGGTCCTTCCGCTCGACCAGGCGAAGATCATCGAGCTCGTCAAGCCTTTCGCGGCCACGCCGTTCGACTACGATCCCATGCCGCCGTTGCGCGCCTCGACCACGCCGCAACTTTGGATTCTTGGGCAAGACGACCTTCAGGCGCCAAGCGCTGAGACCTCGAAGCGCATCAAGTGGCTGATCGCGGCGGGCAGGGACTATACGTTGGCCGTCTATCCGGGCGCCGAACACGGCATGACGCTGTACGAACTTGATGCCAAGGGCGAGCGTCTCTCCACGCGCTATGCGCCGGGCTATTTCCAGATGATGGTTGACTTCATCAAGAACGGCCGCATCGGTGCGCGCTACGGCAACGCCGTCATCACGCAGCCCAAGTCACATTAGCCGGGCTTGCCTTGCCGAACGCCAGCGTCGAAACTACATACCGCTGAACGGCAGATTTAGAATTCACACGCTGCCATGAGGGAATTGCCCAAGCGCCGGGTCGGCCGGGCGAGGTTCAAGGAGAAGCGTCGGATATGTCCATACCGCAGCATGCGGGCGGGCCCATCGGGTCGCGCGACGACCTCGTCCGTTACATGGAAGCGGGCGGCAAGCCGCGCGCGGATTGGCGCATCGGCACCGAGCACGAGAAATTCGTCTACGACCTCAAGACCCACAAGCCGGTTTCCTACGACGGCGCACCCGGCATCCGCGCGCTGCTGAACGGCATGCGCCGCTTCGGCTGGGAGCCGGTGATGGAAGGCGACAACATCATCGGCCTGACCGGAAAGGACGGCGCCATCAGCCTCGAGCCGGGCGGACAGTTTGAGCTGTCCGGTGCCGCGCTGAAGTCGGTACATGAGACCTGCGCCGAAGTGAACACGCACCAGGAGCAGGTGCGCGAGATCGCCAACGAAATCGGCGCGGGCGTTATCGGCCTCGGCTTCGCGCCGACCTGGCGGCTCGACGAAGTCCCGGTCATGCCGAAAGGCCGCTACGCCATCATGAAGCGGTACATGCCGAAAGTGGGCGGCTACGGCCACGAGATGATGTTCCGCACCTGCACCGTGCAGGTGAATCTCGATTTCGCCGACGAAGCCGACATGGTGAAGAAGTTCCGCGTCGGGCTCGCGCTGCAACCGGTGGCCACGGCGCTGTTCGCCAACTCGCCGTTCCGCGAAGGCAAGCCGAACGGCTTCCTGTCGTACCGCTCGCACATCTGGACGGATGTCGACAACGACCGCGCCGGCATGTTGCCCTGGGTGTTCGAGGACGGCATGGGATTCGAGCGTTATGTCGACTACGCGCTCGATGTGCCGATGTACTTCGTCTATCGCGACGGCAAATACATCGATGTGGCGGGCAAGAGTTTTCGCAAATTCATGGCAGGCGAGGTTCCTGAGCTCGCCGGCATCACGCCCACGATGGACGATTGGGCCGATCATCTCACGACCATCTTTCCGGAAGTGCGGCTGAAGAAGTTTCTCGAGATGCGCGGCGCCGATGGTGGAAGCTGGCGGCGCATCTGCGGTCTGCCGGCACTGTGGGTTGGAATCTATTACGACCAGCAGGCACTTGATGCCGCGTGGGATCTGGTGAAGGACTGGACCGCGGAAGAGCGCTGGGCGATGCGCGACGCCGTACCGCGGCTGGGATTCCATACGCCGTTCTGCGGCCACACCATCGGCGATCTCGCCCGCGACATGCTGGAGATTTCCGCGGCCGGTCTGCGCCGCCGCGCCAGCAACGATTCCTCCGGCATGTCGGAGGAAGGATTCCTCGTGCCGCTGCGCGATCTCGTCGAGCGCGGTTACACGCGCGCCGAAGAGCTGCTGCGCAAATTCCACGGCGAATGGAAAGGCGACCTCGCCCCACTGTTCAAGGAATACAATTTCATTTGAAAGGGCAGGCCATGACGGGATCGATCGATCCGCTGCGTGAACAGTTCGAGGCGTTCAAGGCCTTGCCGCGCAATGAGCCGATTCAGATGCTCAACCTCATCCGCCTGCGCGAACGTGCCGAATATCCGGAAGGCCATCCCGATCACGGCAAGAATATCAGTGGCCGCGACGCCTATCGCGTTTACGGCCGAACAGCCGGACAGATATTCCGCAAGGTGGGTGGCAAACAGGTCTGGGCGGGCAGGCCGGACGTCGTCGTCACCGGCCCGTCGGATGAGAAATGGGACCTCGCCTTCATTGCGGAATATCCGAGCGCGGCCGCGTTCCTCGCGATGGTCACCGATCCCGAATATCGCGAGCACGTGAAGCATCGGCAGGCGGCCGTGCTCGACTCGCGCCTCATCCGGCTCAAGCCAATGATCGCAGGTGAGAACTTCGGCGAATAGACTCAGCGCCGCCTTTGCGACCAGAACACGATGAACACGCCGAGCACCGCGAGCGCGCCCCCGTAGTACGCCCACTGCATCTGCTTGATCATGAAGCTCGATGCCGGCCACTGCACGTAACCCGTGCCTTGCCCGATCCACAGCAGGCCGACCGCGATGGCGATCAGCCCGACAAGAAGAAGAACGAATTTCATGAGACACCCCTCCCAGAGAATGGGAGACTTTAGCGTAACCTGCGTATGCCGCCCAGTCCGGCTGGGGGACTGGTTGAAAACGGCCTGCACTGTCAGCAAGTTGGCGCAGCGCGAAGGGGTAGGGGGTCCGATGAGTGCAGTTACCGCAATCGGTCTTTTGGCCGGGTTCTGCACGACCGTCTCGTTCCTGCCGCAGGTGATCAAGACATGGCGCACGCGCCATACGGCTGATCTTTCGCTGGGCATGTTCCTGGTGTTTACGCTTGGCTGCACGCTGTGGCTCGCCTATGGGATTCTGCTGCGCGATGTGGCGATCATCCTGCCGAACGCGGTGACGATCGCACTCAGCACGTTCATCCTGGCCTGCAAATTGCGATATGGGTAAGACGCGATTTGTGCTGACGTGGGGTGCTCGCGACCAACATCCCCTTCATTCATCGGATGCTGGCAGCTTCCCCCACAAAGTGAGGAAGCGGAACGACCAGTCTATTTCAACGCCGCGCGATCCTTCCCTTCGACACGTGGAACGCGATCCAGCCGAAGAACACGATGGCCGCCATCGCAAACCAGGTGATGGCGTATTGCAGGTGATCGTTGCGGAAGGTGACGACGGTCTGTCCGCCTTTCGGCCAGCCGCCGGGATTGGGCGCCGCATCGGCTTCCACGATGACGGGCGCTGACAGTTTCACGCCATCGAGCTTCGCCATCGCCGACACATCGCGCGAGAACCAGATGCGGTGCGCGAGATCCGGCGGCGGCGTGAAGTAGCCGCGCGCGTCGGGAACGCGCCAGACCCCAGCAACGTGCTGCTCGCCGTTGCGCTGGCCCGCAGCTCGCGTTTGCGGATCACGCAAGCGTTCCGGCACTGCGCCGCGATCCACCATCAGCGCGCGGCCGTCATCCAGTGTGAACGGCGCGATCACATGATAGACCGGATCGCCGGCAGCGTTCGTGGTGTAGACGTAGGTTTCTTTGCTGTTGTCAAAGCGGCCTGCGAGTGCCACGCGATGATATTGCGCGCCCTTCGCACCAAGCCGGAATGCTTCGGCTGACGAAATCGGCGGTGCATGCAGGTTCGCATTCACCTGGGCAATGAGACCCAGTTTCCATTGTAGCCGCTGGAGCTGCCACACGCCCAGCGCCGTGAAGCTCGCGAACAGCGCCAGCATGAAGAGTGTGAATCGCCAGAGGGGACGAAAATGAAGGGCCATATTCGGGTTGGTCTGCAAATCGCGCCGATGATAGCGTGAGCCAGAGGGGATCGGGGACAAGGAATGCGCGTCGCAAGATTTTGCCGCAGGGCCGTTCCTGCCGGCATGTCAGCGCTGCTGGTGGCGTTGCTTGCGTCGTGCGCCCTGTTCCGGCACCAAAATCCGGATGTTGCCGCCCTGCCGCTGCTGAACGATGCCGAGAAGCTGCGCCTGTCCGACTGGCTGGACGATCATCCCGAGCTGCGCGTGCCGTCCGAAGCCGAATGCGGCTGCGATGACCATATCCAGCGCCTGCGCAAGGCTGGCGTATGGTCGAAGGGCATTCCCGATTACCACCCTTACGTCACGGTGGCCGATCTCAACGGCGACGGCATCGAGGATTTCGCGGTGATGCTGGCGGACAGGGGGGCGTCGGCCGAGCCCGGCGTGCTGGTGATCTTCAACGGACCGTCCGACAAGAGCGGCGGCGAGCCCGCTCTGGTTCATCGCCGCCTGCCGCTCACCCGCTACGCGCTGTTCCTGACCACGCAAGGTCACAGGCTGCTGGTCGGTCCGTTCGAGAGTGAAGGCTGCATCCTTGAGCCGAAGGGCGCGACCTACGCGGAAAACTGCCGCGAGTCATAGCGCCGGGATTCCCGAGGTTATTCGATCAGCCGCCCTTCGCCGGCCTTGTGCTTGTATTGCAGGGTGAGAAGCGTCGATTTCACCAGGCGCAGCCCGCCCAGCACGACGATGGCGATCAACGGGATCCAGAGCATCGCGTGCACCCAGTAGGGTGGCGAATATTTCACCTCCACGATCAGCGCCGCGCCGCAGACGATGAATCCCGCGATGAGGATGACGAACAC